>Ga0265292_1000040_pt1 | contig 321531 bp, 283 predicted proteins | sample Munlanlewell296A_FD_189080 | JGI IMG/M metagenome (GOLD analysis project Ga0265292, IMG submission 189080) | Leachate microbial communities from a municipal landfill in Southern Ontario, Canada - Leachate well 296A | ecosystem: Engineered > Solid waste > Landfill > Unclassified | place... | reverse complement strand
TGAAAAACGAAAACAGTAAAAAAAGAAGTATTAAAAACAAACGGTTACTCTGTGGCTGGGATGAAGACTTCTTGGCTAATCTGCTCTTGTGCCAAATTTAGATGCGTTTGCCCTGAATGGGGGTATTATTTGTATCCATTTTTAATATGGTTGGTATTACGGCCCAGAAAATAAGTGTGGCCGTGGCTTCGGTGGCCAATAAATTATCACTGATTATTCCGGTTGTGCTGTCAGTGTATTTGTATGGCGAAGCAGTGCAGGGCTGGAAACTGGCAGGTGTGCTGCTGGCTTTAGTGGCCGTGGTATTAACTTGTTACCAGGCCAATACAAAGGGATCCGCGAAGGAAGCCTCAGCCAATAAATGGAAATATTTTTTACCATTTATTTTATTCATTGGCAGTGGAATGCTGGATGCACTTATCAATCATGTTCAGAAACTGTATGTTACGGAAGAAAATAAAAATGCTTACCTGATCAGCGGATTTTTATCTGCCGGCGTAATTGGGTTAACTATTTTGCTTACACAGTATATAACAGGCAGGCAGAAATTCGCTTTCAAAAATTTGCTGGCCGGAATCATTATCGGCGTGCCCAATTATTTTTCTATCTGGTGCCTGGTACGTTTTTTAAAAGAGAGTCCCTGGCAAAGCAGCGCCAGTATTCCTGTAAACAATATGGGTATTGTTTTATTCAGTTCGGTAGTGGCCTGGCTATTGTTTAAAGAAAAACTATCCAGGTTAAACTGGGTAGGTATTACCCTTTCATCAGTAGCTATTTATTTAATCGCTTTCGGAGATACCCTATGAGTGACGCAACATTTTATCAAACGATTGAAAAACCTTCTTATGCTGAATATAAAGACAGGGGCAGCAGGTTTATGGCCCATGCTTACCCTGTGCAAACAGTTGAGGAGTGTAAACAATTATTGCAGCAACTAAAAAAAGAGCACCCCAAAGCAGTGCATCATTGCTTTGCCTATCGGTTGGGTTGGGATGAAACCCTGTTCAGGGTAAGTGACGACGGGGAACCTTCCGGCACTGCCGGGCGGCCCATCCTGGGGCAGATAGACAGTAAAGAATTGACCAATGTACTGGTGATGGTGGTACGATATTTTGGGGGTACCTTATTAGGTGTGCCAGGATTAATACAGGCCTATAAATCGGCAACAGCCATGGCCCTGCAATTAATACCGGTTGTACAAAAGCCAATTGAAATAGTATATCAATTACAGTTTGATTATACGCGGATGAATGAAGTGATGATGATTGTGAAGCAATGTAGTTGTACAGTTCTTGAACAGCAAATGCAGTTATTCTGTTTATTGCGGATAGGGATACCCAAAGCAAGACTGGATGAAGTGTTACACCGGTTAAAAGAGATACGTAACATTGAAGTAAGCCAGGTCAAAAAAAGTAACCGATAGGTTTCCCGCAAAAATCAGGCCTTGCCTGTTAACCTGTAAACATAAAGCCCCACCACTTCTTTAATAAAATATGACCAGTTGTTGAGTAAGGAAATATCCGGAATGATGGTATCATCCAGGTTAAAGGATTTAGCAATTACTTTGTAATCGCAGGGGAATGAAATAAAATCAATGCCTGATTTGTTAAATACACTGTTAGACCTTTTCATGTGTAAGGCCGAAGTAATTAAAACGAATGGGGGCCTCAATTGCAGGGAATCAATTAATTTTTTAGAATAGACCGCATTTTCATAGGTATTTCTCGACCTGGATTCAATGATAATGTCTTTTTCATTAACACCATTGGCGATTAATTCCTGTGTTAAAAAAGTTGCTTCAGGCGGGCCGTCCTGATTAAGACTGCCGGTACCACCACTCACAATTATTTTTTTGATAATACCCCGGTGATATAAATTAGCTGTTTGTATAAACCTGTCTGCATTATTACCAAAAAAGCCACGGTTATCTTTATCATGATCAGCCATGCCGCCCAATAAAATACCCGCTTCATAGGTTTGGGTATTGGTAAGGGTTACGGGGGCAGGCTGCCATTTGGCAACCAGGGAACGATACAGGAATGGGTTGGTAAAAACAATAACAAGGATAATTATCAGTATGGATAAATATTTTCTGACTTTTGCTGATTTGCTGAACCTGTACCAACCAAGTAAAATAACGATCCACCAGAAAGGCACGAGCAGGAAATATAAAATTTTAGAGAGAATAAAAAACATAGCGATTAATTTTTAAATTGGTTACTCACTACTAATTCCTTAATTCCGGGCAGATACCTGTAAAATCCTTCGCCGCTTTTCACGCCTAATTTTCCGGCAGTAACCATATTTACCAGTAGTGGGCATGGTGCATATTTTGCATTGCCAAAACCCGTGTGCAGCACATTCAATATGCTTAAGCAAACATCCAGCCCAATAAAATCGGCCAGTTGCAAGGGCCCCATTGGATGGGCCATACCTAATTTCATCACCGTATCAATCGCTTCTACTGCTGCAACACCCTCATACAAACTATAGATGGCTTCATTAATCATGGGCATTAAAATCCGGTTGGCGATGAACCCCGGGTAATCATTCACCACACAGGGAACTTTTCCTAATTGCTTGCTGAGGGTAACTATCTGTTCAATTACTTCCTGGCCGGTAGCATACCCATTAATGATTTCAACCAGTTTCATTATCGGTACCGGGTTCATAAAATGCATACCAATCACGCGTTCTGGTCTTTTGGTAACTGCCGCGATTTTAGTGATAGAAATGGAGGATGTATTGCTTGCCAAAATAGCAGTCACCGGAGCGGCCTCATCTAACTGCTTAAAAATGGCCAGTTTCAGCTCTGTATTTTCTGTGGCTGCTTCTATCACCAGGTCGGCCTGTGCCGCGCCTTTGGCAATATCAGTTTGGATAGAAAGATGTGACAGGGTTTGCTGTTTCTGCTCTTCGGTTAGGGTTCCTTTTGCTATTTGTCTGTCTATATTTTTTCCGATAGTCTCTATCGCTTTTTCGAGTTGGCGGGCATTTACATCCACCAGCGTAACCGTAAAACCATTTTGGGCAAATACATGGGCAATGCCGTTACCCATGGTGCCGGCGCCTATAACTGTTATATTTTGTAAGGCCATGATAAGGGTATATTTTAACTGATCGGGCAATCCCGCTTATAGCAAATGTAAAATCTTAGTTGCCTGTGAGAAGAATTATTTAAAAGGATTTTATTTCTTCTTCTTAAAGTCGCCCCTTTTCCATGCCTGTATAAAATCTGCCCATGCGGCAGGGTTCAGGATATTCATTGGAGGAAGCTGGCCGGAATAGTAGGCTTTATTAGCCTGCTGGCGAAGCTGAAAATTAACCGCTTCCCTGCCATCAGAGGGTAAGTTGGCTATTAATACGCGGCGTTGGGTTTCATCCAGGTTTTTCCTGGCCGTTTCATACAAGTCGTCTGTTACTTTATTATTCACAAAATCCCTTTCAAATTGTTCCCTGGTGGGCCTGGGTTTGAGTATGGTGGCCGGCAGGTAGGCCGTATCACTTATTAGTAACTGGATAACACTGTATTGATTTTCGGTAAGGTTATAAGGGATCTGTATGCTTCGGTTCTTAAAACCAATGCTGGAGAAAGTAATCCTTTCCCCTTTTAATACCACGATGGAAAATACACCATCATAGCTGGTAATGGTACCCCGGCCTTTGCCTTCTACGATCACACTACAGGAGGGGATACCCTGCAGGCTGTCTGCCGTCATAACCACCCCATACAATTGTACCACAGAATCGCGGTAGGGGCTTACCTGAGAAAAGCCTTTTTCAATCGTAAGTACAACAAACAATAATAAAATGTATCGTAGTGGTTTCTTCATGCTGGTCAAAAATACAGGCCTTTGTACAAAAAATACGATACAAATGCTTTCTTCCGGTTAAATTCCGGACAAAGTAAAGATGCCAGGGGTTAACTTTGCAAACTCAATTCTTTTTTAACAAAAACTTTCATGATGACAGAAGCAGCTATACTGAAGGCATTAAGCAATGTGCAGGAGCCTGATTTGGGTAAGGACCTGGTAACCCTGAATATGGTGAAAGACATAGCCATTAAGGGTAATGAGGTGAGTTTTACCATCATTCTAACCACCCCTGCCTGCCCTATGAAAGATTTGATGCGTACAGCCAGTGAGAATGCCATTAAAATTCTTGTGAACAAAGAAGCCATCATAACAGTGAATTTTACAGCCAACACTACTTCAACCCGAAAGGATAATCAGCAGGTATTGGCAGGGGTTAAGAATATTATTGCGGTAGTGAGTGGTAAGGGAGGAGTAGGTAAGAGCACCATCGCGTCCAATCTTGCATTGGCACTGGCTGAAGGAGGCGCATCTGTAGGTTTGATGGATGCAGATATTTACGGTCCCAGTGTACCCATGATGTTTGGCGTAAGGGGTGAGCGCCCCCTGATGAAGGAAGTGGATGGCAAAGGCATGATTGTTCCCCTCAAAAAATATGGCATCAGCCTCATCAGTATTGGTTTATTGGTGGATGAAAAGAATGCAGTGGTATGGCGGGGCCCGATGGCTAGCAGCGCCATCCGGCAGTTTATTACCGATGTTGACTGGGGCGAGCTCGATTACCTGGTTATTGATATGCCACCCGGCACCGGCGATATTCATTTAACCCTTATGCAAACCGTGCCTGTAACCGGCGTGGTTATTGTTACCACCCCTCAAAATGTGGCGCTGGCCGATGCGAAAAAAGCCATTGCCATGTTTGGCCAGGCGCAGATTAATGTGCCTATTATCGGATTGGTAGAAAATATGTCATGGTTTACCCCGGCAGAGTTACCGGATAATAAATATTACCTGTTTGGAAAAGAAGGCGGTAAAAAACTGGCAGAAGAATATGATCTGTCTTTTCTTGGTCAGGTTCCTTTGGTACAAAGCATACGGGAAGGTGGCGATAGCGGCTTGCCGGCAATGGTGGGCAATGATGAGATCAGTAAACAGGCATTCAGAAATTTTGTTTCGGCTGCTGTCAGGAATATTGCCAAACGAAATGCGAATATTCCCACAACCCAATTAATTACAATGATTAAGTAGCCGGGCTTCTGTTCTTTGGTTGGGCATTGGTTGCGTCGCACACCTGTACTTTTTGTTCGCTGTTTAGCAAGGGAAAAGAAATAGCCAGTCGTAACGTAAACAGATTTATTACCTTAGAACCATGTATAATCTACCATACTTTAAAGAAAAAGAGGGAGCAGTTGTACTGGCATTTATGAAGCAACATTCCTTTGCGCTCATAATGGGTGTTGATGGGGAACAGAAGCCGGTTGCCACACAGATCCCATTATTGTTTGTTGAAAGAGACGGGCAGTTATTTCTTCATGGTCATATTATGAAAGGCGCCGACCATCATCGGGCTTTCGAAAAAAATAAAGAAGTACTGGCGGTTTTTACGGGTCCACATGCCTATGTGAGCGCCAGTTGGTATGAAAATAAGCAACAGGCATCTACCTGGAATTACATGACCGTTCATGCCAAAGGCGAATTGTTGTTTTTAGATGATGCCGCGCTATTGGTTATGCTGGATGAATTGACCTCTCATTATGAAAATAATCCTTCCTCTCCCTCCCTCTATAAAGAATTGCCTGATGAATATGTAAGGCGTTTAACAAAAGCCATCGTAGCATTCGAAATAAAAGTAACTTCCCTGGACCATGTTTTCAAACTGAGCCAGAACAGGGATAAAAAAAGTTTTGAAAACATCGTTGAAAGGCTACAAAACGGCGATTATGAGTCGAAAGCGGTTGCTGAAGCAATGAATAGATGCCGGAATCAGCCTGGTTTCCCGGACTGTGAATGATATTGACAAGATTCATGAGTTAAAAAAAATGGGTGTGAATGGGGTAATCTCTGATTTTCCTGATCTTTTTGCGCATAGTTTATTTTAGTGCAACTTTGCTTTTAGCCGGAACCCCAAGCAGCCCGGCTATTTTTTTATGCGAGATATTATTATCACTTTAGATGGCTATTCTTCCTGCGGTAAAAGTACACTGGCCAGGCAGTTGGCTTCAGAACTGAATTATGTTTTTATTGACAGTGGGGCTATGTATCGTGCCATCACTTTATATTTTTTGCGACTGCGTGTAAACATAGCGCATGAAAAAGCGATCCATAAAGCCCTTGGCGGGATCAGTCTGGCATTTCAATACAATGAATTGACCGGGAATTGTGATATGTATTTAAACGATGAAAATGTAGAGGCGCTTATTCGTGATATGCTGGTGAGTGAACATGTGAGTGAGGTATCGGCTTTAAAGGAAGTGCGCGAATTTGCTGTGGCGCAGCAACAGGAGATGGGTAAACAAAAAAAAATAGTGATGGATGGCAGAGATATTGGCACCACCGTTTTTCCGGATGCTGAATTAAAAGTTTTTGTAACTGCCGATCCGGCCGTACGTGTGGAAAGGAGGTTCAAAGAAATGTATGCCAAAAATCCGGGTATCACTATCGAAGACGTAAAAGCCAATCTTGAAATGCGGGATTATACAGATAGTAACCGGGAGTATAGTCCGCTTAGAAAAGCGGAGGATGCCCTTGAACTGGATAATTCAAACCTTACCCGTGAAGAGCAACTGGCTATCGTTTTACAATGGGCCAAAGAAAAAATAGCTCAGTAGCAGAAAATGACTACAAATCATTCTCTGTTTCGAGAAGTATCTTAAATGTATGCCGGTCCAGGTTATCTGCTGTTAACCGGATACGTATTTTACCAAATCCATTCGTTTCTTTCTCATCTGAAAATTCAGCTTTTTGTGAGCCATTGGTGCTGCTGAACTTTTTTTGGGTGCTGATTGGGATGAAAGTTTCAATCATGTTTGAAAAAGCCATTTCCGCTTCTGGTTGCGTATCAAATTCAAGCCAGAATTTTACATTCGTTACCTGACTATCTTTCGCATTATTGTTGCGCAGGCAGAAGAATTCCAATTTTCCTGAAGTAAAGCTTGTTTTTAAAAAAGGGTGCCTGGCGAAAATGAAAGAATGGATCTCTGCATACTTATGCTGGCCACTCAGCAAGGGGGTTGATGCCGGAATACCGTCTTTTTTTTTCTTTTCTGCAAGAGAGGGAAGATATTGTTTACTAAAATCAAGAATGGAGGAATCCGGTTGCTCTTTGAAAATATTAAAGAGCAACTGGTTGGTATACCTGTCAACCGTTAGTGCCTGGCTGTATAACCTGCCAAAAATGAAGCTAAAGAAAAAACATACCAATATACATTTCCGAAGCATTGAACCGGTTGCTATTTGTAAACAAAATAAGCTTTTTTATACTAAGAAAGCGGAATCAACATGCCCTTAATAGGTGGTGGTCATATTTTCATCCACACAAATGATAAAATCTGCTTTCCCTTTATTTTCCGCTAATAAAGCAGTGATATCTTTCTGTGATACGGTGGTGATGGTACCATATTTTAGTCCGGGCTGTTTATTTTTCAGGTACCAGAGTATGCCTTCATAATTATCTGAATGATAGGATCCGTTATAGTGAATGAAAAGGCTGCCGGTTTTATAGTACTGTAAAATAAAATGAGCCATAGTCGCATCCTTGATAGCCTGGGCTTTTGGTAAGTTGGCGCCTCCATGTCCACCCATCATTTCAATCATTTTTTTATAACCGGGTAATTCGGCATCATACACTATTGGAAGGGGAGCTAACCATTGTTTTTCTTTCGCTGAAATGGTGTCCAGGGCTTCAAAACCTCCTTTGGCAACCAGGGAGGCATATCTTCTGGGAACGTTGGACGCGGCAAAAGCGAGGTTATGTTCTTTAGCAAAATTTACCAGTGGCGCATAATCAGTAGGATAGTTTTTCCATAAGCGGGCCAATGAATCCAATCCTTTTGCTTTGATCTTACCTTGCAGATAAAGGTCCAGTGCCGGTTGGTTATCCTGTTCAAACATTTCCGCTCCCAGTACCAGATCGCGCGTTTGCTTGAGTGAAGTAGTCACTTCTAATTGCAGCCAGTGGGTGATTGGATTATTGTGAAATTCTCCAAATAGTACGATATCCTTCTTACCGAGTACACTAATCATTTTTTCATACCCTATTTTTTTGCCTTTGGCATTATACAATATATAAGCAGGCTTTTGTTGACTAAAAACGACGGATGGCAGCAAGAAAATGGCGATGAATAAGTAAGCAGTTTTCATAAATCAACAATTAATATAAGTTTCAAGATAGTTAATATCCGGGTACGACCAGTATAAATAGGGGTGATTGGAAACTATCCTATTAAAAATATACCGTTCAAAAAAAAATGATTTTTTACCGGTACTTAGCCGATAGAATATCCAGTTTCTCAGCTACTTCGTAAAAACCGGCCAGTTTTCTGATTACTTTTTCAACTTCTGCATCCGGGCAACTGGCTCCACTGGTGATTAATATTCTCATTGGCGAAATAGCTGGCAGATAGTTCGAAATAGTTTTTAATTCTTTTGTTTGCCAATTACGATTTTCTATTTCCTTCGTGTTAAGAAGCCTGTCTGCAGAATCAATAAAATAAGTTGGCAATTTGTTCTCGCATAATTCTACCAGGTGAGAGCTGTTACTGCTATTGTGTCCACCAATCACAATCGCCATTTCAGCCGCTGTTTCCAGCATGCTAGTAACAGCGGACTGGTTATCATTGGTAGCATAGCATAAAGTATCTCTTGTGTCTGCAAAATGCTCTCCAATAGTGGCGGCAGAGAGGCCATGATGCCGTATCATTACGCTTTTCAGGTAATCTGATATTGCCTGCGTGTCACTGGCTAATTGAGTGGTTTGGTTTACAACGCCAATTTTTTGCAGGTGCAGGTTACTGTCAAAGCCTGCTGAATAGCGGCCCTGAAATTCAGTGTAAAAATCCTGAGCAGGTTTTTTACCGGTTATATATCCGGCAAGCGCTATTGTTTCACTCATATTACTTACCACCACGGTTGGTGTATGTGAGGATACATGTGAAAAAGTAGCTCTTGTTTCTTCATGTTTGGGTTTGCCATGTACTACAATACTGTATCCATTAACGGCAATCTGCTCACTACGGTTCCACACTTTTTCAACAAAGGGGCAGGTGGTATTATATTTAGCGGTAGTGATGCCTTTTTTATTCAGCAATGATTCTATTTCGAGTGTGGTACCAAATGCCGGAATAATCACCACATCATTTGCATCTAACTCATCAAATGGGATTAATTGTTTGCCATAAGTATCCTGTAGAAACCGTACACCTTTCTTAACCAGATCGGCATTAACCTGTGGATTATGGATCATTTCGCTCAATAAAAAAATACGCTTGCCGGGGTTTTCATCAATCGTAGTAAAAGCGATATCAATCGCATTCTCTACGCCATAGCAGAAGCCAAAATGCCTCGCCAGGTATATATGAAGAGGCCCCAGGTTTAGCAGCGTGGGTGTGAAATCCTTCTTCAGTTTATCCTGCTGCTTACGTTGCTGCTTAATACTGCTGATTAGTGAGCTGCGGTAAAGATTTGGTACGTTGAATTGCTTCATAGCGGTAGTAAAAATACGGAGTTATATGGGGAGTTATTCGTAAATAATCTTTAATAATCCGAACAAAAGTATTGAGGTACTTTCGATTTTGGACTAAAGATATTCTGTTCCCGGCTGCTTAAAAATCTGTATTTTCATTTCTTAAATGTTTGCTATGAGAATTGTTCCATTTTTGATCTCAGGATTGTGTACTGCCGGACTGATTCTGGTACTCAATACACAGTTGACAGTAGGTGGAAGTAAAACGCCGCGCCTGGGATATTTTCTTTCTCCCCAACTGGGTTTCTGGCAGAATGCAGAATCAACAAATACAGATTTTTCAGGTGAATTAAAGCTAAATGGCCTTAAAGGTAAAGTGGATGTTTTTATGGATGACCGCCTGGTGCCGCATATTTATGCTGAAAACGATCTGGATGCTTATTATGTGCAGGGCTATATTCATGCAAAGTTCCGCTTGTGGCAGATGGAGTTTCAAACACATGTAGCCGCAGGCAGGTTGAGCGAGATAGTAGGCGAAGAAAGGTTAGCTACCGATCGCTTCTTCCGAAGGTTAGGCATGGTATATGGGGCCGAGCAAACCATGGCCAATATGGATACTGATCCTGAAATGAAAGCTACAGTTGATGCTTATGCTGATGGCGTAAATGCATATATCCAATCACTTAAGCCTGAACAAATTCCTTTTGAATACAAGTTGCTGGATTACAAACCGGAGGCATGGACACCTTTGAAAACCTATTTGTTTTTGATGTACATGTCGTATGACCTTACCGGTGGCGCCGCGGCTACGGACCTTAAGATGACCAATGCTAAAAATTATTTCGGATATGAAGATTTTAATAAACTGTATCCGAATGTGCATGATTCGCTTAATCCTATTATTCCCAGTGGTACCCTGTTCGCTGACCCTGCCATTATTCCTGTTGCACCCCTGAATTCAGATTCTGTTTACCTGAAGTATACCATTTCCAGTACGGCTATGGCACCGGTGGTACCTGATAAAGACAACGGTAGTAATAACTGGGCAGTATCGGGTTCTAAAACCAAAAGCGGCCGCCCTATATTGTGTAACGACCCTCACCTGGGTCTAAATCTGCCATCACTATGGTTTGAAGTACAGATTAATACACCTTCTCACAATACCTATGGCGCCAGTTTTCCCGGTTCGCCGGCAGTCATTATTGGATTTAACGACAACATAGCCTGGGGAGTTACCAATGCAGGCAGAGATGTACTGGATTATTATGATATACAATTCAAAGACTCCACTTTAACTGAGTATATGTATAATGGTGAATGGACACAAGCGGAACACAGAAAAGAAGTCATCAAAGTAAAGGGCAAACCGGCGTCTATAGAAAATATGGCACTTACCGTTTTTGGTCCGGTTATGTATGATAATGCGTATAAAAATAGCAGCACCGATGGTAAATACCTGGCTGTTCACTGGACAGCCAATATGCCCGGTACCGGTTTACAAACCTTTTATAAACTGAACCGGTCAAAGAATTATGATGAATACATCAATGCAACTTCTTTATGGTCCTGCCCCGGACAGAATTTTGTGTTTGCCTCCAAAACCAATGATATAGCCATTAAACAGCAGGGTGCCTTTATTGCCCGCTGGGAAAGACAGGGAGATTTTGTGATGCCGGGAACAGACGATAGTTATGCCTGGCAGGGAATTATACCGCTGGAAGAAAACCCAATGATGAAAAACCCCGGGAGAGGTTTTGTTAGCAGTGCCAACCAAATGTCTACCGATTCTACCTACCCTTACTACCTGGGAGCAGCCAATAATTTTCCATTGTACAGAGGTATTATCATTAACCGGAAACTTTCGGAAATGAATAATATTACGGTGGAAGATATGCAGCATTTACAAATGGATAACTACAATGTATTTGCCGAAATGGCCCGCCCTGTTTTATTGAAATATCTTGCTATCAACACATTGAATGCTGATGAAAAAAAGTATGTTGACCTACTGGCCAATTGGAACCTGCGGTCAGACGTAAATGAAAAAGGCCCTACCATTTTTAAATGCATATGGGATAGCCTGGAAAATGAAGTATGGGGCGATGAAATCAGTAAAAGCAAATTGCCATTCCCCAGGCCGGATGCGCCAACATTGTTAGAGAGTCTGCTTCGCAACGCATCTTTTATATTTGAAGACAATATTAATACAACCGATAAGAAAGAGACGATTCATGATGATGTTTTGGCTGCCTTCAAAAAAGCCTATACCTATTTAGTAAAATTGGAAAAAGAGGACCGTCTCGAATGGGCCAGGTTCAAAAGCACAAAAGTGAACCATTTATTAAAACTGCCGGCATTAAGCAGGTTGCAATTACCCATTGGTGGCGGGGAACACATTATCAATGCTGCCAAGGAAACACATGGCCCTAGCTGGCGGATGATTGTGCATTTAACAGATGAGATAGAAGCGTATGGTGTTTATCCCGGCGGACAAAGTGGTAATCCCGGCAGTAAATTTTACGACAGTTTCGTAGATGCCTGGGCAGCAGGTAAATATTATCGTATTGTATTTATCGGTAAGGAAGCGGCAGCCAAAAGCGAAAAAATGAAATGGCACTTAACATTTACTAATAGTTAAAAGAGAAGTATGAAATTTTTTGTATCCATAGTCCTGACAGCTTTTCTTGCATTTGTAGCGGGTATTTACAGTACAATACCCTGGTGGAGTTTTGCTGTAACCTCACTGATTGTTGCTATAGCTATTCATCAAAAACCTGGTAAAGCTTTTTTATCAGGTTTTCTTGGATTATTTTTATTGTGGGTAGGATTGTCATTGTTTAAAGATGCGGCTAATGAACATATCCTGTCTGCCAAAGTAGCTAAGATATTGCCACTTGGGGGGTCTTATATCGCACTGATCCTGGTAACGGGTATTATTGGCGGTTTGGTAAGTGGACTATCTTCTGTAACAGGCAGTTATGTGAAAAAATCAAAATGAAATTGGTATTCCGGCTGTTTCTACGCTTATAACAGTAAGTTAAAGCCGATTATTTTTGATGTCAGCCGGCAATATCCAAACTTTTTGCCACTAATTTCGTTCTAAGTCTGAATGTATGCGCAAACTGTTTGCCTTTTCCTTCTCTGTATTAATCAGTACGGCTGTTTATTCAGCCACTATCAGTGGAACCATCAGAGCGAAGAACGGAGCGCTGCTGCCATTTTCTTCCATTCTTGTAAAAGGAACTACACAAGGTGTTTCTGCCAATAGTAAAGGGGTTTATTCTATTACACTGCAACCAGGCAACTATACTTTAGTATGCCAATACATTGGTCATACCACCCTCGAAAAAAAAATAAAACTGGGTAAGGCTGATGAGTTGATTGACTTTGAGCTGGAAGAGCAGCAATTTAGCCTGAAAGAAGTTATCGTTAAAAGCGCAGGAGAAGATCCGGCTTATGCTATCATCCGAAAAGCGATTGAAAAAAGGGTGGAGCATTTGAAAGAAATCAAAGCATTTCAGTGCGAGGTTTATATAAAGGGTCAACTACAGTTGCGCAACTTTCCTAAATCATTTTTTGGCAGAAAAGTTGATTTTGAAGATGGTGATTCCAGTAAAAAGAAAATGATCTTTCTTTCAGAATCACTTGCCAGGTATTCGGTACAGGAGCCGGGGAAACAAAAAATTGAAGTACTCTCTACCAAAGTAAGCGGACGAAGTAACAGTTTTGGATTCAGCGATCCACAGATAATTTCATTTTATGAGAATACAATAACTGCCGGCGAAAACCTTAACCCAAGGGGTTTTATTTCTCCCATCGCTTCAGGGGCACTCAATTATTACCGGTATAAGTTTGAAGGAACATTCTATGAAAACGGCAGAGAAGTGAGCCGGATAAAAGTAGTACCCAAAAGATTGTATGAACCGGTTTTTAGCGGATATATCAACATTATAGAAAATGAATGGCGCATTCAGAGTGTTGATCTGATGATACTAAAAGAACAGCAACTGCAGTTACTGGATACCCTCCGCATACAACAACTTTATGTACCCTCCGGTAATACCTGGGTAATTAAAAACCAGGTTATCTATCCTTCCGGAAAATTTTTTGGGTTTGATTTTTTTGGAAATTTTGTTCAGGTATATGATAAGTTTGATATGAACCCTGTATTCAAACCATCATTTTTTAATCATACCCTGCTCAAATTTTTTGACAGTTCCAATAAAAAAACCATTACTTATTGGGACAGTATCCGTCCGGTTCCCTTGCTGGCGGAAGAAGTACGCGACTATCAAAAGAAAGACAGCCTGGAACAGCTAAGAAAAGAACCCCGGTATCTTGATTCACTGGATAAGAAAAGGAATAAACTAAAATTAAGTGGGGTGCTGTTAACGGGTCAGTCGTTTAGCAAAAGAAAAACAAGAGAGAGTTTCAGTTTTTCGTCATTGATAGGTATGCTAAACTATAATACGGTTGAAGGGGGCGTTATTCATTTTTCGCCCACCTATCAAAAGCGTTTTGATACAGGGTTGGAAGGAAGAAGCACCATTCTCATCAATCCGGCTATCCGATATGGTTTTGCCAGCAGGCGCCTAAATCCGTCTGTTACGGCAACCTACAGTTTCGGGAGAAGATATGTACACTCATTGAGTATTTCCGGCGGTCGGAAAGTGTACCAGTTTAATAATAACGAATCCATCTCCCCGCGCATAAATACAGTCTATACATTGCTGTCTGAATATAATTTCCAGAAAATATATGAAGCCGATTATTTCAGGGTTGGCTATGGCACAGGTATTGGTAACGGGTTAAACTTCAATGCCAGTCTACAGTTTCAAAACAGGTATCCACTGGAAAATCTGGATGATATGACCCGTTGGAAAGATATTGCAAACAGAGACTTTACGCCTAATTATCCGGTTGAAATTACTGCTACACAAATGCCGCGGAATAAAGCAACCATTCTTTCTCTTGGATTTAGCTGGACGCCGGGCGCCGATTATGTAGAGCTTCCGAACAGGAAAATAAGTTTGGGTTCAAAATATCCGACCATTTCTGCAGCTATCACAAAAGGCATTCCTGGATTATTCGGAAGTGAGGTAGATTATACAAAATGGCGAATCAATATCCATGATGAACTTAACCTTACACTGGCTGGTCAGTTCAATTACCGCATCACCATGGGCGGATTCTTTGATGCCCGTAAAGGATATATTCCTGATTACCAGCATTACCAGGGAAATCAAACAATTTTTGCTTCCCGGGAATTGAATAGTTTTCAACTGGCGCCTTATTATCTATACAGTAATACATCCGGGTTTCAGGCTACTGCTCACTTAGAATATCATTTAAATGGCCTGTTAAGTAATCAAATTCCGGGTTTCAGGAAATTAAACTGGTTTTTTGTTGGGGGGGTGAATGCCTTACATATCAGTACTTTTTCTAATTATTATGAAGTATTTGGCGGCATAGAAAATATTTTAAAAATTATCAGGATAGATTTTGTGCAGGGATTTGAAAAAGGGGGAGGAAGGCCCAGTGGCTTTCGAATTACGCTGCCATTATTTTAATATATCCGTAATTCCGTATCTTCGCTCCGAAATTTTGGCCACCCTGCAAGTGGCTCCTTTATACATGGAACATTCCCTGGGGGGATGTCTAAGAATGGAATTATTATGGCATTGTTACACAACCGTGTTTCAAATGAGGAGCTTAAGAAGCGCCTTATGGAAGAGCCCTTCCCAAGAACCACTATCAGTTTTTACCGTTATTTTCCTGTTGAGCATCCGCAGGCTTTTCGTGATTTTCTTTATAAGCATCTTACTGTCCTTGGCGTATTCGGAAGAATTTATGTGGCCAAAGAAGGGATTAATGCGCAAATTAGTGTGCCTGATGAATATCTTGAATCATTCAGAACATTTCTATATTCCATTGAACACCTGGATGGTTTGAGACTGAATGCAGCCGTTGATGATGATGGTAAAAGTTTTTGGGTACTGAAAATAAAAGTACGTGATAAAATAGTAGCGGATGGAATTAGCGACCCCGGCTTCAGTATGGGAAAAAAAGGAAAGTATGTAAATGCCGCCCGCATGAATGAACTACTGAATGATGCCAATACAGTTGTAGTAGATATGCGCAATCATTATGAGTTTGAGGTGGGTCATTTTATAAACGCAGTAGAAATACCTTCAGATACTTTTCGCGATCAATTACCCATGGCCGTTGATATGATGAAGGGAAAAGAAGATAAAAATATTATCATGTATTGTACGGGTGGAATCCGTTGTGAGAAAGCAAGCGCTTATATGTTACACAATGGGTTTAAAAATGTTTTTCACCTTGAGGGTGGCATCATTAATTATGCCAAACAGGTGAAAGACGCAAATGTAGAAACGAAATTCATTGGAAAGAATTTCGTGTTTGACGACAGGCTGGGAGAACGTATTACCAAAGATGTTATAGCCCATTGCCATCAATGTGGGCAACCCTGCGATGAGCATACTAACTGTAAAAATAATGGTTGCCACCTGCTCTTTATTCAGTGTGATGCCTGTGCTATTGAATTTGAAGGTTGTTGCAGTGCTGACTGTAAGAACACTTTACACATGCCTGTTGAGCAACAAAAGGAGCAACGAAAAGGGATAGAGAACGGGCAAAATATTTTTAACAAGAGTAGGGTAAGGCTTCGCCCAAAGCCACAGCCGGTAAGCAAAGCAGGCAAATGAGAAGACTGTATCGAATGTTATCCGGTTTCAGACTGCCTTTAGCCTGTGCAATGCCTCAGTTACTTTTTGTTCAATAACAAGATCATCTAATGATTCCGGTATAAAGAAACGGCCGGTTACTTTTTCAAACAGTTCAATATATCTTTTGCTGATGGTATCAATCCATTCATCAGACATATAAGGAATTTTTTGGCCTTCTTTGCCCATGAAATTATTAGCGATCAGCCATTCTCTTACAAACTCTTTACTAAGTTGTTTTTGTTTTTCGCCGGCGGCCTGTCTTTCTTCAAAACCGGCGGAATAAAAATACCTGGATGAATCTGGCGTATGTACTTCATCCATCAGGTAGATGATATCATTGATCTTGCCAAATTCATATTTGGTATCAGCCAGAATCAGCCCCTGTTTCGCGGCAATTTCTTTACCACGGGCAAAGAGTTTCAAGGTATATTCTTCCAAAATTTTCCAATCTTTTTCAGATGCCAGTCCGTTGGCTATAATCGCTTCTTTGGAAATATCTTCATCATGGCCCTCATTCGCTTTGGTAGAAGGGGTAATGATAGGGGTGGGAAAGAAATCATTTTCTTTCAGTCCTTCGGCTAACCGTACACCACATAATTCCCGCTTACCACTGCTATAGGTTCTCCAGGCATGACCTACCAGGTTGCCTCTTACCACCATTTCTATTTTAAAAGGGGTACAGCGTTTGCCAATTGATACATTCGGGGCGGGTACATCAACCAGCCAATTGGGGCAGATATCGCGGGTGGCTTCCAGCATATAAGCAGCTATCTGGTTCAGTACCTGTCCTTTATAAGGGATGGGGCTGGGTAAAACTACGTCAAAAGCCGAGATACGGTCACTGGCGATCATCACCAGCCAACTGTCTTTTATGCTATAAACGTCTCTTACTTTACCATGGTATAAATGGGTCTGAGAAGGAAAATGAAAGGAAGGCATGCCCCAAAAATAACGAGCTACGGCATAAATAAAGGTTGTTGAACATAATTTTTCTCAACACACATTCGTTATTTGTGAACAAATTAAATTTTTATACAAAACATACAAGTGTTATTTTTAGTAACAATTCATTAAAAACTTGCTAATATGAGAAGACTATTAACCCATTACGGGTTGTTGGCTATTGGTGCAGCTATTTGTATATCTGCTTCGGCCCAACAATCAACTACTGTCTCCGGTAGTGTAACAAACGGTAAATCCAAAGAAGCCGTTTCAGCGGTATCCGTAACAATCAAAGGAGGTTCAACAGGTACATTTACCGATGATAAGGGTGGTTTTAAGTTTTCAACTGTTCAAAAGCCGCCTTTTACCCTGATATTTTCTTCTGTTGGTTATGCCAATAAAGAGGTTACAGTAAAAAACAATAATGAAGTGGTAACTGTAGAGATGGATGCTACTTTCACTTTAGGAGATGAAGTGGTGGTTGCAGCTTCAAGAGTACCGGAGCGGATTCTCGAATCGCCGGTTTCTATTGAAAGGATTGGAACAGCTGCTATCCGTAATACACCTGCCTCGAACTACTATGATATGATCACCAACCTGAAAGGGGTAGATGTGGTTGCCGCCAGTTTAACTTTCCGCAGTGTGGGTACCCGGGGGTTTAACAATAGTGGTAATGCCCGTTTGAACCAGATTGTAGATGGTATGGATAACCAGGCCCCCGGCCTTAACTTCTCTGTAGGCAGTATTCTTGGCCCAACAGAATTGGATGTTGAAAATATTGAATTATTACCCGGTGCCTCTTCTGCCCTATATGGTTCAGGAGGTATGAATGGTACGGTACTGATAAACAGTAAAAACCCTTTTAAATACCAGGGACTTAGTTTCCAGATCAAACAGGGTGTAAAGGATGTTGACCAAAAGCAACGCAATACTTCTGCGTATTATGACTGGAGCTTTCGTTGGGCTAAAAAAATATCAAATAAATTAGCTTTCAAAATAGGTGCCCAGTTCATACAGGCCCAGGATTGGCTGGCCAATCAAACCAATAACTACCTTCGTCCGCCTAGTCCGGGTTCTGTTGCCCCCAATGGATCCGCCCAGATTGGCGATAGGCTTTCTGATCCGAATTATGACGGTGTAAACGTTTATGGTGATGAGACCAATGCAGATTTGCGTGGTTCATTTGCAGGGCTGATTGCATCTCTGCCTTTTCTTGGTGTGATTCCTGCAGGTGCCTTTCCGGGTATCTCAACCGCTATTCCCATCCCATCCAGCCTATTGAATGGATTTTCTGCTGTACCATTATATGTTTCCAGAACCGGTTATAATGAAAAAGATGTGGTTGACCCTATTACCATGAATGTGAAATTGACAGGTGCCGTTCATTATAAATTATCAGAAAAAACAGAAGCCTCTTTCCTGGCTAACTGGGGCAATGGTAACACCGTATATACCGGTAGTGACCGTTATTCTCTGAAAGACCTGAAGATGGGCCAATACAAATTGGAAATAAAAAGTAAGAACTGGTATCTGAGAGCATATACTACACATGAAAATTCAGGTAATTCCTTTAACGCCACCATTACAACCCGGTTGTTCAATGAAGGCTGGAGTCCAAGTGCCAGTGTATGGTACCCTAAATTTGTAGGCGCCGTAATTGGTAGCAGTACCAGTGGCGCGGTAGGTACTTATATTGGGGCTTTAGCAGCAGCCTATGGCGCCGGATTAGGGGCAGGATTATCTCCGGCCGCAGCATTAGCCGCTGCCCAGGCGGTTGCTCCGGGTGTGGTAACTTCTAATAAACTGGCTTTATTGAACGCTGCGAGAAATGTAGCGGACCAGGGAAGACCAACCGGATTTATTGGTTCAACCGATTTATACCAAAAAGTTGCTAATACGCCCATTTCAAAAGGTGGTGGATTGTTTCTTGACAGATCAAGGTTAAATGTATTTGAAGGGCAATACAATCTTACAGAAGATCTGGGACTGGCAAAAAGCGGAACTGAATTTCTGATGGGTGCGAGTGCAAGGACGTTTATCCTTAATTCACAGGGAACACTGTTTGCCGATACGGCGGAAAGTATAAAAATAAATGAAGTAGGCGCTTATGCGCAGTTATCACAAAAATTATTAAATGATGTGCTGAAGCTCACAGTATCCGGGCGATATGATAAAAATGGTAATTTCAAAGGCAAGTTTACGCCAAGAGCTTCTGCGGTTGTGAAGCTGGCGAAAGATCAGAATCTTCGTTTTTCTTATCAACAGGCCTATCGTTTCCCTACCACCCAGAACCAATGGATCAATCTAACCATTGGTGGGGGTACCCGTTTAATGGGTGGATTACCTCAGTTGAGAGATTATTATAAATTCAGTACCAATCCTGCCTATACTTTGGCCAGTGTTCAGGCTTTTGGGGCAAGCGCTTTGGCAGGCGCTCCGAATACCGCTTTGCTGCAACAACAGCAATTCAGCGAGTTTAAACCTGAGTCAAGTAAGTCATTTGAAGTTGGCTATAAAGGCCTTATTGCAAAAAAAGTATTAATTGATGTTTATGCCTATTGGGCTACTTATAAAGACTTCCTGAGTGGTGTAACCGTTATCCAGGCAAGAACTGCTCCTACAGGTCCGGCCAGCTTTTTTGATGTGCTGGATGCCAATAAACGTATTGGGTACAGTATTTCTGTAAATACCCCTGGGGATGTAAAAACAAGTGGATGGGGCGCCTCTGTAGAATACCTGATGCCTAAGAATTTTTCATTTAGCGGTAACCTCTATTCAGATGAAATCGGCACCCTTCCTACGGGATTTGTCTCTTATTTCAATACGCCAAAATACCGTGTGAATATGGCATTCAATAACAGCGGATTTGGCAAAGGCAACCGTTTTGGATTCAGTGTGGTGTACAGGTGGACAAATACATTCAATTATGAAGGTACTTTCTCCGTAGGCCGAATACCTTATATCAGAACGGTAGATGCGATGGTTAGCTACAAGCTGCCTTCTACCAAATCTCTCATCAAAGTGGGCGCTACCAATTTGTTAAATAAATATTATCAAACAGGTTACGGTAACCCTGCCATCGGTGGTTTATACTATGTAAGCTATGGCTGGAATGTATTTTAACGAATAGATGATATATGTTTTCCATCCCCCTGTCTAAAATGGCAGGGGGATTTTTTTGCACACACTTACGCCTTTTTCCCAGCGTTCAGCGGTAAGCTTTCAGCGTTCTGCTAACCGCTTTCAGCGTTTTTTGGTTTTGTACTTGATAATCTTATATTTTTGCTCCTCATTTAATAAACTATATGATGCGTTCTATTGCTTTCAGAGAGGCTATACGTGAGGCCATGAATGAGGAAATGAGAAGAGATGAAAAGGTCTTCCTGATGGGAGAGGAAGTAGCCGAATATAACGGAGCTTATAAGGTTAGTCAGGATATGTTGGCCGAATTTGGAGCCAAGCGAGTGATTGACACCCCAATCTCTGAATTGGGTTTTACCGCCGTAGCGGTAGGCGCTGCCCAAAACGGATTAAAGCCAATTGTTGAGTACATGACCTGGAACTTCGCAGTTTTAGCACTGGACCAGATATTGAATACCGCTTCCAAAATGCTTGCTATGAGTGGTGGACAGATTAGTTGCCCAATTGTTTTCCGTGGCGGCAATGGCAGCGCGGGTCAATTAGGCGCTCAACACTCAACGGCATTTGAAAGCTATTATGCAAATATTCCGGGTATTAAAGTAGTATCACCTTCCAATGGCTATGATGCCAAAGGTTTATTAAAGCAGGCTATCCGTTATGAACAGGATCCTGTAATGTTTATGGAAAGTGAAGTGATGTATGGCGATAAGTGTGATATTCCTGATGAAGAATATTATATTCCGTTGGGAAAGGCTGATGTAAAAAAACAAGGACGTGATGTAACCATCGTTTCGTATAATAAAATGATGAAGGTGGCATTAAGCGCCGCGGAAGAACTGGAAAAAGAAGGCGTTAGTGCAGAAGTAATTGACCTGAGAACCATACGCCCTTTAGACTGGATGACCATACTGGAAAGTGTTAAGAAAACCAATCGCCTGGTCATTGTAGAAGAACAATGGCCCTTTGCATCCATTTCCTCAGAAATCAGTTACCGTATTCAGAAGGAAGGGTTTGATTACCTGGATGCGCCTATCAGACGTATTACAAGCGCGGATGCACCTATGCACTATGCCCCTAACCTGGCAGCGCTTGCTATTCCTGATGTGGAGAGAACGGTGAAACTGGTGAAGGAAGTGATGAACCTGAAAAAATAACCTGTTGCGTTTACTTTTCTTACTTTATGGATGTTGCTTACCGGTATGCTTATTGGCACAACCAAAAGATAGCAGCCGGCGCTCACCTTCCGGCGATAGCGTATTACAGGAAATTATAGTAAATGCTTTTCTTTCACACCAATACTGGAAAGCAGTTCCGGCTGCCGTTGCCATTGTAATGTCAAAAGAAATCAACCGCTATAGTAACACCTCTTTGGTAGCTGTGTTGAACACAATACCGGGCTTGCGAATGGAAGAACGTTCCCCGGCCAGTTATCGGTTATCAGTTAGGGGAAGCTTATTACGTTCGCCTTTTGGGGTTAGGAATGTAAAAGTATATTGGAATGAAATTCCCTTAACAGATGCTGGTGGCAATACCTATCTCAACCTGGTGGATATCAATCAGCTTACCGGTGCTGAGATTATAAAGGGCCCCGCAGCCAGCATGTATGGCGCGGGTACCGGTGGCGCTTTGCTGCTAAAATCAAGCCAGGAGTTGTCTCCTGCAAGTCAAAATCATTTTGTTGCAGGGTTAACAGGCGGTTCTTATGGACTTTTTCAACAGCAGTCGGGTTGGCAATATAGTTCCAAAAATTTCGCGTCTGCCATTCAGCAAACACACCAGCAATCTGATGGCTACCGCGAACAATCCGCTGTTAGAAAAGAGGTGTTGAAATGGCAGGGTTTATGGCAGGCAAAAAAACAGCAAATCAAATTCCTTATTTTTTATACAGATCTGTTTTATCAAACACCGGGTGGTATTACCCTTGCTCAAATGCAATTGAACCCGAAATTATCGCGACAGGCAGCAGGTAGTTTTCCCGGATCTGTTCAACAAAAGGCTGCTGTATATAATAAAACCTTTTTGGGAGGCATACATCATACCGTTGAACTGAATGATCATTTTTCAATCAAGTCGTTTTTTACAGGCAACCGTACTGCATATGCCAATTCCTTTATCACAAATTATGAAAAAAGAGAAGAAACTAATTATGGGGCAGGAACTAATCTTATTTATCAGGCTAAAACAACCAACTCTTTATTTCAATGGATGAATGGAGTAGAATGGCTATACAACCATTCTCTCATCAGCAATTTTGGCAACCGTTCGGGTATAGCTGATACCGTTCAGTTTTCAGATAATATTTATGCCCGTCAATGGTTTGCTTTTTCACAGGTGCAATATGCCATTCATGAAAAATGGAACTTCACTGCCGGCCTCAGCCTGAATAATCAAACCTTTCGGTTTAAACGGCTAACTGATCCTGTTCCTTTTTTTGCAGATAAAAAAATAAGTCTTGTTGTAACACCCCGGTTGGCGGTATTGTATCGCTTAACAAAAAATGTATCGCTGTATGCCCTTGCTGCCAAAGGATTTTCGCCGCCTGCACTGGCAGAAATAAGGCCTTCTGATGGTAAATATTATGGTGAGCTGGCTGCAGAATATGGCTGGAATTATGAAGCTGGCATTAAAGGCGACCTATTAAACGGGCATTTGCAGTTTGATATGGCCGCTTATTTTTTCGCTGTAAAGAATGCAATTGTTAGAAGAAATAATGCTGCCGGTGCAGAATATTTTGTGAATGCAGGGGGCACCAAACAGCAGGGTATGGAGGCGCTCTTTAAATATCAGCTAATTCAAAATAACCGGGATTTCATTTCCGGTTGGCATATCTGGAGCAGTTATAGCTATCAGCCTTATCGTTTTGAAGAATACCGGCAAACAACAAATAATTATTCAGGAAATGAATTAACGGGGGTACCCCGTACGATTTGGGTAAGCGGGATGGACCTTCAAACCGGGAAAGGCATTTATATGCATGTTTCATTAAATGCAACCGCATCATTGCCATTAACAGACGCTAATGACGCTTATGCAAATGCCTATCAGCTGGTGCAGTTAAAACTTGGTTTCCGTCGCGAACAGCATCGTAAGAAATTCGATTTATTCGCGGGAATAGATAACCTGCTCAACCGGCACTACAGTCTTGGAAATGATATTAATGCTGCCGGGAAACGGTATTATAACCCCGCAATGGGTGTTAATTTTTTCACAGGTATCCAGTGCTGGTTTTAATGAATCTGATGAAACACTTTAACTTAGGGTATCTTAGCGCTAAATAAATACAAACATGACTTCTATTCTGATTATTGATGATGAAAAAGCCATACGGAATGTGCTGAAAGAAATTCTTATGAATGAAGGGTACACCGTAGATGAAGCAATTGATGGAGAAGAAGGGTTAAAAAAATTTACGTCCGGGTCCTATGATGTGGTTCTATGTGATATCAAAATGCCTAAACTGGATGGGCTTGAATTTTTACAAAAAGTAACCAACACCCTTTCCGAAATACCTGTTATTATGATCAGTGGGCATGGAAATATTGAAACGGCAGTTGACGCGGTAAAGAAAGGCGCTTTTGATTACATTGCTAAACCACCCGATCTGAATCGTTTATTGATCACTATCCGCAACGCCCTCGATAAAACAACCCTGGTAAAAGAAGCCAAAGTACTAAAACGAAAAGTGTCGAAAGTACAGGAGATCATTGGCAAAAGTGAAGGCATCCAAAAAGTAAAAGAAACGATTGAAAAAGTGGCCTCTACAGACGCGCGTGTATTGATAACCGGAGAAAACGGTAGTGGTAAGGAGCTGGTGGCCAGATGGCTTCACGAAAAAAGCAACCGGGCCAATGCGCCTATTGTTGAGGTAAACTGCGCCGCTATCCCTGGAGAACTGATCGAAAGCGAATTATTCGGACATGAAAAAGGCTCTTTTACTTCGGCCATCAAGCAACGTATTGGCAAGTTTGAACAGGCAAATGGCGGCACTTTATTTCTTGATGAGATAGGAGACATGAGTTTGAGCGCCCAGGCAAAAGTATTGCGTGCCTTGCAGGAAGGAAAGATTACGAGAGTTGGGGGTGATAAAGAAATTTCGGTAGATGTTCGTGTAATTACTGCAACCAATAAAGATCTGTTACAGGAAGTGGATAGTAAAAACTTTCGCCTGGACCTCTATCACCGGCTGGGGGTTATTTTAATACATGTTCCTTCACTGAACCAGCGAATAGAGGATATACCACTATTGGTTGAAAAATTCCTGGCGGATATTGCCGAAGAATATGGGCAGGCTAAAAAGCCTATTGATAAAAAAGCAATGGCCGCCCTTCAAAAGCATAACTGGACGGGTAATATCCGCGAACTCCGGAATGTGGTAGAGCGGTTGATAATCCTCTCGGGAAAAGAGATATTACTACCAGATGTGGAAGCATACGTAGTGCCTAAGTAACCGACTTCTGCATATTTAAGAAAACTTTTGCCTGTAAAACTTCCGAATGCGGGTGAAAAGAATATTTTTGTCTATACTTAATTGTAAACTATGGGTTTATTTCTATTCATTATCGGTGTTATTGGTTGGCATGTAGGTATGTATGGTATGTTTCGTAAAGCGGGACTTGAACCCTGGAAAGCGTTGATCCCTTTATACAATACCTGGTTGATTGTTGAAAAATGTAAGATCCGTAAATACTGGTTCTGGCTTCAGCTAATTCCTATAGCCGGTCAATTCATCACCATCTGGATCACGATTATTTTTGTGATGCATTTTAAAAGGGTTACTGTAATTGATCATGCCGCTACCGTATTTCTCCCATTTCTGTATTTCCCATATCTCGGGTTTTCTGCCAAAGAAAAATGGTATGGGGAAGATGTATTAAAGCATTATCATAAACCAGCTTCGAGGGAATGGATTGATGCAGGTGTATTTGCCATTGTGGCTGCTACTATTATCCGCACATTTGTTTTTGAAGCCTATGTAATACCTACCGGTAGTATGGAAAAAACACTGCTCATTAATGATTTCCTCTTTGTAAACAAAATGAGTTATGGGGCGCGTATTCCGCAAACACCCCTCTCATTTCCATTTGTACACAATACCATGCCATTCTCAAAAACCACCACCTCTTATATCAAAAGTGTACAGTTAGCCTATAAACGATTACCTGCTTTTACAGAAGTAAAACGGAATGATGTGGTTGTATTTAATTTTCCTGCCGGGGATACGATTATTAATCTTCCGGAATATGGAAGCGCCAGGCCGTATTATGATGAACTGCGGTTTACCTATAAAGGCGACAGGGAAGCGCTCAATGCTAATTTTCCCGTTATCGTTCATCCGATGGATAAAACGGATAATTATATCAAACGATGCGTGGCGGTTGGTGGGGATGTAGTACAGGTGAAGAATGGTTCTTTATTTATTAACCAGGCACCCGCTTTTGTGCCGCCGGGTTCACAAACAGAATATGCCGTTGAAACGGATGGCGCCGGGTTAACGAACGAATTTTTAGCAGATGAGTTAGGAATTGACCTGGAGAATGGATCTGATCAAATTCGTACATCAGATAAGGCGGGTACTATTGTGCTTAATTTAACCAAAGAGGGTGTTGAAAAAGTACAGAAACAGCCCCATGTGAAATCTGTGCTGCCTTATTCTGATAATCAAATAGGCCTGACCTTCCCGAATGATGAAATTAATTTTCCATGGACGGTTGATAATTACGGCCCGCTTACTATCCCTAAAAAAGGGGATGTGTTAGCCATTACACCACAAACCATTGCACTCTACAGAAGGCTTATCATTACCTATGAAAACAATACACTGGAAGAAGTAAATGGCAAATATATCCTGAACGGAAAGGAAACTACTACCTATACCACCAAATATAATTATTACTGGATGATGGGAGACAACCGTCATCGCAGCCAGGATAGCCGTTATTGGGGGTTGGTGCCTGAAACACATGTGGTAGGCAAAGCTTCCCTGATCTGGTTTAGCTGGGAAAATGGCCCGCGCTGGAAGCGATTGTTCAATGCTATAAAATAATTATCTTTAGGGTATGGAGGGGTCCTCAAAGCTATCAGCTTTGAGGACTTTTTTGTCTAAATACAATTTTATGGTGCATCAAAAAATTAGTATTGCATTTGATGAATATGATTCTGTGGACCAGCTATCCGGAGAAGATGCCGCGTTGTTAATAGAAGCTCAAAAAGCTATTGCTATTGCTTATGCGCCCTATTCAAAGTTTCGGGTAGGAGCGGCCGCATTGTTGCAGAATGGCAAAACACTGCTGGGTAGTAACCAGGAAAATGCAAGCTACCCCGTAGGTATGTGCGCAGAAAGGGTTTTGTTGTCCACCGCATCATCGCTATTTCCGGGAATTCCCATAAAAGCCATTGCCATCAGTTATCGAAATGAACTGGGTGAAAGCATAAAACCCATCTCCCCCTGCGGTATTTGCCGTCAAACTCTGGTTGAATATGAATCAATGCTAAAATATCCTATACGCCTGATCCTGGCAGGAATGGAAGGAAAAATAGTAGTCTTACCTAATGCCGGAACACTACTGCCGTTTGGATTTTCCGGAAAGGACCTGCAATAAATTTTTATTATTTATTACCTGATAAGCACAGTGGTTCCTTTAAGAAACACCGCTTGTCCGCTTTTCCTGTCTTTGTAGTTAAGTACCCAAACATAGGTACCGCTGGGCTGTAATTGATTGTTTACCCGACCGTCCCATTTTCTGGTATAGTCTTTTGTTTCAAAGATGATCTGTCCGTAGCGGTTATATATTCTGAACAACAGGTTGTCTGCTTTAAAGGCGTTAAGCGGATAAAGATAATCATTCAACCCATCTCCATTTGGTGTAAAGGCGGTAGGTACGGCTATATAACAACTGGCCAGAACAAAGATAAGTTTGTAGGCTGTATCTGTGCAATTAAGATTATTTTGAACAACCAGCCTGGTTACATAATTATTGCTACGGTTGGTGAGAGGGTAAACCTGTGGCCCCGGTGCTTGCTGGTTAGCCGTATAACCATTACCGAAATTCCATTTCCATGAAATGGCATTACTGCTGCTCCTGTCTGTAAAATGCAAGGTATCTGAGGGACATAAAGTATCTGCCGAAGCAAAGGCCGCTGTAACCGTGTTATCAGGGAAAATGAAAGCCGTACTTGCCGTATCGGAGCAGAATCTGTTGTTAACAGAGAGTTGCACCGTATGCGCGCCGAAGGCTTTTGATATCAATACAGGGTTTTGCACGCCGGATAGTCTATTACTGTCTAAGCGCCACTGCCAATTGGTAGTGCCACCATAGCCATTATGGGTTAGGTACAGACTATCTTTTTTACATCCTGTTTTAACAGCAAACTGAAATTGAGCAGTTGTAATATTTTTAGTGGTAAAGGAAAGGGTTGAGCCGGTAGGTGTAACCTGGTTACACTCATCAATCAACGAATTACCATCACTGCCAATAGTAAGTCGCAAGCTAAATGTTCCATTTACCCTGATGGGTTCTGTTAGAAGGATCCTGATGCTGGTACTCACCCCATTGGTGCAAATACCAGATGCGTTTTTAATCGTAACAGCCGTTGGCCCGGTGATTGAAAAATCGCTGCCATCAGCAGCAATGGAAGAACAGTTTATTGGCTTATTGAAAACCAAATACAAGGTATCCGTTATACAAACTACCGGCCTGATGCTATCCATCGGTGTGGGTTTTGAAGGGGTAAACGAAAGGCCTGATTGTAACCCCGTGGCCAAATGATTATTGCAGTTATCAATTAGCGTATTGCCATCGCTGCCGGTTTTAGAAGTAACCTTATAGGTGCCCGGTGAGAGTATACCGCTTAATTTCAGGACAATAGAATCCATATCAAATCCGGTACTGCATCCATTCCCCAATGCGGATACAATGGCAATAGGTGCCGGACCACTTACGGTAAAATCAGAACCATCGGCTGCCAAACTATTACAGTTTACTTTCTTATTGAGTTTGACAACTATTTCTGTACCATCACAAACAGCATAGGCGCTTTGTATAACCGGAATAATAGGGTTTACGATACTGGCTGTACCGCCCTCAAAGGATAAGGTATAGCCTGCCTCACTAACTGTATTCAGTAAAAAATGGCTGATTAATAAAAGATATTCATGACCAACCACCAGTACCGGCATTTTAGCGAAGGTGGATATATTGTCTTTCGGATCAGACTCACATTCAAATACTTTTGTACCCGCGGCAGAGGCGCCTGTAGGACCATAAGTGCCAGCCCAGTTGGCCGTAACAATTAATGAGGGATCTGTAAACAGGTCTATTGGGTCATGGCCTGTTATATCAAACAATTGCCAATCATAGTCTTCATTTACGTTACTCAGTGGGGTAATGATAAACCCAAGTGTGCCTGCTGTATAACAAGTGAATTTATACCAATAGGGATTGGCAGTACTGAAGGTTGGTCTTCTACAACCAATAGCAGGCACAGCATTGTTGCTGCAGAGCGGAACCGTTTTTTGAACAAATTTGGTAGCGCCGCATACAGGGAAAGCAGAATAAGGATTCTGTCCTAAGTTTGTACAAACCTGCGACCATCCTGCAGTTGCCAATATACTCAGACAAAGAAAAAAGACTATGATTTTACCAAACTGAAACATTACTGTAAAAGTATTTCATTCGGTTCTTGTAATGAGAAGGAATTTTCAATACTACCTGCGTTAGAAAAGTGTCTGAACCCCGTGCGCCACTTTGAACTCATGGCCCAATAACCATTTCTTGCGCCACATGCCCCCTGAATAGCCCACCAGGGAGCGATCGCTGCCAATTACCCTGTGGCAGGGAACAATTACTGCTATGTGATTCTTTCCATTACTGCTGGCAGCCGCGCGGATAACTTTGGGGTCGCCAAGACGTTTGGCAAGATCCATATAACTGATGGTTTTTCCATAGGCTATCTCCATTAACTCACTCCAAACCCTAAGCTGAAACGCTGTGCCCTCCTGATGAACGGGTAAATCAAAATTTTTTCTTTTGCCATGAAAATATTCAATCAGTTGTTCTGTGCATTGGTGCATGATCTCTGTAATACCTGGTTCGCCATATGTCAATTGATCTGTATTATCAACAAAGCTTAATTCACCAATGTAATGCTCAGTACCGCCAATTTTCAGCATTCCAATAGGACTTTCATAATATGTATAGTGCAGTTCACTCATTAGCCAATTCGTTGTCCGTTTGCGACGGTAGTATCCGGTTGCAATAAAATTACCTGTTTATTTTCATCATATACACCTAATACCAGGCATTCACTAAAAAAGTTGGCTATTTGTTTGGGAGGAAAATTTATAACGGCTACCACCTGTTTGCCTTTCAATGCCTCCCTGGTATAATGATGGGTGATTTGGGCAGAGGATTGTTTGATACCCAGCGGACCAAAATCTATGGTTAACTGATAGGCCGGTTTTTTTGCTTTTATGAAATCGGTGGCTTCCAGAATGGTTCCGCTGCGGATGTCAACTTTTTCAAAATCATCCCATTGTATCATGATTGGGTAGTTTACCCAAATCTAAACACTAAATGGTTATGAAACGAGAGAGTGGCAAACATTACCGGGTGCATTGCTCAAAAATTATTCCAAAAAACGCGTAAAGGAAGTACAATAAGAACCATATGAATTCATCGGATAGCAATATTGGGATCAAATATCCAGTAGGCCCGCAAGCTGTAACAATTCCTTTTGTTTATACTTATTGGAAGGCAAATTAAAACATTTGGCAGCTTCCTTAAGCAAAGTTTGTATGATGCAGACAGGTGATTGCGGTTTAAAATGAGCGGGCGATGCGGCGACAGCTATCTTTTCGAAATAATTTTCTACGTCTTTATGCGAAAAAGCCTGACCTGTAGTGGCATCTACATAAAAATGGATTTTATCCTGCGGATGGCCCATATGTGTTGCCTGATCATAATCTGAATGATAAAAAGCGATGATGCATTGTTTAGGTATTTTTATGATTTTAGCATTGATATCCAGCTGGTCGCACATTACCTGGTATAGGATGCCATTGGTTAATGCATTGCCTTTCTTACTCTCCAGTACTTTGTTGATAAAAAAATCATCCGCATGCTCATAATTTACTTCAACCCCCTTCAGGTTATAATAGTTATAGATAATACTGGACAATACATTAGCCTGCTCAAGCGGGGTTAAAAAACTATTGAGTTCAAGCCATACATTGCGGCGAATTTTTTCAATATCCTGCAATACAGGGGTTGTAGGCAGATCGGGATATTGGAATTTTGAAACCAATAAGGCGCCAAACAATAAATCGTGGTAACTACTGTCGCGCCACTCAACCAGGTCATCAAACAGATCGGTAAAATGCAGGTGGTGAATAATCATTTCAATTCGCTCCTGTACTTCTTCACTAAGGGTGGTTTCCCAAAGATGCTCAAGGTTGGGGATGATATTCTTTCCGTAAGCCACCAGCTTTTCTGAAACGGTAGAATATACCTCCTCGTCAGGATCATCTATAAGTGTAAAAAGTGCATTGATTTCTCTGGTCTCCTGCATATATGCGGCTGGTTAAAACATGATGAATAAACGGATGGATTACCGGCTAATTTGTCATGAATTCCATATCAAACTAAATTAAATTTTTGTTACCCAGCCCTGGTAAGTTATCCCATGGATGTGGAAATAAGAATAGGCTTTTTAATAATAATAATGATATATGTACGTTGCAAGGCCTTGATTATCTGCGAAAAGCAAAAATTAACAGCTCACCAAGGTCTTTAATAGCTACTTTTGCACTCAAACATTTAAAGCTTATTATGTCACAATTTGCCATACCCAAGTTCCCCTCAACAGTAAAATCACTTCATGCCGACCTGAAATCAAGGGTTCAAAAGTATTTTGATGAGCAAGGGATCAATTCTACCGGTAATCCCACTTTGTTTACCAAGGCCATTATCATGGTAATTGCATTGGTAGTTATTTATATTCATCTGTTGGTCTGGACCCCTGTTTGGTATCTTGCGATTGGTGAATGTATCCTGCTGGGCGGTTTGGTTGCGGGGATCGGTTTTAATGTGATGCATGATGGCAGCCATGGTAGTTTTAGCACCAATAAATGGGTTAACCGGATCGCTGCCTCCTCTATCAGTTTATTAGGGGCTAATCATTTTATGTGGAACATGAAGCATAATATGCTGCACCATAGCTTTACCAATATTGATGGGGTAGATGATGATATTGAGATAGGTATTTTAATGCGTATGGCGCCAACCCAAAAAAAGTATAAAATGCACCGTTTTCAGCATTTTTATTTTTGGTTCCTCTATATGCTTTTGTATGTATTTTGGATATTCTTCACAGATTATAAAAAATATTTTTCACAAAAGATCGGTAATGTGCCCCTGAAGAAAATGAATATGAATGATCATATAGAATTTTGGAGTGTGAAAGTATACCATGCGGCTGTTTTTATAGTACTGCCAATTTTGGCTGTTGGCTGGGTAAGCTGGGTGGTTGGATTTTTTACCATGAGCCTTGTTGCCGGTTTTGTACTGAGTATTGTTTTCCAATTGGCTCATACAGTAGAGGATACTGTATTTCCGATTGCAGATATTGCAACTAATAAATTACCGGATGAGTTTGCGGCACACCAGATTAAAACAACTGCTAATTTTGCTACCCGTAACAAACTGGTTAGCTGGTTGGTTGGCGGATTAAATTTTCAGATTGAACATCACCTTTTCCCTAAAGTATCACATGTACATTATCCTGCCATCAGTGAGATTGTAAAAAATGTGTGCAGAGAATATCAATTACAATACATTGAATATCCAACCATGCGAAAAGCAGTGGTGGCCCATGTGAGATTTTTGAGAGCAATGGGGAGGAGTTAGGAGTTATTTTTTTACGCCTGGCTTTTTAGCAGTAGTTTTTTTTGCTGCTGCTTTCGTTTTTTTAGCAAAAGCATTCGGTACCTGTTCTTCAATCATCTTTTTGATGATCTCGATATCAATATCAATAAGGTCTTCCGGTGTGTATTTGGATGTGTCCGCTTTCCTGCCCAGCTTCAGCATTTTCTTGTTGAACCTGATAAAAGGTCCCCAACGGCCGTTTTCAAGGGATATTTTTTCCGCGGGCCATTGTTTGATGAACCGGTTGGCTTCTTTGGCTACTTTTTTCTCAATCAGTTCATCAATATCCTTTTGTGTAAGCGAATCAAAATGATAGGCTCTCGGGATATTGATATATATGTCGTTCCATTTAATAAATGGTCCAAAGCGTCCTTTACCCTTGGTTACCGGTAATTCGTTAAAAAAACCAACAGGTGCATCGGCCAGTTGCTTTTCATTGATAAGCTGTATGGCTCTTTCCAGTTCAATGGTATGTAAATCCTCGCCCTTAGGAATGGAAATAAATTGGTCGCCCAGTTTAATATAAGGTCCAAATCTTCCCACATTTACGGCGAGTTCCATGCCTTCATATTCACCAAGGGTACGAGGCAGGGAAAATAACTGCATCGCTTCTTCCATAGATATGGTTTCTATACTTTGCGACTGGTTTAGTTTGGCAAAGCGGGGTTTTTCCAGTTCATCAGTCGTATCGCCTATCTGTACCATCGGGCCATAGCGCCCCATTCGGGCAATTACTTTCTTACCTGTTGCTTCATCTATGCCAAGTTCTCTTTCGCCTTTGGCCCGTTCGGCATTTTCGAGGGTATGTTCAATCGTATCATGAAAGGGCTTATAAAACCCATCAATCATACTACTCCATTTTATTTTTCCCTCAGCAATTTCATCAAACTCCTGTTCAATTTTAGCGGTGAATCCAAAATCCATCACCTTGGTAAAATATTGTTTCAGAAAATCAGTTACCACTATGCCCAGGTCAGTAGGGAATAATTTATTTTTTTCAGCGCCTGTATTTTCCTGTAAAACCTGTTTTTCTATCTCATTCGCGCTGGTTAGCCTTAAAAGGGTTGTTGCCCGTTTGATGCCTTCTTTTTCTCTTTTCTCAACATAATTTCTCTTAATGATGGTTGAAATAGTGGGTGCATAGGTTGATGGACGGCCGATACCCAACTCTTCTAATTTTTTTACGAGAGCGGCTTCAGTATATCTTGCAGCCGCACGTGTAAATTTTTCAGATGCCGTCATCTGTGCAAAATTGAGTGTTTCGCCGATGGATAAGGGTGGTAACATACCTTCTGTATCCTCTTCGTCTTCCTCATCTTTGCCCTCCATGTATACTTTTAGAAATCCATTGAATTTCATTACTTCACCGGTGGCAGAAAGTGTTTCCCTGTTTGTGCTGATAAGAATCTTTGCGGTAGTCTTTTCAAATGCCGCATCACTCATTTGTGAGGCGATGGTTCGTTTCCAGATCAGTTCATATAATCTTCTTGCATCTTCATCTTCTACTGAAAAAGCGCTCATATAAGTAGGACGGATGGCTTCGTGTGCTTCCTGTGCACTTTCGTTCTTATTCCTGAACTTTCTGGGTTGGTGGTATTGGCCACCGTATGAATGGGTTATCTGGTTACGGATATCTGTTAAGGCAGTATCACTTAAACTGATACTATCCGTACGCATATAAGTGATTTTACCACTTTCATATAATTTTTGTGCCAGTAGCATTGTCCTGCTTACGCCATAGCCTAATTTCCGGGAGGCTTCCTGTTGCAGGGTAGATGTGGTAAAAGGCGCTGCAGGCGTACGTTTGGTAGGCTTTACCTGTATATCTGTTATTGTATAATTAGCTCCTTTACAACTGTCCAAAAAAGATTGTGCATCCTGCAGCACTGCAAGTTTTGATGGGCCTTCTGCCTTAAAAGTTACATTTTTTTTATTGATGTCGGGGGCAGTAAAAAACGCTTCGATTTTGAAACTGCTTTCTGGTATAAACTGATTGATTTCTCTTTCTCTCTCAACTATCAATCTTACTGCTACACTTTGTACACGACCCGCACTCAGGCTTCTTTGCATGCCTATTTTGCGCCATAGAACGGGGCTCAGTTCAAATCCTACTAACCTGTCTAACACACGTCTTGCCTGTTGCGCATTTACCAGGTTCATATTAATGATGCGGGGATTCTGCACAGCCGCTTTGATGGCAGGAGCAGTAATTTCATGAAAAACAATGCGCTTGGTTATTTTTGGATCCAGTCCCAATACTTCTGCCAGGTGCCAGCTAATGCTTTCTCCTTCACGGTCCTCATCCGATGCCAGCCAAACCTCATTCGCTTTTTTGGCCATTTGTTTTAATTCCTTAACCACCCTTTCCTTTTCTTCGGGTACTTTATACCTGGGTTGGTAATGATTGTTTACATCAATACCCATATCATCCTTTTCCAGATCACGAATATGGCCATAGCAGCTTCTTACGTCAAAATCGCTTCCGAGAATCTTTTCTATGGTTTTGGCCTTTGCCGGTGACTCAACAATCAATAAGTTTTTTGCCATACAGCCTGTAAATCCGCTTTAAACGGAATTTTTATCGAAATTTTTGAAATACGAAACCCCTTATAAATCACTTCCCCCGAGGAGAGGATATACAGGTTGCTACCCTGCAATATTAGGCGAAACCATCAAAACACAAAAAATATCAGGAATTGGCGTTGCTTAAAAACTGTACAATTTCTTTACAAACGTTGTTATCCTTATATACGCCACTATGTCCTAATTGTTCGGTAATAATATACCTGACATGTGGTAAATTGAGGCCAAGCAAGGGTTTCACATCTTCAAAACTGCAAATGGTATCATTCTTATCGTGAACCCATAAAACCGGCGCATCCATATTTTTTACTACCCTGCTAACAGAAAAATAACTGATAGGCTTACCGGAAAGCTCACAAATCAATTGTTCAAAAGCTTGTTTTACCCTAGTATCAACCGGTAAAACCGAAAAAAAATGACTGATGGCGCTATCTGTTTCTGTGGCAGGGGCCACCAAAACCAGTTTCCTGTTCTCTTGCCCGGATAATGTTTCAAACATAAGGGCCGCTGCCAGTCCGCCCAGTGAATGCCCCATGATCGCATTAATAGGCCCGAAGAGCTCTTCTATGCGGAGAAGTGCATTTCTGTAGGTAGCGGCATTGATTTTTTTGCCTTCACTAATGCCATGCCCGGGGGCATCAAAAGCCAACACAGTAAAGCCTTCTTTTTTTAGGGATGAAATATACTTTTCGAATTTGTAGGAATAACTGCCAAAGCCATGTACGATAAGTATGCTTTTTTCATTGGGATGCGCTGCTTTCCAGCGAAAACCCCGGATGATATCTCCATCCATTTCAAACGACAATTTTTCAGCCTTATGAAATACGGGTGGCGCTTTTTGCTTTGGCCTGCCTGTATACGGGGTACAAAATATTTGGTAAGCGGCCTCTGCCGCTTTTCGGGGAGAAAGAACCGCTATCGTTTTTAGTTTCGTTTTATAATAGCCAAGTAATATTCGTTGTGCCAATTTCATCTTCATTAGGTCAAAGATAGGTAGTTACGAAAATTGGCGCCATTTCTAAATCCAAAATATGGCCAGGCATGTTTAACTATTCAGTGGGTACCGGGGGGGTGTTTAGGGGGTTAAGTAAACTTTTCCGTAACTCGGATGGTTAAATAAGTATTCTAAGATACTTTTGCTGCTAACCGGAACAGGTATGTATACAATTAAGATAAAATTTGAACAAAAAGGACTGGCTCCCATTACGCTTCACCACATTAGTGATGACCAGAGTTTGCTGGAGATTTGCCTGAACAATGGTATTGAACTTCACCATAACTGCGGTGCTGTTTGTGCCTGTAGCACTTGCCATCTATACATTGATAAGGGTATGAACTACCTGGAAGAATTGAGTGATAAAGAAGAAGACTTTATAGACAGGGCAGTAAACCCGCGCATCAATTCCAGACTGGGTTGCCAATGTGTGTTACAGCCAGGAAACGGTGAACTGGAAATTACCCTGCCGGATCAAACCCAATTCTTAGGTGAATAGATAAGTACTCACATTTAATTCCTAACTTTTAATATTATTATGACCCATTTTGAACCCCCGATACATTGGAACGATCACGAAGACATCGCCATGAAATTGTATGAACGTTTTGGAGATGATTTTACAGAAGGTAAAATTTACCGTATCCGTTTTACGGAACTACTTGATTGGATACTATCGATTCCCAATTTCGACGGAACCCGTGAACAAAGTACGGAAGGACATCTGGAAATGATACAAAGTGCCTGGGTATACGAATGGAGAGATAACCAGAAAAAATAAACAAACGGTTGCCACAAAATAAACCAATAAATAAACCATCCCTTGCTAGAAACTTTCAAATATATTACCTGTTTTGTTTTTGATGTTGACGGTGTATTAACCGATGGTAACTTATTGGTATTGCCCAATGGAGTAATGGCCCGGACTATGAATATTAAAGATGGCTATGCTTTGCAACTGGCAGTAAAAAAAGGCTATCAGGTAGTGATTATATCCGGTGGAAATTCTCCTGAGGTGCAAAACAGGTTAGAGAAATTGGGGATAAAGGAAGTATGGATGCAGGTTGAAAATAAACAGGCGGTATTGGAAAAATTTATGATCAATCATCAACTTTCAAAAACAGCCCTGTTATATATGGGAGATGATATTCCCGACCTGAAAGTAATGCCGATGGCAGGCTTACCCTGTTGCCCGGCAGACGCGGTACAGGAGATAAAAGAGATGGCAACTTATATCTCGCCTCTCAAAGGCGGTGGGGGTTGTGTAAGAGATGTAATAGAAAAAGTGATGAAATTACGTGGCGATTGGGGAGAAGATACCGCCGTAAGGGCACAATAATGGTTTGTTAATTCAGGTTTACGCCGGCTTAGTTAACTTGTACCAATAAATACGCATTTTGAAAATCATTGCCGCATTTTTCCGCCTGGTTAGATGGCCCAACCTGGTTTTTATAGTAATAACGCAATTGTTATTCAACTATTGCATTTACCGGCATGTGTATGGTACTACTACTGGAAGTCCTGCTGAAACACGCCAGTTACTTTTTTTGATACTTGCCTCTATTTTAATAGCCGCCGCAGGGTACATTATCAATGACTATTTTGATTTGAATATTGACCAGGTAAATAAACCCGGTAAAGTGGTGGTTAATGTGATGATCAGCAGGAGGTGGGTTATTTTCTGGCATATGTTTCTGAGCCTGCTCGGACTGTTTTTTACCGTTTTAGCGCTGCCGGTAGCCGAATACTGGCACCTGGTATTGGGTAACCTGGCCAGCATCATTTTACTATGGTTTTATTCAACCAATTTAAAGAAGCGGCTGCTTATAGGTAACGTGCTGATCTCTTTGTTAACAGCCTGGGTGATTGGTATTATATTTTTTTCCAAATACCTGGTGAAAATAAATGGCCCACTGGTTGTGGATCACAACCAGATCCGTTTTTTTAGGCTAACCATACTGTATGCTTCTTTTGCTTTTATTATTTCTCTTATCCGGGAAGTAATCAAAGACATGGAAGATAGGGAAGGTGATAGAAAATTCGGTTGCCGCACCATGCCCATTGTTTGGGGCCTTAATGCCAGTAAAGTTTTTATAGCCGTTTGGATCATAGTATTGCTTGCTGTTTTAACCATTATTCAGCTATATGTATTGCCATTTGGCTGGTGGCATAGTGCACTGTATTGCCTGTTATTTATTATGGTTCCATTGATTTGGATATTATTGAAACTGTTCAAGGCCCAGTCATCAGAAGATTTTCACCGGCTAAGTACGGTTGTGAAACTGATTATGTTCACCGGAATCCTATCGATGATTTTCTTCAGAATCTATTGATATCTTTCAGAAATGGTTGGAAAAATTATATGCTATGCAGGAAATTATTTTGGCCTCAAAATCACCCAGAAGAAAATTATTACTGGAATGGGCCGAGGTTGTTTTTGATGTGATTGTGAAACATACTGAAGAAGATTATCCCTCAGGCCTCTCCTTCTCTGAAGTGGCTATTCATATTGCCCGCGAAAAAGCATTGGCCGTTCATGTGCATGTAAAGACCGCTTTTCAGGGGAGCCTCGCAAATAAAACCATTTTGGCAGCGGATACGGTGGTTGTTTTGGATGAAACTATTATTGGTAAACCCACAGATCGTGCAGATGCCATCAGGATATTACAATCCCTTTCCGGCAGAGAACATAAAGTAATTACCGGCGTTGTTCTGTTGCATACCGGCGGTGAGATTGCTTTTGCAGATATTACAGTAGTAAGCTTTCACAAACTTACTGATGAGCAGATTGAATATTATGTTGACAAGTATGAGCCTTACGACAAAGCCGGCGCCTATGCTATCCAGGAATGGATAGGTGTTGTGGGGATTCGTTCAGTACAAGGTGATTTTTATAATGTGATGGGGCTGCCTGTCAGCAGGGTGATACAGGCATTAGATACAATAAATTCTTAAACGAAAATCAGGTATTTATCGCGCTCCTTTAGTTAGTAATTTTTCGTTTCCCGCAATAAAAGCGGTAAATCATGAATGAAAAATTGCTACAATTTATCTGGCAGTTTCAATACTACCAAAAACAGCAGTGTACCACCACCCAGGGAGAAACCTTGTTTATTGAAAAGCCCGGAATCCTCAACCTTCACCAGGGGCCTGACTTTTCGGAGGCCCTTATCCGCATTGGTCAAACCACCTGGGCCGGCAACATCGAACTGCACCTGCGTTCATCAGATTGGTACAAACACCGGCATGAAACAGATATCCGTTATTCCAATATCATTCTTCATGTAGTATGGGAAGATGATCAGCCTGTTACAGATGATTTTGATAATCGGATACCCACTTTTGTATTGGCATCACGTATCTCTGCCTTACTGCTGGATAGGTATCGGTCCATGATGGTAACCAAACAACCAGTTCCCTGCCATGGCTTTTTGCCCTCACTCAATCAACTGGGATGGACGGCCTGGAAAGAGCGGTTAGTGGCTGAAAGGCTGGAAAGAAAATCGGCGAATGTATTGGCTGTGCTGGAACAATCCAATAACCATTGGGAAGAAGTTTGCTGGTGGTTGCTGGCTGCCAATTTTGGCAATAAAATAAACAGCCATTTGTTTGAACAGGTAGCCAAAAGTATTCCGATTACCCTCCTGGCCAAACACAAAAATCAAATACATCAACTGGAGGCTTTATTGCTTGGCCAGGCCAATCTTTTATCCGGACAGTACAAAGAAAAGTATGCAGTTATGTTACAGCGGGAGTATCTTTTTCTGAAGAAAAAATATAAGTTACAGGCAGTAAACAAACAACCGGCTTTTTTACGGATGCGGCCCGCGGCTTTCCCTACACTCCGGTTGGCGCAACTGGCCATGTTAACTTTTTATTCATCACATCTTTTTTCAAAAATAAAAGTGATTAACCAATTGGGAAATGCACTGGAACTATTCATGGTAACAGCCAATGATTACTGGAATGATCATTACCGGTTTGATGAATTGTCAGCCTTTCAACCCAAGCATCTGGGTAAACAGATGGCAGAAAATATTCTGATTAATACGGTGATACCCCTTTTGTTTGCCTATGGTTTATACCATCAGGATGAAACGTATACGGAAAAATGCATTCAATGGTTGCATCAGTTACCTGCAGAGCAAAACCGGATTACCAGGCAATGGCAGGTAGATGGAATTGGTAACAAATCGGCGCTTGATTCACAGGCATTGATAGAATTAACAAATTATTATTGTGTACACAAGCGTTGCCTGGATTGTGCGATAGGCAACAAAATTCTGAAAAACGGACTCTGATTACCAGTTGAATTCCATATCGAGTACAACCTCCGGGTGTAAAGTTCTTTCAACGGGGCAGGTACGGGCCGTTTTCTCAAGGATTTCTTTTTGTTTGTCATCAAGATTTAATCCGGGCGGGAAAAAAACATGGGCAATAATTTTGCCTATCCGGCGTGGATCGCTCACCATAATTTTAGTTATATCCAAACGGGTGCCATCCAGGAGGATATTCATAGTGCGGGCCTTAATGGCCATGGTTGTTACCATGCAGCTACCCAAAGCGGTTACAACGAGGTCAGTAGGGGAGAACCGTTCTCCTTTACCCTGGTTATCGGTGGGGGCGTCGGTTTCGATGTTGGTTCCGCTCTGGATATGCATAGCGGTGGTACGGAGGTCGCTATTGTAAATAATTTGTGAAGTCATTGTATCATTTTGCCATAAATTTACAAGTAACAAATCAAATGTTAGTGAAGAAGCTATTTTTTATAACAATTCTATTGAGTTCGGTTTTTGCATCTGCCCAACAGAAAGTGAAATCTGCTGCCGCTGACCTGAAACAGCAGCAGAAGGCAGAGCGTAGAGAAAAGATCAACCAGCTTATTAAGCAGGAAGAAGAAGGAGCCTTAATTTATCAGAAACAAAGTGCATTTGGCGTTAAATTCAATACCGATGCCTGGAGTATATTTTATGAACGTGGCAAATACAAAACCATCACCAAAACCAATTTATGGTGGCTTGAGTTGGGCGAACGAAAGCATCCTAAAGAAGAAAAAGTGCCCACCCTTAGCGCCTCTCAGGGCTTTTTAATCATCTCGAGCTATATATACGGTAAGCAAAACAATTTTTATTATCTTAAAGCAGGTCTTGGTAAGCAGACCCTGATTGGAGGTAAAGGCAATAAAAATGGGGTGGCGGTATCTGCCATTTATGGCGGCGGTTTTTCTGCCGGACTGTTAAAACCTTATTATTTAGAGATACAAAATCCGGTTACCAATACCAAGGAGCAAATCAAATACAATAGCAACGATAATCTATTTCTCGATCCAACAATCATACTGGGAAAAGGTAGTTTTGGAAAGGGGTTCAATGAAATTAATTTTGTACCCGGCGTACATGCCAGAGCGGCGCTTCGTTTTGATTATGGCCGGTATAATGAAGTGCTTTCAGCCATGGAAGTTGGTGTAAATGCTGAATATTATACGAAAGTCATGCCTATCCTGCTGCTCAATAAAGAGAATAAACTCTTTTTCAACGCCTATATCTCGCTTGTTTTTGGTAAGAGAAAGTAAGTTATTTTTGCAACTCCAAACGCCAAACGCTCAATAAGTATTATCAATGCAAGAGTTACCCATAGCCCCCCCCAACAATACTATATTAAAAAAGCCTAACTGGCTTCGGGTAAAATTGCCTATCGGCGAAAGCTATCAGCATGTTCGTGGACTGGTTGATACCCATAAATTACACACCATCTGTGAAAGTGGCAATTGCCCCAATATGGGTGAATGCTGGGGAGAAGGAACGGCAACTTTTATGATATTGGGCAATATATGTACAAGAAGTTGTGGGTTCTGTGCCGTAGCTACCGGAAGACCGGAAGCAGTAGATTGGGATGAGCCACAGCGGGTAGCCGGGGCAATACACCTGATGAAAGTGAAACACGCCGTGTTAACCAGTGTTGATCGCGATGAGTTAAAAGATGGTGGTTCCATTATCTGGTACAATACTATTGAAGCCGTTAAGGCACTCAATCCGGATACCACCATGGAAACACTGATTCCTGATTTTCAGGGTAAGGCTGAACAGGTACAACGCATCATCCTTGCAGCGCCACAGGTAGTGAGTCATAATATGGAAACCTGTGAACGCCTAACACGCCAGGTTCGTGTACAGGCCAAATACAGGCGTAGCCTGGAAGTATTGCAAATGCTGAAACAGGGTGGTATGCGCACCAAAACAGGTATGATGCTGGGTCTTGGTGAAACAAAAGAAGAAGTGATTCAAACCATGAAGGATCTTGTTTCAGTTGGTACCGATGTGTTAACCCTGGGTCAATACCTTCAACCTACTAAAAAACATTTACCGTTACAACGTTTTGTGCATCCGGATGAATTTGCGGAATTACGTAAGATAGGCTATCAGCTTGGGTTTGATTATGTAGAAAGTGGTCCGTTGGTTCGTTCATCTTATCATAGCGACAAGCATGTACTGCAGGGCTATGGCAGAAATAAATGGATGGAGGAAAAACAAGCGGCAATCATTTAATTTTTCATCGCGTCAGGATTCCCTGACGTTTTTTATTGGGTATTTATGAAATTTCAGCGACTAATGATTTCTTTCCTTCTTTTATCCATAATGGCCAATGCGCAATGGAAATGGAAGAATGTTGATTCTCTTTTTCAGCCTTTACCTGCTGCTATGCATGTATATGCAACCCATGATTCTACAGAAGGGAAACCCAATATCGCTTATTATGTTAGCGTTGATTTAAAAGACAGGTTGGTTGAGTTTACTACACAGGTTGGCAATGGTAAAAGATATACCCCTGCTCAATTTTTTGAACAGGAACAAAAACCATTATTGGTAATGAATACTACTTTTTTTGAGTTTGTGCATAACAGGAACCTGAATGTAGTAATCAAAGACGGGAACATAAAGGCTTATCAAGTGCATACCCTTACGGGTAAAGGCAGGGATAGCCTTACCTATCGTCATGTTTTTGGAAGCGCTATTGGTATAGATAAAAGAAGAAGAGCGGATATTGCCTGGTTATATACAGATTCTGCTGATAGGTATGCTTATGCAAGTCAACGGGTTATCCATACACTGAAAGATTCTGTACCACAACATACAAAAGCTGAGATGTTGCGGTATGGTGGGTTTAAAAAATGGAAAATGCGAACAGCAGTAGGCGGTGGCCCGGTATTGGTACAAAATGGTGAGATACAAATTACCAATAATGAAGAACTGAAATTCGCGGGTAAAGCCATTAATGATAAACATCCACGCACCGCGATGGGTTATACGGCCGATGATAAATTGATATTAATGGTGATTGAAGGTCGTTTCCCCGGAAAAGCGGAAGGCGCCTCACTCATACAAGAGGCACAAATGCTGCAACAGATAGGTTGTATAGAAGCCTTGAATTTAGATGGCGGAGGTAGTAGCTGCTTATTGATTAATGGCAAACAAACCATCACCCCAAGCGATAAAGAGGGGCAGCGGGCAGTGCCGGCGGTGGTTGTAATCAGAAAAAAATAACGGCAGGGTAAGGTTATTCAGTTCCCGTTTACTCACCCATTCTAATCTTTACTCAATCATTACAAGTATTTACGCACCTGTTTACAATGTGGCGTCTATAGTCTGTACCTTACAATCTTAATTTGCCGGGCATGATGAAAGCGTTGCTGGTTGATGACGAGGTTAACAATCTGGAGAGCTTACATTTTATGCTTCAGCATGATTGTGAGGGTGTAGAAGTAATCGGAAAGGCAGTTAATGCGGTACAGGCAAGAGATTGGTTAGCACGGCATACTGCCGATGTTATTTTTTTGGACATTAATATGCCCGGCGAAAATGGCTTTCAGTTTTTAAGCAGCCTTGTTACACAAAACTTTAAAGTGGTTTTTGTAACCGCTTATAACGAATATGCCATACAAGCCATTAAGGCAAGTGCATTGGATTATATTGTAAAGCCCGTTAATATTGATGAACTGCAAACCGCAGTGGAAAAAGTAAAGCGTTCGCTAAGCAGTCCTGTGGCGGCGGAACAAAACCGGCAGTTGTTAGAGCATCTTCTGCAATCGGTCAATAAAAAAACGCCACCCAAAAAAATCGCACTGCCTCAATTGGGTGGCATTAGTTTTATAGAGGTGGATGATATGGTGTCATTGCAGGCCGACAGTAATTACACCATTATACACATGAATAACATGCAAAAACTGGTGATCAGTAAAACCCTGAAGGATTTTGAAGAATTGCTTGATCAAACACAATTTGCAAGGATACATAAATCCTATATCGTAAACCTGCGATATATAAAAGAATACAGCACCACAGATGGCGGTGTTGTAAAAATGACAGATGGCAACCAGTGGAGCATCAGCCGCAGGCAACTGGATACTTTCCTGGAAAAAATGAAGACAGGCAGTTTGATGTTTGGTAAATAAACATTTCATTTTATACATTATTACCCAAACCAGTGTTATTAATGCGTTTTATCGTTTCGTGGTTACTTATTTTTTGTATGATCATTACCTGCCAGGCGCAGCAGGCAAACTATACTGCCTTTACGGTGAATGATGGCTTACCCAGCAATTTTATTTACGGGTGTATTGAGGATGATAAAGGCTTTTTATGGATAGCGACTGATGCCGGCATTGCAAGATTTGACGGAAAGCGCTTCCAGGTATTTACCATCCGGCAAGGCTTGCCGGATAATGAGGTGCTGGCAGTTGTAAAAGAGAAAAATGGCCGTATTTGGGTAAGCTGTTTTAAACAAAGCCCTGCTTATTTTGATGAAGTGAAAAACAGGTTTATTAATGCAAAAGAAGATAGCAATTTAGCGAAGGTTTCCGGTACCGGAATCATGTATGTTTATGCATTACAAAACGGTGGCGTGATGTATTATAATGAAAAAGGGTCCTTTATTTTCAGGAATAAAAAGCTCATTGAATATAATACGGAAAGGAAAGACATTAATTTTCTGATCAAAGAAAATGATGATGGCTCTCAATTAAGATTTGGCTCCGTAATTTACAACACCACGCTAAAAACATATCAATCAGGAATCTTCCATATACAGGGGGGGAGGTGTATAGACAGTATAGTCATAAGGAGCAACAGCTTTTCTGATCACCCGGGGCCGGGCATTGATGATGGAAAACTCTATGTATTCAACGGTGTTAAGAAAAAATGCTATATCTATTCCAATATTGGCATTCACCCCATTCGTTTTAAGCTTGATTCTATTAATATTCCGGAACCTTTTTTTATTTTTAGTCTTACAGGTTCTTATATAAACCTTTATAGCTACTCAGGTAAAATATATGTTTTTGACAAAAACACTTTGCAACAGCAGTTTATTATCAGCGGTAAATATGCGCCTAACTCCCTGTATAACGATAGTAAGGGAAATATATGGGTAAGTACCATTGATAAAGGATTAATACTCTATAAAAAAAGACAATTTGATAATATTAGCATGCCCGGTGATTTCAGTAACACCAATTTTTTAAGTATTGCCCGTAAGCAGGATGGCACATTACTGGCCGGCAATTATTATGGGGAAGTATTGGAAACCAACGGTAATGCATTTACAATTCATTCAAGCCCTCAAAAAAGCAGAGCCATCTTCAGGCAACGTAAGATACTTCTGTCACAAAATAAAATCTTCACCTTTTCCGAAGCTGGTGTTTTTGTAAATTTTACAAAACAGATCACAACTCCAATAGCCAACCTGTTTTATGCGAAAACGGCCATTAATTACAATGACAGCACTATTATTACCGGCGTTATCGGGGGACTGCAAAAACTAAATACCCGCACAGGAAAAGTTACTTTACTGTTCCAGGCTTTTAAGAGGGTAACAGCATTGGTTAAAGCAAATAATGGCGCAATTTATCTTGGATCTACAGATGGTTTATATAAATATGATTATATTAATAACAGCAAGGTTGCATTCAAACAGAGCGATCCATTGCTAAACGAGAATGTTGTTGCACTTTGTACCACAGCCGATAACCTGCTATGGATGGCCACATCCGGCAATGGTATAGTAGCGCTAAAAGATGATAAAGTATTGCTTCATATTACAGAAAGGGAAGGCATTATCAATAATTCATCCCGCAGTATAACGGCGGCAAGACCTGGGCAGGTTTGGTTAGGCACTGCCGGAGGTATAAGTGTAATTAACTATACGTTGCAGGATAATGAAGTTAATTATACCATGCAACACCTGTCTGTAAATGATGGACTAACCAGTAATGTGATCAACGAAATGCTTTACCGGAACGATACCGTTTATGCAGCCACCGCCAATGGTATTTCGGTGATACCTGCCGGCATTTCTATTCCTGTATTTAATATTCCCATTCAAATAATAAACGTTAGCATTAATCAACGTGATACAATCATCACAAATAAATATGATCTTGGTTATCATCAGCAAAATATTCTTATCCGGTTTGCAGGTATCGAATTGAGCGGCCACTTCAAAAATCTCCAGTACACATTGGATAATAATAAGAACTGGATTACTTTAGATGAGAATACCCTGAACCTTCAGCTCAATAATGGTCGCCATACTTTGCAGGTGAGAGCCGTGGATGTAAATGAAAATATCAGTGATAAAATACTTACCGTTCAGTTTAACATTGCCACACCTTTTTGGAAAGCAGCCTGGTTCTGGCTGGTAATTGCCATAGGCATACAATTACTAACCATTTACCTGATAAGCCTTTGGCAGAAAAAAAGAAAAGAAACCAAACTGGCTAAAGAAATCGCCGGCGTGCAAACAGCCTCACTGGAACAACAGGCCTTTACTTCCTTAATGAACCCGCATTTTATGTTTAATGCACTCAACAGCATTCAGCATTATATTAACCTACAGGACAGGCAAAGCGCCAATCGCTATCTCACTGATTTTGCTTCACTCATCCGTAAAAACTTTGAAGCGGCCCAGCAATCCTTTATTCCCCTGGAACAGGAACTGGAAAATGTACGGATTTATTTGCGTTTAGAGCAAATGCGGTTTACCAACCGGTTTTCTTACCGTATTACTGTTGATGAAAGCCTGGATATTGATCATTGGATAATACCCACAATGATGCTGCAACCCCTTTTGGAAAATGCATTGCTGCATGGCATAATGCCTTCAGTTATTATGGGGGAACTGATAATTGATCTAAAAGAGAAAGATGAAAATCTATTGATCACCATTACCGATAATGGTATTGGCATTGCAAACAGCCGTGCATTAAAAGAAAATAGTGAACACAAAAGTCATGGCATGGAATTAATAAAAAAACGTATTGCAGCGCTTAACCATTTTGTTAAGCAGCCCATCATCCTTACTATGACTCCGGCTTTTGACAACGCTAAAAACCCCGGCAATCAAATTATACTATTCATTCCTGCCAAACTGCATAAAGCCTGGCTGCAAGCCCAGCAGAAATAAAACTGAATTCCGCAACAACACCCAGGCGGGAACAATAAAAACTACTTTATGACAGGAAATCAAAAAATAAATTTTGTACAATTTTTACTTCTTTTTTGTATCCTGGCAAGTTGTGGACAGCCTGTTAAAACAAATGACTACCTGCTTTCATTTTACGATACAACTAAGAATGAATATGGCTATAAGGATCAAAAGGGAGCAATAATTATTCCGCAAGGAAAATATCAATTTTGTTTTACAGATACCTTTAACACCTATGCTATAGTATTAAAGAAAAACTTTGGCTTTGTTGCTATTAACAGACAGGAAAAAGTTTTATATAAAGTATTCATTTTTGACAATGGCCCTGACTATCCATCAGATGGACTTTTTAGAATGATAGAAAATAGTAAAATTGGTTTTGCAGACGCTACTACCGGAAAAGTTTTGATTAATCCTCAGTTTGATTGTGCCTTTCCATTTGAGGAGGGAGAAGCGAAGGTTAGTACACATTGTAAAATACAGTCAAATGGAGAGCATAGCATTTGGTTAAGTGATAATTGGTATTACATTGACAAGAAGGGAAAAAGAATTAAAAAATAGAATTCTAAACTACCCATCAGGCAATTGGTTATTCCTTTACCACTCACTCACTCAGATGCTTCACTTACACAATTAAACGTAGGTTTTGCACAGGCAGCATTGCACTTGCTTATATCCGGGCCTATTTTAGTATAGGCTTAACCAATACTAAAACAATCTTCAATGAAAAAGACACTAATATTTTTAATGCTGTTGGTTACTATACAAATGTCAGACGCTATGAGTACAATGCTTAATAATCAAACAAAGAATGGGACACCTGTTTACCTCGGTAAAAATGATCCCATATTCCTATTAATCAAAGGAAGGGCGATAACCGATTTGGCGATGTCTGCAAAAAGAGCGGACCCGGCTTCTGAAGAGAACAAATTGAAGAAAGCAAAAATGGAATCATGGCCTGAAGAAAAGCAAAATCAATACAATGATATATTTTTAAAATCACTTAGGGATTATACTGACCAGGCACATTTCGATTTTGGGATATTTATGCTGATTTTCAATGATTTTGGAAATACGGACCAAAAGAAATTTGTAAATGAATCTGATTTTCGTGTTCAATGGCTTGGCGGGAATAAATATGCGGCTGAGTTTTGGGACGATGGTCTTGCAGCAAATTCAGAAGCAAATGCCGTGCTTTGGGCACATGAGCTTGCTGCGAGTGCCAGGGCTAAGAAAAATCCGGATTCCAGACTTGTGGATGTCGAAACTATCAAAAAAACTTACGCCAATGCCCGGAAAGCCATTACAAGTGGTAAGCAGAAACGATACACCCAGGTGATGGCTTTGCTATATACCAAAGAGAAGGATGGCTCGATTCTTTTTCATGATCCGGGTCAGATGATGCATGATTTTAAATTTTAAATGAACCTCGCTGTCACAAGTGTCGGGAATTTCAACTGTTAGTGGATGCTGCAGTATCCATCATGCAATCGGCTATCCGTTTACCACTCACTCAACCACAAGCCTCACTCACGCAACTAAACCCCGACATTGCACAGGCAGGCTTGTGCATTTTTAAATATAAAACTATTTTAGTACTGGTTTACAATGTTCGTTAAATTACCCTCTCAATGAAAAAAACGCTCACACTTTTATTGCTGGTGGTTTCAGTGCAATTGTTTGCACAATCTTACCCTATTACAGGTATTAATATTTCGTTGCCGGCCAACCCCGATGCCAATACAGCCAATTGGGGAACTGGGCAAAACTTTTTTAGTATAAATGTATCGTATAGGCCGTTGGCCGGAAAATTAGATCCACAATTAGAAGAATGTAAAATATTGGTTTTGATAAAAAAATCTGGTTCTAAAGTTTGTGGTACTTATACAAAAAATAGTGCACCAAATCCAAATTTCACTTCTGTCAATAAAATTTGGAATGGACCAATTGCAGTTAGTTTATTAGGACAGAATTGTACTTTGGCCCCGGGAGAATATGAGTTATGTGTTAGGTTTTACGGCGGACCATTAAATAATCCTATAAGTGAAGAAAAATGCAAGGCTTTTACTATTAAATCAACAAATGTTTCATATATAAAACCACAAAATATTTTACCGGTAGATAATTCAAATTTCAATACAAGTATGGTATCTAAGCCAGTAATATTTAAGTGGACATCTGTTGTGCCAAACCCCAACGAACAAGTAACCTATCAATTAAAAGTATGGAAAATAGCTAGTGGGCAAACCCCCACTCAGGTAATAAATCAAAGTCAGCCTTTGGTAATAAAAGATATCATAAATGTTTCTCAAACTATAGTAACCAATTTAATTGATCCATCTTGTCTAACTCCTTCTACTTGTCAATTTGTATGGCAAGTGCAAGCAATGGGATTAAATGGTAAAACTTATGGAACAAATAATGGCAAAAGCGATTTTACTGTTTTTAAAACCGGAACTGAAAATAACAATACAACCAATACAACAGCATGTGGAACTATCTCAACAAAAACATTTGCTATTGGTGATGAAATCAGTCTATCAGATGATTTTAAGATGAAGTTTACTGCTGTACCAACAGGTACGAATGATTCTTTAACTGGTGTAGGAACGGTAAGAGTAAAATGGTTAGGTATTTTTAATATAAAATTTAAGGGAATAAAGATTAACAATCAGGATAAATTATGTGGCGGTGCTATTTATACAAATACAGATCCAAATCAAGTTTATCCTGTGCAGTTTCTGGTTAATGCAACAAATGTTAATAATTACGGGGGAGCTTGGACTATAAGCCAATTGAAATCAGTATCCCAATATATCAAAAGCAATAAATATTTAAAACCACTTGTACCTGCTGCAAATCAAGTTGATAGTTTATTAGCCATTCAACCCATTAATATGCCGGTTGGGTATTTTAAAAATGGCGATACCTCAAACGCATTTGGTTTTACAGAAATGATTTTCAGGCCTGATTTTGCTGAATTTGAAGCTATAGCATCTTTAAATACGGAGAAGATTTTTAAAAACCCAAGTAATTCATTATATGGAACAGAGTCAATAGGATTACATGGAGTTGGAATAAAATTTACAAATAGTGGATTAAATGGAGTTGTTGGTTCGTTGAAATTAATGGAGCCTTTGGTTGTTTCATATGCTAATACCGGGACAGAAAATCTTAAACTCACATTTAATAAAGAAGCATCAGGGCATATTGGAAACGGAATAGTATTTAGTGGTACCAACACCGACTTTTGGAAATATAATATTGATGTTGATATGGATTTGCCTAAAGAGTGGCTTGTGCCGGTTGATACAACAAAAACCAATGTTAGTTTTAATTTCCAATTTAATACATCTAAATGGACTGATTTTTTGGCAGAAGGTACATTACCTGCCTGTATTATACCTAATGCGAAAGGTTTGGGTATTGAATCTGCTGTTATAGCCTATGATCATTCTTTTGTTGCAAATCCAACGGGAATGGTATTTCCTACAGGTTATGCCGGCAATACAAATAATTTCTTTTCAGGGTTTTATTTAAAAAACTTCAAACTTACTCTGCCAGATGAATTAAGAAGTTATGCCGATACCAGTAAAAAAATTGAAATTATTGCTCAAAATTTAATAATAGATGAGTATGGGCTTTCAGGAAAAATATTTGCAAATAACGTAATTAATTTCCCCAAAGCTAATATTGGAAATCTAGGTGCAAGTATAGACACTGTTAGTGTTAGTTTTGCAAATGGAACGCTTACCGAAGGTAAAATGTTAGGTAAAATAACATTGCCATTAAGCTCAACCGACAATGTCTCCAATGCTTTAAATTATTCGGCTTTATTTGCTTCTAATAATTCTTCAATTGTTTTTTCTTTAAAACCAGGAGGAGATATTACTTCGAAATTTTTAGGAGAAGGAAAGCTACAAATTGATCAAACCTCTACTCTAAATCTTACCCTTTCAAAAGTAAACAAGAAAAGAGCAATTAGTTTTGATATTGACATTAATGGAAGTATATATTACCCTTCTGGAAAAATTATTGATCCCGGTAGCGTACTGCCACTTGATTTAGACCTTTCATGCAATTTTCAACATTTAGGAATGACATATGTTACAGGAACTGCTGATAATTTTAGCTTTAATCCGGGCCAGTGGTCTTTTGCCAGCCCTCAAAAAAAACTATCTGGTTTTGCTTTTACAATAACTGATGTTAAACCAAAAATAGACCCTATTGGAACAGGAACAGAAAAACAATATTTATTTAAAGGAGGTGTTGAACTGGTAGCCAAAATAAATATTGGCAGTGAAAATTCCAATATTGCCATTAGTGGAGATACCAAGATTGTGCTTAGAGGTGCTATTGAGTCTGAAAAGTACACACCACCATCATCTTCCAGCAATACTGGTTCTATTGCTAATTTGAATACTATTACCGCCCAGTCACAAACGATGGGAGCAATTAATACAAATGACCCAGGTGTAATTACGGCAGCAGTAAAAGCTGATTTTGGTTTTCTCACACAACTCAAACCTAAGTATTTAGGAGTACAAGTAAAAAGCATTCATATTGATGCTACCATGCCAGCTGTTAAGATTAAGGGTTCGGTAGAGTTTTATAAAAATGATGTTATATATGGCAATGGATTTAAAGGAGAATTACAAGCCAAATTTACTACACTGAACATGGCTATACAGGCAGGGGCAGTTTTTGGTAACACGAAATATATACCTGGTAGTAATGGCGTTGGTTTTAAATACTGGATGGTAGAAGCACAGGTAAATTTACCGCCACCGGGTATTGTTTTTATGACGGGTGTTGCATTCAGAGGGTTTGGTGCAGGTGTGTATAGTCGTATGAATATGACGCCACCGGTAATATTTAATCCTGCAACTGCGGCTGCCAGTACATTTGGTGGAGCGGTATTTACACCAGATGCAACGGTTAAAATGGGCTTTAAAGCGAAAGCCATTATTGCCACAACCCCTAAAGAAGAAACTTTTAACGGAAGTGTGGCACTATCTGCTGAATTCAATTCAACAGGAGGTATGAATTTTATTCAGTTTGATGGTTTGTTCAATTGCGGTGCTAAGATTGGGGAAGAAGCACAGGCATTTGCCAATGGCGCTATCAATGTAAAATATGATTTTCCCAATAAAATATTCAGCATGAATACACTGCTGAATATTAATAAAGACCCAATATCTACCCCAACACCTATTTCTACCCGGTTATATGTAAACAGTAAAACGAATAAGTGGTATTTTAAAGCGGGCATTCCTGATACACCAATGATTGTTAGAATTTCAGGTGTTGATATACAATCATACCTGATGTTTGGTAACGATTTAGGCAATGATATTCCCAAAGGCTTTATGAGAGAAACAAGAAATGGATTTGCCTCTATTGGCTACTCTTTACCTGCATTTACAGAAACTGCAACTGGCGATAATAAATACCAGTCGGCTAAAGGTTTTGCATTTGGACTGGGCATTAACTACAAAACTTCTAGTGGGTGGAGTGTAGTAGACTTTCATGGAAGTGTATGTGATTGTCGACGCTTCCTTGATATCAATTATAGTATTGTAGCAGGTGGAGAAATTGCTGCTTCTTTACTACAATATGCAAATTGTACAGGATTTGGGAAGGGCTGGAGGGCTAAGATGAGTATAGCGGTGTATGCTGGAGCAATACTCAATTATAACTACAGCCTTCCATTGGCTGGGTCCGCTTCTGGAGAGTTGGGCAGGGTTTCGGCTGCTGCTTATGCCACAGCAGAGTTTCCTAACCCAACATTTATAGAAGGGGAGTTGAATGGAGATTTCTCTATTGCCGGGTATGGTGTGGGCTTTCATAAATATTTTGTTAGTGGTAACCAATGTGCCGGAACAGAACAAACTCCAGACCCTGCTTCCAGCACTTACACCCAGCAAAATGTAGCTGATTCATTAAATTATTCACTGATTAAGAATATTGTCACTCCGGGCACTACTAATGTACCCCGTACAACTGATTTTTCCGTACTACTCAACTATCCTTACAATGAACCATTTGAAGTAGAAGAGCAACAATCTTCTGGTGAAATTATAGTAAGACAATTCAGGGCTAATTATACTGTTACGTTAAAGCAAGATTCCCTAAGTGGTAATGTTAATCAGCCGGGAGGAATGGTTGCAGCACCTTCAATGACTGCCAATAAAATTAGCGGAGTTTCTACTTCTACAACAACGGCAAATACGAATGCAAATTTGGTTGCCTTATTGCCTGCAAGTGCAGATATGTTTGGTGCAAAGCGATTTGTACTTACTAAAACGAAATTTCTTACTAATCCTTTAAAGGCGAATACCAGTTATCGGTTTCAGATTGTGGGTAAGTTAGAAGAAATGATTGGTGGAGTATGGAAACCTGTAAAAAAGAAAGATACCAATGTGGCCATAGTACAAACAGAGAAATTGTGGTTTAAAACAAACTCAGACCCCGTAAATACCGCTATCTCCGGATCATCAAATTCCCTTAAGAAGACTTTGTAAGCTAAAACATTATGACAATGATTACACTTCATATACGAAAATTGTTACTGCTCATTCTGGCGATTATTTTTACAATAACAGGTATAACACAGACCGAGAATAAAAAGCCAATTGCATTAGTTGCCCGTAGCTATGCAGATCATATTGTGCTGCGATATTTTGCAACTACTCCTGCTTTATTTAATACTGCAAATAAGTTAGGTTACATTATTGAAAAATCTGTTGTTGTTAATAATACAGCAATAGAAAAACTCCGCTATCTGCCATTGAAAGCATCTCCTTTTGTTAGGTGGAATGAAGCGAAGTGGGAAGCTGGATATAAGAATGCTGCATTTACAGATAGTAATGAATTGAAGCTGGCTGGTTTAGCCATGGCATTTTCAGATAGTGCTGCATCTGCAATGAAAGGAGATGTGTTGAGTGATGATTTGAAATCATTGAAAGAACAGCGAGATAATGCCAGTATGAAATTTGGATTTACATTAATTGCTGCTAACAGAAGCAAATTGGCAGCAGAAGGTTTAGCCCTTAGAATTTCTGATTTTGATGTAGTTGCTGGTACAACATATGTTTACAGAATTCGGGTCAATCAGCCAATAAAAACTAATCTGGATGACTGGGTGTATGTACAAGTACAGTGTAAAAATTTTAATGCTGCTTATTTAAGAAATGATACAACTATTAAAGTAATTGAAGCTGATAAAAGTATCAGTTTTACTTTTCCTGAATCAACAGAATATTATGCTTTCAATGTTCAGCGTTCTGATAATAATGGTATTACTTATAAAAAATTAACAGATATGCCTTCCATAAAGCTACAACCCGTTGGTTATATTAATAAAACAGACTATGGTTTTGTAGACGCTGGTTTAATCAACAATAAAAAGTATCATTACAGAGTAACTGTTTCTACGCTTTTTGCAGATGAATTAATATTAAGTGAGTTTTCTGCAATGCCAACAGATCAAACTCCGCCGCCAGCCCCCTTTCTAAAATCGGCCGACCATATTAAGCCAAAAGAAATTGAATTGACTTGGGAGATGATTGAAAAAGATGCCGGTGATTTGAAAGGATTTACCATCAGCAGAAGTAGCAATGAAAAAACAGGGTATCAAAAAATCACAAAAGATTTACTCCCAACTTTAACCAGAAAGTATGTAGATAAAAACTTTGACCCAGATGGTTCTATTTACTATGTAGTGGAAGCTATTGATACAGCGGGTAATATCAGCCGTTCTTTTCCTGCTTATGTAACACTTATTGATAGTACAGCACCACATGCACCAATAATTACATCTGCCATTATCGATTCATTAGGAAAGATAACTATAACAATTCAACCTAACGAAGAAAAAGATTTTATGGGATATCAATTATTAAAAGCAAATCAAGCAGACCATGAATTTTCTGTAATTGAAGAAACATTTAATGATAGTATCTATAGTCCAAAATATATTTTATACGATTCAACCACTTTAAATACGCTTACTAAAAATATATATTATAAACTCTATGCTTTTGACACCCATTATAATCAATCAGGACCTTCTAAGATTATTGAATTAAAAAGAAGGGATACTATACCACCAATTGCTCCAATAATAACAGATTATAAGGTTAGTGATTCTTCAATTAATATAAAATTTATAAATTCTTCTAGTGATGATGTAACATATAATATCTTATTAAAGAGGATAATGGGCAAAGAAAAATATGATACTATTTTTAGAAATAATAATTCTAACATAACAACATATCAAGATAATAACATTTTTTCCAACAATCAATATGTGTACGCCATGATAGCAAAGGATGAATCTGGTATGTATTCAAAACTTTCTAATTCAATTATTTTGAAAACGATATTAAACAATCGAATTCCTGCCCCGGTTATTAATGGACTGTATGATAAAGCCACCGAAAAAGTAACTTTAAAAATAACTATTGATGAAAAATTAATCGGTAAAAAAATAATGGTTGATATCTATTACAGAGTGGATGAAAATGAGGATTGGAAATTGCTGATAACGGCACCGTTTGAAAAAGGGAAACAATTTATTCATGAACCTGGTAAAGGACAAAAGAAAATACGTTATGCAGCAAAACTAGGTGATGAGAATAATAAGGTTTCAAATTTTAGTAAAGAAGAGATAATAATTTATTAATCATTTTATATTTAACCCAGGCAAATGAAGCTAACTAAACTTATATGTATATGTTTTTTGTTTGGATTTGTGAATCTAAGTGCACAAGATAGCACCAATAAAAAATTTCCTATAAAAGTCACCGGCACCATGGGCATTACCTATGAAGGCTATGGCCTGAATGTTAAACCAACCGGCAGTAATATTTACACGCCCCGCCGCCCATGGAACCAGGTTCGTTTTCTTTTTGCACCAACTCTTCAGTTTGGTAATAAGTTCAGCCTTCCGCTCAATTTTAATTTTGCTTCTGTGGCCACCAATTTTGCCGGTCCTTATGCAGGCCTCAAAAACCAAAGTATTGGACAATGGCTTACCAATCCCATGAATAACTTTAGCATCAATCCTGCATACAAGTGGGCAGAATTATTATTGGGTACGCAATATCTGAAGTACAGCGATTTAAGTACCGGCGATATAGGTATTTTTGGGGCAGGTTTTAATCTTCATCCCGGTAAATTTATGTTCAGGTTTTTTACAGGAACCTCGCAACAGGGTATTAACTACGCGGCTGCACCACCGCCAGGAATAACTGGGGCATTTAAAAGAACCCATTACATGTTTCAGATAGGAACAGAAGTTGAGGGCAGCCATAAAGTTGCTTTTAATTTTTCTAAAGGAAAAGACGCGGTAACCTCAGTTACCGCACCGCCACTTGCCATCAAACCCCAGGAAGGGTTTAATACGAGCTTTATACTCGATAAATACTTTAAAAAAGGATGGTTTATTAACCTGGAATCCGCACTTAGTTTTTTTACCAGGGATTTGACTCAGCCATTGATACCGGGGGCTGATAATTTATCATTCAAACCCTTTATTGCAGCAAGAACATCTACCGCGAAAGACTTTGCAGGACAGATGAGCGTTGGAAAAAAGTCGCCAAACCTGGACATCAGTTATGCTACCAAATACATTGGAGCCGGCTATCAAACAACCGGTTTTCCTTTTATGCAGCCGGATCATTGGGATAATACTATTAACACCCGTTTCAATACATGGAAAAATAAAATAAATGTTACGGCCAGTATGGGCCAACGTGTAAACAATATTAGTAATACTTCATTAAGGGCCAGCCAGTTCCTTGGCAACCTTAACTGGTTTACACAATTCAACGACCGTTTTAGCCTGAATATTAACTACAACAATTTTGGTTTTCAAACAGCCAGCGGCTTAAACCCTTTTGGTATTAAAAATGTAAGTAATGATTTGGGCATAAGCCCAATGTATACCTGGACAACCGCTACTATGACACATCTTTTAACTGTAAGCTATAATTACAGTAAGTACGATGAACGGGATGTGATAACCGGCATCACCACCAGTAATAACACACATACGGCATTGCTTACGTATGTACCTGTTTATTTTAATAAAGAACTAACACCAGACTTTAGTGTACTCTATTTTACCAATACCATGCCTGCGTTTAAGAATACATTTATTACCTTAAGCAGCAGCCTGGGTATGCCGGTGGCTAAAAAGAAAATTCAGCTTAGGGGACAACTACAATATACCATTGGCAAACTCAATACATTTACCGCTAACAATAACCTGGTTGTTTCCTGTACTATTGACTGGAAGATAAATAAAAAATTAAGCTGGAATAGCTTTTTCTCTACAAATTATTACAGATATGGCAATGAACTTGGCTCAATACCCTTAATTGGTGCTAATTATCTGGAAAGTTCAGTGAGAACAGGGTTGCAATACAAATTTTAAATATAGCAGGTAATACAATCAGTACATCGTTGCCTGAAAAAACAGTATATATGAAAAAAAATATCTCTCTTCCCCTTTTTTTGGTAGTTGCGTTTACAGCCAATGCACAATTAAACACAACCCTTAATATACAACCCACCCCAACAGCCGTATTGAGTGAATGGTCGGGGAAAAATGCTATGGTAACCTTTATCGTAACCAAAATAGATTCAATACCACAACAGGCCATTTTTAAAACGGAAATGAAACTGATAGATGGAACGGTTATTGGCGTAACGGATATTACCAAAGCAGTACCCATCATACTTACCAAAGGCACCCGGGTTTATTTCAGTAAAGATGTGATGCCTTTGGAAATCATGAATTTTACAGGTAAATACAAAGCAATATTAGACCGAACAGGAAAACTACCTGCAGATAATTACCAGTTATGTGTTCAGTTGATAGGTCAGGGCCCTTTAGGTTTTCAACCTTTAGTGGCTGCCAAATGTAAAATTTTTAATATGGCTGCATTACAATTACCTATTTTGGTCATGCCTGCCAATAATGCTGTTTTAAATAAACTGTCTGCACAAACTGCCATTACTTTCAGATGGACGCCTTTAATTCCTCAAACACAAAACCTGCCTACTTACCGGCTACAGGTTTTTGAAGTATTAGCCAACCAGCAACCGGTGCAGGCATTACGCAGTAACCAACCTTTGCTTGATGTTTCTGTAAAAGCGATCACCCAGTATATATGGCGGCCAGGTTTGGCTTTTAGTGCAACGGATTCACTGCCCGTTAAGTTTATATGGACGCTCCAAACATCAGATGATACCGGGTTACCTGTTATACAAACAGATGGCAACGGCGAAAGCCGAAGTGAACCTTTTCTATTTATGATAGAGGCAACTAAGCGGAATGAAAAAAAGAAGGGGGCAGGGTTGCTATAACAAAAGGTTTTATACCATTGATTATAATTTAATTATTAATTATTTCAACTCCCACACCAGTGCACTCGCCCCCAATATGGCTGCATCAGATTCTTTTAAATGACTCACCAGTATTTTCACTTTGTGCTGGAAAACCTGTATCAGGTTGGCTTCCATATGTTCCCTGGTAGGTTTTAAAATCAGATCGCCGGCTTTGGTTAAACCACCAAATAATATGATGGCTTCCGGACTGGAGAACATCACAAAATTAGCCAATGCCATACCCAGTATTTTTCCGGTGTATTCAAAAATTTCCTTAGCTAATTCATCACCTTCTACGGCTGCTTCATATACTTTTTTGGAGTCGAGGTCTTCTTTGGCAATTTTTCTGAGCAGGCTCGGTGTCGTGCTTTTTGAAAGTAATTCGAGCGCTGTTAAACGAACGCCCGTTGCAGAAGCATAACTTTCCAGAGACCCTCTCTTACCAGTGCCATCATGCATTCTTCCGTCCGGAATAATGATGGTGTGGCCCAGCTCACCGGCAAAGCCATCATGGCCATAAATTAATTTACCGTTAGCAACAATACCACTACCCACACCGGTACCGAGGGCAATCAGGATAAAATCTTTCATCCCCTTTGCTGCACCATACATCATTTCACCAAGGGCGGCTGCATTGGCATCATTGGTGAGTACAACAGGTAATTTAAATTTATCCTCTACCATTTTGGCAAGCGGCAAAATGCCCTTCCAGGGAAGATTAGGCGCATACTCAATAGTGCCGGTATAATAGTTGCCATTGGGGGCACCCAGGCCAATCCCTTTCATTCTGCCTATACCTCCGGCCTGCTCAATCATCGGAATAAGGTTGGCATGCAGCTCATCAATAAAACTTTCTACTTCCTTGTGTTTTTTGGTCGACATCTCGCTTGAAAATAGCAGGTTGCCGAGCCTGTCAACAATGCCGAATTTTGTTCCTGTACCGCCGATATCTATCCCAACAGCCAACTGTTCTAAACTGGGTTTTGTTCTTGCCATATTCGTTGAATTTTCCTGGTCCGCCATAATCAAATAAATTATACTGAAAATTAATGTCCGCTGCTCAGTTGTTCATCAAAATCCAAACCCTGTGCATGCAGTACGCTTTTTAATTTCAATGCCAGTATGGCTAATAGCGCAAAACCAACCGCTGCCAGCAAATAGGAGTTGTGCATGCCAATGGAAGCATTGTCGCCAATAGCGCCTTGTAAAGGTGGTATCACTGCTCCCCCAAGAATCATCATAATTAAAAATGCAGAACCCTGGCTGGTATATTTTCCTAATCCACCCACACCCAAGGAAAAAATACAGGGCCACATAACAGAACAGCATAAGCCGCCAGCCATAAAAGCATATACAGAAATAATACCATTTGTAAATACCCCTACCAGCATGGCAATGGTGGCCAGTGTGGATACAGCCACTAATGTTTTCACAGGTTTTTCCTGACCAAAAAAGAAAGCTGCAATGGCAATCGCTATCCAAATAGCATAACCATAAAGGTCAGTAATATCATTGCCATATACTTTACTAACGCCTAGTACCACGGCAAAAGCGATGAACGGAACAAGAATCATCATAATTTTTTTGGTAATACCTTTCAAATTAAAAACACTAATGGCGCCTGTCCACCGGCCAATCATTAAACTGCCCCAGTATAAGGAAACGTATTTGGATATTTTACTTTCATCAAGTCCCAGATCTGTTAAGTACCCCGGTGTTTTTAAAAGGGCGCCAAAATTATTATCGATGGTTACTTCCACCCCTACATAAACAAATATTCCGATCATTCCATAAACAAGTTGTTGGTATTTCATGGCGCCCCAGCCTTCACTATTTTTAATAGCGCTGTTATTCGAGTAAAACAACACTACTACCACCGAAACGATGGTCATAAGCAAGAGGGATAGCTTGGGAACATCTGTAAATTGTCCTACCACAATGATGGCGCCAATCAATAATGTCATTACCAGTAAAGAGGCCGCGGCTTTATTGGCTTTTTCAAATTTTTCATCATTCTTGCCTTCAGGTAGTTTCGAGAAGAAGAAGAAGATGGCCACTGCGGCAAAAACACCGGCAACAATCAAATACAATACATTGATATTGGTAACAGTTACAACCGCATTCTTACTATCGGCAGTGCCAAACAAAAAGAAACTAACTATCAATGGTCCGAGTGTGGTACCTAATGAGTTGATGCTACCACCCAGGTTAAGTCTGTGCGAACCCGTTGATGGGTCACCCAGAACGATGGCAAAAGGTTGGGCAGCCGTTTGCTGTAATGAAAAGCCAAGTGCAACAATAAAAAATGAAGCAAGTATGGCCGGGAAAGAATTGGCATTGGCAGAAGGAATAATCAGCAATGCCCCTACTACTGAAATCAGTAAGCCATAGATGATGCCTCTCTTGTAGCCTATTTTGTTTAAAATATCATAACCCAATATGTTGGAACTGATAAACAGAAACAGTGAACCGATAAAATAGGCCCCATAAAAAGCGGAACCGATCAGTTGCGACTCAAATTGGTTCAGGTTGAAATGGGTTTTACAAAATGGGATGAAAATACTGTTGGAGGCAGCAATAAATCCCCAGAAGAAAAAAACAATGACCAGTGTAGCAAGTGCACCGGTATTAGTTGGCTGTTTGGCTTGGTTCATAACAATCGTTGATTTTGGGTACAGGATGTAAAATAAAGAATTTAAGGAATCAAAAAATTTAAAAAGAGAATTTGGTGGAATGATTTAAGTTACTAACTTGAAAGAAATCTTTTAAAAGGAGTTAGATGGAGATTATTCATATAAGTGCCGAGTGCTACCCGGTTGCCAAAGCGGGCGGTTTAGGCGATGTGGTGGGCGCTCTGCCCAAATACCAGGTAAAAGCCGGACATATTGCCAAAGTGGTGATGCCCATGTACCGAACCAAATTCCTGTATGCGAATGATTGGACGGTTGATTTTAAGGGCTCCTCTAATTTGGGAAACTGGTTCTTCGAGTACACAGTAATTAAAGAAAGTAGTAATAAACTTGGGTTTGATCTTTTTCTGATAGATATCAATGGCTTGCTGGACAGGCAAAAGATATATGGGTATGAGGATGATGCAGAAAGGTTCACCGCCTTCCAGATAGCGCTGGTTAACTGGATGAGCAGCTGGGAACACCAACCTGATGTGGTACATTGCCATGATCATCATACAGGGCTTGTTCCCTTTATGATGCAGTATTGCTATGATTATGCCCACCTGAAAAATATCCCCACTGTTTTTACCATTCATAATGCACAATACCAGGGTTGGATGGGCTGGGATAAAAGCAGGTATATACCCAGGTGGGATCTTTGGAAAAGGGGCATGCTGGAATGGGCCGATCAGATCAATCCGCTGGCTTCGGCTGTAAAATGTGCCGGTAAAGTAACTACGGTTAGCTGGAGTTATATGGATGAGTTAAGAGTTAACTCCAATGGAATGGAAAAATTATTCGAATTTGAAAAAGGAAAATGCTCCGGTATTCTCAATGGGATCGATAATGAAGTATGGAACCCTGCAACCGATAAATACCTCTCCGACCATTTTGATGTAGAGACTGTAACAGAAGGTAAACAAAAAAATAAGGAAGGTTTATGCCTCCGGTTTGGATTGGATCCTGAAAAACCACTCTTTGTTTTTATTGGAAGACTGGTGGGTGAAAAAGCGGCAGATATTTTACCCGATGCCATTAAAACAGCCATACACCATACCCAGGGTGAGGCCGGCTTTTTGGTGCTGGGCAGTGGTGATACCCAGGTGGAATGGGCATTTCAGCAAATGGTCGAGCCCTATACAGGAATTTTTAATACGGTAATCGGCTATGATGAAACCTTAAGTCACCAAATGTATGCCGGGGCCGATTTTTTATTGATGCCCAGCCGGGTAGAACCCTGTGGCTTAAACCAAATGTATGCCATGCGGTATGGAACGGTACCAATAGTTAGAAGTACCGGTGGCTTACAGGATACGGTTGTAGATATGGGCAACCCCGATGGTTTTGGTATACGGTTTAATAATGCCGATATATTTGATGTGGATTACTCCATTGGCCGTGCCTTGTCTGTTTATGCTGATAAAGCGCATATGAAAAAAATGCGTAAGTACATGATGCAGATAGACCATAGCTGGGAAAGCACCGTGGACCAGTACACCCGCTTGTATGAAAGTTTACAATAGTTTGATAAATGTTTTGTAACATTAATCTGGAAATTCGATTATTCAAATCCGAAAGGTGTAAGCCAGAAAAAATATAAATTGCCCATATGAAGAGTCTTTCTAAATCTGTTGTAGCAGTAATTTTGGGCGGAGGAGCCGGCAGCCGTTTATATCCGCTAACTGTTAGCCGGTCTAAGCCTGCTGTACCTATTGCCGGTAAATACCGGTTGGTAGATATACCCATCAGTAACTGTATTAACAGCACCATCAACCGGATGTTCGTGCTTACCCAGTTTAATTCCGCTTCGCTGAACAAACATATCAAGAACACTTATCACTTTAGTGCATTTAGTACCGGGTTTGTAGATATTCTTGCGGCTGAACAAACACCGGATAATCCGGGTTGGTTCCAGGGTACCGCTGACGCGGTTAGACAATCTTTGCGTCATATTTCTAATCTTGAATTTGAGTATATCCTTATTTTAAGCGGCGATCAATTATACCAGATGGATTTTAGTGAAATGATGCAGGAGCATATTGCTAAGGGAGCCGATATCTCTATCGCAACCATTCCGGTTGATGACCGTGATGCACCTGAATTCGGAATATTGAAAACAGATGATAAAAATTATATCACTTCATTTATAGAGAAACCAAAGAAAGATATTTTGCATGAATGGACCAGTGATACAGGTTCCGATATGCAAAAAGAAGGAAGAATTTACCTGGCTTCGATGGGTATTTATATTTTCAGCAAACAGGTATTATACGATCTGTTGAATACCGCCCATCCGCTTGCTACAGATTTTGGTAAAGAAATAATACCCGATTCAATTGCTCATTATAAAGTAATCAGTTTTCAATATGATGGTTACTGGACTGATATCGGGAATATCCATTCATTCTATGAAGCCAATCTTGCATTAACCCAGGAAGTTCCCCCTTTTAATTTATTTGATAATAATAAAACGGTATACAGCCGCGCCAGGATGTTGCCACCGGCTAAGATCAGTGGAACCACCCTCGAAAAAACGATCATTGCCGAGGGCTCGATCATTCATGCAAGCCGGATAGAACAAAGCGTGGTGGGTATTCGTGCCAGGATTGGTCATGGCACCACCATCGTAAGCTCCTATATTATGGGAAATGATTTTTATGAGACCATTGAAGAAATGGAACTGAATAAAGTCAATAATTTACCCAAGATAGGTATTGGTGAACGATGCTATATCAAGGATGCTATTATCGATAAAAATTGCCGTATTGGTAATGACGTACGAATCAATGGTGGCAAGCATTTGTCTAATACTGATCATGCTTTATACACAGTAAAAGATGGTATAGTGGTGGTAAAAAAGATGGCTATTTTGCCTGATGGGTTCGTGATATGAGGCAGCTGAAAGCAAAAGTCCTGAGGCTTTTAATAACGAATTAGTAAAACATCCCCGGGAGGATGTTTTTTATTGTATTTTAGAGTACGTGTAATAAATACATATTCATTGCTTTAATCGATTGCTATGTCTTCATCTACCCCTTTGCCAGTAACCGCCGGTACACTTCCCAAGCCAAGGTTAAGCCTTGCACAAATCTTTTTTATGAGTTTTGGGTTCCTTGGTATCCAGTTCGGATTTGCCCTGCAGAATGGGAACACCAGTCGTATCCTCAGATCATTTGGTGCAGATGTGGAACAGTTACCCATGTTCTGGATAGTGGCACCCCTGGTTGGAATGATTGTACAACCCCTGATTGGCCATTATAGTGATAGAACCTGGAATCGCCTGGGTCGTCGTAAGCCCTATTTTTTAGCTGGGGCATTGTTGTCTTCAGCAGCATTAATCTTTCTCCCCAATTCCGGGGCCATTTCATCCATTGTGCCTGCTTTATGGATTGGGGCAGGGATGGTAATGATCATGGACGCTTCTTTTAATGTGGCCATGGAACCCTTTCGTGCCCTGGTGGCAGATAACCTGCCCGATTCTCAACGAACCAGCGGATTTGCTGTTCAGACATTTTTAATTGGTATTGGCGCAGTGGCAGGTTCTGAACTTCCCTCTATCCTTGCTAAAAACGGATTTTCTCAGGAAGCAGGTATTACCGGTGTGGCTGATAATATCCGGTATTCATTTTATATTGGTGCTGCTGTATTTATTACTGCCATACTGATTACTGTTTTTAAATCAAAAGAATATCCACCGGAAGAATATGCAAAATACCATGGCCGTAATGAGGCGGCAGAAAAAGCGGGGATATCAGAAATATTTAAAGACTTTAAACTGATGCCAAAGACCATGAAGCAATTAGGGCTGGTACAGTTCTTTTCATGGTTTGCATTGTTTAGTATGTGGGTATTTACAACAGATGCAGTGGCAACACATGTGTATGGGCTTTCCGGCGATTATGCAAAATCAGTTGCTTATAATGAAGCAGGAAATCATGTGAGTTCTGCTTTTGGCACCTATAATTTAGTAGCTGCATTATATGCTTTATGCCTGCCCCTCGTAGCAAAACTCCTTGGTAGAAAGGGCACCCATGCATTTTCACTGATAGCAGGGGGTGTAGGTTTAATCTCTATCTATTTTATCAAAGACCCTGCTATGCTTACCTATTCAATGGTTGGGGTAGGACTGGCCTGGGCAAGTATCCTGGCCATGCCTTATGTGATCCTTTCCGGTTCAATACCTGCCGGGAAACTGGGAATATATATGGGCATTTTTAACTTCTTTATTACCCTGCCACAGATCGTCAATGGTATTTGCGGGGGATGGATCGTAAAACATTTATATGGCGGACAGCCCATCTATGCAATTGTGTTTGCAGGTTTTCTAATGCTTTGCGCCGCGGTTAGTGTGTTGTTTGTGTATGATGAGGGGGCGGTTAAAATTAAGCAGGGGAGAGAGTGAGTTAATTAATAATTAATAATTAGTTGAATAAAATTTGTGTTATGAAAAAAATATGGGTTGGTGTAATCATTTGTTTTGTGGCATTTTCTGTGAATGCACAATATGCGAAGCTGTATCCTTCAAACTGGTACACCGGAATGAAGTGGAATAAAGTACAGATTCTTGTTAAGGGAGCGTATGAGGGTTTTAAAAATGAAAAAGTTAAAATTAATTACCCGGGTGTTACATTAACCAAAGTAAGCAAGTTTGAAAATGGAAAATACCTTGCTCTGGAGGTTACTGTTTCTGCAGATGCCCAACCAGGTGATGTACTGATCAATTTTATTGATGGCACCAAGGCGCATGGCGTTTATTGGCCATTAAAACCAAGAAGGGAAGGGAAAGGAAAAACATTTGCAAAGGGAGTTACCTCTGCAGATTTCATCTACTTTTTAATGCCCGACCGTTTTAGTAATGGGGATATTAGTAACGACAGGGTTGCCGGCATGCGCGACCAGAGCCTTAACCGCGATTCTATCTACCATCGCCATGGTGGTGATATGCAGGGCGTGATTAACCATCTGGATTACCTGCAGGGTTTGGGGGTAACCACTCTATGGATGACACCGGTACTTGAAAATGATATGCCTGACCGAACCGAACATGGGTATGCTTTTACAGATCACTACAAGATTGAACCCCGCTTGGGTGGTGAATCAGCTTATCGAAAATTAAGTGATGCATTACATAATCGCGGAATGAAACTGATACAGGATGCAGTGTATAACCATGTTGGCAGTTATCATTTTATTGTAACAGACGCGCCCGCTAAAGACTGGTTACATCAATGGCCGTCATTTACCCAAACCAGTTATAAAGATCAACCCCTGTTCGATCCATATGCATCTAAAACAGACGCTAAAAGAACGGCTGATGGTTGGTTTACCACGCAAATGCCCGACCTTAATCATGGCAATCCTTTTGTTGCCAATTTCCTGATACAACACGCACTATGGTCAGTAGAAGAATTTGGCGTAGATGGCTGGAGAATTGATACTTATATCTATAACGACCTTGCTTTTATGAATCGTTGTAATCAGGCGCTTACAGATGAATATCCACTCATGACACTGTTTGGAGAAAACTGGGTGCATGGTGTACTCAACCAGGCTTATTTTGTTGAGAACAAACTACATGTCCCCTTCAAAAGTAACCTGCAGGGTTCCATCGATTTTCAAACACTGTTTTATGGTATCCAGCCTGCCTTAAATCAGCCTTTTGGCTGGAATGAGGGTGTTACGAAACTATATACCACTTTGAGCAATGATTTTGTATACAAAGACCCCAGCCGAAATGTAATCTTTCTCGATAACCATGATATGACCCGTTTTTTTTCAACGGTAAATGAAGATGTTGAAAAACATAAAATGGGCCTTGCCTGGTTACTAACCTGCCGCGGTATTCCACAATTATATTATGGAACGGAAATAGTTATGAAAGGAATCAGTAACCCCGATGGATGGGTACGCCTTGATTTTCCGGGTGGATGGAATGGGGATACCAAAAATGCCTTTACGGGTGAAGGGCTAACCGCAACAGAAAAAGAAGTACAACAATACACCAGATCGCTTGGTATTTTCAGGAAAAATTCAACCGCCCTTCAAACCGGAAAACTAATGCAGTACCTTCCTGCTGATGGCTTATATGTTTATTTCAGGTATGATGCCACACAAACAGTCATGTGTGTGATGAATACGTCTGATAAAGAAAAATCAGTTCAGTTCTCTCAATTTGATGAACGTACCAAAGGATTTACAAAAGGAAAAGAAGTAACCAGCGGTCAAATTGTTGGAGATCAGTTTACCATTCCTGCCAAAAAAATGTGGGTGATAGCGCTGAATAGATAAGTAAAGTATGTTATTCTTCTTAACGCTATTTCATAGGGCCGGAAGATGGGTTCTTTTAATAATGTTAACTTTAGGGCATTGGATAAATGTCTTTGGTATCAGGAAAGCCATTCAAAATGTACCTAATTTGGTGGATGGACGGGATCATACCGGCAAAACCAGCTCACGACTCACGATGATCAAAGTGAAACAACCCAAATTCTTTTCTCACCCTCTTCCCCCCAGTCTTTCAACCCTTTTTTGAGTTCTGCAAACAATTGTTCCCTGGTTACTTTTTTACCTTTTTGAACCGGATTTAACTGTGCAATGCTTGGATCTATCAATTCTAATTTGGTAGCAAACCAGGTAGTGTATAATCTGGGAACAGCCAATCCGAGTATCAAACCCGGTAATCCGCCAAAACTTTCCGGGCCGCTGCTTACGGGTATCTGGTCTGTATAGAAAGCCACTACATAAACAGAATCGCAAATTTTGGTAACGGCTTTCCTGCATTCAAAACCAGCAATATCACGGGTTTCATCGGTAATTCGCCATTCCAGTTTTCGGAGGCTGTCCTTAATCAGGTAGGTATTTTCAAAAACATCTTTTTGGGTGGATAAGCTTTTATTTTCCAAATCCTGTACTATCCCATCCGTTTCAGAAGGTTTACTGCCCCACATCAAATATTTATTATCGGTGTTTTCTTTGGCCAGTTTGTAAACAGATTTCTTCGAATCAAACCTCAATTCATAAACATCATTTACAAATTTCGGGTATACTTTCATCATTTCTTTATACCAGATATTGTCTTCTTTTCCTTCAATCGATTTAAACTGGTTGATTTTCTTTTCATATTCAACCCGCCCTTTCATGATGAATTGGGTTTGCGCATTTGCAGAAAACAAAATACTGCTAAAAGCAACGAATAGTATGGTTTGTATGTTAGAAGCCATTGTTAGTAGGTTTACCGTTTTTACTAAAATTATAAATTAGTGAAAGCAAAAAATAGCGTTGAATATTTTGTGAGGTTGTTTCTGAAATATAATTGCTTGAAACACTTCTGTTAACCCCTCTTTTTTGATTAAATAAATCATTTACAAAGAATTTTGTCTCCCATTTATCATCTTTTGAAATAACTTTTCTAATGGAGGGACTAAAAATATATACATTCTGCTGGTTGGCAAATGCAGCCGTTTTTTGGTAAATATTTGCCTCAAGGTTCATATCAATATATATTTTTTGTTTCTTAAACTTGAGCTGAATATTTGAATACGTATTATACGACCAATACTTTGTTACGACTTCTGGTCTAATGGAAGAAGTGCTACTATTGTTTACTGCACTCAGGTTCATCCAAAAGTTAATCCATTTGTCTGACCAGTAACCGGCATTGATACTCAAGCGAATGCTATTGTTATCTGTTTGATTCATTATCCCGTTAATAACATTCACATACCTTCGTTTATTCGGGCCAAACCCAAATCCTACATTTAAAGAAGGAACCAGATCAAATCCAAAATTTAGGTTAGCACTTAACTCATAATTCCCCGTAACATTAATTGCCTGATTGATTCTTCTTCCCAGATTATCAATGGTACTTGCTTCAGAAATTCCATTCTCTGTTTTATTATAGTTCACTGAAGCAGAAAGATACCTGCTTTTTAACACTTTATAATCAGAAGCCCTGATACTGAATTTATGGGTGAATGACTGTTTCAGATTTGGGTTTCCAATTTCAATATCTAATGGATCTATATTATCAATAATGGGCTGAATCTGTTGTAGTGTAGGGTTTTGCGTGTTCCCTATATAATTGAAAGAGAAACTTCGTTGTTGTTTGGGTTTAAAAGTAAAGGAAACTGCAGGCACAAAATTAGTAAAAGATACTTGTCTTTCTGACAGCTTCTTAACATCATTTAAATGATAGACTGCATTACCCAAACCCGTACCAAGCGAAAAATTTATTTTCTTTTCATTATAGCGAATATTAAAACCACCCTGATTTACGGTTGTATTAAAAATAAAATGATTGCTAAGTGTATCAACTAAATCTTCATATTTGCCTGTTCCATTCTTGCCAAACGTATTTCTTTCTGCGTCGTTTCTGTTCAGATTTAGTCGATAATTCAGCACTAAGAAAGTATTTTTCCAAATGGGTTCTGTATAAGTAACAAGGGTATTTATGGTTGATCCCGTTTGTTTATTTTTTTTCCATTGGTCAACATTATAGGTACTTATCAATGAGCCGCTTTTATCGTAAAAACGGTTTGCTGATAGTAACATTATATTTTCATCTACACTATTAAAATTCAAATCTGAATTTATCGAGATCGTTCTACCTTTTTTCAGGAATTTCTTTCGCCAGAAAATATTATTATTCAGGGTATTGTTTTTATTGGAATTATCTGTGCTACGATTACTCTCATTGATCAGTTTCCCATCTTCGCTAATAGATTGTCCCAAATAGTTGGTTTTACTCAACCCTTTAACTGAAGAACCTCTTACCGTTAGTTTCAATGAACTAGAAGAATCAATTTGCCACTCATTAATACTGGTAAGTTTATTTCTGGTTTTTTCTGCCACCTGATCTTGTGAAGTGGTATTAAAAAAACTGGTATCTGGTAGAATATTTTGTGTTTTGGTTTGCGTAATACCCGTTACATTCAATTGATTGTACTGGTAAGTAGTGTTGGTATTGTATTTGTCTTTATTCCATTTATTGCTAAAATGTAAGCCCCCCGTTGTAGAAATAGGGAAGCCACGTCCATAACTAAAATCATCACCCATAGAATACATAGCCATACCACCGTCGTCCATAATTTCCGTGGTAGTATTGACGTCTCCTCCATAATTTCTATTTTCATCCCAATTAAGCGATTCGTATTTTGTATTATCGGTGGTTAAATAAGCAGAAACTTTTCTTTTTCCTTTAAAGGCATTTCCTAATAATTTACCGTACCGGTACCTGTCAAAATTACTGCCAGCTTCCATCTTGCCAAAATACCCCTTCTTTTTATCTTCTTTTAACTGAATGTTTAATGTTTTCATTTTTTGTCCATCATCAATTCCCGTAAATACCGCTTGGTCACTTTTTTTATCGAAGGCCTGTATTTTATCCACTGCATCGGCTCTCAGGTTTTTGGTTACCACTGCGGGGTCATCACTAAAAAACTCTTCACCATCCACCAGTACTTTCTCAACTTTTTCTCCCTGGGCCGTAATTTCTCCTTTGCTGTTTACCTGTATACCGGGCATTTTTCTTAGTAGTTCCTGTACATCCGCATTGGCGCTTACATGAAAACTATCCGCCCTGTATTCAGTAGTATCCCCCTTTACCCTAATGGCGCTGATACGTTGTCTAACAATCACTTCTTCTAATAAATTAGCCCTGGTGATTAATGGCAGGTTGCCGAGTAATTTTTCTTTTCCTGCTTCCAGGCTGATCTTTTCTACATAATCAGCGTAAGAAGGATAGGTTACCATCAGAATAAAATTTCCTGCATGGAGGTTCTTTAATTCAAAATGGCCATTCATATCTGTTCTGGTAAAGTTTACCAATACAGAATCTTTTACCCTCAGCACACTGATTACCGCGTTGTGAAGGTTTTGTTTGTTTAAGGTATCGGTGATGGTTCCTTTGAGAGAGCTTTGTTGTGCAAAGGTTACCGACAAAACAAAAAAGCTGCAAAAAGAAAGAATAAGCTGTAATTTTCTCATTAGTTAGCCTGGTTAGGGTATTTGATGCAATGAAGTGTAAAATCCATAAAGTTGACCGGTTAAACTAAAAAATTAGTTGTAAACTTATGTTAAATAAAATCATCATTTGATAATCATTGATTTATGAGTTCAGGCAACGATAAGGATAGGTCAATAGAAGCGTCGTCTTCTGAACAAAACCTGCCAACAGGAGATAAGAGTAGTACAAAAGTTGGAAAACAGGCTTTCAAAAAATATGAAGAGATTCATTTTGTGGATAAGCGGCAAGCTGTTTGGAATTATTCATTGTTTACGGATACGGATATTAGAAATTTTCAACAGGGTACGCATTACAGTTTGTATAAACTCTTCGGAAATAAGCAACTGGAGGTTTTGGATACCAGGGGTACCTATTTTGCCGTTTGGGCGCCCAATGCCACATTTGTTTCGGTAATAGGCTATTTTAATGAATGGAATAAAGCATCACATCTGCTAAAAGTTCGTTCGGATAATTCGGGTATATGGGAAGGCTTTATTCCTGCCGTACTAGCAGGTGAGGCGTATAAATATCATATACATGGATACAAAGGTATCCTGCTCGATAAAGGAGATCCCTTCGCCAATTTTTGGGAGAAACGTCCCTTTACAGCTTCCATTACCTGGCAAACAGCGTATGAGTGGAAAGATGCCCAATGGATGCGGGAAAGAAAAAAACACAATGCACTTAGTTCTCCTTATTCAGTATATGAGGTACACCTGGCCAGTTGGATGCGGCCAGATAAGCATAACGAAGAAGTATACAATACCTACCAGCAAATAGCCGAACGTTTAGTACCCTATGTTAAGGAAATGGGTTTTACGCATGTAGAGTTTATGCCCGTGATGGAACATCCTTTTGATGGTAGCTGGGGCTACCAGGGAACGGGTTATTTCGCGCCCACTTCCCGCTTCGGATCACCGCAGGAATACGCGGCCTTGGTTGAGGCTTTTCACCTGGCAGGTATTGGTGTGATTTTAGATTGGGTGCCTTCGCATTTTCCATATGATGCACATGGATTGTTTATGTTTGATGGCACGCATACTTATGAATATGCCGATATGCGAAAAGGGTATCATCCCGACTGGAACTCTTACATATTTAATTATAAAAGGGGTGAGGTAAAATCATTCCTCATCAGCAGCGCGCGTTTCTGGTGCGATCAGTTTCATACAGATGGTATACGGGTTGATGCCGTAAGTTCCATGCTACGACTGGATTACAGCCGTAGCGCCAGTCAGTGGGAACCCAATGAATACGGTGGCAATGGCAACCTGGAAGCCATCGCGTTTATCAAGGACCTGAATGAAACACTGTATCGCGATTTTCCGGATATCCAAACCATAGCGGAAGAATCAACCGACTGGCCTCAAACCAGTAAACCTACTTTTGAAGGGGGCCTCGGCTTTGGCATGAAATGGATGATGGGCTGGATGCACGATACGCTGGATTATTTTAAACTCGATCCGATTTTCAGACAGTTTCACCAGGATAAATTCTCGTTTAGTATGATGTATTACTATGATGAAAATTTTATGCTGCCGCTTAGCCATGATGAAGTAGTGCACGGTAAGAGCCCCATGCTATATAAGATGCCGGGAGATGAATGGCAGAAATTCGCCAACCTTCGTGTGCTGTATACTTATATGTTTACCCATCCCGGCGCCAAACTTTTATTCATGGGAGATGAATTTGGCGCCACCGGCGAATGGAACTATAAAACTGAATTACAGTGGGAACTATTGCAGTTCCCGGGTCATGCGGGCATGAAACAATGTGTAAAAAAACTTAATGAACTCTATCGTTCAGAACCCGCATTATATGAAAAGCAATTTGAACCCGGCGGTTTTGCATGGGTTGACCTGAACCATCGCAGTGATGCTGTTTTGGTCTATGCCCGCAAAGGAAAGAAGGAAAAAGATGATGTACTGATTATTCTGAATGTTACACCGGTAGTGCGGAACGATTGGGAGATTTATGTACATGGGAAGGGTAAATGGACTGAAATCTTTAACAGTAATAACAAAGAATTCTGGGGAACCGGGGATGTGTACAATCCTTCTATCGAATCTGAATTAGTGGATAAGCCATCTAAGTGTTATAAATTAAAACTACATCTCCCTGCATTGGGAGCCATCGTTTTGAGGTAAACCTCTGTGTAACTCAGTGCTACCCTGTGTCCTCCTGTGTTGAAAATTGGTTTGTTTTCAACACAGAGGACACAGAATAATGAGAGTTGCACAGAGAAGGATTTTTATTTCCTTTCACGTTTCAAGCAAAAAAGATAGTATGAAAAAAAGTAGCCTGCATACGCGGGCTATGCACATGTTATACACTAAAAAAATCCGTTAACAATTTACTAATAAGCGTTTTCCCTCTTTTCATTGTCTATATACGTAATTGCTAACTTAAACCTAAGGACATGAAAACGACATCGTATGAATTACTGGTGAATGCCGCGGGACAATTAATGCAACAGCATGCTTTTGATCATCTGTCGGATGAAAAATTATCCAGGATGCACAGTTGTTTCCGCCGTATTGGCGAATCAGAAGGCAATGAAGGAATGGCAAATGCAGAAACAGAATTATTAAATCTCTGCAGTGAGGCCAACCTGTTTGTTGAAACCACTACCACACAATCACTGCATCAATGGTATGCTGCTATGAATTGTTTTGGTATGATGGCCGCTACACTGCCTGTTGAGGTGGCAGAAGAGGCAGAATAATTCTGAACGTAGTGCCTTTTCCCTGCTCACTCCATTTTACAAAGAGTTTTCCTTTGTGATACTGCTCAATTATCCTTTTACTTAAGGAAAGACCCAATCCCCATCCTCTTTTTTTTGTGGTAAAACCCGGGTTGAACACACTGTTCAAATGGTGCTTGGCAATACCCTTACCTGTATCTGTAACATCAATCAGCAGGTATCCATCGTTAATGGCTGGCGTAATGCTGATGGAACCATTGCCCTCTATCGCATCCAATGCATTTTTAATAAGGTTTTCCATCACCCAATCAAATAAGGGAGGGGAGAGCATGGTAAAAATATTTTTTATGGGTTGATCATCAAATACAATCTGTACATGGCCCCCCATTCTTTTTTTCATGTATTCAAGCATACCGGTTATCTGTTCTGCGGGATGAGTGGGTTCTAATTTTGGCTGGCTGCCTATTTTCCCAAACCTGTCTGTGACCAGCAATAAACGATTTACATCTTTGGCTATTTCGGGAACAATCAATTGGTTTACTTCCTGTTCCTTTAAAATTTCCAGCCATCCCTGCAAACTGGATACAGGCGTACCTAACTGGTGCGCCGTTTCTTTAGCCATTGAGGCCCATAGCTGGTTCTGGGCACTACGGTATGATGTCTGTAAAGCCACAATGGCAATAGAAATGAATAAGGCTACAATAATCAGTTGTACAATAGGATAGAGCTTTACTTCCTTTAACAGCTCACTTTCACCATAATAATATTGATTGGCTGTATAGGGTTTGGCTTTTAATACCATGATAATAGGAGGATGCCTGAGACTTTTAAACTCAGCCAGTTTTCTTTTCAGGTAGCCGTTCTCTGTTTTTTCTTTTTCAGCATCCAGGTTCAGAAAATTTCCTGTAATGCTGTCTTTCTCATTGGTTTCAATAATCGGTATCTGATTATTCTCTGTAGATATTTTGGTAGCCAGGTTAATACTGGCGCTGTCAGACGAATTAAGGATGGTTCGTTGTGCTTCTACCCAGGCTTCCACATTCTTTCTTTCTTCAATAGCGATCTTACCGGCCACATATTGCGAATAAAAAATGGTGCCGCTCACCAGAACGATCGCTATACAGATCAGTATGATTCTCCAGTTAAGCCATTGTGGTAGCATGATGATCAGATTAGCGGATGAGCGTTTAGCTGAATAGCCCGCCTTTCTTCAACGTTTTCACTCCCTGTCCTATTTTAAATCCATTATTATAAATTTCTATATTATAATCACCCTCCTTATAGGTATCCTTTTGTCTCCAGTCAAAGCTAACAGGGGTTGATTTACCCTGCTCATAATTAACACTTACTTTACTGGTAAAAGATTTACTGCCTTCTTCACGGGTATCAAATGTGCCGCCTTCTGTTATCACTTTTCCATCGGGCCCTGTAACAATTACATAAATATCCTTTGTTCCGGAAGGGGTAACACGGTTTTCATCCAGGCGGAAAGAGATACGGATCAGGTTCGCCCTTTTGGCGGTACTTGTCTCTTTCTCTTTTCCACTATTGCTTACTTTAATAGCCGCAATGCCAATGTAGGAGGCGTGCAGGGTAGAAGCCACATCAACTTTATCTTCTAATTGTTTCTTTTCGGTTTTGGTAACCGTCAAATTCTGTTCAAGATGCTGTTTATCGGCAGTAAGTTGCGTTTTCTCGGTACTTAACTGCTCATTGGCAGAGGTTAACTGCTTGTTCTCGCCTTTTAATTTGTCAAGCTCTGCAAACAGCCCATCTACTTTTCCATTCAACTCGCCTATCATTTTTTTGGCTTCTGCCAGTTCAGCATCTGATGCATTTTTCTTTTTGAGAATACTGCCGATATTGCCTTTCAGTTTTTGGATAGCTGAATTTTTATCTGCCAGGTCGCCCTGTAACTGGATATTATTCTGCGTTAAAGAATCGGCTTTGGCTGAAACACTCAAAAACTCCTGCTGAATAGCATTGCGGGCACTATCTACATTTACGATCTTGGTTTGAAGAAGGGTAACTGTTTCCCTTGTTTGGCTCTTGTCATAAAATATATATCCCCAGGTGCCAATCAATGCGGCAATCAGTATGCCATAGATAAGTTTACGATTGTCTTTTTGCTGTGGATAGTTGGCTTCAGTGCCGGTGTTGCTGCTTTCGTTGTAACTCATGAGTGGTGATTTTGATGTTAAAAATACTAAAACCGTGCCAAATCCAAATGTTTACAACTTTTACAGGCTATTTTTCGTGTTTACTGCTTCCTGCTACATCTTTGCACCCATGCCGGCGGAAAAAATCATAACAGAATGGAAAAAAGGGGTATTCAAGCCTATCTACTGGTTAGAGGGGGAAGAGTCGTTTTTTATAGACCAGGTAATGGAGTATGCGGAGCATCAAATATTGAGTGAAGCTGAGGCAGGGTTTAACCTGACTGTATTTTATGGAAAAGATGCTGATTGGGCATCGGTTGTGAATGCTTGTATGCGTTACCCCATGTTTGCCGGGCGGCAGGTTGTGCTGTTGAAAGAGGCGCAACAAATGAAGGATATTGAAAAACTGGAAGGATATATAGAAAATCCGTTAGGCTCAACGGTTTTTGTGGTTAGTTACAAAGAAAAAAAAGTAGATGGCCGTTCTAAACTTTCAAAACTGCTCAAACAAAAAGGGGTACTGCTTACTACTAAAAAAATCTATGATAGCCAGTTACCGGAATGGGCAGGGCAGATGATTCAACAACATGGGTTGAGCATTACCCCCAAAGCACTGTTCTTACTGGTTGATCATATTGGCAACGACCTGAGTAGAATACGGAACGAAATAGAAAAATTAGCGGTTAACCTTGGCACCCGTAAGAATATTACAGAAGATGACATTGAAAATTATATTGGGGTAAGCAAAGAATTCAATGTGTTTGAACTACAGGCGGCAATGGCACAAAAGAACATGTCTAAAGCCATCCGTATCATTCAGTATTTTGAAGCCAATCCCAAAGCGGGTCCCATACAAATGATATTACCCGCTTTATATAATTTCTTCAGTAAGGTTTATATGATTTACAATGTATCCAGCCCTGATGAAAAAACCGTAGCCAGTTCCCTGGGTGTGAACCCCTATTTTGTGAAGGATTATATAGGTGCCGCCAAAAAATATGATTTCCCCGGTGTTGAAAAAATTCTCCTGCTCCTGCACCATTACAACCTGCGTAGTGTAGGTGTGCATGATGGAAACACTTCTGACGCCGGATTGATGAAAGAGATGACGGTGAAGATGATGGTATAAGATGTGGGCATATTGAATTAGGAGATGGTTTAGGGGAGTGATACGTGAGTCGTGAAGCGTGTGAGACGCCAAAAGTAGCCATTATTAGCAGGGACTATTTTTTAGAGCGGCGGTCGCGGAAAGTTTGTCTTTTTGTAATTGCTGCTTTAATTCATCCAGCCCGTTAAACGTAACTTCCCCACGCAGGTAGTGATGAACCTGTACCTGTAAGGTTTGTCCATAGATATCTTCATCAAAATCAAAAATATTTACTTCAATAACCCGTTTCTTACCATCAACTGTTGGCCTGACCCCAATATTCATCATCCCCTCCAGACTCCAGACTCCAGACTCCAAACTCCTAACTCTAACAGCATACACCCCATTACCCGGAATCAATTTTTCTTCACTGGCAATATGCAGGTTGGCAGTAGGGTAACCAATCGTTCGGCCCAGTTTATTTCCTTCTATCACCAGGCCCTCAAAAAAATAAGGGTACCCTAAAAATTGGTTGGCAATGGCAATATTAGTATCAATCAGCGCGTGCCTGATTTTGGTAGAACTGACTACCATTTCATTGATGATCTGTTCAGGAATTTCCCTTACCTCAAATCCCAGCTTTTTACCATACGCGTTCATCAACTGGTAATCGCCTTCACGCCCTTTGCCAAAGCGATGGTCATAACCAATAATCACCGTATGGGGTTTAAAGTATTTATACAGGAAATCGTTTACATATTGATCGGCCGTTTGGTTGGCAAATGCATGATCAAAGGGAACCACTACCAAATGGTCAATGCCTGCGGCTTCCAGCAAGCTGATTTTCTCTTCAAGGGTATTGAGTAATTTAACGGCTCCCGGTACCGAAGAAATGATCTTACGGGGATGGGGATGGAAGGTAATAATCACCGTTTCTCCACCTATACCGGCAGCGACTTCCTTCAATAGAGCAATAATCCGCTTATGCCCCAAATGAACGCCATCAAAGGTTCCAATGGTTACTACCGACTTGTTAAATTCAGGTAATGAGCCCGCTAATTCACGATGTACCTTCATAGTTATCGCAAAAGTAAGGGAGGAAACCGGAAATTGGGAAATTCCAGAATCTCCCCCTCATAATTCTTACCTTTGCCAGGTTTCTTTATTACCTAATTACCAAATTCCAACATGTCACTATACGCGCAACGTGGTGTATCAGCTCAGAAAGAAGAAGTTCATGCCGCAATTCAGAAACTGGATCAGGGTCTTTATCCCAACGCTTTTTGTAAAATATATGCTGATTTTTTATGCGGGGATGATCAATGGGTGAATATCATGCATGCCGATGGGGCAGGTACCAAAAGCATCCTGGCTTATCTATACTGGAAAGAAACCGGGGATAGCAGTGTTTGGAAAGGAATTGCCCAGGATGCTGTTGCTATGAACCTGGATGACCTGCTCTGTGTTGGTGTTACCGGTAACCTTTTATTTTCTTCTACCATCGACAGGAATAAATCTGTTATTACTGGCGAAATTTTACAGGCAGTTATCAATGGCACGCAGGAGTTCTTTGATACTTTACAATCTTTTGGTATTCATATCCATTACCTGGGTGGCGAAACGGCCGATGTGGGTGATGTGGTTCGTACCATCGCGGTGAATGGCACTATGACGGCCCGCTGGCCCAAATCGAAATTGGTTACGAATGATAAAATAGCGCCCGGTAATGTGATTGTTGGCTTTGGCAGCGCGGGTAAAGCATCTTATGAAACTGAGTATAACAGTGGATTAGGCAGTAACGGTTTAACCAGCGCCCGTCATGATGTATTGAGTAAATATTATGCCGAAAAATATCCTGAAACATTTGAACCGAAACTACCGGGTGAAGTGGTGTATATCGGTGGCAATAAAATAGCGGATGAACTGATCATTGATGGAGAAAAAATTAGTGTGGGTAAATTACTTTTATCACCTACCAGAACCTATGCCCCTTTGCTGAAAGTATTGCTGGACACGTATTTTGATGATATGAACGGAATAATACATTGCAGCGGTGGGGGACAAACCAAGTGTATGAAATATTTGCCCCGGCCACTGGCTGTTATCAAAGACAATCTTTTTGACATTCCACCCATCTTTCAACTGATTCAACAGAATTCCGGAGCGGATTTCAGAGAAATGTACCAGGTATTTAATATGGGTCACCGGCTGGAAATATTTACCAATGAAAATGCGGCAGCAAAAATGATTGCCGAGGCTAACACCTTTCATATTGAGGCTAAAGTGATTGGAAGAGTAGAACCTGCTTCGCATTCATCACTCCTGCTAAAGGGAAGTTTTGGTGAACTGGAGTATGCCTATTAGCACTTAATAAAAATATCTAAGTAAGAAATTGTAATTTAGGCTTATGTCAGACATAGTGGTAGCTATCCAGCAAGCAAATATTTACCAGGGCGATAACCTGATATTGAGTAATGTAAATTTTACCGTTAATAAAGGTGAATTCGTTTACCTGGTTGGTAAAACAGGCACAGGGAAAAGTAGTTTATTGAAAACCTTGTATGGCGAGTTGACCCTGCGCGAAGGCAATGGATCTGTGGTTGGGTTTAACCTCCGTGAGATGGACTGGAAAAAAGTGCCCTTTCTGCGAAGAAACCTGGGTGTGGTATTTCAGGATTTTCAATTGCTGACAGACCGTACGGTTCAGGAAAATCTACGATTCGTACTAAGGGCAACCGGGTGGAAAGATGAGCGTTTGATGGAAGAGAAGATCAATGATGTGCTGGATAAGGTTGGTTTGAAAAGCAAAGGGTTTAAAATGCCTTTCGAAATGAGTGGGGGTGAACAGCAGCGTGTTGATATAGCCCGTGCCTTACTCAATTCTCCCAAACTGATACTGGCCGATGAGCCAACAGGAAATCTTGATCCTGAAACCAGTGATGAGATTATGCAATTATTGATACAGATCGCTAAAGATTATGGTACCAGCGTTATTATGGCCACACATGATTTTATAGTCATTAACCGTTATCCTTCACGCATGCTGAAAACTGAAAATGGAAAAGTGATTGATAGCGCCGCGGCGAATTAGGTATCGGTTCCCCAAATCCATCCTACCTGCTTTTTGGCATTCGCTTCATTGTTGAACATGCTTTTGAGTAATTGTTTTCTCAAAACAATCTCATCAGATGTAAATGGTTGATGGTAAAGTTGGGCAATGATTTCCAGAAAGGAATTGGCTGTAGTTCCGATATGACAGGCATACGAAAGGCCGCTGCCGGTAACGGTTTCCTCATTTACCACACAGTGCCTGCCATGGTACAATGCATTTACCAGTTTAACTTTCATGCCCGTACCGGTATAAGAAGGCAGCATATTAATATGTGCTTTGGCAATCATGTCCTGTATTTCTTTAGCCGAAGGATTGGGAACCAAACAGGTAAGGTTATTGGCATGTACAAGTTCCTGTAATTTTCGTGAAGGATCTTTTCCCGTAATAACAAAGGGAATACTAAGTTTTGAAAATACTTTCTCCAGTAACCATATAGCCGCCTGCTCATTTGCATCTACACCCAGGTTGCCATGGTATAAGCAATAAGACCCCATTCCCTCCAGGCATTGTACTTTCCAGTCAGGTAAATAGAGCGATACATGTTCAATATTATTACAGCCCAGTTCATTCCTGTATACTGCGACGTCTTTTTCGGTGGTTCCCCAGCAAATAGCTTTGGCTACCACCTTCTTTTCATACGCTTTCAGCAGCCTGCTTTCCATCCGGTAATACAGCTTTTTTAGCAAAGAGGAAGTATGCCTGCTTAGGTCGTGATAATATTGATATTCTACATGGTGAATCCGCACAAAGCATTTCCTTTTTTTGAAGCGTTCATCCAGTAAAGGGTAAGTACAATGCACTCCCTCCATAAAAATGGGATAATCATCTTTCAAAAGGTTCTGTAATAATTGTTCGTTTTTTCTACTGGCAACGATATATGGAATGGTATTGGATATGCTTTTATGCCCTGTATATCTTTCATAGTAATGAACACTGGCGCAATATTTAGCTAATTCAGTTTGTTTACCCCCGCCTAAATTAAAACAATGCAGGTGAATCTTGATACCCTGGGCCTGAAAAGCAGGAAGCTTATAAAACACATCTATGGCACCGCCATTATCAGCAGGATAGGGAACAGTAAACGAAATGATATGTAAATGCTTTTCCAATCTGATAAGTTCCTGCAAACGATTTTCGAAACCTGTTATCCTTTTTTATCTTACTTATTGCCGCTGTTCTCAACCTATACATCCGCTGTTCAATATACAGAACAGGAACTGTTGGCAAATGGTTCATTTAGCCGGCAATTGTTTCTGTATTGGGATGGTTCAGGTACGTTTTTTTGCCAGGTTCCCGGTTAGGGGTGGCCCACTATCGATTTTAACAGAAATAAACTTAATATATTTTATTGATAATCAAATAGTTGTAATTTTTATTTGTGAATGGATACTCTTTCCTTTTTTACTTCTCCACCTCTTATACACAGCCAATGTTGCTTCCTATACATAGTAGCCCTTTTTACTGTATGTTCGCAGGTACTTAAACAGGAGAGACGTGAGATTAAAGTCGTTAGAAATCAAAGGGTTCAAAAGTTTTGCTGATAAAACCGTTGTCAGTTTTGATGAGGGTATAACCGGTATCATCGGGCCAAATGGTTGTGGAAAGAGTAATATCATAGATAGTATCCGCTGGGTAATTGGTGAACAAAAAATTTCTGCACTTAGAAGCGAAAATCTGGAAGCGCTGGTTTTTAACGGAAGCAAAACCAGGAGCCCGAGCGGACTGGCAGAAGTGAGTCTTACATTCGAGAATACCAAAAACCTGCTTCCAACTGAATTCAATACGGTAACCGTAACACGTCGTTTTTATAAAAATGGGGAGAGTGAATATCGTTTGAACGATGTTACCTGCAGGTTGAAGGATATCCATAATCTTTTTCTGGATACGGGTGTTAGCACTGATAGTTATGCCATCATTGAATTGGGTATGGTGGATGATATTATCAAGGATAAAGAAAACAGCCGCCGCAGAATGTTAGAGCAGGCAGCAGGAATCACCATCTATAAAACGCGTAAGAAAGAAGCTAAAAATAAACTGGATGCAACCGAACAGGATCTTGCCCGGATTGAGGATTTATTGTTTGAAATCAATAACCAGTTAAAAACACTCGAGAGCCAGGCCAGAAAAGCGGAGAAATTTTATGAAATAAAAAAAGAGTATAAAGAAATAGCCATTGAACTGGCTAAAGCAGCGCTGGAAGGGTTTAATATTACCTACAAAGAACTTCATGAACAACAGGATACGGAAACCGATAAAAAAATCCGGTTGGAAGCAGAGATAGCTACAGAAGAGGCATTGATTGAACAGGAAAAAGTTGGGTTTATTGAAAAAGAAAGGGCTTTACAAAGCTTGCAACATGAATTCAATGATTACCTGCAGGATCTGAGGACCAGGGAAAATGAAAAGAACCTGGCCACCCAGAAATTGCATTACCTGAAAGAAAAAGAAGCCGGTCTGAAAGAATTCCTTGAAAAGGCGGAAGGGCAATTAAAGACCATTGGGGATTCGATAGAGTACACGCAGTTGCAGGTAGGAGATGAGCGGGCCAACCTGCTTGATTTGCAGGAAAAAGTAGAAAATGCCAAGTTTGATGTAGAAGATAAACGCCGCATTTTTGATGAAAAAAGAACCGGGGTAGATGCATTGCGTAACCGCTACCAGCAAATACAACGCAGCCAGTTTGATGCAGAAAAAAAGGTAGCGGTAGCCGATACTTCTATTTTAAACCTGCAAAGGGCGCAGGCACAGCTGAACAACGAAAAACAAAATCGTGAATCGCAATTACAGCAGCTTACTGTTGAATTGAGGGATAAAGAAGCCACCCTTGATGCCAGGCGGATTGATCTGCGGCAATTACAGGAACACCAGGAGAAAACCAGGGAACAGATATTTGAAACACAGGCGCAACTGGAAGTATTACGGAATGAACTGAACGAAGAAAACCGTAAGCTCGATTCTAAGCGTAATGAATTTAACCTGTTGAAAAGCCTGATCGATTCGATGGAAGGCTATCCGGAAAGTATCAAGTTCCTGCATAAGAATCCGGAATGGAACCATGCCGCGCCCATTCTTTCAGACATTATTTATGTAAAAGAAGAATTTAGAACAGCCGTTGAAAATGTACTGGAACCCTACCTCAATTATTATGTGGTAAATAACCTGGAAGAAGGCTTGCAGGCAATTCATTTATTGGATGCGCATAAAAAAGGGAAAGCTAATTTTTTCCTGTTGGAGAAATTCGCGGATATCAGGGTAGATACACAACAACCCGCTGATACCATTAAAGCGCTCGATGTAATTGAAGTAGATGATCGCTACCGAAAACTGGCCGAATACCTGTTGGGTAATGTGTATATAGGAGAAAATGAGGAAGCCATTGCCAACAGCAACGGCGCTGTGGTACTGGAGAAACATGGTAAATATGTAAAAGGGAAATACACCTTAACCGGTGGAAGTGTTGGCTTGTTTGAAGGAAAGAAAATAGGCCGTGCCAAGAATCTCGAAAAATTATCAGAAGAAATTGCTGATCAGGAATCAGTAGTTAACCTGCTTAAATCAGATATACAGGCCAAGCACAATGAGGTAATCGCTTTTAACGACCAGTTGAAAGAGAACGTAATCAAACAAACAGAGAACGAGATCAGCCAGCTTACCAATCAGGTATTCGCCGCTAAAAACCGAATTGAAAACCTTCAGATAGCTCAGCAGAATGGTTTACAGCAACTGGAAGATATTGACCAGCGCCTGCAGGCCGAGCATGATGCCATTGCCGCTACCAGGGAAGAGTTCCATATCCTGAATGAGCGGTTACAAACCACTACCGAAGAACTGAAGACAGTAGAGCAGGCTTATCAGTTAGCTGAACAGGAATATAATTTTGCTTCGGTTCAATACAATGAAAACAACCTGCAGTATACCAGGCAGCAGAGTAAAATCACCACTTTGCAGCAGGAATTGGTGTTCAAAGAAAACCAGTTGAACGATCTGCATTTACAGATAGCCAATAATACCACACAGTTATCAGAGGCCTCTGCGGATATTACAGAAGGAGAGAAAACATTGATTGGTTCCGAAGAAATGTTGCTGGAGATGATGCGTAAGAAAGAGGCGGAAGAGAAAAAATTGAATGAAGCGGATCAAACGTATTATAATCTGCGCAATGCTTTACAGGAGAAAGAAAGTGAGCTCAGGTTAAAAGTGAAGAGCAAGGAAATGATTGATCATTTGGTAGCCGATATCAAAGACAGGTTGAATGAGTTGAAGCTATCATTAGCGGGGATGAAAGAAAGATTGATTGTTGAGTTCAAAGTAGAACTGGATGAAATACTTGACCAGGAAAGAAAGACGGATACCAGCCTGGAAGAATTACAGGCCGCTTCAGACAGGATGCGCAAGCGCCTGGATAATATGGGTGAAGTGAACCCAACCGCTATTGAAGCATACACAGAAATGAAGAAGCGGTATGAGTTCATCCTCGAACAAAAGAATGACCTGGTATCAGCCAAAGAAAGTCTGTTACAAACCATACAGGAAGTAGAAGCCACTGCTAACCAGCAGTTCCTCGATACGTTTAACCAGGTGCGTGAGAATTTTCAGAAAGTGTTTAAAGCATTGTTTACAGAAGAAGATACGGCCGATATGATCCTGGTTAACCCGGAAAACCTGGCTGAAACAGGTATTGAAATCGTAGCAAAACCAAAAGGGAAACGCCCATCCTCTATTACCCAGTTAAGTGGTGGTGAGAAAACCTTAACGGCAACTGCCTTATTGTTCGCTATCTACCTGATTAAGCCGGCACCCTTCTGTATCCTGGATGAGGTAGATGCGCCATTGGATGATGCCAACATAGGTAAGTTTACCCAGATGATCAAGAAGTTCAGTGATAACTCACAGTTCATTATTGTAACCCACAATAAACAAACCATGAGCGCGGTAGATGTGATCTATGGCGTTACCATGCAGGAGCCGGGTGTAAGTAAACTGGTGCCGGTAGATTTCAGGAGTCTGGCGAATTAAGGAATCGTTTCCCATTACTTTTATTACGTGTACAAAAGCATCACCATACTTTACCTCGTTTGTTTTGGCGCTTATATGGTAATGACCCGCCAGCCCGATTATTTTGATGGCGAAAAAGCGCCGGCTGTTATTAAATGGTTACCGGATAGCGCTGCCGGTACAGCCATTCCAAAAGCGGTGTTTAATAATGGATACAAAGATTACGCCATTGATGCGCGATACTTTTTGCGTAACTGGAAGAAGAATGAAAAAACGGAAGTTATCTACGAAACAGATCACCCGGAAATGGGGGCAGTATATACATTCTGGGGATATTGGTTAACATGGAGCGAATTGCTGGCAACAGTTCTCATATACGTAGCCTTATTTCAAATTGCGATTTCTGTAACAAAGAACCCTACAGCCGAAGCGCTGGTGGAGCAGTTGGAGTATAAGGAAGAGAAAAAACGGAAGTACCTGGAGTAATGCATCTCAACTTTTCGTTTTATATCACTTCTATATTCGATATTCTTCACCCCAGGTGCCGCTTAATATCCTTCTCCACATCCCGGTTCTTGATGGTTTCTCTTTTATCGTATAATTTTTTACCACGGCCCAGGCCAATCTCAACCTTTACAAGGTTCTTATCCGTAAAAAAAACTTTTAACGGAACAAGGGTATAGCCCTTTTCTTTCATCCGGGTTTGCAGTTTATTTAATTCACGTTTGGTAAGCAGCAGTTTTCTGTCGTGCACTTCTATATGATTATTGGCAGTGCCATGCGTATAACTGGCAATGTATAGTCCGCGTACCCAGAGTTCTCCCTCATCAAACATGCAGAACGCGTCATTGAAACTCAGTTTCCCATCCCGTATCGATTTCACCTCGGTCCCCAGCAATACAATGCCAGCTACATATTTATCTTCTATGAAGTAATGAAAATAGGCCTGCCGGTTGTTCATTTCGTTTGCCAAGAGGGGGAGTAATTATTAATTAGTAATAATTAGCTTCTGAATAACAGAACGAGCTGTGCTAATTTATTTTTCAGGTTCTTCCTGTCTATAATAAAATCAAGAAAGCCATGTTCTAACAAAAATTCACTGCGTTGGAATCCTTCGGGCAGGTCTTTTTTTATGGTTTCTTTAATTACCCTGGGGCCTGCAAATCCAATAAGGGCGCCTGGTTCAGCTATATTCAGATCGCCCAGCATGCCAAAACTGGCCGAGATACCGCCAAAGGTTGGGTCGGTGAGGAGTGAGATAAACGGAAGCTTCGCATCGCTTAATTGCGATAGTTTTCCACTGGTTTTTGCCAACTGCATCAGGCTGAATGCACTCTCCATCATACGGGCGCCACCACTTTTACTGATGACCAGGTAAGCGAGTTTATGCTTAATACAATAATCCACCGCGCGGCTGAATTTTTCTCCCATCACACTGCCCAGAGATCCGCCAATAAATTCAAAATCCATACAGGCAATAACAATGCCTTCTCCATGTATGGTTCCGGTAGCTACCCGCATCGAATCTTTCAGGTCCGTTTTTGAATGTATATCATCCAAACGCTTTTGATAAGATTTTAGATCGGTAAACCCTAAGGCATCTTTACTTCGTATGGTATCGAATAGTTCTGTGTATGTACTATTGTCGAAAATAAAATCAAAATATTCCTCACTGCCTATGCGATGATGGTAATTGCACTTAAGACAAACAAAAAGGTTTTCCTTTAATTCAGAAGTGGTACAGATATAATTGCATTCCGGGCATTTGTTCCAAAGCCCTTCGGGTGTTTCTTTCTTATCAGCGGTAGAGGTTAAAATACCTTTCCTGATCCGTTTAAACCATCGCGGTTTTGCCGGGTCGCCGGTCTGACTTTCATCGCCGGTTAAATTTGCTTCAAAATCTTCTTCACGTTCTTTTTTCATAACGGGTAATCGTTGGGGGGGTCGAAGATAACGATAATTACAAAAAACGGGGTGTAAAGTGCATAAAATGTACCCTGGATATAGCCAGTATTAAAATAGGTACAAAAAAGCGGAATAACCCGGAGAAAGAGCGAAAAAAAGCCCGATTATCATAATCGGGCCTTTAATATTAAGCATTTCGGTTGATGCAATTCAGATCTTCGAAAGCAACTTCCAGTCGCTTGCTGAAATTCTCCTCTGCCTTGCGTAACCAGGTACGGGGATCGTAGTATTTTTTATTAGGTTTTTGCGGCCCTTCCGGATTGCCCAGTTGTGACTGCAGGTAGGGTTCATTTTTTTTATAAAAATCACGGACACCTTCCCAGAAGGCCCATTGCATATCTGTATCAATATTCATTTTAATGGCGCCATACCCAATGGCTTCCCTTATCTGGTTCTGGGGTGAACCACTGCCACCATGGAATACAAAATAAACAGGTTTAGGGCCGGTCTTCAATTCTTTCTCTATAAAATCCTGGCTATTCCTTAATATTTCCGGGCGAAGCTCTACATTGCCCGGACTGTATACACCATGCACGTTTCCGAAAGCCGCGGCCACTGTAAAGAGTTTGCCAACTTTGCTCAATTCTGTATAAGAATAAGCAACATGTTGTGGCTGTGTATATAATTTATCATTTTCAATACCACTGTTGTCTACGCCATCTTCTTCACCACCGGTAACACCTAATTCAATTTCAATGCTCATGCCCAATGGGGCCATTCGTTTGTAAAACTCAACTGAGGTGTAAATATTTTCTTCAATGGGTTCTTCAGATAAATCCAGCATATGTGAACTAAAAAGGGGCTGCCCTTTTTCTTTATGGAATTGTTCACCGGCATCAATTAAACTACTAATCCAGGGCAACCACTTTTTAGAGGCATGGTCAGTATGCAAAACTACAGGTACGCCATAATATTTGGCAACATTGTGAACATGTAAGGCACCCGAAATACCACCTGAAATATTTGCCTGCAGTTGATCGTTGGGCATTCCTTTGCCGGCAATAAATTGCGCACCGCCATTAGAAAATTGAATGATTACCGGAGAGTTAACTTTAGCGGCCGTTTCCAATACCGCATTAATGGTATTGGTACCAGTGGTATTAACAGCGGGTAAGGCAAACTGGTTATCTTTTGCATCGTTGTATAATGCTTCTAATTCATTGCCGAATAAAACCCCGGCACGATATTTTTTCATTGTGATTACTGTTTATTGAATAAATAATTTATTATATTTTCAGGCAAGATACTCTACTTGACCCATACGCGTTCAGGCTTTTTTACACATGAATTTTAGACGTATCCTGCTAAATCTGTTGAAAATTTTCTGGTTAACCTTATTTTGCGAGACTATGAATCACATCGTATTTTGTTACGATATGGTATTCACCTTTCTCATCTTTTGCCAGCACCGCGCCGTTCTCTTTGGTGATGAGGTTGCCCAATCTTTCAACAGGCGTATCAAAAGCAACAACAGGATACGCGGGTTCCATCACACTCTCTACCGTTGCATTCCTTATCTCAGGGTTATTAAACACTTTCTGAAAAAGGCCACTTTCACTTACCGCACCCGTTAATGCTGCATCTTTCATAACAGGGATCTGTTCGATGTCATATTTTTTCATCAGTCCCACTGCTTCTGCCACCGTATTGCCCGGCTCAATGGTTACTAATCTTTTTGTACTTCTTCCGTTCACTATATCCTTAAAAGTTTTTACATCCAGAAAGCCGCGCTCCATCATCCATTCATCATTATATATTTTTCCTACATAACGGCTGCCATGATCATGAAATATACAAACTACAATATCCTCTTTAGTGAGGGATGCTTTTAATTGCATCAATCCCTGTATACAGCTACCGGCGCTGTATCCGCAGAAAAGCCCTTCCTCTTTGGCAATTCTCCTGGCCATCACGGCGCCATCTTTATCTGTTACCTGTTCAAAATGATCAATCACAGACATATCATAATTCTGCGGCACAAAATCTTCACCAAAACCTTCGGATATATAAGGGTGTACCTCATTCATATCCAATTCACCGGTATTGTAAAATTTAGTCAATAGCGAACCATATACATCTATCGCCCATACTTTGATATTGGGATTTTTTTCTTTCAGGTACATGGCAGTTCCTGTAATGGTACCACCTGTTCCGGCTGTACAAACCAAATGGGTGATCCTTCCCTCTGTCTGTTCCCAAATCTCTGGCCCGGTACTTTCATAATGCGCCTGGCGATTGGCGAGGTTATCGTACTGGTTCATATACATTGAGTTCGGAATCTCTTTGCCCAGGCGTTTGGCCACACTATAATAACTACGGGGATCTTCGGGTAAAACATTGGTTGGGCAAACGATCACTTCTGCTCCAACGGCTTTAAGAATGTCCGCTTTTTCTTTAGACTGTTTATCAGTAGTTACAAAAATACATTTGTATCCTTTTACGCAGGCGGCCAGGGCAAGGCCCATACCGGTATTACCGCTGGTGCCTTCTATAATGGTACCCCCGGGTTTTAGTTTCCCTTCTTTTTCGGCCACTTCCACCATTTTAAGGGCCATACGGTCCTTAATAGAGTTACCGGGATTAAAGTAATCCACTTTTGCCAGTACAATGGCGGGGATATCTTTGGTAATCTTATTAAGCCTGATTAGGGGGGTGTTACCGATTGTTTCCAGAATGTTGTTGAGCCACATGATAAATGAACGATTAATTTCGACAAAGGTAAAGTTTTGCCCATCCTGATCGTAGCCAATTACAAAATAGGTACTGCGAAAAAAGGAAATTATAGAAGAGGGGGGTGGTTACAACTTAAAAAGACCGGTTATTTTGCTACAAAGCTCACTTTCGATCATCTTCTCCGCAACGGAGATCATGTTGTTGAAAGCTTTGGCAGTACTGATGCCATGACCAATGATCACTGGTTTGGCTACACCCAGTACGGGGGTTCCGCCATAATTTTCATAATGAAAACGACTGAAATAGGCATCAGTACCAAACCCTCGCTGCTTGCTCAGGTCATAAACAGATTCGGCCATTTTTAGAATGATATTTCCGGTAAACCCATCGCAAACAATTACATCGGCCTTATCATTAAACAGATCACGCCCTTCAATATTGCCTATAAAATGTATCTGTTGATTATTTTTTAAAAGGGGATAAGCTGCCTGTGCCAGTATATTGCCTTTACCTTCTTCCTCACCCACATTCATTAACCCCGTTTTTGGGTTAGGGATATTGAAGATGTATTTTGCGTATAAACTACCCAGGGTGGCAAACTGGTTCAATTGCTCCGGCTTGCAGTCTGAATTTAAACCCGCGTCTACCAATATGCCGGTTCCACCATTTATTTTGGGTAAGACGGTTGCAATAACAGGTCTGCTAATGCCTTCAATGGTTTTGATGCTGAACATGGCGCCTACCAGCATGGCGCCGGTATTACCCGCACTGATAAAGGCATCAATTTTTCCGGTGGCTAATAAATGAAAGCCAATGGCAATAGAGGAGCGTTGTTTTTCTTTCAACGCTTTGGTGGGATGTTCATGGTACCCGATTACTTCAGGTGCATGAACCAGGTGTATATTGGGAGCGTCTACCCTATATTCTTCCAGCAGGGGTTTCACTAAAGATTCATCACCTATACAAAATAAAGATGCCGTACGAGTACCGTTAGACAAGTATAATTGCAGGCCTTTCACCGCTTCAAGCGGTGCGAAATCTCCACCCATCATGTCTAAACCAATATTCATTCGGCAGGAAGTATAGTTGAACTAAAAGGTTACGCTTTCAGAGGAGCTTTTTCAGCTACCAATTTACCTTTATAGAACAATTTTCCTTCACTTACATGAGCACGGTGACGAACATGTGTTTCACCGGTGGTGCTGTCTTTGCTCAAAGTAACTTCCTGTGCCACGTAATGAGTTCTTCTCTTGGCGCTGCGTTGTTGTGAATGTCTGCGTTTAGGATTCGGCATATCTCGAAATTTATAGTATCAAAAAATTATTCTAAGTTTTTAAATTTATCTAACCCTTTCCAAACCGTATTACTGTCTTTCTGTACTTCTTCTTCCATCTTTCTTAACTTCTCCAGTACCTCTTTGTTGCATTTTGCCCCGCCCATCTCAGATTCTTTACACATTTTCTGTAAAGGAATACTGAGGTTTACAAACTCGAATATCCAGTCAGCCAGGTAAAGATGACTTTCTCCACGGGCGATATAATATACATCAGGATCTTCTTCCTGTTCATTCATCACTTCGGGGTCGTCGACTATTTTTACAATGATGTTGAACTCATCCCAAAGCTGCATAGGCAGTGTGTTTCCACACCTGTCGCAGTTTACATCCAGGCTGCCATCAATATCAAATTTCAGTTGCATGAATCCCGTATTTTTCTCGAGACTCAATTTGATATTGGCCAGGCAGTTTTCAAAATCCTGCTCACCATACGGTACAAAGAACGTATCCTCAATTCGGTATTCGTATACATGCATCCCCGGCTTTAAACCCACAAATGCTATCTCATATTCCCGGTGCTGACTCATAACCGTTTTTTAAGGGCTTGCAAAGGTACGCAAAAACAGCCAAAATGCCAAAGGAAAATTGAATTCAGAAGGATTGCTGTACAACAGGCAATGATAGACCATTTTATTCCATATTTGTATAAATGAAGAAGGAAACTGTACTATCCGGCTATTCCCGGGCGAAAACGGGTGCATTATTTTCCATAGCGTTGGGTATCAGCCTCTTTTCCTGTTTTCCCGGGCAGGTGGAGCGGATGTATTCGATTGGAATTTACCCCGGCATAGCGGCCACATTGCGTTTCTTAACCAGGTGGGCGCCATTTAGTATGGGTGATTTTTTATATGTGATAATCGTCATTTTACTACTTATAAAAGCCATAAGAACCGGTATCCTCCTTTACCGGAAACAATATTCCCGGATACAGTTTCAGCAATTCCTGTTTCGTTTACTGAAACTGGGTTTATGGGTGTATATTATTTTTAAACTGCTATGGGGATTGAATTATGATCGTTCGGGCATTGCGGCTCAACTGCAAATTGCCAATACAACTTACCGTAAAGAAGAGGTAACCCAACTTACCCACCAACTGATTGATACATTGAATGCATACCGCAGACAGTTTTCGGATACGGCGCTTCCTGAACCCGCTTTAGATACGATATACTGCGAAGCCTACAGGTCTTACCTAACGGTTTCCCGGGACTTCCCCTTTTTAAATTACCGGAACAGGTCGGTTAAGGCAAGTTTATTCAGCGGGTTGGGGGATTATATGGGTTACTCAGGTTATTACAATCCTTTTACCGGCGAGGCGCAGGTTCGGTCTGATCTACCCAGGGTATTGATACCCTTTATTACCTGTCATGAAATAGCCCACCAGTTAGGGTATGCCAGCGAGAGTGAGGCCAATTTTGTGGGCTACCTGGCTGCGGCATCTTCTGCTGATGCCTATTTCAAATATTCGGTGTACAATGATTTATTTTCCTATGCGCAAGGCGAAGAATTAATGCTCTATGCAAAAGAACAGGATTCTACCGCTTTTGTACAGGTGATCCAATATAACCAGACCCACCTGGATTCATTGGTAAAAAAAGACAGGAAAGAAATCAGGGAATTTTTCAGGAAAAGAAGCAACCGTATTTCTCCTGCTGTTTCATCCTTATACGATCAATACCTGAAATTCAATAACCAGGCCAGGGGGCTGGATAGTTATAATGAAGTGGTGGGATGGCTGATAGCGTATCAGAAAAAATACGGGAGGGTATAAATGCCTAAAATTTATTTTTCCACATCATGCTTTCTACCGGTTTGTTTGGCTGGCCGCTATATTTAGCATTGCTTTTCTGGTTATACTTCACTTCAATTTCTCCATCAACCGGAAAATAAATCAACTGGCCAATGGGCATCCCTTTATAAATTCTTACGGGTTGTTTACAGGAAATTTCCAATGTCCAGTTGCCGCAAAACCCAACATCACCTTTGCCGGCAGTGGCATGGATATCAATACCCAAACGGCCCGTAGAGGACTTTCCTTCCAGAAAAGGCACGTGGGCATGGGTTTCAGTATATTCTTCCGTTACCCCTAAATAAAAGGCATGAGGTTGTAGTACAAAGCCCTCATCAGGTATATCAAAATATTCGATGGTATTGTGTTTTTTGGCGTCCAGCTCCGCGTTTACATAAGTAGCCAAACACTTTCCAAGGTGTACATCATAACTGTTACTACCCAGATCTTCCCGGGTATAGGGTACAATTTTGATAGTACCTTTTCCCATTTCTTCGAGTATGCGTGTATCTGAAAGGATCATTATTCGTTTATTAATAGGTTCGGATGCAAATAAATCTTAAATCTGCAATCTAAATTCTAAAATTTCCGCGGTGCCGCTGTTTTATCAACAAAATATTAACGAAACCACCCGTTTGGGTGTATGGAAGATCGAAGAGGATGAATCCTTCTTTTTGCGATCAGTTCCATTACAGCGCAGCATCACTCATCCGAATAAACGCTTACAGCACCTGGCGGGACGTTATTTATTGCCCTATCTTTTTCCTGATTTTCCTTCCGCTGCCATTGAAATCGCGGATACCCGAAAACCTTTTTTGCCTGATGAACAATATCATTTCTCCATCTCTCATTGCGGCCGGTATGCGGCTGCATTGGTAAGTAGTACCCAAAGAGTAGGGATAGATATTGAAATGATCACACCCCGTGTTGAAAAAATAAAACATAAATTTCTGCATCCTGATGAACTGGCTTTTGTTCATTCACAGGCTATTCCGCAACAAGTAGAGCTGCTCACTTTACTCTGGAGCGCCAAAGAAGCCATGTTTAAATGGTGGGGTAATGGAGAAGTGGATTTTAGTGAAGTCCTGCGCACGAACAATTTTACTTTTTCAGCAGAAGGCATTATTCCCGCAATTTTTTTAAAAGAGCCAGTAAAGATTGATTTGAAAATTCATTACCAGGTGAGGGAGGGGGTGAGTTTGGCGTGGGTAGTACAATGAGAGAATAAATGAGTGGGTGATTAGTCATCAAACCGGATCTTGGTTTTGGGTACCAGTTTCAGGCTTTTACTGAGCAATTGTTTCATTTGTATTTTTACCAGTTGCCCCATTGTTTTGGCTTTGCTGAAAACACTTGTATTGCCATAGTGCGCGGCTAATTCCTGTTTTAGCTGTTCAATCTTTTCCGGTTTTGAAATAGTATCGCCTGTCATGATATCCAGTATTTCTTTCATCCGGTAGCGCGAAGAAGCCAGGCGGAAGGTCATCAGGGTCCTTTCTTCCGCCTGGTATTGGGCAATGGATTTATTATTGAGGTGTTTGATCACCATATCAACGAGTGGCTTATTCTCTTTAAAGAATTGTGGCAAATAGAGATTTTTTCTGCCTTCATAGGATTGCTGGTCAAAATCAATGGCCCTTATCCGGCACTGGTAGTCTTCAATATCGGGTGTAATATTTACCACGAAGTTATAGGCCCTCATATCACCCAATAAATGCACGAAACAGCGTTCATTGAATTTTACAAACTCTTTGGCCAGTCTAACCTGGTTTGTACTGGGCGCGTTGAGGTAGTCGTTGATAAAAATATCACCCGGAATGCCAGGTATATGTTCTTCAATCAGCGTAGTTTTATCTGTAAAATAACTAATCCGGTTGGGTGACAACAGGTGTTCCAGTTCCAGCCCATAAATCCTGCTGGCATCAGCCTGTTTAATGTAATAGTGGTCGTAGTTTTCATTGAACTTGTTTACAATCCGGATACGAAAAGGCTGGCTGTTTCCAAAATAGCAGAAATCAATCCCGGCCACATCCAGGTGATCAATAAAACTCATATCACCCTCTGTTTTAAGAATGGCGTAGTTGCGTACCAGGTTCTCCTTCAGGAACGCCCATTCTTTCAGGTCGTAGGATACTTTTTCCCATGCTGTATCCTTGCCAAATTTATCTTTCAGGGGAACGGTGTAGGTAAAACGTTGGAGATCCTGGTAACTGGCCGGCAGTTTTACTTCTCTTCCATATTTGACCAGGTATTCGCGCAAATCCGGATTTACCGGAAAGATGGGTTTCTTTCTGGAGGGTTTATCGGTATGTTCCCCGGGGATACTATTTTCAAAAAGGTTATTCAAGAATAAGTGGGTCGTTGTCTTCTAATAAATTCAGGTTTACATCATTGCCTGCAATGCCTTCGATGGAACCCCTGATATAGGCGGCATTCAACAATACTTTCTCCAATTGTTTTTCCCGCGACTTCCACAGTTTTTCCATGGCATCCCTTTCACGCTGGATACTCAGTTTCATACTCATGAAACCCTCGCGTATGGCTTTCCATTGTTCATTGAATTCAGCGCCGGTAAGGTAGTCATATAACATCACCATTTTATCGCCTTTGTTTTCCTGGCTTTTTTTGGCATCATACACTTTTAATAAGGCATCACGAAGCAGCAGGGCAACGCTTTTTACTTCAGTGAATGAGCAGATATACACACCCTCTTTTTCGCCGAATCTTTCCATGTCTTTTGGAAATGCCTGTGTAACAATCACGGCTACATCCGCACCCAATGTGCGCATATCGGCCTTCAGTTTTTCTATCCAGTCGTTCGAAAAGTCTTTGGTACGCTTGCTTTCATAAATAATTTTGCCGGTTTCAACTCCAAAACGGTTGTGTACGGTTTGGATACAATCGGCCCCGCGTACACCTTTGCCAACGGGTTCAATTTTATCGAATGTGAATGTGGATTGTAACATTTCTTCCAGCATCAGTTCCTGCACTTCTCCCTGTAACTGCATGCTTCCCTGTTCAGATTTCCGGCGCATTTCTTCGGCCAGTTTTTTCTGGTCATCGAGCTGTTTTTCCAGTTCTTTCATGCGTAGCTGGTATTCCTGTTCTTTCAGGCTCAATCGCTCTGTTTCTTCTTTTTGTAATTGTTCTTTCAGCTTTTCACGCTCTTCCATTAACCGGCGCTGAAGGGTAAGCTGCAGTTCTTCTTCTTTTATTTTAAGGCTTTGTTCTTTCTGCAGAAATTCGAGTTCTTTTTTGCGGGCTTCCTTTAATTTTTCTTCCGTATCGGCCGCGTTTTGCTGCAACATTTTCAGTTGGTTTTCAAAATCTGTTGCCACAGATTTAGTAATCGATTCCTGTAGGGCTGCCTGTAATTTCTTTTTTTCGGCTTCAATCTGCAGGATCGTTTCTTCTTCCTTTTTTTTCTGCCAATCCAGCATTTTGCCCCTTAATTCCTTTTCAATTTCATCACGGATCGAATCGCCAGGTTCAAACTGGTGATTGCAATTGGGACATGTTATAATAAAGCCCGTCATGGCGTAATTTTTTTACAAAGTAAGCCTATCGCCTGAAAAGAAAAAACCGGATTGTAAAAGGTGGGATAGGGGGGAGGCCACAACCGGGGTGTATTAGCCAAAACCACAATGGGTATAAAAAACTTGTAGGGAATTATGCGAATTCATAAAAAAGCTTTTATACCTTTTAAAGTCAGTTTATTTATTTTTTAAGGCAACCTTTTTAAGTAAATACTTGTATAGTCTTAAAATAGCCATTTTTGGAAGACCAGGAACATAAAATAAGGCCATTACTCTTAGCATGCCTTCGCTGGCATCGTTTAAGCCAAAAATTGCTATACCAGGAATTCTATAGTTATAGTATGAGCATTTGCCTGAGGTATGCCGATAGTCGTGATGAAGCCGCGGATATTTTAAACGAAGGGTTCTTGAAAATATTTACCGGCCTGGACAAATTTGACTTAAACAAACCGTTCAAACCCTGGTTAAGAAAAGTAATCGTAAATACCGCTGTTAACCATTACCATCAAAAAAAACGACAAATACAGGCAGAAGAAATTGATACGGCCCATAATGAACCTGGTACGGAAAACATATTATCAGGTATTTCTTACCAGGAGGTAATTGAACTGTTGCAAAAGGTATCACCCGCCTATCGTACCGTGTTTAACCTGCATGTAATTGAGGGCTATACACATGAAGAAATTGCGATGATGCTGAACATTTCGTCCGGCACTTCAAAATCGAATTTGTTTAAAGCCAAAGAGCAACTAAGGAAAATATTGACAAACTTTTTTTTAACATAGACTTATGCCACAGCGAGAGAAAGACAACATGGAAAATTTTTTCCAAAAAGCCTCAAAAAATCCCAATACGGAGTTTAATGAAGGCGACTGGAAAAAATTAGAAGCCATGCTGGATAAGGAAAGAAGAAAATTTGTACCCCTGTTCTGGGGCAGATGGAAATTTGTGATTGCGTTTATTGGCTCAATTTTATTATTAAGCGGCGCTTACTTTTTCATTATTTCAAACCAACAGAACCTTAACACAGTTGCTGTACATAAAAATGGGATAGAAAAAGCGGCAAACCCAATTAGTGCCGGTGTTTTGCCTGATATAAAAAAGCCCTCACCTGTGCGAATGCAATCATCTTCTGAAATGCAAAAGCGTTTACCGGGCGCCGGAATAAAAAGTTTAATTGCTGGTAACAGTAAAAAAATAAATGAAGTGGTTTTGAAAAGAGCACAGCCTGAACATCAAATAATCATTCATGAAACATCTGAGAATCTTACCGATAAAATAGTACCCACAGACGTTGTAAAGGCATCCGGAGATAACGCTAAGCTTCCCAATACTGGAGAGGGGGTTGTATTGAATAAGCTTACAAATACATCAGAAAGTATAAAAGACAGTATAGCCAATCAGGAAATAGCCGGCATATCACGGGTTGATCCTGCTTTTAAAAAGAAAACGAACCAGGCCCCTTCACGGTGGAGTTTGGTATTTTCATACGCTGTGGAATATACCGGTAACAGCGTAAATTTAGCTACTTCCCCGGGAACGGTTTTCGGGTTAGCGGCCCACTACCATCTCAATAATAAAGTAAGCCTTTCAACAGGGATCAGTAAGCGTAACATGAAGTATTGGTATAGTGGTAATGATGCTTCCATACCTAAAAATTACTGGCGGAATAACACGAATGGGGTAGTTCCTGATAAAATTAAGGGCTACTGCGGTATCCTGGAAGTGCCACTTATGCTGCAATATAAATTAGCGGATCGGGGGAAGGGCAAGCTGCTTGTTTCCGCAGGTGTTTCAAGTTATTTTATACTCGATGAATCCTATCAATATATTTTTTTGAATCCCAATCCGGGAAGTAAAGAGGGGTGGAATACAAGTAAAGATTCCCGTTTTATTTTTAGCAGTATAAACGCGTCTGTTGGCTATGAACAAACCATTTTGCCTGGTATGGCAATAGGTATTGAACCGTATATAAAAATACCCACAATGGGTATAGGATGGCCGGATATTAAGTTGTTTAGTATGGGCGCCGCCGCTACATTACGATACAATATTCCAAAGAAAAAACGTTTCCCGATTTCGCTTAATAATGCCGGGCCAGATTAGCAGGGTATTCCATTTTACACAGCTTATAAAATCGACATATATGGATATTGTATACATCAGAGTAGCAGTTTTTTATCTAAAAATTAAAAATGATAATCAAAATGAAAAGTAAATTAAAGATTCCTCTCACTTTTTTTGCGCGCTATGCAAATTCAGGAAAGTTGTTTGTCAACAGCATAAGTATCCTGATGTTATTATTGGCAATTGCCGGTTGCAAAAAATCTTCAGATCCCCAACCGGCACCTGTTAAGGAAGTGCAGCTTCAGGCTAATGCTACTTTAGGAAATATTCTTACTGATAAAGATGGGCGTACACTTTATTATTTTGCTAATGACGCTACAACTACCAATAGTTGTACCGGAGGCTGCGAAGCAGTCTGGCCCGTTTTTAATGTAGACAACCTTACCGCAGATAAATTAGGTACCGGTCTTGATCTAACGGATTTTAGTTCTATTACCACACAGAATGGAAAGAAGCAATTGGCGTATAAAGGAAGGCCCCTGTACTATTATGCACCGCTTGTTAACGGGGTGAATACCCAGGAAGCAGCGGGAAAAACAGGAGGAGAAAATGTGAATAGTGTTTGGTTTGTCGCTAAACCGGATTATAGCATTATGTTCGCCAATACACAATTAACGGGCCACGATGGAAAAAAGTACTTATCTAATTATACAGAGGGCATAGGAAAAACGCTTTACCTTACAGATGAGAAGGGTCTTACCTTATATACGTTTACAAATGACAGAATGAATAAAAATAATTTTACTGCCGCTGATTTTTCCAATAATGGCGTGTGGCCCATTTATGAAACAGATAAAATAGTAGTGCCCTCTGCTCTGGATAAAACATTATTTGGCTCTATTACGGTGTTTGGGAAAAAACAACTTACTTATAAAGGCTGGCCGCTGTATCATTTTGGCCAGGATGCGATGATAATGGGGGCCAATAAAGGGATATCTTTTCCTGCTCCCGGCAAATGGCCGGTTCCGGTTAAAGATATGGCACCGGCAATTCCTTAAAATCAATTGGTTTATTTTAATGTTAATGGTTACATCAGCAGGGTCGCAATATAGTAGCGTTTCTCTTTAATCAATTATTTAATCCTACATATATGTGTTATAAAATTTTAAGAGTATCCGTGGTCCTTATTACTTTTCCAGTGCTGTTTTTGAGTTGCAGCAAAAGCGAGGTTGCTACTCCTGCTCCCATAGTGCCAAACCTATGTTCTACAATCAATGCTAAATTCTCGGCTGATATTAGTGTTATTGTTCAAACTAATTGCGCCACTAACAATTCCTGTCATGCTGCAGGAAGTGTAAATGGCCCCGGCCCTTTGCTGAATTTTACGCAGATAAACGCCAATGCAAGCGCCATCAAAACCCAGGTAGAAAGCAAGCTGATGCCTAAAGGCGCTACGCTAAGCCAGGCGGATATTGATAAAATAAAGTGCTGGGTTAACTCCGGGGCTTTGAATAATTAATAGCAACATGAATGCTACAAAATATAGTATAAAGCAACTATTGTGTTTACTTTTTCTGATGACAACAATGGTTAGTGTACAGGCACAGAAATTTTATACCAAGTCGGGAAGGATTGATTTTTTTTCAAGGGCGCCCCTGGAAAATATTCAGGCTGTAAACAAAACGGTGGTTGCCATACTTGACAGCAAAACCGGTAAGGTTGAATTCAATGTTTTTATCAGGGGCTTTGAATTTGAAAAGGCCCTGATGCAGGAGCATTTTAATGAAAACTATATGGAGACTTCAAAGTATCCTAAGGCAACTTTCAGTGGTGAAATCCAACATACGAATGTTGTTAATTATGCCCTTACCGGAGAGTATAAGGTGATTGTAAAAGGCATGCTTGCCATGCACGGAATATCAAAAGCCATGGAAGTTTCCGGTGTTATCAGTGTTATTGATGGTTTTCCAACACTCAAGGCTGCGTTTACTATTTCCCTGGCGGATTATAAAATACACATCCCGGCAATTGTGAGAGACAAAATTTCTCCCAATGTTACAATCACCGTCAACAGTCTTTTAAATAACACACTGAAATAGCATTTAATTATGAGAAAGACATTAACAGGCGGCAAATTCTATACTTTATCCCGGAAAACAATGGCAAAGTTTGTTATGGTATTTCCCGTTTTTATTTTTTATTTTAATTCAGTATCATCCCAAACGGATACTTCTTTGCTGAGTTTACTAGATGACAAAACGCCTGCTAAAGAATGGATAACCGGCGCTTTTAAATCTTCAAGAATTATCAATAACCAATCTACCGAATTGATAGGCAGGGGGGTGTTAGACTTTCGTATCCTGCATCGTTTTGGTTTCATCAATTCAGGGAGTAATAATTTTTTTGGACTTGACCAGGCAAGAATGCGCTTGGGGTTTGATTATGGGATTACTGAAAACCTTACGCTTGGTATTGGCAGGAGCACCTATCAAAAGGAAATTGATGGATTAATTAAATTCAGGGTTATTCAACAACAAAAGGGGGCAAAGGAGGTACCGGTATCTCTGGTGTGGGTAAGCGGTATGGTTGTTAATACTACAAAGGTCAATAGCTTAGAACCTGCAAAATCGCTTTCAGACAGAACGGCATATTATCACGAGTTGCTTATTGGGAGAAAATGTAATGACAAATTTTCTTTACAGCTAACCCCGGCATGGGTTCACAGGAAGGTGATTACTTCTGCTACTGTTTCCGCGGATAATAAAACCGATGTGTATGCAATAGGTTTGGGAGCCCGGTATAAATTGTCTAAAAGGGTTGCTTTAGTGATCGATTATAATTATGTAGTTGCCGGGATTAATAAAAATGAGTTTGTAAACCCATTAGCGGTTGGAATTGATATTGAAACCGGCGGCCATGTGTTTCAACTGCATTTTTCAAATACTATTGGTATGAATGAAAAAGCCTTTTTAACGCAAACCACCAATAAATGGGAGGATGGAGATATTAATTTTGGTTTCAATATTTCGAGGGTGTTTAACAGTAGGAAAAAGGGTAGATAGTAGCTGAATTTATTTGGTTTCTAAAACGAAACTGACCGCCATTTATATTATTGCATGTTTTAATAGTGTCTTAATGTTTCATATATGCTAATATGGTCAATGTGTTACAATAATTTTCTTTTTAACTGTACTTCGGTTGTTGATAATTTCAACTACATATATTCCGCCTGGGTAATGGCTAACTGGAATTTTTGCTTGCATGACTACATTATTTATTGTCTGCAGCATCTGGCCTGTTGAATTAATGAACCGAACCGTTGTTGGCAGTTTGCTTTCCGGAACAAGTACAGTGATCACATTTTTGGCTGGGTTAGGATAAACCCGGTATTTATCATTTTCTGTTGAAGTTTCCTTAGTAATACTTGCAATTATAGCAGGGTCATTGTTTTTTGGTTTGGAAAGCCCGCTTCCACAATACCAATCGAAGTATTCATAGGCCACACTATAGGTTCCACAGGTTGTTTCGGCAACAACTTCAATGGTATTATTCTGGCCGCAATACGTGGGTGAACCGATGTAACAGGTACAAAAGATCCTGCTTCCCTGGTCTGCCAGATTGCCGTTGATGTACCATTTATAATTGGTGGCATAATTAACATCATTAATATACACACTCAATTGGTCATTGCCAATGACGGGCATGGATGTTACATAGGTAATGGGCTGCTGGAAAGGAGCAAAAGCAACCGATGCTTCCAGAAAGTTCCCACAAGCTGTGTACCCGCTGACATATGCGTTGCCATAAGTTCCTGTAGCATCAACATAATTTATTGAAGTTGTGGCTGCAGTGGAACTGTTGACAGTATAATCACCACTGAATTGCCAATAATAAGTGCCTAATGGCATGGCTGTACTAAATCGTACGGTAGTACAATTCAACTGTGAAGCAGATAGTGTTCCATAAGTATAGTATTTATTGCCAACTCCAACCGCATGCCAGGCATTAGTAACGGCTATTGTTTGTACAGAATATTCACCAAACAGGTCTATGGCAGCCTGGATAGATACACTTCTCATAGAAGAAAATGTTGCGCTGTTTGTTAATGAACGCTCAGCTCTATATACGATACTTGCAGCATCTGTTATGCCGATGGAACTAACACAATAATTTGCCGAGTTGTCATTGGTTCCACTCTTGCCTTCTGTAAGAAGATAAAACCAGAAGTTTAGTATTCCGCAATTAATATGTATACCACCGTTATCAAAGCCTGAAGAAGGGTCCACCCAATTCGTTCCTCCAAATGTGTTTGGTCCGGGATTAATTACATTCGGATCTTTGGGATTTGACATTGATCTCAAAGCTACATTGGGGCTAATGGTTATATCCTCACCTATCAGCCACCTGGATTTGGAAGGTGTGGACCAATTCTCAATTACAGACGCCCAAATATCACTTAGTCCTTCAGCCAAAGCCCCAGATTCTCCGGAATTACCAAGATTAGCCGTGTACTGGCATATGCCATGCCCCATCTCATGAGCAACCACATCTAATGAGGTTAACGGTGTAAAACGTGAACCACCGTCACCAAAAGTCAGATCATGGCTTGTTTCTTCATAAAAAGCGTTATCATAGTGTATTCCCCAATGTACCCAACTTGTTATTTGTAAACCACTGTCATTGATACTGTTTCTTCCCCTTACCGTCCTCCAATAATCAAGTACCTGCTCTACGCCCCAGTGAACATCCAATCCTGCGTTATCATGATCAGCATTATCATGTTCTGCGGCTGTCCAGGAATTGTCATTATCAGTAAAATCATTGGCCAAATAAAGCCACCCCGGGCTGATTGAATTAAAGGTTGTAACCGAAACATTATTTCGTGATTCCCGCAAACGGAAACCTCCGGTATTTGAGTCGGTAACAATATTTTGAGTGCCGCTGTACCGGGTGTCTCCCGTGCCATTTGCATTCGTGGTACAATAGGTGGGTAATATTTTTATGATTTGGCCTGTTTTCGCGTCAACATATACATAATCAGACCGGAAAGGGTTGAGCGAGCGGATAATGAATTTATAAGATAACCGCCAAATGTCATCACTACCCTTGCTAATCAGCAGTTCGGCTTTTCGAAAAGACACGATTTTGTTGTTAACGGTAAGGGTAAGGCCATCTTTAATTTTATCTTCCGATTGATAGGTAGTTGCTTTAATTTGATCAAGGGCCGCCTGAAGTGCCTGTAATTCTGTTAATTTTGGAATTACAGAATTTATCCTGATATCTTCATAATCACCATTCAAATGTTCCACGTTGGTATTTCGCCCATGTAAAAAATAAGTTGAGCCCTCCACGGCTATCCCTCTAAAATACCTCTGAAATAAAATATGACTCATCCCCAATTCATCGGTGAATGACTTTTCAATTTTAAAATCTTCCGTGTCGGGATGCCTCAGAAATTCTTTAAGAAATACCTTTGGATCCTGCAACCTGTGATTTTGTTTTTTGTTGCTGAATGATGCAAAGGATACTTTACCTGTTTTATTGAATTCTATTTTAAGCGTATCCAGCTTTGCGGTTTGTGTACTGCCATAGATAGATAATGCAAGTAAACTAAGGAGTAAAATAATTCTCATAAGAATTGGTTTTAGAACTGTCACAAACTATTTTGTTAAAAAAAAGCGGTATCCGTCACGGCCATATTCATAAAATATCAATGAGTCTTTGTATATCCTATCAAGAATATAAGTTCGGGGATTACCGGTGATATAGTGAATACTCATTTGATATACCAGGGTGTCATTGAAAGTCTTAGCATAAAGCCAAAGAATAGGAGAAGCAATTTTGGGCATACCCATTTCAACCCAATACATCGAATCCGATTTGGTTATTTCAACAGTACAATTTGAACAATAGACTGCTTGTCCGGCAAATCCGCCTTCTCCATAGATAAGTCTCCATTTCCCAATAAGCCGCGTTTTAACTGTTGATAGTTGATAGTTTTTAAATACAATATCACCTGAAGGAACGACTTCAACCTGCGTACCCGGTTCCTTATTACAAGCCAGCAATGCCAAAAATAAAAGACAGTATTTATGCATGATTGGTAAAAATTGGTTTCAGGAAATATTTGAAAAAAGCGATAGTCATTCAATTGATACATATTTGGCATCTACATATTCGCCAGCAACAGCCGTAACAGTAACCCTGCATCCGATTAAAATTAAAACCGGCAACAGGGTAAAGATAATATGTGTTGCTAAGTTATACAAGGGGTAAAAACCCCTAATTTGGAAATAGTTTTGCGATTGATTGGTTGGATCCTTTTGCGTTAACCTGTCTGTGTCAAATACATTCTTAATCGCCACCCACTTCCTGATACTCCGTAATTTAAAATATTGTGCATTGAAAAAAGTCTTAATCTTATGTATTGAAACGATTACGGTTGAAAGAATCTGAAACCTGTTTATGATATCCCTTGCTCTTGTTGATGACCATGTGATTACACGTAAAGGCATAAAAACAATTATAGAATTACATCCCGGTATCAGGGTTATTCTGGAAGCTTCAAATGGAAAAGAATTACTGGAAAAACTGGTGCCGGCCCGGCTTCCGGATATTGTCATCCTTGACATCAATATGCCTGTGATGAATGGTTTTCAGACCATCCGGGAACTGCAGGCAAGACACCCTTCTATTAAGATCATCGTTTATTCGCTGATCTACGAAGAAGATACCGTCATTAATATGATTGCGTCAGGAGCCTGTGGTTATATTACAAAAAGCGCGGATCCTTCCACGCTGGCAAAAGCGATTATCACGGTACATACCAAAGGATTTTATCTCGGTGAACTGGTAAAAAAGGAATATTTCAGGAAAAACACCACGGATAAAAAAAGGCTGGGATTTAACGGCAGGAAATACCTTTCGCCCAGAGAATTGGAATTTATCAAACTGGCTGCTACCAACCTCAATTACAACGAGATCGCAGGAATCATGGGGGTAAGTCCGAAAACCATTGAAAACTACCGGGATAGCCTTTTTCAAAAACTGGGGATCAAAAACAGGGCCGCGCTTGTCCTGTTTGGTTTTAAAAACGGACTGGTAACTATTTTCACGGAATAGCCCGTTCGCCCTCATCTTTTTCCTTTACCGGAGAAAATTGGGTTTTAGCTCATTTTCCAAAAAAAAACTATCCGCGAAAGAGCAACACCTTGTTTTCACGGTATTTTATTACCGTGAAATCACTATTTTTATATCCCCCTCAAAAACGGTTTTTTTTGCACTATTTAACGGTATTTTTTTTATCGTTTTTTATTATGTTTTGATTATTATTATATTATATATTTTATATAACTATTATTAATTGATTTTCAATTAATTAAAATACTATTTTGTGAATGTTATCAATAGTTTGGAATGAAATTATTCATCACCAAAACTAATTTGTATGACAACGACAATTACAGCTTCGAAGGCTTCAAAAAAAGGCCAACAGGTGGACACACGCCATGTAGATCAACTGATCCGTAACTACAAAAAAGAACGTTGGATTCAAAACACCCAAAGACTGGGAAAGGCAGATTCCTTAAGCGCCTGGTATGGCATGGAAGAACTACAATCCTTCCTGCAACTCGCGAAAGAAAACCAGGCGGATGGCATCAAAATGTATTTTGGTGTTTATCCTGATGATTTTGCAGAGGTTCCGGAATTCCGGGGCAGACAAACCATTGTACTCGTGGCCACCAAAGAAAAGTTAAACGAAAAGGGTAAAACGGTCAACAAAGACATTTATATCCAAAATGAGGGTAAACCGGAAATACTGGCATTTAATTTCAGCAGCCTTTGTCCTCCTTCCTGCCCACCGAATGACACACTGGATACATACCCCGAAACGATCGGTATTACTATTTTAAAAAATAACAACCAGATGATTGTTATTTGATGTGAGCAAAAAATAACTCCTGTTTCAAATACAGGAGTTACTTTTAAAAATGAATCTGCACCTGGATGTAAAAATATTGATAATCACTTTTTGCATCAGTCTCCTGACCGTTTACAGGAAAAATAATCAAAATGAAAAATATTTGAGATCATTTCCTTTATTCCTTCTGCTTACAATCATTGTGGAAATAACAGGAACATGGATCAGCTACAATCACCTGAATAATACCTTACTTTTTAATCTGTACTCAGTTATGGAATTTGCATTTTTCATTTATTTTTTTCAAAAGATCATTACGGATCCTCCTATAAAAAAATGGATTACCCGGCTACTGTATATCTTACCATTAATCTGTTTGACGAATATCTGTTTTTTACAGGGGCCACAGGTATTTCATACTTATTCGTATACGGTTGGCTGTTTAACAATAGATACATTAGGAATACTTTATTTCTTTCAGTTATTTAAAAGCCATGAAAAAATAAACCTGCTCCGCACACCTGCTTTTTGGATAATTACGGGCCTGGTTTTCTTTTTTACTTCTTCCATGTCTTTTTTAGGGATCATTAACTATGTTGCGACCTTACCCAGAGCCATTACGGTTGATCTGGTTAAATTATTTATTTTTGTGAACTCATTGTTATATACCTTATTTATCATCGCATTTGTATGCAAGCTCAATATCCGGAAATTTATACCCAGTTCTTAGCGAGTATCCTGATCGCTATTCTTCTTATTGGCTTCGTTATTACCATGCTGCTGCTTTACCAGAAAAGGAAACTAATACAGGAAAAAGAAATGGGAACCCTGAAAACCGCTTTTGAAAAAGAGCTCTTACAAACCCGGCTGGAAATACAGGAAGAGGTTTTAAAAAATATCTCTATGGAGATCCACGATAATATTGGCCAGATCATGTTACTGGCCAATGTAAATATCTCGATCCTGCAGACTATGCCGCTTCCCGCGGGTGCATCCGAATTGATCAAAGACACTAAAATCATGTTAAGTAAAGCAACCGAAGATATTTCACAACTCTCCAGAAGCCTTAATTCTGACCGCATCACAGAGGTTGGTGTCTTTGCCGCCATCAAATATGAACTGGATTTACTGGCACAAAAAGGATTGTTTGAGATAATTATTACGGATCCGGATGATGATGAGGGAAAGCGTTTACCGAAAGAAACACAGTTACTGGTTTTCCGGATGTTCCAGGAAATCTGCAATAATATCATCAAGCATGCAAAGGCTACCCGCATAACTTTATCTATTACTAAAAAGGAAACCGGCATTGACATTCTGCTGGCAGACAACGGTGTGGGTTTTGAATTCACGCCTTCACCAACCGGCCATTCCGCTTATAATGGAGTTGGATTAAGAAGCCTTCAATCCAGGATTAACCTGTTTAAGGGCTCTATTACTATTCAGAGCATTTTGCGGGAAGGAACTACTATTTGTATCTTTATACCTTTCAAAGAGTGACAGCCATCAACTAATATGAACTTACCTAAAAAAATATCTATTGCTCTTGCCGATGATCATGCCATGTTACGAAAAGGATTAATTAAACTCCTGATGATGCTCGGAAACTACGAATCTCTTTTTGATGTAGACAATGGGAACGAAGTCATTGAGCAACTGAAAAAACATAAAATACCCGATGTACTGATCCTTGACGTGAACATGGCGGAGAAAGACGGGTATCAAACCGCCCAATGGGTTAGTACGCATTACCCACAGGTCAGGATACTGGCGCTCTCCATGTTCAGCGATGAGAATACCATTATAAAAATGATCCGGGCCGGGGCAAAGGGCTATATCACCAAGAACAGTGATCCGGAAAAACTGAAAGAAGCCATAGATACCCTGTATGAAAAAGGGGTTTACCTTCCTGAATCCTTATCTGCCAAAATTTTTAGTGGCATTAAAAATAATATTCTTTTTAGTGAGGATAAAGCGACCAATCTGACTGAAAAAGAAAAAACATTCCTGTCACTTTTGTGCCAGGAACTCTCCTACCAGGAAATTGCAGGTAAAATGTTTCTCAGCCCCCGGACAGTGGATGATTACCGTAAGAAACTTACCAGGAAATTAAATGTCAAAGGCAAATCTGGATTAATCGTATACGCGATGAGTAATGGGCTGAAGTAAGTGTCGTTTTCCTTTGTACAATTACCGGCTACTTATATAATTACCGCAACAATCCGGCAAACAAGAAAAGGGTTTTCACCCCTTGCACAATTTAGCAATAGGCATTATTTTGTGGTTTTAAATACCGCATAATATGGCAAATGATCCTTTTGTTTACGATAATTTTTATAAAATAAACACAGATGATGATCAAGTTACACTTGACCTCATTTTCGGTGGTTTGGGGCAAAGCGTTGATTATGTCCTCGCATTGGATGATGTGATCAAAATCGACCATTCAAAAATATCTATTCAGGATTATACTCTGGGCAAAGGCCCTGACCTGGCAGGAAAAACACTTACTGTCTCTGGCAATATCCAGGACATGCCTGCCACTTCCCATGATATCACACTCATCCTCCGGATAAAAGGAGGGGCTACAAACATAGAGCAGTCGTATGCCGGCGAAGTTAGCCCCGGTGATAATATTGATATTTCCCTGGCAGTTCATTTTTATAAATAATTCTATATAAATAGTTCTATATGAAATACGGTATGTTCTTATTTAGCCTGCTTTTATCAAATCAGCAGATTTTTGCACAAACCGGAAATACGGATGTTAAATTGGACCTGCTGAAACAACCGTCATCACCCGCCGCTCATTTATTGAATTTTGCCCCGAATAGTATTGAAAAGCCGACCGACCTGACTGCTGTATGGTTTTCATTCAATAATGCAACGGGTAAACTCACCCAGTTGCCCAACAGCTACGCTCTTGATCTGTCTCCCGCGGTGCTTTCAAAAAGCAAACTACTGTCTCTGAAGAGCCTACAGGCCACAGCTCTAAAAGATATCCTTTGGCAAACATTTGTTATTTCAACAGGCATTAAGCAATTTGACGATACAGTTACCAAAAAATCGTATTATAAAACGGCATTAGGGTTTAAAGTAACCCTTGCAAGACCTGCATGGAGTGAGGCAACACTTACCAAATTCAATGAACTATCAGTTATACAGGAAAGTATAACAAACAGCAATATAACCATCAGGAAAGAAGTCACAAAAGATTCAACTATTAAAAACCTTGACCGGAAAAGAAGAGATGTCCTTGCACAATATGGCCAGCAAAGCGCTGAATACGCGGCTGCACAACAACAATACATTAGCCAATTCTCAATAGCTTTTGCCAAATTAAGCGCTGAACAGAATGCGGAACTGAAAGCCGCCATCAGGAAAAAAGCAGAAGGATTCGCCATTGAACGCGTTGGCTGGTATGCTGAACTGGCCGGTGGTTTTTCAGCAGCTTTTCCAACCAATAGCTTCACTTATTCCACAGCGGATCGCAGCGGCGCCTGGCTGACAGGTGGTTATGACGGAGGATTTAATAAAATCAGCTTTCTTGGTATTGCAAGATATTTATACCAACCTGAAACATTATTTGCGGATTCAACCGGCAAATTGCCAACCAATAAAATTTCAACTTTTGATGCGGGAACCAGGCTTCTGTATGTGTCGGGTGACAGTAAACTGAATATATCCTTTGAAAGTATATACAGAAGCGTTCTTAATAAAAGTATTGTCAATCCATCCTGGCGTGTTTTGTTTTCGGCAGCTTATAGTGTAGGAGCCAACCAGCAGTTAACTTTTAGTTTTGGCAGAGACTTTGACGGAACACTGGAAAAAAGCGGAAACCTAATCGCAGGCCTTAATTTTATTGTCGGACTTGGGGGAGATAAAACGGTTGAAAAATAATCAGGGGTTTTTGCCCCTTGTATAACTTAGCAACACATATTTTTATGAAAGCCATTTATCTTCCATATCCAATCACGGTACTTTTATTTGCTTTATTACTGGTTATTGGCTGCAGGCGTACTGTGGCGCCTTATAACCCCTGCCGGGATGCCGTTCCATTTAAAGCGGGCCTTCAGATTTCGGAAATTCGCGGAGACAGCCTTGTTGAAACGGATACTGTTTTAATTAACACTACCGTTTCTTTTAAAGCCTTAAGCCCAATGTCGATCTATGCCACATTTGAGTACCGGATAGGCGTTATGGACACCATTACCGATAAAAAAGAAGTGAGGCTTTATTTTGATGACCGCAATGTTTCCCCCGGCGACCTGATCAAAGTAAGGCTTATTGCAAAGGGCGAACCTAATTTAGCTTGTTTCCCTAACAGTAAAACTGTGGATACTGTGGAGAAAAGCTTCCGCATCATTCATTGGAAAGACGCGCCCATTATAGGTAAATACGCGGGATACTTTGGCAGTGATAAAGACAAAACCGACAGGCAGGTTGTTGAAGTAAGGCATATTAAAGCGGATAGTGGATATACTTACGGAAGTTTCGACTTATTTAATATAGATAAAGGCTGCAACTCAACCATTACTAATCCTTATCTACTGCCGGATCCATACAATGTTTTTTTTACCCGCACGGGGGCAAGGTTTATGGTGTTTATTGGAGGGGGGGATAGTACAGGAGGGTCCTTTACTTTTGTAAATAGCTGCCGTGCACCTTCGGGGGTATTACTGTTGAAAGGCCGGGATACAGTAACGGCAAAATTCACATACAGTAAATCACGTAGTGAAGTTACTACAAGAATTAATGAAACTTTTGAAGGGATAAGAATAAAATAATTATTTACATACTACCAAAACTTCAGCACATGAAAAACTATTTAGCGGCGCTGCTCATTTTGTTCTTTACAGAACCGGATGCACAAATCAGTACCTGCGGCATCCCGGCTATACCTCATTTTGTATAATAAATTGTAATAGCTGCAACTTAACCAACAAAAGATCCTGTACTGTCAGATTAAGTAGTAGCTATTACACTTAAAAGCGACAAAAGTTTGGCGGACAGGCAAAAAAAGTTCCGTAAATCATTAATTTACGGGACTTTCTAAGTTACATGAAGTGCGGAAGAGGAGATTCGAACTCCCACGCCCGGTAAAAGGCGCTACCACCTCAAAGTAGTGCGTCTACCAATTTCGCCACCTCCGCATTGAGAGCTGCAAAGAAAAGAAAAAACAGTCAATATATCACATTCTTTCAGGCACCCTGATTCCCAATACATTCATCCCGTTTTTAATAACCCGGGCCGTTAGCTGTGATAGCTGTAAACGAAGTATCTTTTTTTCTTCATTTTCTGCATTCCCTATAGAATGCCCGGCATAAAATGAATTGAATATCCTGGCCAGGTTAAAAGCATAGATGGCCACTTTGGAAGGATCGTGTTCAATAGCGGCATCCTGCAAAATGGCTGGAAACATTTCAAGCTGTATTGATAACTCTTTTTCTAATGGAAGCAGGTTAGCCTTAGGCAGGTTATTGTTTGCCGGAGGTTGCGCCATACCGGATTTTCTCAGAATGCTTTTAATCCTTGCATGTGTATATTGAATGAACGGGCCGGTGAAACCATGAAAATCAATACTTTCTTCCGGGTTGAATACCATTTTCTTTTTTGGATCCACACGCAGTAAGAAAAATTTTAAAGCTCCGAGGCCAAGAATATCATACAGGTCAGTCAATTCCTCCTCAGTAAAATCTTTTACTTTACCCAGTTCTTCGGTTTTTTGTTTGGCAATAGCCACCATTTCTTCTACCAGGTCATCCGCATCAACAACAGTGCCTTCGCGGCTTTTCATTTTACCGGTTGGCAGTTCCACCATGCCATAACTCAAATGAAAAATACCATCAGCCGAAGGCAGTCCTAATTTCTGGCAAATCAATTTTAATACTTTGAAATGGTAATTCTGTTCATCGCCCACCACATAAATACTTTGCCCGGCATTGAATTCTTTTTGTTTTTGTTCGGCCAGCCCAATATCCTGTGTTATGTAAACGGAAGTGCCATCCTTCCTTCTTACTAATTTCTCATCCAGGCCATCAGCAGTTAAATCAATCCAAACACTGCCATCTGCCTTTTGAAAGAAAACACCTTTAGCCAAACCGCTTTCTACCAGGTCTTTGCCAAGCAGGTAGGTTTTACTTTCGTAATAGGTCTTATCAAAATCGCTTCCTATCCTTTGGTAAGTGGCATCAAAGCCGGCGTACACCCAACTATTCATCAATTGCCAGAGCGCTATTACTTCGGGTTTGCCGGCTTCCCAATCGAAGAGCATTTGCTGGGCAGCCTTCATAACAGGCGCTTCTTTTTCCGCTTCTTCAGTTGATTTTCCTGCCGCTATCAGTTCAGCTACCTGTTTTTTATATTCGTTATTGAACTTCACATAATAATCGCCAACAAAATGATCGCCCTTTGTATTTGTGTCTGCCGGTATTGCTCCGTTAGCAAATAATTGCCAGGCAACCATGCTTTTGCAGATATGTATGCCGCGATCGTTTACAATACAGGTTTTGCTTACTTCATAGCCGTTGGCTTTCAGTATTTCGGCAATACTTCTGCCCAGAAAATTGTTTCTTAAATGCCCAAGGTGTAAAGGTTTATTGGTATTGGGAGAAGAATATTCCACCATTACCCGCTGTCCATTGCTCTTCGAATTACCAAAGCCGGTATTGGTATATTCCCGTTCTACGAAATGTAACCAATAGCTATCTGAAATACACAGATTAAGAAATCCCTTAATCAGGTTATAGGATGTAAAAAGGGCAGGATTTTGTGCAAGCAGGGTATCTCCTAATTCCTTTCCCAGCGCATCCGGTGATTTCTTTAATTGTTTTACAAAAGCAAATAATACCACTGTATAATCACCCTCGAATTCAGGTTTGGTTGCATTCACCTGTATATCCTGTGTTTGCAGGTTAATGCCATAAAGATGACTGATAGCCTTTACGGCGGCTTCTTTTATTTGTGTAACCACACTCATATTCTTAGCGTTTCGGGTTGCAAAAGTAACCAATTAAGCCCTACCTTCGCCATTACTTATGCGAAAACTGCATGAACATTTACGTGGCTTTATATTGGGAGTGGTCGATCTTTTTTATCCGCTGTTCCGTATGGTGATGCCATTGCAAACCTTTCGCTACGCGGCTTGTGGCGGATTTAATACTTTACTCGATATTACCATTTTCTTTATTTCCTATAATTTCATATTGGAAAAACAGCCTATTCACTTGTCTTTTCTTACCATCAGGCCGCATATTGCCGCCTTTTTAATTGGTTTTACGGTTACTTTTCCAATCGGGTTTTACCTTAGCCGGTACGTGGTGTTCCAGGAAACATCAGTAGGCAAAAGGCGGCAGATCAGAAAATATTTTACGGTAGTTTTGGGATGTGTTTTCCTTAATTATGGGTTTCTTAAATTGTTTGTGGAGGTATTCAAATGGTATCCTACACCTTCAAAATTATTGACCACGGTTTTTGTGGTGGTATTCAGTTATCTTTCTCAGAAAAATTATACATTCAGGCCCGCCGATAATGCCTCCTCTTAAGAGCTGTTGTTTAATACTATTCTTCAGGATTAATATAGAACATTAGTGAGGCTAATCCCGTTTTTTCAGCATGTACAATTCTGAATATATGCTCTCCATCCTTTAACTTTATTGTACGCCTGTGATGGGTAGTCTCGTCATAAATGGTATACTTCGCATCCCATGCATCTATCACTTCAATTTCATCTATAAACAGTTTCACGTAGTCATCGGCGGTAATACCCAGCTCATAGTTTCCCTCTTTCAACATCATTTTTGATACCGCAACGGTGGCAAAAGAATCTGCCGGCAAATTCTTTCCAATACTTCCCCACCAGGTATAATCAACCTTTTCCGCGGTAACACTGTAGATGGGCGTTTTTTCAAACAGCCTGGTAAAGCTGTTATAATCTTTGGCAGGATCATGCGCCCCATCCCATGCATACCATTGTATATTCCAATTGGCTAATGGATGAAATGCCCGGTAGTCAAATGTTCTGTTAGTATTACTATCCTGTTTTTTTCCAAATACATCCGTAAAAGATGGCCCCGAATAATTTAATCGTATACGCCTGTATTGCCGCGTTGTATCTGCTTTGGCTATGATGAAGGAAGGAAAACTGTCTGCTCCTTTGCTGATGATCTCAAAACCCGACAGCTTGCTGATATCCCATTTACCTTTCGGGCCCGCCACTTCAAAATGATACCATCCGTTGCTGTCAATATTTTGCAACCAGAGAAGCGGGTAACGAAAATCATAGGGCCCCCATTCAGTAATGCGCATTTCTTTTTTGCCTTTCGGTACCATCGTCACCGGCAACTGATCAGCCTTCAAATTTTTTAGCCTTTCATCTTTCTGGTAATCAATGTCTAAATAACTGTCTTCGCGGGAGGTGTCAATATTATCAACCCTATCGCCCAGTTGCAAATTTTTGTTTACCATCAATTTGGTATTTCCGCTTAATACAACCGTATCAGTGCCCATGATATCAAATGCGGTTTCAGTAGCCGTAAAACGGTTCGAGGCTATCCAGTAATTCCTGCTTTCGGTATTCTTTAATTTCGCATAGGCCCAGTCGTCGGGTTGTTTTTCCCTTGACCATAATTTGATACCGGTACGGTCACTGTTAAAACTGTTCAGGGCGATATTGATTGCCTGTCCGTGTTCTATGGCAATCCCGATCCTGTTTTTTTCAAAACTATTATCCGTAATATCTGTTTCATAACTGTATCCTCCCCAAATTCCATGATCGCATTCATGAATAATATTTTTCATGATCAGGTTTCTGCTGAAGGTTACTTCTACGCCATTGGTAGGTGCATAGGAGAAATCGTTTCCATAAATAAAATTATCATTGCAGCCGCCTGTTCCGGAATCCATCGTGGTCTGGCCCGCCCATAAAAAAAATCCATCACCACTATGGGTGGCTGTATTATATGCGAACACATTATTACTGCTCTGTTCAAATACCAGGAATCCCGCGCTGTCTTGTCCGCGTTTATATTTTCCATGACTATAACCTCTCACATTAAAATCTACCCGGTTATGGTAGATAGTATTGTTACTGCTTCTGTACAGCCCTATTCCAATCCCCGAATTAAAGGAGAAATCGTTGTCATATACTACTGCTTTTTCAGTACCTGTCATCATCAATGCACACTGTCCACCGGTAACTATATTATTGGTAATAATTGCTTTGCTGCAATTTTTCAGGTAGATGGCCGCGCCGTATCTTAGCCATTCATCCTGCTCATTTTTATGATAGCTCATCCAGTCACTGATATCTTCTCTTTCCGGGTTACTTTGTAAGTGCTGGCGCCAGTTATAGCTAAGGTCGCAATGGTCGATGGTCAGGTTCTCTATACTGTCTGCCAATATGCCAACTTTATAACCATGAATATTGGCATTTTTGATCGTTATATTTTTGGAGCCCTTTTTAATTAGAATAGATAGTCCATACATTTCATCCGGCCTCGATTTATCATTGGATCCCTGCAGTACAGACCGGCTGAAATCTACCGTGATATCATGTCCATCAATCATAATCACCGGTTTGCCAGGGTCCGCGTTACCATTCAGATAGTAGGTTTTTGGATTTATTGTAACTGAACCGGTGATGGTCATACCTGGTTTCAGGTCAATAGCGTTGGCAAATGCAAAAGAAAAAATGCCTGAAATTGCCCAGAAGGTAAGTATTGTTTTCATTTGCCGCATGGATCCATTTGTAACGATAAAGATAATAAAAGCAAGTCCGGAAAACGGGGCCTTTCAAAAATGGTAATGGGCGCCCCGCCGGAACTACCGTTTAATTTTTTTAAAGACGAAAATAGCTGTCATAAATTCTACCCATTTCCCCTACAGACTGCAAGAACAGGAAAACAGGCTCTCCGGGGCTGACAATTTTGCATTTTAGCTGCCAGTGGCATGGTGATTGACTATTAGATTCTGATTATTCATCAGAAATTCAATTTTATGGGAAAAATAATAGGGATTGACCTCGGAACCACAAACAGTTGTGTTGCTGTTATGGAAGGTAATGAACCGGTAGTGATTGCTAATGATGAAGGGCGTAGAACGACTCCTTCAGTGGTTGCCTTCCTCAAAAATGGGGAACGTAAAGTGGGAGATCCTGCTAAAAGACAGGCTATCACTAACCCGCAGCATACCATTAGTAGTGTAAAACGATTCATGGGCCGAAGGTTCGATGAAGTGACCGAAGAAATCAGTCACTGGAGTTATAAAGTGGCCAAAGGTGACAATAATACGGTTCGTGTAGCTATTGACGACCGTTTATATACGCCTCAGGAGATTTCAGCGATGATACTTCAGAAAATGAAGAAAACGGCTGAGGATTACCTCGGGCATGAAGTAACCGAAGCCGTGATTACTGTTCCGGCCTATTTTAATGATGCGCAGCGCCAGGCAACCAAGGAAGCCGGTGAAATAGCAGGGTTAACTGTTCGCCGTATAGTGAACGAGCCAACCGCCGCGGCCCTGGCATACGGACTGGATAAAAAACATGCCGATCAGAAGATTGCTGTATTTGACCTGGGTGGTGGTACTTTTGATATATCTATCCTTGAATTAGGCGAAGGTGTGTTTGAAGTAAAATCAACCAATGGAGATACCCATCTGGGGGGTGATGATTTTGATAAAGTAATTATGGACTGGCTGGCAGATGCATTCAAATCACAGGAAGCGATTGATTTGCGTAAGGACCCGATGGCATTGCAGCGTTTGAAAGAAGCGTCAGAAAAAGCGAAAGTAGAGTTGAGTTCTTCTTCAGAAACAGAAATCAACCTTCCTTATATTACCGCGGTGGATGGGGTACCCAAGCACCTGGTAGTTAAATTAAGCCGTGCAAAATTTGAACAGTTAGCCGACAAATTATTTGCCCGTTGCTTAAAGCCATGTGAAGAGGCGCTGAAAGACGCCGGTTACAATATTTCACAGATAGATGAAGTGATTTTAGTAGGAGGTTCTACCCGTATCCCTAAGGTGCAGGAGATTGTTGAAAAATTCTTTGGTAAAAAACCAAACAAAGGGGTGAACCCGGATGAAGTGGTTGCCCTAGGTGCGGCTATCCAGGGTGCGGTATTGACCGGGGAAGTGAAAGATGTATTATTGCTTGATGTAACACCGTTAAGCCTGGGTATTGAAACGATGGGTGGCATTATGACAACCATGATCCCTTCGAATACCACCATTCCTACCAAGAAAGCGGAAGTATATTCTACTGCCAGTGATAACCAGCCTGGTGTACAGATACATGTTTTACAGGGAGAAAGGCCAATGGCTAACCAGAATAAGAGCCTTGGTATGTTTAACCTGGATGGTCTTCCGCCGGCGCCACGTGGTGTTCCGCAAATTGAAGTAACATTTGATATTGATGCCAATGGCATGTTGCATGTAAGTGCCAAAGACAAAGGCACCGGTAAAGAACAGAAAATTCGAATTGAAGCCGGTAGTGGATTGAGTAAGGAGGAAGTAGAAAAAATGAAAGCCGAGGCCAAAGCCAATGAAGCTACTGATAGGGAAGCCAGGGAAAAAGTTGAAAAACTGAACCAGGCAGACAGTATGATCTTCCAAACAGAGAAACAATTCAAAGAGTTTGGAGAAAAAATCTCCGCTGATAAAAAAGCGCCTATCGAAGCGGCCCTGGCTAAACTGAAAGAAGCACATAAAAACCAGGATATTGCCGGTATTGACGCCGCGATGGCAGAAATGAATACTGCATGGACCGCTGCCAGTGAAGAAATTTACAAGGCACAGTCTGAGACAGCGGGTGGCGCGCAACAGCCCGGTGCCGATGCAGGTGGTGGGGCCCAGGCTCAGGCAGGTAATGAAACGGTTACGGATGCCGAGTTTGAAGAGGTAAAATAATATCCCGGATTACGCGGATTTTTATATGATTTAGTAGAGGCCCTCACATTTTTGTGGGGGCTTTTCTTTGTACTTATTGATAGTATGAACAAAATAGTATAAGGAAAATGTAGCAGGTTTTTAGCGGGCTACTTTCTGATATATAACCCGATAATGGCTAACATGAGCGGTACAAAAAAAGCAAATACCCAACGGATAATATCTGTTTTGGTTTCTGATATTTTTACGGACAATTTAAGTTCTGTATCTTTCATATCTTCTTTCGTGGCCAGATGTTGTAAGGTATGTTCGTTAGCTTCCCTCAACCGGGCATCAACAAAACTTACCAGTGCCTCGGCTTCCTGGTTACCAAGTTTCTGTTTTAATAGCTCATATAATTGTATGTGGGTGGCAGAAAATGTCATTGTGATGAAATAAAGTGTAATTCAAAAATATACATTTTATTTTTTATAGTGTATCAAAAGGGTATAAAAGCCGGCAAATAGGGTATAAATACCTGATACTTATTGCCAGGCTAACTTCTCATACTTAGCATATAGGCTATCTCGTATAGGTAACTTTATTCGCGGTAAAAAGAAAGGGCGCGCAATTGCAATTGCAATTTCTTTTTTCTACAGAGAGGGTATTGCTGTTATCCAGTTTGATGATGACGGAAGTGCTTGGTATTACGCTGTTTCCGGGGAAAGGAAAATTGGCAAGACCGAGTGTATAACAATACGTGTTGGCATCTGTTTTTACATCTGCAAAATTCCTGTTCACGAATCCTGCTGGCTGGGGGGCAAAATAATATACATTACTGGGTAAACCGGTTAAGGAAATGCCTACCGATATGACTTGTTTGGAAGGATCAATATTATCTTTCACCAAGGCAATATGATTGTCTTCAGGATTTCTGGGTAATCCCTGTTTAAACCAGTTACCCTGGGCCGTTCCCACAATATCCTGGTTTATTTCTCCGCCAATGGGGGCCGCTGTTCTTTTTGCTTTTCCATCATAGCGGCCCAGTTTCGCTTCCATCATGGCACGTGACCGCGCATCAAAATATTCAAGTGGGTTGGTACCGGTTCCGTTAATGGTTGCTCCAAAATCCATCCCTGCCAGACCATTCTTTGCATTGGCAATACCAATTATTTCGCCGGGTGATGCCGTTAGGGAAACGGAAAGATAACACTGCGCAAAGGTTGATCCACCGGTGGAATAGGTGGGTTCACATTTGGCAGTACTGAAATTATTAACCGCATTCAGTAACCGGGGAGAGAGATTACTTACATGCCCCCAGTAGAGATAGCTGTTATCAGACCCCATAGCAATATTATAATCGTAATGGTCAGAACTAGTACCTGCATTATAATGTGTTCTGCCGATTCTTAGAATACGAACATTTCCGGGAGACTTTATGGGTAAGGATGGGAGTAAAGTAAAGCAATAAAAATACATGTGATCTGTGGGAAAAGTATGTGCCGGTGGATTCAGGTTGCCAAGGGGTACCAATGCTGTAATATCTGCCGTGTCGAAAGGAACCACCGTAAAAGCCCCTCTCACCAGATCGTAAATTGGATTTGCCGAGTCGTTGTTTGCAGTATCACTGCCGCTCTTCTTACAGGAAAAAGCTACCAGAATAAGTCCAAAAAATAAACAACTAAAGGGTTTGCTCATATGAAAGGGGTTATTCGGCGCGTAAAAATAATAAAAAACGGTTGACTTGCTAATGCTCAACCATCCTGGTATAGAGGTCCTCTACTTTTTTTCTCGCCCATGGCGTTTTACGCAGAAATTTGAGACTGGATTTGATACCCGGGTTACTGTTAAAGCAATTGATGGGTATATGTTGCCCCAATGCTTCCCATCCAAAATGGGCAACCAGCGCTGTTACAATATTTTCTAAGGTTTTCCCATGAAGCGGGTCATTTGGATGTTCTTCCATTTCTAAAAGTTGATATGTAATGTTAGGGAATTTTTTATGGATGAATAGCCGAATGCATGATTTATTACCCGGATCTGTTTAATTTTCATTTTATGGATGCGCATCGTTATTTTATACTGAATAAACCGTACCAAATGGTTTCACAGTTTGTGAGTACACATCCGGTTAGACTACTTGGTGATTTGAATTTCAATTTTCCGCCGGGAACGCATGCTATTGGCCGGTTGGATAGTAACTCTGAGGGCTTATTGCTGTTAACCACCAATAAAAAAGTTACCCGTTTATTGTTTCAGGGAAAACAACCCCATAAAAGAACCTATTTAGTACAGGTAAAAAACGCGGTTAGTGAGGAAAGTGTACAGCAGTTAAATGCTGGTATCGCGATCAGTGGGAAGGGTGGCAATGAATATAAGACTACTCCCTGTGAGGTAGTTATGGTAGAAAAGCCTGATCCATTATTTTCTTCAGGGTATGAACTAAGAGAAGATGTGGCAAATACGTGGTTGCATATTACCTTAACGGAGGGCAAATTTCACCAGGTTCGTAAAATGGTAGCTGCAGTGCACCACCGGTGTAAAAGATTAATCAGGATATCGATTGAAGATATCCGGTTAGAGGATATGAAGCCGGGAGAAGTACGGGAAATGGAGGAACAGGATTTTTTCAGGAAACTAAATTTATAGAGGTAAGAAAATGCGATAGGGTATCACAAAAAAAATCCCGCTTTTTATGGCGGGATTTTTTGAGAATAGGGTTACCAAAATTATTTGTAATGCCGCGGTATAGCAATGAATTAGCCGGCAACCTGTTTTCTGATAATATTCAAAGCGGCACCCGCTTTAAACCACTCAATCTGTTGTTGGTTATAAGTGTGGTTAGCAATGATGGTATCCCTGGTTCCATCAGCATGTAAGAATACCAATGTTAATGGCTTGCCCGGTGAAAAACCGGTTAGTCCTTCAATGGAGATAGTATCATCTTCCTGTATCTTTTCATAATCAGATTTCTCAGCAAAAGTGAGTGCCAGCATGCCTTGTTTTTTCAGGTTGGTTTCGTGAATACGGGCAAATGATTTTACCAATATGGCACGAACACCCAGGAACCTTGGTTCCATGGCCGCGTGTTCGCGTGAACTACCTTCTCCATAGTTCTCATCGCCCACTACAATACTTCCTACTCCTGCAGCTTTATAGGCACGTTGTGTGGAGGGAACCGGGCCATATTCACCGGTAAGCTGATTTTTTACATTGTCTGTTTTTTCATTGTAAAAATTTACCGCGCCAATTAACATATTGTTACTGATATTATCGAGGTGACCGCGAAATTTTAACCATGGGCCTGCCATACTGATATGGTCGGTGGTACATTTACCTTTTGCTTTAATGAGTAGTTTCAATCCTTTCAGATCAGTTCCTTCCCAGGGCGCGAAAGGGGCCAGTAATTGCAGGCGTTTACTTTCTGCTGTTACTACAACTATTACGCCACTGCCATCGGCAGCCGGTGCCTGGTAACCAGGATCATCTACAGCAAATCCTTTAACGGGCAGTTCAAAACCAGTGGGGGCATCGAGCATTACCTGTTCACCTTTGTTATTGGTTAAAGTATCTGTAAGCGGGTTAAAATTCAGGTTGCCCGCAATCGCCAATGCTGTTACCAGTTCAGGTGAACCAACAAAGGCAAATGTATTAGGGTTACCATCCGCACGTTTGGCGAAGTTTCTGTTAAAGCTGTGAACGATGGTATTTTTTTCTTTTTTCTCAGCGCCTACCCTGTCCCACATACCTATACAGGGCCCACAGGCATTTGCAAAAACTTTAGCGCCGATTTTATTGAATTCATCCAAAAATCCATCTCTTTCAATGGTAAAACGAACCTGTTCAGAGCCGGGTGTAATGGTAAATTCACTGGTAAGGGTAAGGCCTTTTGCATGCACCTGTTTAGCCAGGCTTACCGCACGGCTGATATCTTCATAAGAACTATTGGTACAACTACCTATCAAACCCACTTCAATTTTGGTTGGCCATCCATTAGCGGCGGCGGCTTCTTTCATTTTTGAAATAGGCGTGGCCAGGTCCGGTGTAAATGGTCCATTCAGGTGAGGTTCCAGTTCACTCAGATTTATCTCGATTACTTCGTCAAAATATTTCTTTGGATCAGCATATACTTCATCATCCGCCTTCAGGTAAGCGGCAATTGTATCAGCCAGGAGGGCTACTTCTTCGCGACCGGTAGCTTTCAGGTAACGGCTCATGCTGGCATCATAACCGAAAGTGGAAGTAGTGGCGCCAATTTCAGCGCCCATATTACAGATAGTTCCTTTACCGGTACAACTCATACTGGTAGCGCCTTCGCCAAAATATTCAACAATGGCGCCGGTACCACCTTTTACGGTAAGTATACCGGCTACTTTTAATATTACATCTTTAGGGGCTGTCCAGCCATTCAGTTTACCTGTTAGTTTAATACCGATCAATTTTGGCCATTTCAGTTCCCAGGGTAAACCTGCCATTACATCACAGGCATCGGCACCGCCAACACCAATGGCAATCATTCCAAGGCCACCGGCATTTACCGTATGAGAATCTGTTCCAATCATCATACCACCCGGGAAAGCATAGTTTTCTAAAACAACCTGGTGGATGATGCCGGCGCCCGGTTTCCAGAAACCTATTCCATATTTATCAGATACGGAAGCGAGAAAATCATATACTTCTTTACTTTCTGTATTGGCAACCTGCAAATCCTGTTTGGCTTCTGTTTTCGCGGTGATCAGGTGATCACAATGTACGGTAGACGGTACGGCCACTTTAGGGCGTCCGGCCTGCATAAACTGTAATAGGGCCATTTGAGCGGTTGCATCCTGCATGGCAACGCGATCCGGGGCAAAATCTACATAAGATATGCCTCTTTCAAAGTTCCCTGCTTTTTGATCGGCATGTAAGTGCGCAAATAATATTTTTTCACTCAGTGTAAGCGGGCGTCCCAGTACTTTACGGGCAGCATCCACTTTAGCAGGTATTGCCACATACACTTTTTTAATCATTTCAATGTCAAAAGCCATAGGAGGGATTTTAATAATTAATAATTAGTAATTAAGAATTAATAATTGTTTTTTTAAGCGCTGAAGAGCAAATTTACAAAAAATAGGGTGGGGGTAAAAAACTGTTTTAAACTTTTATAGTTTTCATTTGTCTAACTTGCACAAGAATTGGATAATACCTCCGATATTAAAATGAGCATTATGCAAAAAATCAGACAGTACCTGGAATTACACGCTTTTGGCGTATGTTCTGCGATAGGTGAAAAGCTGGGTATTGCTTCTTCGCGTATACGGATGTGGTTTATTTATATTTCCTTTCTCACATTGGGGTCTCCCGTTATTTTATATATGATCCTTGCTTTCTGGATTAACATCAGGAAAAGTATCCTGGCCGGTAAACGCAATCCAATCAAGAATTGGTAAAAAAAAATCAATCCTTCCTACTTATAAAGCGGCTCTTCTTAGCTTTACCAGTTTCTCCAGTAAAGGTTCCAGCAGATCAAGTTGCAACATGTTGGCGCCATCACTTTTGGCTATGGATGGGTTGGGATGGGTTTCTATAAATAAACCATCAGCGCCTACCGCGATGGCAGCCCTGGCAATGGTTCCAATCAGGTTTGGATTACCTCCGGTGATGCCTGAAGTTTGGTTGGGTTGTTGTAAGGAATGTGTGCAATCCATAATAACAGGCACCGTATGTTCCTGCATCCACGGAATGTTTCGGTAGTCAACCACCAGGTCCTGGTAGCCAAATGTATTACCCCGTTCTGTTAACATTACCTGGTTATTTCCCGCGTTCCTTATTTTTTCAACCGCGAATTTCATAGAAGGACCGTTCAGGAATTGCCCTTTTTTAACGTTCACGATTTTTCCTGTTTCAGCCGCGGCCACCAGCAGGTCTGTTTGACGGCATAAAAAGGCCGGTATCTGTAAAATATCTACAAAGGGAGCCGCTATCGCTGCTTCTTCATGCGCGTGAATATCTGAAGTGGTTGGTAATTGAAAGGTATCGCCTACTTTTTTAATTAACGATAATCCGCTGTCATCCCCAATACCTGTAAAAGATCCGGCACTGGTTCGGTTAGCCTTGCGGTAACTGGCTTTGAAAATATAGGGTATGTTGAGTCGTTTACAGATAGCCGATACTTTATCAGCCACTTCCATTACTATTTCCTCGCTCTCCACCACACAGGGTCCTGCAATCAGCAAAAAATGATCGGGGTTATAAGATTGGGGCTTGAATAGGGTAGTCAGGAAAGAGGGTAGCATAACAGCGTATTGAATGACAGGCAAATTTATGCTATTTAATATTCGATAGGCATTCCTCTTTTTTAAGTTTCTTTGTTACCTTAAATTGATTGCTCATGTCTGTTGTGAAAGATAAAATATTAGTGATAGGCGCTTCGGGCCAGATAGGTGTGGAGCTTACCCTGGCTTTGCGAAAAAGGTATGGCAACCTAAATGTTGTTGCCTCAGATTTGCGCGAAGAAAATCCTTTGCTCAAGGGCAGTGGCCCTTATGTGAGCCTGGATGTGATGAATAAGGAGATGTTACATGTACAGGTGATCCGGCAAAATATTACACAGATATATTTACTGGCTGCCATTTTATCCGCTACCGGTGAAAAAAATCCTAACCTTGCCTGGCATTTGAATATGCAGGGCTTATTAAATGTGCTGGATATTGCCAGGGAAGAAAAACTGCACAAAATATACTGGCCAAGCAGTATTGCCGTTTTTGGTCCCACCTCGCCCAAACAGCATTGCCCGCAACAAACCATTATTGAACCTTCTACTGTATATGGCATCAGTAAATACGCGGGTGAGTTTTGGTGTAAGTATTATCATAACCGTTATGGGGTTGATGTGCGCAGTCTGCGATACCCGGGTTTAATCAGTTATAAATCTGAACCCGGTGGGGGCACTACTGATTATGCCATTGAGATTTTTAACGGGGCCCTGGAAGATAAAAAATACCGTTGTTTTTTGAAGGAAGATACTTTCCTGCCAATGATGTACATGCCCGATGCCATTCGCGCCACACTGGAACTGATGGATGCACCGGCTGATAAAATTTCAGTTCGTACTTCTTATAATATTTCAGGTATGAGCTTTTCACCGAAAGAAATCGGGGCGGAGATACTAAAACTTATTCCTGATTTTAAGTTGAGCTATGCCCCGGATTATCGCCAGGCCATTGCTGATAGCTGGCCACAAAGTATTGATGATACGGTGGCTTCCGGTGATTGGGGCTGGAAACCACAGTATAACTTACCTAAGATGACAGCGGATATGATTGAAAACCTTTCGAATAATTAAAACCTGAAGCCTATCCCGATATTTGCCCCACGAATGCCGGCCCAGGGCCCGTCTGTTTTAATGGTTGCCCCACTATTGTTTACGGTGCTGGTAAATTTAAACGGATCAGGTTTCATATCATTGAGGCTCGTTTGCAGGGCAGTTACTTCATCATTGGTTAAGGGTGCCGCAAATGTTAAGTCCCCCTTACTGGTTCCATAATGTCCGCCAATCAGTTGTATATCCATCACAAATTTAGTAGCCAGTTGAAACTGCCAGCCAATCATCAATCCCGGGCTGGATGAAGTTATCTTTCCTATGAAATTGGCTTCTTTAGATGTGCCGGATCCCGGTCCGGTGGTTACTGTATATTTAACCGGTGCGGTAATGTCGAAACTGGCAAATCGTAAATAGGGGGCCAGGTAAAAACCTTTCATCCTTCCAAATCCAAGGTAGAGCCTGAGTTCAGGCGTAATGGCTGTGTTGCCGATCTGGAAATTATTAAAGTTTACATCGGGGCTGTTAATGGCTTTTTCTAACTGGCTTTGAAAAGGCACTGCTCCTTTGGCCATGGTACGATAACTGATGGAAAAAGAAATTCGTTTGGTTAAACTTCTTTCATAGGTAAAATGGTAATTTCTTACCGCCATTGAACTTAGGTTCCAGCGTAAAATATTTTTACCTCCAATCAGGCTTTGCGCGCCGGCAAACATAGGCAGGCAAAGTAAAAGAATGATAATTTTTTTCATTTTTTTTATTTTGTAATGATGATGGATAGGATACCTGTTTATTTTTTTGCAGTTAAATCGTAAATAGTCCTGTTTTCAAGAATCAGCAGCGTATTGTCCCTTACCTGTTTCATAACCCTGTTCAGCCCGCATTTTTTTTCATCACAGTCTTTGCATTTCTGATAAAAATTAAGACTCACACAGGGTAACAGGGCAATCGGCCCTTCAACCAGCCGCATTACATGTGCCAGCGTAATTTTTTTTGGATCAACTTTATAAAAATATCCTCCTCCCTTTCCTTTTTTACTTTCCAGCAAGCCGTCTTTTTTAAGTTGCAATAAAATATTCTCCAGGAACTTGAGTGGTATTTTTTTCTTTTGGGCAATTTCAGCGATCAGTATGGGTACGTTTTTTTTCCGTTCGGCCATAAAAGTAAGGGCCTTCAAAGCATATTGTGTTTTTTTTGAGAGCATAGTTTAGCGGTAAAAAAGTGAACATATTCTTCAGCCTACAAACCCAGCACCTCTTTCATACCGAAGATACCTTTTTTATTGATAGCAAACTCGGCGGCCAGTACGGCGCCACCCGCGAATCCTATCCGGTTGCGGGCGGTATGTATGATTTCTATATCATCCACCGCGGAGGTATATTTTATTTTGTGCGTTCCGGGCGCAGGATCCATACGTTCAGAAATAATCTCCAGTTGTTCGGGCCGTTCACTGTGGTGATTTACCCATTCTTTTTTTGTTTTGATATGATCCAAAATCTGTTCAGCCAGCGTGATGGCAGTGCCGCTTGGGGCATCTTTTTTCTGTGTATGGTGTATCTCCTCCATGGATATGTTATAGTCCGTATGATTATTCATCAATTTGGCGAGATACGTATTCAACTCAAAAAAGAGGTTTACACCAATGCTATAATTACTCGCGTAGATAAGCGTACCGTTTTGTTTTTCGCAGTATTGCCGGGCCTCACTCCAACGCGCTAACCAGCCTGTTGAACCGCAAACAACCGGAATACCCGATTCAAGGCATTTCATCACATTGGTAAAAGCGCTGTGCGGACCCGTAAATTCTATAGCCACATCAGCTTTCGCCAATGCTTCACCGTTAAGGTCCGCCGCGTTTTCCAGGTCAATCTTTAGTACAATGTCATGCCCTTTGGCTATCGCTACAGACTCAATAGCCCTGCCCATTTTTCCATAACCTATCAATGCGATTCTCATGAGCTGGATTTTTATGATTTTGGTATGATTAGTATGATAAATTCCTGCATGGTAAATAAAGTTTTTAGTAAAAAGAAATCGCCCGTAAATTAAAGGATTTCAGCTTAGTTTAACGGGATATAGCCGGTTTGCGGGACGGATTTTTCAGGTTCAGTGTAAGCCCCAATCCGGGTGTTCTTGTGTAAGGGTTGAAGGTAGGGCTTAGCTGCAAAGAAAGGTCGCCACTTACATCAAATTGTTTCAGGTGCGCGAATACGGTAGCATCAGCCACCTGCAATCCCCAGGCAAGCAGAAACCATAAAATGGAATAATCCCTGTCGCGGCGGAATGAATTACGGTAACTCTGTAGCGAAGCAAGACCGAGACCTTTTAACTGGGAATCTATTAAAGCAACATCACTGCTATCCCCTGCAGCTTCTTTGAACCTGGCTTCAAAGGCGAATTTTGTTTTATTATAATAACTGGTATTATACAAATACATACCCGCGGGTATGGCCAGTATACCATACACTAACGGAATTTTCCAGTATTCTTTGTTATAGGCCTGCCCCCAGCCAGGAATCATGGCTGATCGCCTGGTAGCGATTTTAGGGTTGTGCCTGGCCACCGTATCTTTCTTTACCGTATCCTTTTTAAGAGACAGGGTATCTTTTTTTGCATTATGGGAGGAACTGTTTATGGAATTTATTTTATCACCCTGTGCTTTGGCGCAGGTGATAAATCCGGCAGTAATAAATAATAATAATATGAGGAGCCTGTATCGTATCATGTAAATTAACTCACGGTAATATTCATGGCGTCGAGTAATTTATTCAGTTCTTCGAGTGAGTAATACTCGAGTGTAATACTGCCATACCCTTTTTTATTGTGGCACATTTTTACCCTGGTTGCGAAATGCGAAGCTAAATTATCTTCAATTTTTTTGAAGGCAGCCGGCAGTTCAGACTTTACGGAAGATTTAACACCATTGTTTTTCTCCGCTTTATACATGTTGCGAACCAGTTCTTCTGTTTGACGAACATTCAGGTTTTTTTGCTGAATCTCTTTATAAACAAATAACTGCTTATCTATGGTATCAATATTCACCAATGCCCGTGCATGGCCCATACTAAGGTTGCCATTGCGAACGGCGAGTTGGATATCCGGGGGCAACTTTAATAAACGCAGGTAATTGGTAACGGTGGTTCTTTCTTTACCCATTCTTTCCGCAACCTGTTCCTGTGTATAATTCAACTCTTCCATCATACGTTTGTAGCTGATGGCAATTTCAATGGCATTTAAGTCCTCACGTTGTAAATTCTCCAGCAAGGCCAGTTCAAGCAGTTGTTGGTCATTGGCCTGTCGTATATAAGCCGGGATATCAGTTAATCCGGCAATTTTAGCTGCACGAAAACGGCGCTCACCGGCAATTAGCTGGTATTTTCCATTCGCTAATTTTGAAACGGTAAGCGGCTGGATAATGTCGTGAAGTTTGATAGAAGCCGCCAGTTCACTTAATGACTGTTCATCAAAATCACGACGGGGCTGTTTTGGATTGATCTGAATATCCGCCAAAGAAATTCTGCTGGTATGTGTTACTTTTTCCGCTATTTCAGACTTTAAAGCGCCTGCTGTAGTTTTTAAATCGGCATCAATATTCTGTAATAAAGAGCGAAGCCCTTTACCTATGAGATCTTTATTTTGTTTGGGCGTAGACATATGTTATAATTACTAATTATTAACTACTCAATAATCCTTTCCTGATTGGTCATTTTTGTCAGGCCGTTATTCTGTAAAATTTCTTTGGCAAGATTCAGATAATTGATGGCTCCTTTGCTTTCAGCATCGTATAAAATTACGGGTTTGCCTACGCTGGGGGCCTCACTCAGGCGGGTATTCCGGTGGATGATGGTATCAAATACCATATCATCAAAATGCCTTCTCACCTCACTAACTACCTGGTTGCATAAGCGTAAACGGCCATCATACATTGTCATCAAAATACCTTCAATCTGTAATTCAGGATTTAAGCGGTTTTGAACGATTTTAATAGTATTTAATAATTTACCTAATCCTTCCAGGGCAAAAAATTCACATTGCACTGGCACAATCACACTGTCTGCCGCCACCAGGGAATTCACCGTTATCAATCCCAATGAAGGAGAACAATCTATCACGATGAAATCGTACCTGTCACGCACTATATCGAGGATAGCTTTGAGTACGTTTTCCCGGTTTGGATAATTGATCATTTCAATCTCAGCGCCTACCAGGTCTATATGAGAAGGAATGATATCCAGGTTAGGAACATCACTTTTCAATATCACATCAGTTGCCAGTACATTATTTACCATACAGTCATAGAGGCTGTTGGTAATATTGTGCAGGTCAAAGCCAACGCCTGTGGTGCTGTTTGCCTGGGGGTCGGCATCTACCAATAAGGTTTTAAATTCCAGCACCGCGAGACTAGCGGCAACATTGATTGCCGATGTTGTTTTGCCAACCCCGCCTTTTTGATTTGCCACTCCAATAATTCTTGCCATAAGTACCCGCCGCCCCTACAGGGGCATTTTTTTTGATGAATAGGTTACACCTCAATTGTCTCCATAATCGCCGGCAGCAAAAGATTCTTTCCGGCCGTTTCAAATATTTTTTTGGCCTCTGCCTCATTTATTTTGATAAATCCAAAGGTATTGTAATGTACGCCTACAATTGTTTCGCAATCAATAAAGTCCGCGGCCTTTGCCGCATCTGCCGCGTCCATGGTAAAATTATCGCCAATGGGCAGTACGGCAAAATCCAGTTTGGCCCAGCCGGGAATGAGTCGCATATCCAATGTAAGCGCTGTATCCCCACTATAATAAAAATTTCCTTCACCTGTTATAAATAAGAAACCCAGTGGATTACCACCATAGCTTCCGTCTGGTAAGCCACTACTATGCTGTGCAACCACTACTTTTACAGAGCCAAAATTAAAATGCCATTTACCGCCCGTATTCATGGGATGGGTGTTGGAAATACCCTGTTTATTCAACCATTCATGAATTTCCCAGTTGGCAATAACTGTACAACCGGTTCTTTTTGCAATGGACACACAATCTGCTATATGGTCTGAATGGCCGTGCGACAGGAAGATATAATCAATCTCAATGGTATCTATCTCTACCTGCTTAGCCAGCTCATTACCAGTGATAAAGGGGTCGAAAAGAATTTTCCGGCCCTTAATCACTACCTGAAAACAGGAATGTCCGTAATACGTCAGTTGCATAAATGGGTTTTCTTTGAAAGTGGTCAAAAATACACTTTAGGGCAGAGGTTTTGAAACAATATTATACAAAGGATGTTAACTTGGGAAGGGTTGGGAGTTAGGAGTTGGGGGTAGATGGCAGGCTGACTGTATATTTGACCGGAGAAAGGCTGGTATGAAGCCATTTTTAACAAAAAAGTTCTGAAAGGAATTGCTAATTTAATCTGAAAAAAATTTAGTTGATGCGAAATGCAAGTACCTGGTGGATCATAGCACTGATCATGTTATTGCTGGACCTGTATGTGTACCAGGCCCTAAAAACGGTTACACAAAACTCAAACGAAAAGACCAGGATGCTGGTACAGGTAGTTTATTGGGTCATTTCCGGTTTAACCCTGGTAACGCTGCTATCGTTTCCCTATACACAGGCTTTACAGAGTTCCAAATTTTTCCGTAATTATATATTTGCCTTCATGGCAGGATTATTCTTTGCCAAATTATTAGGCTCGGTATTTTTTATGACGGATGACCTGCGCAGGGGTGGGCTATGGCTCATGTTAAAATTATTTCCCAATACCGGCGCCCAATTTATGGGAGAAGGTAATACCATACCCCGTTCTACTTTTATGAGTTGGCTGGGTTTGGGTATTGGGGGGAGTGTATTTGGTACTTTATTATATGGTTTTACGAATAAATACAGTTACCAGGTTAAGCATATCAAATTATCTTTTGCCAGCCTGCCAAAGTCTTTTAAAGGGTTAAAAATTATACATATCAGCGATATCCACAGTGGTAGTTTCCAAAATAAAGAAGCGGTTAATCTTGGGGTGGATCTGATACTGCGGCAAAATGCAGACCTGGTTCTTTTTACAGGTGACCTGGTGAATGACCGGGCCGATGAAATGACTGAATATATGGATGTGTTTGGCAGGGTAAATGCCCCATTGGGGGTGTACAGTTCTTTGGGCAATCATGATTATGGCGATTATGTTATCTGGCCCTCGGAGCAGGAGAAAGCGGCTAACCTGGAAAGACTGAAGCAGGTGCATGCTAATCTGGGCTGGCGTTTGCTGATGAATGAACATGTATTGCTGGAGAAAGAAGGAGAACAAATTGCCCTGCTGGGTATCGAAAATTGGGGAGCAAAAGGTCGTTTTCCAAAATACGGTAAAATGAAGGAAGCCTATCCGGGAACAGAAAAAATCCCCTTTAAACTATTGCTTAGCCATGATCCCAGCCATTGGGATGCGGAAGTAAAAATTGCCTATCCCGATATTGACCTGATGCTGGCCGGGCATACGCATGGTATGCAGTTTGGCCTTGAAAACCCCTATTTCAAATGGAGCCCTGTGCAATGGATGTATAAGCAATGGGCGGGATTATATGAGGAGGGGAATCAGAAACTGTATGTAAACAGGGGATATGGTTTTATCGGTTACCCGGGAAGGGTAGGTATTCTGCCTGAAATTACAGTGATTGAGCTGCTATAATCTTTTTTGCCTGTCAGCGGGGCACTATTTTTTATCATTTTCACTGATGAATCGTTTTTGGCACGGTCATTGGAAATAGTATTGCAAATAAACTCATGTTATGAAAAAATTAATTTTGTCAGCACTGGTGCTTATGTTGTTTACAACCGTATCCCAGGCACAGGGCATTAGATTAGGACTTAAAGCGGGTGCGAATCTGAATAAAATTTCGGGGCAGTCGTTTAATGATGGGTTTGATCTGTCCTATCATGCGGGTGGTTTCCTGGAAATTGACCTTAATAAAAAATGGGGCATTCAGCCTGAATTGTTGTGGAATCAAACCTCATCCAAGCCTTCCAGCTTTAATACCATTTATGCGTCCACAACAAGTACCAATCCATCGCTGGACGCGTTTAAATCGATTAAGCTCGATTATTTATCTATTCCGTTGCTGCTGCGTTATAATGTGGGGGAAATGTTATCCCTTGTTGCAGGGCCTCAGTTCAGTATCCTCATCAAAGAAGATAATACCCTGCTTCAGAATGGCCAGTCTGCCTTTAAAAATGGCGATTTTGCCATGGTTGCCGGCGCCCAGATTAATTTGAAAATGCTGCGTATCTATGGCCGTTACAATATCGGCATGCAGAATATCAATGATATTGATCAGAAAGATAAGTGGACTACTCAGCAGATTCAGTTGGGGTTAGGATTCAGATTTTAGAACGCTGAACGCATAACGCATAACGCTGAAGAATAAATGCATGTATTTCCCGGTGTTATGCGTTATGCGTTATGCTTTTCTTCAAAGAGGCAATTTCCTTTTTGAATAAATGTAATTCGGCGATCTGTTGTTTGATAAAACTATTTTCTTCCGGTTTTCCAATAACGGCATTCATTTCTCCAATGCTTTCGTAGACCATTTTACGGTAAGGATTTTTATAGTCTTTGGCCCTCGAATCGTGTATGCCTTTGGTGAGCCATTCTTTGGTGGCCACTACGGAATTAAGCAGGTTGGTGAACTGGTGTGCATCCATTTTTTTTAGCCGGATACCGGTGATCTCTGACAGGGAGGCTAAAGCGTGGTATAATTTTTCCTGTTTATATTTTTTTCCCTGTGCCTGGTAAAATTCATGTACGGCATCCCATGATTTGATTCTGCCGTTACGAATCTTTTCTTTCAATGTGTTGATGGTTTCTTCCGGCATCAGTTGCCCTCCTGTATTAATCCATGCTCCCCGCGCAGGTTTTGCCGGTAAGGCCGCGATGATATCTTTTAAAGAATGGAATTCATTTTCTTTGATAAACCGCAGCAATTGTGTTATGCCATAGTAAATAATCATTTCTTCAAAAACCTTGTAAGCAGGTAATACTTTTATAAGCACTACTTTTCGTTTACTGTTTTCAATTTGATCCGCGATAATTTCTAATTCGTTTACTATTTTATTGGCATTCTGAAGCAGGTGCTTACCTGCTGTATTGTGATCGGATGATTGACCGGTTTTATGTATAGACGTGTTATAAGCCTTTCCGGTAAAAGTTTCCATCAACCGGAGTGAACTGAACATTTCATTAATGGTATCGGGCGCCAGAAAATCATATTCCAATTCCTGTATGCGTTCTGTTCGTTTATCCCTGTCAACATATTTCCATGAATTGCGTGCCAGTGCATACAAATTATAGAGGAACCAGTAGCCCGGCATAATAATGAGCTGATCCCTGCTTGCATCGTTACTGATTAATGAAAAAGGGAATGGAATATTCAGCTCTGCCGGATAATCTCCCTTGGTGAGCATGCTGAAGCTGGCAAATTTTGAATTGTGTTTCAGGCTTACACAAAGTCCTGGCCAGAACCCCCGCCCCATAATGATTTCACCATCCGCCCCCCTGCTGTTATGGTTTGAGCCAATAGTGGCGCCGGCGGCAATATTGCTTTGTCCCATTACCAGTGACGCGCACAAAAAAGAATTATTATGGTGTTGTTCATGTGCCGGAAAAATGAGTGAATTCAATACTTCACAACAGGAAATAGTCGCGTTATTACCCAGGTAAGAATTAATCAGTCTTGCCCCATATTTTAACTGCGAGTGTGAAGCCATCATAAAACGAACCGCTTTTACACCATAGAAAATACGACAACCATAACCGATGATGCCATTGACCACTTCGCAGCCTTCTCCTATCTGCGTAGTGCCCTCCGGGCCGGAATTAACAGTTAAGTTTTTAAGTTTATTGGCCCCTTTAAAATAGGCATCGGTTCCTACCCAAACGTCTTTGATGATTTTACAATTTTTGATTACCGTACGGTCGCCAATTTTTCCATAGTACCCGCGCCTGTTATCAAATTTCTGTTCTGTAAAGAGTTTGAACTTTTCCTGTAAGGCATCATCATCGCGGCTCCGGCTCCATAAGTATGCATCGCCGGCCAGCATGCCATTGAAAGGCATTATACGGCGGCCGGTATTTTCATTACATATTTCTACCCAGATACGCACATCTTCCTCCTCGCCCTGCTTAAGAATTCCATTGCCGAATTTGGCATGGTTAGTGGTTACCAGTTCACTTACATTGGTGATGATTACTTCACTGCCAATAATATAATGAGAGAGATAACTAACATTATCTATCACTACATTATCTCCAAAATCGCAACTGATGATGGTGGAATTATATAAACCTACCGGCGCTTTCAGATCGCTGAAGCCCATGCAAAAGGGTTCCAGTTTACCAATTCTTACCAGGCCATAAAACTTACAGTTCTTAACCAGTTCCGGATTAAAGGCATCCGAAACCAGGATATTATTCCAGTCATCACTGGTATTGCCATTACGAACCAACCTCTCTATTTCATGCGCGGAAAGTCTTCGGTAATGTATACCGTTTTTGATTTGCACATCGCGCAGGTAATATTCATTTTTACCCTTGGGTATGAATTCATCTTTAACAAAATGATAGCCTAACGCGTTAAGAGGTGTTTTATAGATAATATTTTGTGCCATGCGGTTTTCTTTAATCAGCATTTTTTGTTGGCTACCGGCCAAAATGGGGTTTATTCAACCGTTACACTCTTAGCAAGGTTGCGCGGCTTGTCAACATCCAATCCTTTGGCAAGCCCTGTATAATAGCTTAATAATTGCAACGGTATCACACTTAGCATGGGAGCTATCGCTTCATCCGCATCGGGTACAAACATCACATCGTCTGACATGCCGGGTATCACCATATCGCCCGCGGTGGCTACCGCGATTACTTTTCCTTTCCTTGCCCTGATCTCCTGCACATTGGAAACGATTTTTTGGTAGTAAGAATCTTTGGTGGCTACAAATACCACCGGTAATTTTTCATCTACCAAAGCAATGGGCCCGTGTTTCATCTCCGCTGCCGGATACCCCTCCGCGTGTATATAGGATATTTCTTTTAGTTTTAGGGCGCCTTCCAGTGCAACCGGAAAATTATAGCCCCTGCCCAGGAAAAGAAAGTCGGTAGCATCCTTGTATTTGGCGGCCATGCGTTGAATATGGGAAGTATCCTGTAATATTTCCCGTACTTTTTCCGGAACCGCTTCCAGGTCCTGCATCAGTTGCAGGTACCTTGGTTGTTTAATGGCGCCTTTTGCATACCCTATCTTCAATGCCATCATGGTTAGCACAGCTAACTGGCCCGTGAATGCCTTGGTACTGGCTACGCCTATTTCTGGTCCGGAATGGGTGTAAGCGCCGGCATGGCTAAGCCTGGCAATGCTACTGCCCACGGCATTTACCACGCCAAAAATAAAAGCGCCTTTTTCTTTCGCGCTTTCCAGGGCCACCAGGGTATCCGCTGTTTCGCCGCTTTGTGAGATGGCAATGATCACATCGCCTTTGTGTATCACCGGGTTTCTGTACCGGAATTCAGAGGCATATTCAACCTCTACCGGGATACGGCATAATTCTTCGATCAGGTATTCCGCTATCAAACCCGCATGCCAACTGGTTCCGCAGGCAACAATAATGATGCGTGGGGCATTGATAAAAGCGTCCAGGTTATTTTCAATCCCCGCCATCTTAATCTGGCCGGTTTGGGTAAGCAGTCTTCCGCGTAAGCAATCGAAAATGGCTTCCGGTTGTTCATGAATTTCTTTGAGCATGAAATGATCATAGCCACCTTTTTCAATAGCGGCCAGTTCCATATCCAGTTTGGTAATGAAGGGTGTTTGTTTTTCGTTACCGAGATTTTTTAAGATCAGTTCATCCGGCCGAACAATCGCTATTTCATAATCGTTCACATACACAACTTCTTTGGTGTACTCAATAATAGGAGAGGCATCACTTGCCAGAAAGTGTTCTCCTTTGCCAATACCAATTACCAGCGGACTGCCTTTCCTGGCGGCGATAATGGTATCGGGGTCATCATTCGATATTAATAAAATGCAATAAGCGCCTACTACGCGTTTCAGGGCAATGCGTAAGGCCTCTTCTAAACCGCAGTCGTTATTTTTTTTAATGTCTTCAATAAAGTTCAATAGCACTTCTGTATCTGTATCACTTTTAAAATGATACCCTTTCGAAAGCAGTTCCTGTTTAATTTGTGTATAGTTCTCGATGATCCCATTGTGTATCATCGCCAATTCACCGCTTTGCGATTGATGGGGGTGTGCATTCCTGTCGCTCGGTTCGCCATGGGTGGCCCAGCGGGTATGGCCAATGCCAATATGGCTTTGAAGGTCTTTACCTATCACACTCTCTTCCAGTTCGGCTACTTTTCCTTTCTTCCTGAATACCTTCAGTTGGCCATTGTTTAATAACGCAACCCCCGAACTATCATAACCACGGTATTCCAAACGTTTAAGACCTTTGATGATCACCGGGTAAGCTTCCCTGTGACCCGTATAACCAACTATTCCACACATACTGTTTATTTTGTTTCGATTAACCTGTAAATTTAGTTATTCTTAGTATAAGCCCGGTTATACAGGACGATTAATTAGCCACTAAATTATCTTTTTTAGCGATGTATACTGTATTTGAAATGAATAATGATTGTATCCTGGAGGATGATTGCGTTTTATTGCGTCCATTAACCGCAGAAGACTGCAATAGTTTGCTGTTTTATGCATTGAATGAACCCGAATTATGGAACTATTCACTGGTGAGTGTAGCGGGAGAAGAAAATTTTACGAAGTATATTGATTCCGCGTTAGCGGCAAGGGTGGCGGGTAAAGAATATCCTTTTATCGTGTTTGATAAGCGTACCGGTGAGTACGCGGGCAGTACGCGTTTTTACGATATCCAGTTCTTGCAGAAAACGGTACAGTTAGGGTATACCTGGTATGGAAAAAAATTCCAGGGTAGCGGACTCAATAAGCATTGCAAATTTTTGTTACTGCAATTCGCTTTTGAACAATGGGGGATGGAAAGGGTAGAGTTCCGGGCCGATAATAATAATGATAGGAGTGTGGCAGCCATGAAAAGCATTGGATGTAAGGAAGAGGGTGTTTTGCGAAGCAATGTTTTTAAAGCGGATGGTACGCGCAGGGATAGTATCGTGTTGAGTATATTAAAGCATGAATGGGAGGGCGTGGTGAAGGAGCGGTTGCTATCAAGGCTTTGAGAGGTAGAATCTCTTTCACACACTTTATATGGTATGCGGAATTACATTTTTCTCCGCCAGCGCGATATTTTCAATCCCTTTGATTAACGCGTCGGGATTAAACGAAATACTATCTATTCCATTTTTAACCAGGAACCGGGCATATTCTGGGTAATCACTGGGCGCTTGTCCGCAAAGACCGGTATGCGTACCTGTTTTTTTCGCTTTGGTTAAAGTCATTTCAATTAGTTGCATTACCGCCGGATCAAAAGGCGAAAAAATTTCACTTAACAATGCCGAATCCCTATCAGCTCCCAGGGTAAGTTGTGTTAAATCGTTTGAGCCAATCGAGAACCCATCAAAATGTTTCGCAAATTCCTCCGCTAACAGGGCATTGCTTGGTATTTCAATCATTACATACAATTCCAACCCATTCACTTTTCTTTGCAGGCCACAATTTTTCATTACGTCTATTACTCTCTCCGCCTCGGTAATGGTTCTGCAAAAAGGGATCATCAGTTTTACATTGGTTAACCCCATTTCATCACGAACCACTTTCATCGCTTTACATTCCATCTCAAAGGCATCCTTATACAAAGGGTGATAATAGCGCGAGGCGCCCCTGAAACCGATCATAGGGTTTTCTTCATTGGGCTCAAACTGTTTTCCGCCTAACAGATTCGCATATTCATTCGATTTGAAGTCACTCATCCGAACAATCACCTCTTTCGGATAAAATGCCACGGCCATTTTCGCGGTCGCTTCCGCGAGTTTTTGAATAAAATATTCTTCCTTATTTTTAAATTGACCGGTTATTGTTCCGATTTTTTCTTTCACCCCTGCATCGCTAATGGTATCAAAATGTTTTAGGGCCATGGGATGAATGCCTATTGAGTTGCTGATAATAAACTCCATTCTCATCAATCCTACCCCGTCATTGGGGAGTAAAGAATACCCGAAAGCTTCATCAGGATGGGCAAGAATAAGCATCACTTTTGTTTTAGTTTTTTGGATCAACGAAACATCAATTTCTTTTTCTTCCCACTTCAGCAAACCTTCATAAACAAAACCTGTATTACCCTTCGCGGTTGATACCGTAATCACCTGGCCGTCTTTAATAGCTTCCGTTCCATTGCCGGTACCCACTACGGCAATGGCTCCCACTTCTCGCGCGACTATCGCGGCATGAGAGGTTCTGCCACCCTGGTTAGTGATGATCGCGGTTGCCTTTTTAAGTACCGGATCCCAATCCGGGTCGGTGCGATCTGTTACCAGTATTTCGCCTTCGTTTAATTTTGAAATTTCATTTGGCGAGTGAAGTATTCTCGCTTTTCCTGAAACAATTTTATTTCCTAATCCGGCGCCGGTACAAAGTGTTGTCCCTTTTTCAAGTAACAGGTATTGCTTAAATAGGGTTTGTTTTTTGTTACGGTGAACGGTTTCCGGTCTTGCCTGAACAATGTATATTTTTCCATTTTCACCATCCTTCGCCCACTCAATATCCATGTGGCATTTATAATGTTCCTGGATGATACAGGCCCATTTAGCCAGTTGAATGGTTTCTTCATCCGTTAAAACAAACTGACTTCTTTTTTCAGGAGAGGTATCAAGATTAATAACGGCATCTTCAGGTTTTACGATGTCATTCTTACTTACTTCAGAATATACCATCATTTTCATTTTACTGCCCAATTTATGGGATATAATGGGCCGGGAAACTTTGTGTAATAAAGGTTTAAAGACCAAAAACTCATCCGTATTAACAGTACCCTGCACTACATTTTCTCCCAGTCCCCAGGCGCCGGATATTAAAACCACCTTTTCAAAACCCGTATCAGGATCAATCGTAAACATAACGCCGGCGCTGGCCAAATCAGCGCGTATCATTTTTTGTATACCAATAGAAAGCGCCACTTTCATGTGGTCAAAGCCATTATCCGCCCTGTACTTAATGGCCCTGTCAGTAAAAAGTGAAGCGTAGCAACGATGGCAGGCCTTTATTAAATTTTCCTCTCCTTTCACATTCAAATAAGTTTCCTGCTGACCCGCAAAGCTTGCTGTAGGTAAATCTTCGGCGGTAGCGCTGCTGCGCACTGCAAAAGAATGGCCGGTTCCGGCCTGTAAAACAAGTTGCTGATAAGCTGCTATAATTTCATTTTGTAAAAGTGGAGGGAATGTTGCCTGCAGGATTAATTCGCGGGCTTCCGCGCCAATTTCAGAAAGATTCGTAAAAGATTTTACATCAAGTTTAGAAAGTATGGCAGTTAATGCAGGAATTAAATTGCCGTAATTCAAAAAACTCCAATATCCCAAGGCTGTCACCGCAAACCCTTCCGGCACCATAATACCCTTTGAGGAAAGTGAAGCATACATTTCACCAAGCGATGCGTTTTTGCCACCAACAAGCGGAATATCAGTAATCCCGATATCAGCAAAATGCATTATTGATTTCATGGTATATCTTCTCTGCTAAAGGTCGCTATTGTTTTCCGGAAAAACAGGATAAATATCAGAAAGAAACATTGCGTATACTTACACTATGAATAAAATAGTTACCCGTACAGTTTTGATCGTATCATTGGTAAGCATGTTCGCAGACATCGCCAGTGAGATGCTGTATCCTGTAATGCCTGTTTACCTGGAAAGTATCGGGTTCTCTGTTTTATTGATTGGTATACTGGAAGGAGTGGCGGAAGCCGTTGCGGGACTAAGCAAAGGCTATTTTGGTAAGTTATCAGATACGAAGGGTGTTCGCCTCCCCTTTATCAGGTGGGGGTATTTTTTTGGGGCGGTGTCAAAACCTATGATGGCCATTATTAGCGTCCCTTTATGGATATTCGGCGCCAGAACGATCGACAGGGTAGGCAAGGGCTTACGAACAGGCGCGAGAGATGCTTTATTATCCGAAGAAGCCACCCCACAAACCAAGGCAAGGGTATTTGGTTTTCATCGCGGCATGGATACTTTAGGAGCCGTTATCGGGCCTTTTATCGCTTTAGTGTACCTGCACTTTTCACCGGGCGCCTATAAGCCCTTATTCTATATCGCATTTATACCCGGAATAATGGCTGTTTTACTGATTTACCTGTTGAAAGAAAAAAAAAGAGAAGTACCCATTATCTCCCAATCATCTTTCAGCTTCTTTGCCTTCTTTGCTTATTGGAAAAAAGCCTCCCCGGTTTACAGACAATTGGTTACCGGGTTGTTACTATTCGCCTTATTCAACAGCAGTGATTATTTTCTCCTCCTGAAAATAAAACAGGCCGGCTGGAGTGATACCTACGTGATAGGTATCTATATTTTTTATAACCTGGTGTACGCTTCTTTCGCTTATCCCATGGGATTATTGGCGGATAAACTGGGATTGAAACGTATTTTTATCGCGGGCCTGCTACTTTTTGCCATCGTATATGGGGGAATGGCTTTTAATACTGACCTGTATGTGTTTTTTTTATTGTTCTTCCTGTATGGCCTTTACGCGGCAGCCACAGAAGGTATATCCAAAGCGTGGATCACTAATATTTGCGCGAAAGAAGATACGGCAACCGCTATTGGTACTTTTACCGCTTTTCAAAGTATCTGCACCATGATAGCCAGCTCTTTAGCGGGCCTTCTATGGTTTACGTATGGCGCGGTATGGTTATTTTTGGTTTCAGCGGTCGTTACAATTATGGCGGCTCTCTATATTTTACTTCGGATGAAAAGCGCGAAGGCCATATAATGTACCCTGCAACAGCTTCCTTTCATCCGAAACTAACGTTAATTAGTAAAATAACCTGTTGCTAACCCCGCTATTTTAAAATATTTACTCCCAAAAATACTTTGTCTATAAATTTTATAGACTACATTTACCATATCATTTCGGTAGACTTATATTTTTGTATGATATTCAGTAAGATTTTTCTTCCCGCCTGTCCATGCTGTTGCAGATAAAATGTCTACTAACTGTGTAGTCCTGTTCACGATTTTTTACCACAACAGAATTTTTACAAATGGAAGCGCCGGCAAAACAAACCCTTACTAAATTACTCCATCAAATTAATAGACTTTCTATTGATGAAGCGTTGTCGCTTTTATCGGGCAGTTTCCCGGGCAAAGTAACTTTTTCTTCCAGTTTTAGTTTGGAGGACCAGGTAATCATGCACCGGATAGTTCACAATAATATCCCCATCAGCATTTTTACCTTAGATACGGGCAGGCTGTTTGCTGAAACCTATTCCGTATGGAACAGTACCAATATCCGTTATCAAACACCTATCAAAGCATACTATCCCGATCATGCGAAGCTGGAATCTTTTATCCTGGAAAATGGCCCCAATTCTTTTTATGAATCTGTTGATAACAGGAAAACCTGTTGCGCTATCCGTAAAGTAGCACCATTGAAAAGAGCATTGGCCGGTAATGCCGTCTGGATCACCGGGTTACGTGCCGAACACTCTGCCGCAAGGCAGGATCTGCAACCATTGGAATGGGATGAAGCTAACCACATCATTAAATATCATCCCTTACTGCATTGGACCACAGCGGAAACGAAAGCTTATATAGACGAGCACCATATTCCATACAATCCATTGTACGACAGGGGTTTTGTGAGTATAGGCTGCGCGCCCTGTACCAGGGCCATAAAGGCCGGAGAAGATTTCAGGGCCGGCCGTTGGTGGTGGGAAGACAACAGCGGGAAAGAATGCGGGTTGCATGAAAACAGGATTTAGTAACAGAAACCAGTTTATAATTTTTTTAAGATGCGTCAATATCATTTAGATCATTTAGACCAGTTAGAATCGGAAGCCATTCATATCATGCGCGAAGTGGCCGGGCAATTTGAAAAACCCGCCTTGCTGTTTAGTGGCGGCAAAGATTCTATTACATTGGTACACCTCGCTTTAAAAGCATTCAGACCCGGTAAATTTCCATTCCCATTGGTACATATCGATACAGGGCACAACTTCAGGGAGGCGCTGGATTTCAGGGATGCATTGGCGGATGAGATTGGAGAGAAGCTGATTGTGCGAAAAGTGGCTGATACCATTAAACAGCAGAACTTAACCGAACCAAAAGGAAAGTTTGCCAGCAGGAATGCATTGCAAACCTATACTTTACTGGATACGATCAATGAGTTCAAATTTGATGCCTGCATTGGAGGCGCAAGGCGCGATGAAGAAAAAGCGAGGGCGAAAGAAAGAATCTTTTCTGTACGTGATGAGTTTGGCCAATGGGATCCCAAACTGCAAAGGCCCGAATTATGGAACACCTATAACGGACGTATCCATAAAGGCGAAAATGTACGCGTATTCCCGATCAGTAACTGGACGGAACTGGATATCTGGAATTATATCCGCAGGCAAAACATTGATCTGCCCTCCATCTATTTCGCCCACGACAGGGAAGTGCTGGAGTATGAGGGCCAGTTGGTTGCCATCTCTGAATTTATACAGTTGGAAGAAAATGACAGGATCAGTATTCGCAAAGTTCGTTACCGTACCGTTGGCGATATGACCTGTACCGCCGCTGTTGAATCTACCGCGTCAAACATAGATGATATCATTTCTGAGATCATTGCCACTAAAACCAGTGAACGCGGTGAAACAAGAATTGATGACAGGGTTTCAGAAGCAGCCATGGAAGACAGAAAAAAGAGCGGATATTTTTAATACTTATAACTTATAACCTAATGGATATACTAAGATTTATAACAGCGGGCAGTGTAGACGATGGCAAAAGCACATTGATTGGCCGCTTATTATACGACAGTAAATCGATCATGATCGATCAACTGGCAGCGATGGAAAGCCAAACAAAGAACAGGGAAGAAGGCGATATTGACCTGGCCCTGCTTACAGATGGTTTGCGTGCAGAAAGGGAACAGGGCATTACCATAGATGTAGCCTATAAATATTTTTCAACATCTAAACGTAAGTTCATTATCGCGGACGCGCCAGGCCATATTCAATACACAAGGAATATGGTAACCGGCGCTTCCAATGCCAACCTGGTCATCATTTTGATTGATGCAAGAAACGGTGTAACAGAACAAACACGCAGGCATTCGATCATCGCATCCTTACTCAATATTCCCCATATAGTGGTGGCGATCAACAAAATGGATATGGTAGCCTATTCGCGGGATACCTATAACAATATAGTGATCGATTACGCGAAAGTGGCTGCATCATTGGGATTGAAGAATGTAACCTATATCCCCATCAGTGCATTGGACGGGGATAATATCGTAGACCGTTCAGAAAATTTTTCCTGGTATGAAGGTGAACCGCTTTTACATTTATTAGAGAACGTAGAGGTAGCGGGCGATTCGAATTTAACGCATGCCAGGTTCCCTGTGCAATATGTGATACGCCCGCAAACAGAAGCATTGCATGATTATCGCGGGTATGCGGGGAAACTGATCAGCGGTATTTATCGTAAAGGAGATAAGATAACCGTTCTTCCTTCCGGCCTTCAAAGCAGGATCAAAGCCATTGAAACAGGCGGTAAAGAAATGGAAGAAGTATTCGCCCCGCAAAGTATTGTATTACACCTGGAAGATAATATTGATGTGAGCCGCGGCGATCTGATCGTTGCCTCTGATGATCTTCCGAAAGTAGAACAGGAATTAGACGTCTTAGTATGCTGGATGGACAATAAACCTTTGGCCGAAGGGAACCGTTATTTATTGCAGATCAACAGCCGGCTGGTAAAAAGCATTGTTAAAGAGATCCATTATAAGTTAGATGTAAACTCTTTGGAAAAAGAACCATCGCCGGGCCTGGTATCCTTAAATGATATTGTGAGGGTAACCATTAAAACAGCATCCCCGGTTCCGTATGATACCTATGCCGGTCTGCGGGCTAACGGCGGTGCCATACTGATAGATGAAACCAGTAATGTAACCGTTGGCGCCTGTATGATTCAATAAGTGAAATTTATCATGAACATGAACCAACCATCATCATGGATAGTGTTATCATAAAAGGAAAAGTGATCCTGGCAGGCGCCGGCCCCGGCGACCCTGACCTTGTTACCGTGAAAACCGCTAACTACCTGCAACGGGCCGATGTGGTATTGACAGACAGGCTGGTAAGCGAAGTAATCCTGGCACGGTATGTAAAACCTTCCGCCGAAATTATTGAAGTAGGTAAGCAGTGCGGGAGAGGTATCTCTACCCCACAGGAAACTGTCAATGAATTATTGGTAAAATATGCCTTACAGGGAAAATTGGTCGTACGCTTAAAAGGCGGAGATGTTTCTTTTTTCTCCAATGTATTGGATGAGCTTGGAATACTGGTGGCCAATAAAATACCTTATGAGATCGTGCCGGGCGTTACAGCGGCTTCCGGCGCCGCGGCCTATGCGGGAATGCCTTTAACGGCAAGGGATCATGCAACGGCCGTTAGGTTTCTTACGTATTACAAATCTACAGTAGTGAGTGAAGCTTATTGGGAAGAATTGGCCAATACGAATGATACACTGGTATTTTATATGTCTTCCGCCACCCTGGATGCCTTGGTTAATAAACTGATAGAATACCGTATTGATAACAGTAAACAAATCGCGGTAATTGAGCAGGCCACAACCGCCTGTCAGCAGGTATGCATTTCTTCTGTTTATGAATATGAAAAGAAACTGAAAGGGCGGGTGTTTCTTTCACCCTCACTGGTGATCATTGGTAAAGTGGTGGGTTTGCATGAACAATTCAAATGGTTTAAGGGCAGCAATGCGGGGGAACCCTATTTTAAACCGCTTACGGGCATACAAAAATCTATCGCGAACGCGGAACAAAAACCCGTGAATACCGGCCCTGAAAAAATAACCATTGTTTATGGTACAGAAACGGGTAACTCGAAAAGAGTAGCCATTGGTCTCGCTACAAAAGCGAAAAAAAATAATCTCGTTGTTAAACTCGTAAGCCTCGATCAATACCGGTTGACTGATCTGGCCAAGGAAGAAAACCTGTTGGTAGTGATCAGTACACAGGGGGATGGCGAACCGCCTGTTGCCGCTCAAAAATTCTATGATTATATCCATCATAACGGGTTTCGTTTAGACAATATGAAATACAGTGTATTGGCGCTGGGGGATACTTCTTATCCTTTGTTCTGCAAAGCGGGTGAAGAGGTAGACGCGCAGTTACAACGGCTGGGTGGCCAACGGATTGTTCCGATACAGAAATGCGACCTGGATTATGACGCGGATGCCGAAGCATGGTTTAACCGGGTGTTACAAACACTCAATAATACAGTGGTTGACGCGCCTGTTACCGTAAAAACCGTACCGCGGGCCGGGGTTACGTTAAACACCAGAAAAATCCATACCGGAACTGTTTTGTCCAATATCAACCTTAACGACAGGGGCTCCGCGAAACTAACCTGCCATATAGAACTGGCCGCCGGTGAAGTAGATTATTTGCCGGGTGATTCTATTGGTATTGTACCTGAAAACCCCCTGGCAACAGTCAATGCCATTATCGCGTTGACAGAAATAAATAGGGCCAAACACGTTAAACACAATGATGTTGAATACACTGTATTCGATCTGCTGAAAAAGAAGGTCAATATTCATTTCCTGCATGAGCGTGTGGTAAAGAAATACGCGGCAATCGTGCAGCGGGATATCCCCGAAACAAAAATGGATCTGTTTGATCTCCTGGGTACCTACCCGGTAAAAGATGCCGTACAATTTGAAGAAGCGCTGCAAGTGTTGCCGGCTCAATCACCACGCATCTATACGATCGCTTCTTCCAATGCGGCGCATAGCGGAGAAATCCATTTAACCGTGGGTAAAGATAGGTTTGTAATAAATAAAGAAGAAAAAACCGGCGTATGTTCCGCCTATCTGACCCGGTTAAAGGAAGGATCCTGTTTTGATTTTTTTGTGCAGAAGAATAAACGGTTTAAACTTCCCGCCGCGGATAAGGATATGGTAATGATAGGGCAGGGAACCGGTATCGCCGCGTTCCGTTCTTTCTTAAGTGAAAGAGATGCCACAGGCGCCACGGGAAAAAACTGGTTGTTCTTTGGTGAGGAACATTTTGCATCTGATTTTTTATACCAGACAGAAATACAGCATTGGTTTGAGACGGGTGTATTAACTAAAGTGAGCCTTGCTTTTTCAAACGATCAGCCGGGGAAGCTATTTGTGCATGACAGGATGTTTGAACATGGAAAAGAATTATTCGACTGGATTAACTCGGGGGCATATCTATATGTATGTGGAGAGAAAACACCCATGAGTATTGAAGTGGAGCATACGCTGTTACGGGTGTTTGAACAATATGGAGGTATGGGTAAAGAATCGGCCCGTGCATATTTTGACCGGCTTACAAATGAAGGAAGATATTCGAAAGATGTTTATTAATGTTAACGCGTTGCGCGAATAAGAATAAGTAATACCTGATCAAAAAAGAAATATGTCCAAAAAAAACAGTGTATCAAATATTGAAAAGATTAAACAGGCAAGTGATAACCTGCGCGGAACGATCAGGGAAAGTTTGCGGGATGAGATTACAGGCGCCATTCGCGAAGATGACCAGGCCGTGATCAAATTTCATGGTATGTACCAGCAGGATGACCGTGACAGGCGGGAGGAACGGGCCGCGAAAAAACTGGATCGTTTATTTTCTTTCATGATCCGTTTGCGTTTGCCCGGTGGCTTTGTAACGCCACAGCAATGGATAGCTATTCATGATATAGCGGGGGAGAACGCAACGGGTGTGATAAAGATCACTACGCGGCAAACAGTGCAGTTACATGGTATCATCAAATCAAACATAAAACCTGCCATACAGGCATTTAATGAAGCAAAACTGGATTCTATCGCCACCTGTGGCGATATTAACCGGAATGTTTTGTGTAGTTCCCATCCAGGGCAATCGCCCATTCATGCGCAAATATTCGCGTATGCCGATAAGATCAGTGAGATGCTGATGCCCAAAACAAGGGCATACTACGAGATATGGCTGGATGAAGAAAAACTGCTCGATAAAAAAGACGAAGAAGATCCCTTATACCAGGACCGGTACCTGCCGCGAAAATTTAAAATAGGCATTGCCATCCCACCCAATAATGATGTGGATGTTTTTGCCAATGACGTAGGATTGATCGCTGTGATTGAGAATGACGAACTGAAAGGATTCAATATCGCTGTTGGCGGCGGTTTATCTACCACGCACGGCAACCCGGCAACCTATGCCAGGCTGGCTACCGTTATTGGTTTTGCCGGCAGTGAAGAAAAAACGTTGAAAGCGATCTATGCAATTGCAACAATACAACGTGATTATGGTAACAGGAGCGACCGGAAGCTGGCGAGATTAAAATATACGCTTGACAAATATGGCGTGGATTGGTTTATAAATGAATTGGAAAAAAGAACCGGTTTTGCTCTGGCTCCGGCTATGGAGTATAGTTTTACAGACCGCATGGATTATTATGGATGGCAACAAAACGCTGAAGGGCTTTGGTATTACACGGTATTTGTTGAGAACGGAAGAATATTGGATGATGAAAAGGTCGCTTTAAAATCCGCACTGCGGGAAGTAGCAAAAACAGGCAAAGCTAATTTCCGGTTTACCTGTAACCAGAATGTGATCATCAGCGATGTGCAGCCAACCGATAAGCAAAGCATTCATGCTGTTTTAGAACAATTTCAGATCATTTCCCATACAGAAGCTACCGGTAGCGTTCGAAAAAATTCAATGGCCTGTGTGGCATTTCCAACCTGCCCGCTGGCATTGGCGGAAGCACAACGCTATTTGCCGGTACTTATTGGTAAAATAGAAGCGCTGCTTAATAAACATGCATTAACACAAGAAGAAATGATCATACGCATGACAGGTTGTGCCAATGGTTGTGCCAGGTCTTATTTAGCGGAGATTGGTTTGGTAGGTACCGCGTATGGTAAATACAATATGCACCTTGGCGGCGATCATTGTGGAACGCGCCTGAACAGCATTTACAGGGAGAACCTTGCAGAAGAGGAGATATTGCTGGAACTGGATGGTTTGTTTTTTTTATTTAAAACAGAAAGAAATAAACAGGAAGGTTTTGGAGATTTTGTAACCCGGAAAGGACTGGTATAAAATGATCTTAACAGAAACCGATATTAAAGATGAACAAACAGGTAACCCGGTTACAGAAAGTAACCGGCTATTCCCTGTTTTTCTGAAAATAGAAACGCTTCGTTTACTGATTGTTGGCGGGGGATATGTGGGATGGGAGAAGTTAAAAGCTGTTCTATATAATTCGCCCGGTACTTCCGTAACATTGGTGGCGAAAATCATTGGTAATGATATCCGGCAATATGCTTTGCAACGTAACAATATTAAGCTGATAGAAAAAAGCTATGATATCAATGACCTTGCCCATGCCGATATTGTAATCGCGGCGGTGAATGATGTTACCGTGAGTGAACAGATCCGTATGGACGCGAAAGAAAAAAAATTATTGGTAAATGTTGCCGATAAGCCCGGTCTCTGTGATTTTTACCTTAGCTCAGTGGTCAATAAAGGCAACCTTAAAATCGCCATATCCACCAATGGTAAATCGCCTACCATAGCCAAACGTTTGAAGGAAGTATTAACCGAGATCATTCCGGATGAAATGGATGATGTACTGCATGATATGCAAAGCATACGACAAACACTGAATGGGGATTTTTCTGATAAAGTAAGACAACTGAATGACCTGACAAAAATATTGGTTGCCAAACAGGTTTCTTTGGAAGAGTTAAACCTGCAGAAGCCGAAAGAAAAAAAATGGCAGCAAATTGTCAAGTGGTGCCTGTTTGCCTTTGTGTGTATGATTGTTGGCCATACCATTTTTTCTTTGATACCCTCACAAAAGGTATTTGATGCGGTTAAAGCTGTTCCCGGTTATATAGATACCCGCTCTTTTCTCATCATGTTGCTTACCGGTTTTCTGGCGCAGATGGTGGATGGCTCCCTGGGTATGGGATATGGCACTATTTCTACTACTTTCCTGCTGGCCAATGGCGTTAGTCCCGCGGTGGTAAGCAGCAGGGTACATTCCGCGCGTGTATTTTCAAGTGGTGTTTCGGGGTATAGCCATCACCGGTTTGGTAATATCAATAAAAAATTATTCAGGACATTGGTCATTCCCGGTATCATCGGCGCCATCGCGGGCGCCACATTGGCCTGTATAGGGCAGGCATATTCTTCTTATGTACGGATACCGTTGTCTTTGTACACCGGTTACCTGGGTTATTTTATCATTAAAAAAGCGCTGCGCAAAAAAACGGGCGGGGAAAAAATAAAACGGGCCGGCTGGCTGGCCGGTATTGGCGGACTAATGGATGCATTTGCCGGTGGCGGATGGGGCGCCCTTGTTACCAGTACCTTAATTTCAAAAAGAAAATCCGCGCGTTATGTGATTGGTTCGGTTTGCCTGGCAGAATTTTTTGTGGTGTTTGCCAGCGCCGTTACTTTTTTTATCCTGTTGCGGCATATTCCCATCGCCGATGTGTTAGGACTGATCATAGGCGGTATTATCGCGGCGCCTATTGCCGCGAGGCTGGTAGGCAAACTCCCCTTAAGAACCATGTATTTCGCTATTGGCGGATTGGTTACTTTAACCAGTATTTTTACTTTGTGGAAATCGGTTAACCTGGTATTGCATTATTTAGCGCCGACCCATCTTTTCATTTCTTTATAGTCTATATGTTTCTTATCGGCCATAATGGACAGGAGCCTGTAAAAACTATGGATTCCCCCTTGTGTGTAATGAGTTCATCCAGCCTGGCATCCCGGCAATTGATCACATGGCTTATATCCTCCATCCTATCATCAAAAACATACCCCACCTGAAACCCTTCTATGTTAAATTCAAACAAATGCGAGTTGGTCCATCCCATGGTGATTTGTAAGGTATGGTGTAATTGATAAAATGTATAGTTATCCGGAACAAGAATTTCTCTCCAGATCAGTGGATTTGTTTTGTCCAGGCTGATTTTAATATGATAGCAATTTTTCATGGGGTAGTAAAATATAAAAATAATGCTAATTTCCGAATATAGGGGGGGGGACAAAGAGTGAACCATTTGGCAACTATCCTGAGATGAAAAAAATATCCCATTGGAATAATCGCTCTGTAACAGGCGCATACCCTAAGCACTTTTATGCCCTGCAGGGGCTACCCACGGGGGGTGAATGGAGAAAGTGGCGAATAAGATGAGAAGCTGTTTTTGTTAGCTTCAATAATTCAGTATTGCCTTGTGATGCTACTATCATTTACCCTTTTTATTTTTTCTTTTCGGTGCTTCAATTTTTTTTATCGCTTTGTCAAAATCGCTTTCAATTTCATTGTTTATTTTTAAATGATACCTGTCATATTCTTTTTCTGCTTTCTCTATTGCTACCTGGTGCGAAATTTTTCCTGCACGTTCTAGAATGTTCCTGTCGTTGAGTTTTAAAAATCCGTGCAATTTTTCAATCCAATCTTTCATATACATAGGTATTCTACGCGTAGCTTGTCCTGTGGCAAAAATTAAATATTGCTCTACCAAATTATTGAGTGCTTCCAATTCATTTTCTTTCAAATAATTTTTAGCAATACCTACATCTTGTTTTCGTGGTTTTGTTCCTCTCCAATTGGTTAAGCCCATATTTGGTTTGTCGCTGTCGGCTCTTTGTGCAATTATTTAGGCTGCCGTTTTTCCTGTAATAGCCCAGTGCATTTTGTTTTGAACGGTTTGAAAAAACAAAATACTGTTTTCATCCGTTGGGTCGTAGTCAGCGCTGGTGGCATAGATGTCGGTTATCTTTTGATAGAAACGCCTTTCAGAAGTTCTGATGTCCTGAATTCGTTTAATAAGTTCTTCAAAATAATCAAAAGGCAAATCGGGATTTTTCAGCCGTTCATCATCCAACACAAAACCTTTTACAATATATTCTTTGATGTGCTGTGTAGCCCACTGGCGAAAACGGGTAGCTACCGTTGATTTTATTCTGTAACCAACTGAAATGATTACATCTAAATTGTAATACTCAATACTGCGATTAACCTCTCTGTTGCCTTCCAAACGAACTATTAAGAAATCCTTAATAGTTGCTTTGGGGTCTAACTCCCCCTCGTCAAAAATATTTTTCAGGTGGATGTTAATATTTGCAACCGAGGTTTGAAACAGTTCTGCCATCAGCTTTTGAGTAAGCCACACAGTTTCGTTTTCCAAACGAACCTCTAATTTAGTTTCGCCCTTTTCGGTTTGGTAAATGATTAGCTGTGATTTGTTTTCCATTGGGTAAAATAGTTTGTGTTGATATTTGCATTATTTTTCGTATTCTTCTGCCTCTTTTGTGCGTCTGTATTTATTGTCATAAGTAACGATATACCCCCTTTCATTAAACGATTCTTCGGTATAAAGCATCGCCGTTTGTTGGTGCATTTCAAATGTACATTGTTTCTCATAAAGGTTTTCAAATTGTATTGGGCTTTGATAGTTAAGCGATGAGTGCAGGCTTATGGTATTATAATATATTTCGAGGTACTCAAAAATTTCTGTCCGGGCATCTTTAATCGTTTTAAATATCCCATCGGGATAACCGCTCTGTAACAGAAGCGTACCCTAAGCGCTTTTATGCCCTGCAGAGGCTACCCACGGGGGTTTTTGAATGGAGAAAGTGGCGAATAATGTAATTTGCTTTTAATCTAACTTTATGGAATTAAATTTTTAGCAGCATGTCCAATTTTTATTTGTGCCATAATCCGGTAATGCACAATCCTGAAAGTAGTATACATTATGTTTACCATGAGGATAGTCCCAGATTTTTTGCAGGACTGATGGAGATCATCCCTGCAAATACATTCAATCATTTTGCCTATGGTAACCGAAATAAATTGTTTATTTATCTGCGGGGTGATGGTCAAATGCAACTTTATTTACTGTTGGTTTATCAGAACCTTGATCGCGCTACTGTAAAAATGGATAAAGCCTTGAAAGAGGCAGTAATCTGGTATTGTTCCGCATTAAATATGGAGGATGAAAAAAAATATGGCAAACAAAGTAAATTTAAATTATTACAGAATTATAATTTGCTTACTCCTGGCCTGCAAATCGTTCATTTAGAAGGCATTGACAGATATCTATTAAGTTATGACAGTGGTGTAAAGAGCTTTGATTCACCACTGGCTATGGACCGGTTTCTTTCGGTAGACCTGAAGTATACTGATCTTCAATTAGAAGAAGGTAACCACAATGTGTTTAACCCATCTTTAAAAGAAGGTTAATACCTGGCTGTAAGGGTTGTAGTTGAGAAATGAAGCGTGCAGGATCCGGCGATTTTTTGGAGAAGAGAAAAAATATCCCATCGGGATAACCGCTCTGTAACAGAAGCATACCCTTAGCGCTTTTATGCCCTGCAGGGGCTACCCACGGGGGTTTTTGAATGGAGAAAGTGGCGAAAAAATGATGCCGGTTATTATGGGTAAGATTGGCTTCAAAACCGCAGAGACTCCTGTTGGGAGACCCGGAGGGAAAGTAAGTTTTATACAAATTTGCCACGCTCTTCTTTGCCACGCTCTTCTTTGCCACGCTCTTCAGAGCGTGGGTACCGGATATTCTCCTTAATTCATATTGGGACTTTAGTCCCGTGCATGCTCATTTCCCGGAAAACCATATTGATTCATAAAGTTTTTATCTTCTTCCCTGGAAAATTGTTTTGTGGTGGTTTGTTAGCTGTCATAACATGGCCCAATATCGTTTCTTACCCGCGAAATCCACTATGATTATGTCGCCGGATATATAACCGACTAACCAAAACAATCTGACTGTAATTTTCTCTTTCACAAAAAAGCCCTTCGGGTGAAATTTCTTTGCCATTGGCATATTCCCATCCCTGCGATTGTAAAATTTCAATCGCTGATTCTTCTATGATATTTTCGGTGATAGGCTTACTCATTTTTTCTTTTTCGGTGGATTGAGTTTTTTCACCTCTTTATCAAAATCACTTTCAAAACTCTTGTCTTGTGTAATGCGATATTTTTCATATTCTTTCTCTGCCAGTTTCTTTGCTACTTCATGGCTCACTTTTCCGGCATCTTTCAAAATTTTGTATTCATTGAATTGCAGGAAGGCATCAATTTTCTGCACCCAATCTGCCATTTTCATCGGTATTTCTCTTGCTGCCTGATTTTCGGCATAGTCAAGATTGTAAAATGCCGTAACGTAGCTTTTACCGTCTGCGGCAGTTGTTTCCATTTTGGAAATAACTGCATCTTCCTGCAACTCACCTGTTTCAAATATTTTTTTCAGGTGTTTGCTCAGAATGATCCTGAATAAAACAATAACAAAAAGGAGTGGTCACGATCACCAGAATCGGTGGTCAGCATCACAGGATAGAGTGGTCAATATGAATCAGATTATACAATGTATGGAGCAGAACAAGAAAGGGAGGATGGGCAATTGCCCAATCACCCATACTGGGAACAACGGTAACCCTTAAACGTTTGCAACAAAGAGGTTATGAATCCATGCTCGATTACTATGCCCAAAGTAGCTCCGCAACTTAATGAACCGCTGTATACGAGACCCGCCTGGCCTGCCCTGACGTAAGGAAGGGTACAGTGGTGTGAGAGGTGCACCTCATCGCTTACAAGCGGTGAGGCCGCCTACTCGATTATGCGTTCGCCCTTCTTCTCGGTCTGTCAAACTGAATACTGTGTCGAAAGAAGCAGGGGTGTCCCAGAAGCGTTGGTGCGTTGGGCAGTATGGTTCTGTAATTAGAACAAATATTTGTTTTGTTTTCAAACAATGCTTATTTTTGCCCCGTTGAACTGTAATAAAAAATTGATATGAATATAAAACTGTCACAAAAGCAAATAGGTCAAAGGATAACTGAACTTCGTAAAATGAAGGGGTTGTCTCAAGAAGATTTGGCGAAAAGTGTCAAGATTTCAAGACCGTCCTTGGCTCAAATAGAGTTGGGAAACAGAACTGTTGATGTTCTTGAATTTCAACGATTTTCTATGGTGTTAGGATTTTCTTTAGATGATTTTGTATCTAAAGATTTTTCTGCTAATCAAGATTTGGAAGTCAAAGCCGCAGCAAAATCAAAGAAGGCAGATGAACGGATTTCTGTTCCGTCATTGCAGGTCAGCAAGTTTAAAAATGTGTTGTTGTATATTCTTGAACGCTGTGCAGGTAAACCGAATGTTGGTGAAACGGTGCTTTACAAGCTGCTTTATTTTTCCGACTTCAATTATTATGAATTGTATGAAGAACATTTAACGGGTGCAAAATATCGCAAGTTGCCTTATGGTCCGGTTCCACAAAAGTTGGATAGTATCGTTTTACAAATGATTGATAAAGGCCAGTTGCAAAGAGTGAAAACAGAATATCATGGCTATCCTCAAACCCGTTACTTGCCTTTGGTGAAAGCCGATTTAACTGAATTGAAAGCAAGTGAGAAAGAAGTAATTGATAGAGTGATTGAACAACTAAGTGATTGGAGTGCTGCTGCCATAAGCAACTATTCTCATAAGGATATGCCTTGGTTAGCTTCAAAAGAAGGAGAAGAAATAAATTACGAATTAGCTTTTTACAGAGATGCTCCTTTCTCGGTGAGAAACTACGGTGACGAAATTGAACAACAATGACCTTTGATGAACTTGTAGAATTTAATAAGGACTTGAAAAGCCTGTTGAAAAAATACAGAACGCTGAACGAAGATTTGGAAGTAGTGAAAAAAGTGCTGGAAGTAACACCGCAAGAAAGACCACCGTTTAGTTTTCGTATTGATAATTTGGGTTTGGAAACCTGTGTCATTAAAGTAAAAAAGATAGCCTGTAAAGCATTAAAAGGTCGTGGAGTAAATTCAGGGTTGAGATTAATTTATGCTCACTTTGAAGCTGAACAAAAAATAATATTTATTGAACTTTATCATAAGAACGATAAAGAGAATGAGGACAAACAAAGAATTTTAAACAACTTTAAATAAATATCAAAATGAAAAATCTACAAAATTCTGGTAAAGAATGGTCGTCAGCCGACTTAAAAAAATTAGAAAAATTAGCCGATGGAAATACACCAACCGGTTTGATTGCTTACCAATTAAAAAGAAGTGAAGCCGCTGTTTATTCAAAAGCATCGGAAGAAAAAATTTCACTTTATCCAACCAATCAATCACCTTACAACAGAGAAAAAAAGTAGCCATGATAGACCTGGGAACAACGGTAACCCTTAAACGTTTGCAACAAAGAGGTTATGAATCCATGCTCGATTACTATGCCCAAAGTAGCTCCGCAACTTAATGAACCGCTGTATACGAGACCCGCCTGGCCTGCCCTGACGTAAGGAAGGGTACAGTGGTGTGAGAGGCGCACCTCATCGCTTACAAGCGGTGAGGCCGCCTACTCGATTATATGTTCGCCCTTCGTCTTGGTACTTCAAATTTTTAATCTGTGTCCACCGTGGCAGAGTGTGTCCCGGAAGCGTTGGCACAAGGCAGGCTCTTTTGCAAGGTTGGCTTCTGTGTGTCGGCTTTGTGTGCCTTGCAAAAGAGCCTGACTTGGTGCATGGGCTATTCTTTACTGCGTGTTGAAAACTTTTTATTCTTCGTGGTTGACAATTAGTAAAAAAACACTACTTTTGTCAACAAGTCAAAATACTCAAATAAATAACACAATGGAAAATGTATTTGGAAATAAACTGGTGTCAGCCCGAAAAATGGCTGGTATGTCCTTACAGGACTTGGAAAACAAACTTGAAAAAGTTGTTTCCCGTCAGGCATTGCATAAATACGAACAAGGTAAAATGAAACCTGACAGTCAGGTGTTGCTTGCTTTGTCAAATGTGTTGAATGTGCCTGTGGATTATTTTTATTCAGTTCCCACTGTCAAAGTAGAACTGAAAAATATTGATTACCGAAAGTATTCTTCAAAGATTTCAAAAACCGAACAGTTGTCGGTGGAAGAAAAAGCAAAGGAAAATTGTGAACGCTATTTGGAATTGGAACATTTGATAAACCCAAATGAGAAATCGGAATATTTTGTTTATGATAAAGTAATTGAGAATGCTGATGATGCCGAAACTGCTGCAAAAAAATTAAGAGAAGTTTGGAAACTTGGTTATGACCCGATTCATGATGTAGTTGAAATGTTAGAGGACAAAGGTTACAAAGTAATTGAGTTGGATGCTCCCGATGGTTTTGATGGAATGAAAGCAGATGTTGACGGCAAAAAAATAATTGTCCTGAAAAAAAGTGTGAAGCAAGGAGAAGATGTTGTGAGAAAAAGATTAACTGCTTTGCATGAATTGGCACACCACTCCTTGCAGTTCTCCAAAAAACTTCCTGAAAAAGAAATAGAAAAATTGTGTCACATTTTTTCATCTGCTGTTTTGTATCCTGCGGATATGGCAAAGAAGGAATTGAGCAAAGACCGTTTCCATTTTTATCAAAACGAATTGATACTGATTAAAGAAAGATGGGGAATTTCTTTCTCTGCTGTTTTCGCAAGGGCTTTGCATCTCGGCATCATCACCAGTTTTATTTATAAGCGTTTCAATATTGGTTACAGAGAAAGAAAGTTGCACCTGAATGAACCGGGGAAATTTATGAGCAAAGAAAAACCAGTGAAGATGCAACGGTTGGTTTACATGGGTTTGTCAAAAGAAATTTTGACCATTAATGAAGCAGCATACTATCTCGGAATGAGTGCTTGGAAATTTAAAGAACAATTGCATCAGATAGTATGAAACTAATTATTACAGATAGCAGTGTGTTCTTTGACATTATCAAGATTCAGGCGTTGCCTGAATTCTTCGCATTGGATTTTGAAATATGCACAACAGATTTTGTGAAAGGAGAAATCTTAGAATCAGAACAGAGAGAGGCAAAAGAATCCCTGACAAACAGCTAAATTTTAAGTACTTACCAGGATGGGGCTTTGTTAAGATTGAACCACCTAACATATTTTTGCATACTAACATTTTTATTGTTATTGTGCATTTTTTATGTTATTATTGTGCTACAATGCGGGAAATAGTTAAATATATGGAGCAATATTTCGGCTTACAGGCTGGAATAAAACCACTCAAAAAAGCGGAGCTGGCAAACCTGCCTTTGTACCTTAGATCTAATTACAATATAAGCCATGGCACGCTCAATGGCCAAAAAATGATATGGGCTGAACTGGAAAACGATGAAAATAGTACTCCCGATCAACTTAAAAAACAAAATAACCAACTCCGGCAGCTATTACATGTACCTGTGGTTTTTGTATTTGATAAACTGGATAGTTGGCAGCGGAAAAGGCTTATAGAAAAGCAAGTTGCATTTGCACAACCTTTCAAGCAGCTATTTGTGCCGGAATTACTCCTGCAGTTAAACGATGTGGCAAGCAGCCAAAATATGGCAGCCGCCATGGCGGAAAAATTAACTGCCCCGGCACAATTCGCCATCTTATATCACTTGCAGGTGGCTTCATTGGAGCAAAGACCGTTTCAGCAAATCGCCAGCCTCTTGCAATATTCTACTATGACCATCACCAGGCTTATCAAAGAATTGCAGAATGCGCAGTTGCTTTCTGTAGAGGGTTCAAAAGAAAAGTCTGTAAAATTTAATCTGTCAAAAAAAGAACTTTGGCACAAAGCATTGCCTCTGTTAAATACACCGGTTCGGGAAATTTTCTTCACAGATGATTTGCCAAACAGCAAGCATTTTAAAATCAGTGGCGACACTGCATTAGCCGCTTACAGTATGTTAGCTGAAAGTTTACAAAAAACTTATGCCATTGGCAAAGATGAATTCCGTTCCTTAAAAGGCAGTTTAAAGAATATCGATAGCAAAAACGGCGGTTATAAAATAGAAGTTTGGCATTACAATCCCTTATTGCTTTCTCAACGCAATAAAGTGGATAAATTATCTTTATACTTATCAATGCAACAGGAACAGGACGAAAGAATACAAAGGGCATTACAGGACTTTTTAAATGACATGGAATGGTAACTGGCTTATATCTATTTATAGAGCACTTTCAACCTTACACAGATCATTACATCCTCATTGGAGGTGGTGCTTGCGATTGGCAAATGGAACAAAAAGGTTTGCCTTTCCGTGCTACAAAGGACCTGGATATTATCTTAATCATTGAAGCATTGTCAGATGAATTTGTAAACCACTTTTGGCAGTTTATCAAAGACGGTGAATACGTCATTGCAGAAGTGGGCGAGAAAAAAAGTTTTTACAGGTTCATAAAACCCAACGTTGCCGGTTATCCCTATATGCTTGAATTATTTTCCCGTAAACCCGATCTGATAAAAGAAATACCGGGCATGCACCTCACAAATATTCCAACCGGGGAGGAAGCATCCAGTTTATCTGCCATATTATTAGATGATGAATACTACAGCTTTACCCTGGCAAACACACAGCTTACAGATGGGCTTCATCTTGCTAATGAAATAGCGCTTATTTGTTTAAAGGCAAGGGCTTTTCTTAACAATGCCAGGCGAAAAGCAGAAGGTCATGAGGTACAGCAAGACGATATCACAAAACATAGAAATGATGTCATTCGCTTAACCGCGACCTTAACACCGGGTACCATTGTACCAGTGCCCAACATAGTAAAAGCAGATTTGCTTCAGTATATTGAAATAATCAGAACAGAAAATCCCAATATAAAACGGCTATTAAAAAATCAGGGTATGGCCAATATCACTATCAATCAGATCATTGAGCAGTTGATCATAACCTTCAATTTAAGCTTGTAAAGCCAAAACTCTCCCATGTTATCATCCGCCACATCTTGGTTATCGGTCAAGAGTAAATCCAACGTAAAGTGTAGGTGGCAAAGCAAACGGGCTATGTGTACTACACAGGCAAACACAGCTGCACTGGGGGGAGTAAAAATCCCGGGCAGAATAAATATATCTATTATTTTACAACCTTCCTCTATTTGCCTGTTTTTTATTTTTATTCCTTAACAGGGAAGGGGAGATTTTTGAGAATGGGGGTGTTCACCCGGTTATGATTTTGTGATTTTCAATTTTTTATAAAACAGGGGGCAGAAATAAACAAATGACGCTATGCAACCAGGAGTTTGTAAGAAGGTTCAGCCAGCATATACTGCCTAAAAGATTTGTTCGTATCAGGCATTACGGAATACTGAGCAGCAACTGGAAAAGAGGCAGGTTACAGGCTTTACAAAAAGAGTTGAAGGTGCCCACAAGCGGCAAACCCATTAAAACGCTTTTACGCCGTTGCCCTTGCTGCAAAACCGGAACACTGGTGTAAGCCCCCCACCAATACCCTTAATGAAGCATAGCAAAATATTATTGTGGGATGTTGACCCACTAATATTTTATTCGCTTGGGGTGGGCTTCCAGTTTTGAGGTAAGAGTTCTTGTATTTTGTTAATAGGATAGCCAGCAATTCGAGTTAATACATCCTGCATCCATTCGGTAGGATTCACCTGATAATTTTTGCAGGTAGCTAATAAACTGTAGAAGATGGCGGATCTTTGTGCTGCAGCATGGCTACCGGCAAAGAGATAATTTTTTCTTCCAACGGCTACGGCTTCATGACTGTTCCTGCCCGGCAGCAGCGATAGCGCCCTAAAATCGTACAAGGCATTCAACTTGCCCGCAAGCCTGTCTTTAATGGGCGAAGTTCCCTGCAGCAGGGCGATGGTTTTATACAAAACATACGCTTCCTCTTCAGAAAAATGCAGGAGCTTTCGCAGCGATTTTACGGCAGGGTTATCCGTTTGTAACTGATAGGTTCCGCCGGTACGGTTCAATACAAAACCCGCGCTTTCTATCTCTTCCAAATGGCGATAAATGGTACGGTCCGATTGATCAAAACGTTGCATTAGTTCGGCCAGCGTATAACGCCTGTTACCACTAAGCAGCATTAATAACCGGAGTAATTTCAGCATATTATTGGTTAATAGGTTACCTGTTCACTAAGGTGGTTTGTCTATGTTGTTACCGGAACCTGGCCCGTTCTTTACCGTTCATTCATTGCTGTTTTTCAAAACTGGTATCATGGGCACACCCCCACACACCCCATCCCCTGACTATTATATAATCCTAAACCCGCACCCATTGCCAGTTCCAGGGCTAATTTGGGGGCCTGCACGTTCAACTTAAAATGCGTAAACCCCCTTATCCTGGTTTGTTGTTCGGTATTTGCCTTAATAGTTATTAAACGGGAACGGGTATCGTGTGCTTGTGTAACCTCTAATTGTAATTTACTGAACACAGCTTCAGCCGCCGCTTGACCATATAAAGTGGCATATTTCTCTTTCCAGTTATACACAATGGCTTTTTTAAATGCCGGTTCCTGGGGGGAGAGATAATCATAGTTTCCTTTATCATTCTTCATTCCCGCTACAACAGGTGATAAGGGTTGCAACTGCACAGCAACCTCTTTATCACTGCTGTGTATGCCGTTTAGTACCGGTATCATTTCTACCTGGCTTACCGTAAATTGTACCCTGCTTTTTATATCGGCTATTTCAAACTGCTGATGTACGAACAATCCTTTCACAAAATTTTCCATTGCTTCAGGTATATGAAAGCAAATGATCAGCTTTGCTTCCCTGCCTGTTAGCAATAGCCTGTCCTGCTGAATTTTAAATGGGATTGTAAGATCAGAGAATGTAAATAGTTTAAAATGTTTATGTTCCGCCCCATATCCCTTATTATGCAGGAATTCGGCATAGCGCGCATCGGCCCGCTGTATTATTTTATAAATAACAGCTGAAAGCGGGTACTGGTAATTAATCGGCAGTACCGGGTTATTATCAGTAGTGTTAAGGGTTAGCAGAAGTCTCATTATGCTCAATACATTTTAAAATTCACCAGCTATATTATATATGCTCCGGATCAATGTTAAACACATTAACCGGCATTTGCTGTAAGGCTCCAATAAAATACGAATGACCAAATAGGCATCACTGAATGGCTCTCTTATTATCGCATAGCAACGCCATACTGTTCTACAGTCAAAAATTTTTCAATTCCAGACCAGCCCGGGTGTAGATACTAAATTGGGGGGGAGTAAGAATCCCGGGCGGAATAAATATATCTATTATTTTATAACCTTCCCCTATTTGCCTGTTATTTATTTTTATTCCTTAACAGGGAAGGGGGGATTTTTGAGAAATGGGGTGTATTACCTGATTTTTGTATTTGTTAAAAGGCAAACGGGACTAAAGTCCCAAAGTTAAAGGAAGGAGGAGATCATGGGTCCTCGCTTTAAAAAGCGAGGCAAGCAATGACTACGATGGACTATGATAGACTATGCTGATAATTTAGATTTTTTTGAGGTAGCGTACGAGAGGTTATGATTTTGTGATTTTTAATTTTTTAAGGGAACTGCTGTTCAATAAAGTTTTCAATTGCTGAATGGCAATTTTATTGAGTTGTAAGAGTCGGTTAGCCGCTAGTAAGCCTTGTGAGATTAATACTGCATTCAGGCTTTCTAAATTGGTAAGCACTACCAGTTGTTCAAGGGTGGCATAATCTCGAATGTTGCCTTCTGCTTTTGGATTTTCAGTCCGCCAATCGGCTGCGGTTTTCGCAAACAATGCCATATTCAGCAGGTCAGCTTCATTGGCATAAACAAAAGAAGCTTCCTTTTTAGTGAGTTCTTTCGGTACCAGGTTTTCCTTAATGGCATCGGTGTGTATGTAATAGTTTACCTTGGCAAGGGTGCGTTGCAGATTCCAATCCAATTTAAGGCGGTCACTTTCATCTGCTTTCAGGCGTTGAAATTCTTTGATGATATATAATTTGAACTCGATTGAAATCCAGGAGGCGAATTCAAATGCAATGTCTTTATGTGCAAAAGTACCCCCGTATCTGCCTGATTTAGAAACGATACCTATGGCATTGGTCGTTTCTATCCATTTTTTGGGTGTCATAACAAAGCTGTTCAACCCAGCTTGCTTTCTAAACCCCTCGAATTCGAGGGGTTTAAAATCGGGATTATACAATAGTTCCCAGTAACCAAGTAACTCTATGGTATTTCTGTTCCGCAACCAATTCTGAATAATTGAATCGGTATTTGTTGAATCTTTATGGCGAGCAATATCAGTTATGGATATATACTCTTCCTGCTCCCCAGAATAAATTGAGATCTCTGTTCCCTTTACAATAATTGATTTAGTTTTTGCCATATTTTACGGTTTTTAATTGAGGCGAATTCGTCATAATTAAAATGTTTTGATATTTATTCATAACAGGGTATTTCTTTTAAATAAATAGTACTCGTTGTTTGCTTAAAAAATGGGTCTTGCAAAGATATTCCTACAACAATATCCCCTGCAAAAACAAATACGCGAAACTGAAATAAATAATCAGTCCCGTTACATCCACAAGGGTGGCCACAAAGGGAGCGGAGGAAACGGCCGGGTCGGCGCCGAGTTTTTTGAGGAGGATGGGAAGCATGGATCCGGACAGGGTACCCCATAATACAACCCCTACCAGGGAAAAGCCCACGGTAGAGGCGATCATCATCCAGTTAGGGCCATATAATTGCGGTGCAATGGAATGCCATACGGCCACACGGATAAACCCGATAATACCTAATACGGTTCCCAATAAAAGTCCGCTCGATAATTCCCTTCTGAGTACCCGCCACCAGTCGGCAATCGTTATCTCGCTCACCGCCATGGCCTGTATGATAAGGGTGGATGCCTGCGAGCCGCTGTTACCGCCACTGGATATGATTAAGGGAATGAATAAGGCGAGTACTACCGCTTTGGCAATCTCATCTTCAAAATAGCCCATAGCGGTAGCCGTTAGCATTTCACCAATAAATAAAACTACCAGCCATCCAATGCGCTTGCGGAACAGCTTTAATAAAGGTATATCCAGGTAAGGTTCATTTAAGGCTTCGGTACCTCCCATTTTCTGCATGTCTTCGCTGAACTCTTCATTGGCCACCCATAACATATCGTCAATGGTTACAATGCCCAGCAATATATTATTATCATCCACAACGGGTAAGGCCACACGGTTATTCATCTTAAATACCTGGCTGGCATGTTCCTGGTCGTCATTCACATTCAATGAAACATTTCGTCCATCAATAATTTCATCCACCCTTTTTTCCGGCGAAGCGAGGATTACATCCCTGATACGGATATCATCTATCAGTTCTCCATTTTCATCAATCACATAAATCACATCAATGGTTTCGCTGTTCCTGGCATGTTTGCGGATGGTATCAAATACTTCGTTTACGGTATTGTGCAGGTATACATATACGTAATCGGGCGTCATCAAACGGCCCACACTGTCTTCGGGGTAGCCTAAAAGCGAAAGAGTGATTTTTCTTTCTTCGGGATCGAGTAATTTAATAAGGTCCCGTATGGCGGCCTTGGGTAATTCTTCCAGAAAGTCGGTACGGTCATCGGCCGGCAGTTCATTTAATAATTCGGCCGTTTTGGCTGAGGGTAATTCCTTTACAATATTTTTCTGTTGGGCAATGTCTAAAATTTTAAATACACTGGATGCCCGGTGAATGGCCATATTGGCAATGATCTGTGCCTCATATTCGGGAAACTCATTAATCAGGTTCGCCACCTCACTAATGTTCTGGTCATCCAGGAACTCACGTATCTGGAGCATATTTTCCCGGGCAACCAGTTGTTCAAACTGCTCAATGATGTCCGGCTGGGGTGGTTCGGGTAACATGGGGGCAATTTAATTAGTAATTAGTAATCAATAAGTAATAATTACCTGGGGGTTCAAAATTTGGGGGGCATATTCGGTATTCTTTGGGTTATCTACCGCCAATGTTGGTCGCCTGACCAACATTCTTTCGATTGCGGGTAAGATGATATATAGTAATCAATAAAAAACTCCGATCAATTTGATCGGAGTTTTTTATTGATTAGTTATTTTTTAGTAACTATTAATAACCCTGGTTCTGTACAAGATTTTTATTCACGTCTATTTCTCTTCTGGGTATTGGTAAGATCAACTTAGCATCATTCCATGCAAGTGATCCTACACTTGTCTGTAATCTCTTTGCTTCAATCAGGTTATGTCCTTCAAAAGCAAGTTCAAGGAATCTTTCTTTGGTTATATCCGCTAAGGATACAGTTGTTAGAGCTGGAATACCTACTCTGTTACGAACTCTGTTTACATCATCTAAGGGCGTAGCACCAACTGTTGTTCCCAAACGTTGATTAGCTTCAGCACGGGTAAGGTACATTTCTGCTAGTCTGATAACCGCTACATCTCCAAAACGATCCAGGTGTTTTTGCGTATAGTAATTACCGCCACTCAGCACAAAGAAGCTTTTTCTAACATCACCTGCTTCATATAAAGCGATATGTGCCGCTTTTATTTTACAATCACTTCTACCGGCAGTACCAGGAATTGAACTAATGGTTCTGCCAAAATACGTGTTCTGAGAGTTGGTTCCATCCTGTGCGGTTACCTTGATAGCGAATAAATATTCCGAAGGAGTACTTCCTGCATTATTAATAAAAGTGAACCATAATTTAGTAAAATCAGGATTGAGCGATTTGCCACTACCACTAATTACTCTGTCGGCAGCATCTCTTGCACCTACATAATCTTTTAGCATTAGGTAAACACGTGATAGTTGCGCGGCGGCAGCCCACTTAGTAGCATAGTTGCCATTGGTAGCAGGCAATAAAGATTCGGCCTTGGTTAAGTCGGCAATCACTTTATCATATACTGCCTTTACACTTGCTCTGGCTGTATAGTCAGCATCCGTTACATTACCTGTTGGTGTTAATACCAACGGAACACCTGGATTAGCACTATAATCTCCATCACCTACAAATTTTGCATACAGTTTAACCAATTCAAAGTACATAGAAGCTCTTAGAAAAAGAGCTTGTCCTTCTACTGCATTTTTCTTTGTGGTTGATGAAGTTACTTTATCAATTGCTGATAAAACATTATTACAACGGTTAATGGTATTATAGGCAGCTATCCAGGTAGTACCGGCAAATGAATTATCTGCTGTCATTTGAGTTTGATACGCATCTGATAATCCGGCAAAGGTTCCGGTAAAGTTGATATTTGAAGAGTTGCCAATCAGATCGTTAAGTACCATGATATCTCCACCGTAAGCAGCGGCATTCTGTATGCCATCATAACAACCTATCATTGTTACTAGCACATCACTTTCAGTTAATAAGGCTTTATCATCTGCGATGCTCTGGTAAGGGGATACATCCAATCTTTTTTCGCAACCTACCAATGTAATTATACTCATCAGCAAAAATGCCTTATAGTAATTACTCATGTTTCGGATTAATATTTTCATAATAATAATAATTGATTAATTAAAAACTTACGTTCACACCAAACAGGAATGTTCTTGGCTGTGGTGGTGTATAGAAATCATTTCCTTTGGCAATATTTGAGTCGAATGAATCGGCGTTAACCTCTGGGTCCCAGTAAGGATACTTCGTAAAGGTTAAAAGATTTTGTCCTGATACATATACTCTCAAACGCTCAATTTTAAACTTATTTAATTGCTTAGAATAGAAAGTATAGCCAATAGAAGCACTTCTTAAACGGATGTAAGATCCATCAACAATATAACGACTACTTGCCTGTGATCCGTTTACTCTATACAAACGAACCTGTGGGATATCAGTAACATCACCTGGTTTCTGCCATCTTCTAAGTTGATCGGCTGTATTATTATCTTCATACAACATACTTGCGGAAGAATACCGGCCCATACCATAAATATTATTCTGATTACCAGAAACACCATTAAAGAAAACACTTGCATCAAATCCTTTGTAAGAGAATGTATTGGTAAATCCAAATATGTATTTAGGATTTGGATCTCCTGCAACAATTCGCTGCGCTTGGTTGTAAACGCTGGTGGTAGTTCTGTCGAGACTACCATCTGTTTTCCTGGTATTTAAATAAAACAATGCACTCCCATTTGTGGGATCAACGCCCGCAAATTCAGGTGTATAAAAAACACCTACCGCATATCCTTCCTGTACACGATTCATATTGCTAACACCCCCTTCAATAATCTGTCCCTGGATATCTGTTACTTTACCAATATTACGTGCGATGTTGAAGGAGGTTGTCCATTTAAATGCACCAACCATGTTTTGTGTATTCAGCACCAATTCAAAACCTTTATTCTCCAGTTTACCTACGTTTCTAACCATACTGGTGAAACCAGTAGTGGCTGGTATATTTACATTTAACAACAAGCCATCTGTTTGTTTATTGTAATAATCTATTTCACCGGTAATTCTATTTTTGAGAAATCCAAAATCAAAGCCCAGATCGAACTGAGTAGTGGTTTCCCATTTAAGGTTATCGTTTCTCAATTGAGAAGGTCGCTGGCCTGCGGCTCCTGCATAACCTGCATCACCTGCGAATAAACCCAGTTGCGGGAAGTTGCCGATTTCGGCATTACCTACAATACCATAACTCGCTCTCATTTTTAAGAAGCTAACTACTTTGCTATCATCCAGAAATTTTTCATTGGTCAGTATCCATCCCGCAGAAGCAGCAGGGAAGAAACCTGATCTTGAATTTTTACCAAATCTGGAAGACTGATCAATACGACTACTTAATGCAAGAATGTATTTTTCGTTGTAGATATAGTTGGCTCTTACAAAATAAGACAAGAACCTGAAATCAGACTGAGAAGAACTACCATCAGATTTGGTGGCGGCACTGGCGATTTTCTGGTAAGAATTGGAAGGGAATGCGGTACCTTCTATATAGTTATATTTAGCTTGAGATTGCTGGTATTGCATGCCTAAAGTAGCTGCAATACTATGCTTCTCTTTTAAAACGGTGTTATAACTAAAGTATGATTGTGTATTATAATTGGTAACGAATGCTCCACGATTGGTACCTAAACCAGAAGAAGCCCTTGTTTGATTTCTTAGAGTTTGTGATTGAAAATAACCTTCTTCATTCTGACTTAAATAATCTAAACCAAATTCAGTTTGAAAATTCAGTCCTTTCAGCAAATGGGCTTTGAGATAAGTATTACCGAAAGTTCTGTAAACATCCTGCGCATAAGTGGCGTAGTTAACTGTTATAACGGGGTTATAGTAAACCGGAATATTCACATCTCCCGGAGGTGTGCCTGCTGGCAAACCTGTATTAGGATCTGTAAATGGTGTCATTGGCATTAATGCAATCGCCTGTAATGGATTAGAGAAAGCATTATCGTCGGGTAATCGTTTGTTATAGGTGCGAGACAAACTCAAAGAAACACCTAAGTCTAACCAGTCATTCGCTTTCTGGTCGATATTTAAACGACCAGTTGTTCTAGATATCTTGTTACCAATCATGGTTCCAGTTTGCTCTAATTGTTGGAAGGAAGAAAAGAATTTGGTTTTATCTGAACCACCTTTGATTTGTAAATCAGCTTGTCTATAAGGACCTTTCTGAAACACCTGATCCTGCCAGTCATACGTTTTTGTTGGATCTTTACTCCAACCACCATAACTATAATAATCCATCACATCGTTTTTAACGTATGCAGTCCAGCTATTGGGATCAGTTGTGGGTGTTCCATCTAAATCATCACGATATTTAGCGCCTTCGAGAATTAAGGTTGCATATTCTTGTGCATTCAGCATTTGAATTCGCTTAGTAGCTTCGGCAGCACCTGTTTGGTAGTTAAAGGTGATGGAAGTTTTTCCTGCTTTACCTCTCTTAGTAGTAATCAATATCACACCATTGGCAGCACGAGATCCAAAAATGGCACCAGCAGAAGCATCTTTCAACACTTCAATTGACTCAATATCATTTGGATTCAAATCTGTTAAAGGGTTGGTTGCACCGCCATAAGAACTTTGACTACTTGCTGTCATTGGAATACCATCCAACACATATAAAGGTTGGCTATTGGCGCTAATAGAAGAGTTACCTCTAACCCGCACCGTTACAGCCTGGCCTAGTTTTCCGGATTGACTATTTACAAATACACCGGCTGCTTTACCTTGTAGCGCGGCATCCACACTGGGTGTAGGTAAGTATTCAATATCTTTCCCTTTTATACGGGCGATATTACCGGTAACTTCCCGCTTAATTTGAGAGCCACCAAAACCGGTAACAACTACTTCAGATAAGTTAGAAACAGCATTGGAAAGCGCTACATCCAGGTTTCCTGCTTTAACGGCAACTTCAAAATCATTAAAGCCAATAAATGAAAAGACTAAGGTTTTAACATTCGTTGCAAGTTTAATGCTGTATTTACCCTCTGCATCAGAAATGGATGCTACAGGAGTACCTTTACCTTTTACGGTTACGCCTGCAAGTGGATTACCTGTTGAAGCATCGGTGATTTTACCCAACACTGTTGTTTGAGAATAACCCATAACAACAAAGAAGACCATACAGAGCCCTGCCAGTAGTTTTTTTCTCATAGATAGTTTTTTGGTTACTATAACCATATGGTTAATAGCGAATGATGAAATTAGAAAAAAAAATGAATTAAAAGGATTCTGTTTATTAATTTTTACGATTTTTCTAAGTAAAATTGAAAAAATTATTAAAATATTCGATTTTTTTAATGGATAGATCAAAATTTAAATAATATATTATTAATTATAATGTATTTCATGTTTTTAAATAGGCATTTGAATTGGCCGTCTCGTTCTGATATACCTTATTCTACTGCCAATGTTGGTCAGGCGACCAACATTCTCTTTCATCTATCTTTATCCTGAATCTCTATCAATATGATTTTACCAATTCTTGTTGTTGCCCCATCTGATAAACGGGGGCGTGGTGTGTTTACTACAGTGGCTATTGCCGCTAATACCGTTATCGAAATTTCACCGGTATTAGTACTGAGTACTAAAGACCGCAAGCAGGTTGAGAAAACTGTTTTATTCGATTATATTTTTGAATGGGGCCCTGTAAAAGAAAAGAAAGCATGCATTGCATTGGGTTATCTGTCCTTATATAACCATGCCTATGATGCCAATTGTGATTATGAAATGGATTTTGATACCGAACTGATGACCATAAAAACGGTTCGCGACATACAAAAAGGCGAAGAGTTATTTATTAATTACAATGCAGTGGCTGATGATGCCACACCCATCTGGTTTGATGCAACATAGCTTTTCCGTTATGCTTTTCAGGCTAGTATTTCGTGAATATTTTTGCGAATATTTTCTGACATCCGCTGCATGGGCAGGTCGTTCTCATCTTTACCGAACGGATCCTCAATTTCTTCTGCGATCATTTCAAGGCTTCCCAGCACATAAGTGACAAAAGCTACCACCGGAATGGTAAGATAACCCAGCGTAAGCGCGAAACCCAATGGCATTGTAATAATATATAAGAAGAGGAATTTTTTGATGAATACACTATAGGAATAAGGAATGGGCGTATTTTTAATGCGTTCGCAGCCTCCGCAGATATCCAGGAAAGATTGAATCTCATTATTTAGCATCAGCATCTGGTAACCGGTAATTTTTTCATCCCGGTACAGCAGGTTAATCTTTGTCATCAGTAACATGACAACCTGGTTGGGAATATGTTTGCTGGTATCAAAATCCGGTATCTCCGGGTGCGGCGTAATATCCAATGCCAGGCGCGTACGTTCATTCAGTAAATGCAGCCTCAGTTCATCTGCGAATAATGGGATGAGTTTTTTAAAAAAGCTACGGTTCTTATCATCGTCATAATGTAACAGTGTATTGAGCTTAATGGCAAGGTTGCGGCTATTATTAACAAGGCTTCCCCATAGCTTTCTTCCTTCCCACCAGCGGTCATAAGCGGTATTGGTTCTGAATACAAGTAACATGGATATCGCAAAGCCCAGCAGGCTATGCATGGCAGGGATATTCTTAATATAACTGTTACCGGGTAGCTGCAGGTATGCCAGTTCCAGGTAAACAACCAGCCAGGCAAACAGGCAGGTTATTATAATAGCCGGTAATAGTTTACGGATGGTGTCTGCTTTATGAAAGCGGAAAATAAAGGGGAACCAGCCCTGTGTATTATAATTGATCATAGATTTTTTTATTCATCATTCAATATGGAAAATTACACAACAATACCTTAAACTTGCTTTATCATTCCCTATTTTCATTTTCACGTAAACAGATCCATTGGCCTATCATCAAAAAATAAGTTCCGCTTCTTTTGGCCCCGATTTTTTATGGGGTGTGGCCATTGCCGCCGCGCAGAATGAAGGCGCTTACAACGCGGATGGCCGCGGGTTGTCTATCTGGGATAGTTTCTCCCGCCGCCCAGGTAAGATAAAGGGGGGTGCAAAGCCCTTTGAGGCCTGCGATTTTTATTACCGTTATAAAGACGACCTGATGCTGGTAAAAGCATTGGGCTTTACCGTGTTCCGGTTTTCTATATCCTGGAGCCGTATTTTGCCGGAAGGTATGGGCCGCATTAATAAAGAAGGGATTGCCTTTTACCACAAACTAATTGATGAATGCCTGGAGTTGGGACTAATACCTTATGTAACCCTTTACCATTGGGACCTGCCGCTCGAACTACAGAAAAACGGGGGATGGACAAGCCACCAGATGCTTAAATGGTTTACCCGTTTTGTAACGGTATGCGCGGAAGAATTTGGCGATAAGGTTAAGAACTGGATCATCCTTAATGAACCCATGGGCTTTACTTCATTAGGGTATATGCTGGGTATGCATGCCCCGGGTAAAACGGGCCTCAGTAATTTTCTGCCTGCTGTTCACAATGCCGCCCTATGCCAGGCAGAAGGGGGTAGAATAATACGATCACTGGTTTTGAAGGCCAATATAGGTACCACTTTTTCCTTTAGTGAAGTGATGCCTTACACACAGCGGGAGGAAGATATGCTGGCAGCTAAAAGGGTAGATGCCATGCTCAACCGGCTGTTTATTGAACCTGTATTGGGGCGTGGATATCCGCATGTAGAAAATTTTCCTTTACTGGACAAATTACACCTGCACAATAAAGCCTGGAAATACATTGAAAGAATGAAATTCAATTTTGATTTCATCGGGCTACAGAATTATTTTTCGATTACCGTTAAACACAATCCCCTCATTCCTTACCTGCATGCTTCTGAGGTAAAAGCCACCACCCGTAAAGCGCCCCATACCGATATGGGATGGGAGATAAACGCGGATAGTTTTTACCGCGTGATAAAACGTGTTTGGCTGTACGGTGGTGTTAAAGAAATACTGATCACGGAAAGCGGCGCTTTTTTTAAGGATGAATTGGTAAATGGAGTGGTGAACGATGAAAAACGGATTGATTATTTTCAGCAATACATTACTGCCATGCTGAAAGCTAAAAAAGAAGGCGTGAATGTTAACGGCTATTTTGCCTGGACACTCACTGATAATTTTGAATGGTCGGAAGGCTATAAAGCAAGGTTTGGATTGATACACCTCGATTGTAAGACACAACTCCGTACCATTAAAAATTCTGGCTATTGGTTCCGGGATTTTTTAAAAACATACTGAATTTCTTTTCTTAAGTTTGGTAACTTAAAAACCAAACCATGGTTGGTACTGTTTTTCTTACCAACATTACTTAACCTGACTATATAACTGATGCTTATGAAAGTTTTATCACAACTGATGCTTAGCTGCTTATTTTCTTTCGCGGCCCTCTCACAAAAAACAATTGTCCCCGCTGTGATACCTGAGCTGATCCCTTCCGGTGTTGAAGTTACCGTAACACATAACAGTGTTACCATAGAGGGTAAACAGATCGCGTATACCGCTCATGCCGGGTATCTTAACCTTAAAAATGATACGGGCAAACTCATTGCTAAAGTGTTTTTCACTTATTATAAAAAAGATGGGGAGCCATCGGGTAAACGTCCGGTTACATTTACTTTTAATGGTGGTCCCGGCTCTTCATCTGTTTGGTTGCATATGGGCGGACTGGGGCCTAAGCGTGTATTACTGCAGGATGATGGGTTAGCTACGGCACCCCCGTATCAGTACATTAATAATGAGTATAGCTGGCTTAATAAAACAGACCTGGTATTCATTGATCCGGTATCAACAGGTTTCAGCAGGGCCGCATCCGGTGAGAATGCCAAACAGTTTCATGGCTATGTAGAAGATATTTCTTCGATGGGTTCCTTTATTCGCCATTTCCTGTCGCGCTATGAAAGATGGGGTTCGCCCAAGTACCTGGCAGGTGAAAGTTATGGTACCACCAGGGCCGCGGGTTTGTCGAAGTTTTTGCAGGACCGTTACCGGATATTCCTGAATGGTATTTTTTTGATATCCGCGGTATTGAATTTTGGCACCAATGATTATTATGTGGGCAATGATCTGCCAAGGGCCCTGTATATTCCTTCCTATACGGCTGCTGCCTGGTATCATAAAAAACTGGCGCCCGCATTGCAGGTTGATTTGAAGAGAACGTTGAAAGAAGCCGAAGCGTTTGCACTGGGCGAATACGCGTCTGCCCTGTTAAAAGGGGGTTGGCTAACAGATGCTGATAAAGACGCGGTGGCCACTAAAATGAGTTATTATACCGGGCTAAGTAAAGAGTTCTGTTTACAAAATAATCTAAGGGTGGAAGAGGGCCGTTTCTGGAAAGAGCTTAGAAGAAAAGACGGACTGATTATAGGCCGTTTAGATGCGAGGTTTACCGGGCGTGACCTGGATGATGGCGGGGAAACTTTTAGTTTCGACCCGTCTTTTGCTAATATAGACGGGCCTTTTACAGCTACTATCAATGACTATTTTCAAAAAGAACTGAATTTCAAGGAGGATAATGGCTATAATATTTTTGGAGATGTATATCCCTGGAATTATGGGAATGTGCAAAACCAGTTTTTAAATGTAGCGGAAAGCTTACGGGATGCCATGGCTAAGAATCCTGCATTGAAAGTATACGTGGGTTGCGGTTATTATGATTTTGCCACTCCCTATTTTACGGCACAATTCGATGTAGAGCACATGTTGCTGCGGCCTGAGCAAAGAAAGAATATCCAGTTTTATTTTTATGAGGCGGGCCATATGTATTATATAAACAAACCCTCCCTTGAACAGTCGAAAAAAGATGTGGATGCCTTTTTTAACTGGAGTACTAATGTTCAATAGACCGCCAAAAGCAGGCTTGGTACTAAGAATGACAGCCAAAACATTAAAAAATGATTAAAGTCATAGTTTGTAGTTAAACTTTCAATAAATTTGTCGTATAATTACTACAAATGAAAACTGCCCGCCAGCTATCCATCGCAATTCTGCTGTTATTTTTTGTAACGGCATCATTTGGAAGTTATCACATGATAACCGACCCTACGGGCAATTCTTTGGGACTTCCTTTCTATTTACTGAATGGTTCCGTCTTTACCAATTACTATGCGGTTGGCTGGATATTATTGTTTACAGTAGCGTTATTCAGTGGGTTGGTTAGCCTGCTGGTTATTCGTAAAAACTGGTATTACTCTATTTTTATCATGATCCAGGGGGTGATCGTCTGTATGTTTGTTTTTATCGAATGGTTATTACTCGGCGAAACATTTATCATACAATATGTATTCCTGATTCTTGGTATGGCATTAATAGGATTAGGCGCCTTGCAAAACCAGCGTAAGATAGCCGTTGATTCAGAAAAGGCGGCTCATCCGCAACTTCAGCCCAGGAGCCATCATCATAAGCACAGGAAGCAAAAATAAGTAAGAAACAGCGATGCTTTTCTCTTCCTGGTTTGCATAAAATAAATATTCCGGGCGTAACCTTATTTTTCCAGAAGTTGTAAACAAACCGGGCTGGGCACTTCAATCTGTTGCAATGTTCTTTGCAATAAACCGGTGGTACCCTCTCTTTTAAAAACCACTATATTATTGGTTTTTTGATTAGCCACTAACAGGTATTTCCCGGTTGGATCGATGATAAAATTCCGGGGTTGCAAACCGCCGGTTGGCTGATAGCCCACGATGGTTAATTTGCCTGTAGTCGCGTCAATCGAAAAAATGGCGAGGTTATTTTCTTCACCCCTGTTCGACGCGTATAAAAATTTTCCGTCGGGCGAAACATGAATATCGGCGCTACCCGGTTGTCCTTTAAAGTCGGAAGGATGTGTAGCAATGGTTTGTATTGGGGTTAATAGTCCATTGGCATAGGTACAAACTTTTACGGTACCCGTTAATTCTTCCAACAGGTAAGCGAATTTTTTATTGGGATGAAAATCAAGATGTCTTGGCCCGCTGCCGGGAACAGAAGCTGTAAAGGGAACGGTTGCGGGTTGTAAAGGTTTACTATTCTGTGCCGCAAAGCGATAGGCCATTACTTTATCCATACCCAGGTCGGGCGCCAGTATATATTGAAAGCCTGGTGTGAAAAAGGTGGAATGCACATGCGCGTTTTCCTGTCTTTGTGTGTTCACACTGCTCCCTTTGTGTTGAATGAGTTGCGCGTAAGGTTGTAAACTGCCATTGGTATTGATGGGAAAGGCAGAGAGACTACCACTACTGTAATTAGCTACCACGGCCCATTTACCGGTAGGTTCTGTGGTAATAAAACAAGGATCATCGCCACCGCTCAACTGTTGATTCAGGAAACTGAGTTGACCGGATTTCCTGTCAAAAGCGTAAGCGCTTACATGCCCGGGCTGCTCTCTGCCGGTTTCATTAACCGCGTATAAATAATTTCCATTGGGTGATAGCGCCAGGAAAGATGGGTTGGAGCTACTGTCTGTATTGCTTACCCACTCTACTTCCCCGTTATTCGAATTAAATTGAAATACATAGATGCCTTTACTTTTACCTGAAGTATAGGTACCGGCGAACAGGTAATATTGCTGGGAAGAAACGGATAGGGCGCAAAGAGAGAGACAAATAATCAAAAGCAATCGCATAGAAAATATATTTTTAAGCTGAAAGATAAGCCTGGCCTGTTTTAGGATATAATTTTATTTAGTGTAGCCGCGATTATTGATATACCCTCACATAATCTATTTCCATTTTTTGCGGGAAGATGCCGGCATCAACGCCTTTCTGGCCACCCCAGTCGCCACCTACCGCGATATTTAATAGCAGGTGAAAAGGTTGATCAAATGGCCAGGCCTCTTTTCCTGAATGCTCATTTTTGAAAGTAAAATAAACTTTACCGTCAATGAGCACGGAAACCGTTTCCGCATCCCAGTCCAGGGAATATATATGAAAGGCCTCACTGCAATCGGGTACGGAAATAGTAGCTGTTTTTTGCGTACCAATGCTGTGAAAATATTTACGGGTATGCGTAGAAGCATGCACAACGCCATGGTTATATCCCACATGTTCCATAATATCAATCTCTCCATCATCCGGCCATTTCAATGGCGTAGTTGAGCCCAGCATCCAGATAGCGGGCCATGTGCCAAGACCTTTGGGTATGCGGGCCTTTACATCGATATGCCCGTATGTCCAGTCGCCCTTTCCCTTGGTTACCAGCCTGGCGCTTGAGTAAGCATTATTTTCAATGGTTTCTTTTTTTACTTCTATGATAAGATGGCCTTTTTCCACCCTGGCATTACCCGGCTGTTTTAATGTATAGTATTGCAATTCATGGTTTCCCCAACCGTTACCACCTACATCATAACTCCATTTGGTAGAGTCCGGAAGGCCTTGATAATTGAATTCATCACTCCAGACCAGTTTCCTTTTTGATTGGGCATTTACAGGTGAAAGGCAGGCTGATAGCGCGATGCAGCATAAGGTAAAAGATAACTGTTTCTTCATATGGTTGGCATGTAAGTAGGGGGCAAGATACTCATAAAATGAGCAATTGTTCAGGGCTTTTCCAGGCTTTCAGAAAAAAATTTGCCTGTAAAAGTAGAAGCTTTACTTTTGTGCCTCACAATGAAAGTACTGGTACACATACCTCACCATCATTTCTTACCCATCGGGTAGGCTGCTGGTGTTTTGTGCCTCTTGCAATAAAACATTAAAAGGCTTACCTGAACGGTAGGTCTTTTTTTATTAAATCCCCCTCCCCTGAAGTGGGGTATTACACTTCAGGAAAAAAATATTGCTAAAGAGCAATTCAGTTATGAACAAGAATAATCAGCAGGGTCCGTTAGCGGATGGTGGAAAATTAAAATTAGCTATTCAGAAAAGTGGCAGGTTACATGATGATTCAATACGCCTCTTAAAGGAATGCGGTATTGATATCAGTAATGGGGTTAATAAACTGAAAGCGGAAGCGAATAATTTTCCGATTGAAGTATACTTTTTACGCGATGATGATATCCCGCAATATGTGGAGGACGCGGTAGCCGATATTGGATTTGTTGGAGAAAATGTGGTGTACGAAAAGAAAAAGAAGGTAGCAGTCGTTGAAAAACTGGGATTTGGTAAATGCCGTTTGAGTATTGCCGTACGCAGGAACGAGGAATACGATAATGAACAATTTCTTTCCGGCAAAAAAATTGCCACCAGTTATCCTGTTATCCTGGGCGATTTTCTGAAAGCCAAAGGGGTGTCCGCGGAAATACATGAGATTAGTGGCAGTGTTGAGATAGCGCCTGGTATTGGCCTCGCGGATGCTATCTGCGACCTGGTTAGCAGTGGTTCTACCTTATTCATGAATGGGCTGAAAGAAACGGAAACGATCCTGCAATCACAGGCGGTACTCATTAAACACGCGAATCTTGTTCCGGCTAAACAACTATTACTGGATCGTTTGTTGTTCCGTATTCAATCCGTTAAAAAAGCTAAGAACAATAAATATATTTTGCTGAATGCACCCAATGATAAGTTAAACGAGATCATCGGTTTATTACCCGGGATGAAAAGCCCAACGGTATTACCACTGGCAGAAGCCGGCTGGAGCAGCGTTCACAGTGTGTTGAATGAAAATGATTTCTGGGATATTATTGAACAGTTAAAAGCGGCAGGGGCACAGGGAATATTAGTGGTTCCGATTGAGAAAATGATTATCTAAGTCCCGCTGATTGAAGAAGCGTTCCGTTAAATGAAAACACAACCATGCAAATAATTAAATATCCCTCCCCCGGTACATGGAAGCAGTTGCTGCAAAGGCCCGCAATTGACAAAACCTCTTTGCTGGAGCAGGTGAAAATTGTAATGGATGAGGTAAAGCTGAATGGAGATGCGGCCGTAATAAAGTTCACCCAACAGTTTGATGGAGTAGTCCTATCCGGCATGCAGGTGACAGAAGATGAGATAGCGGAAGCGGTAGCGTTGGTTTCTGATGAATTGAAAAAAGCCATCCGGCAGGCGGCAGCGAATGTGACATTGTTTCATGAAAAACAGGTGCCAGGTATTGAATTGATTGAAACGATGATAGGTGTACAATGCTGGCGCAAAAGTATCGGGATAGAAAAAGTGGGTTTGTACATACCGGGGGGTACTGCTCCCTTGTTTTCTACTATTTTGATGCTGGGTATTCCGGCAAGGATCGCGGGTTGTAAAGAGATAGTGCTTTGTTCACCTCCCAATAAACAGGGTAAGCTGCACCCGGCCATTATCTATGCCGCGCAACTGGTAGGGATTACTAAAATATGTAAAATTGGCGGTGTACAGGCCATTGCCGCGATGGCTTATGGTACTGCCACTGTGCCACAGGTTTCTAAAATATTCGGACCGGGCAATCAATATGTAACTACTGCCAAACAACTGGTTCAGCAGGAGGGTATTGCCATTGATATGCCGGCGGGCCCCAGTGAAGTTTGTGTATTGGCCGATGAAACCGCGAATGCTTCTTTTGTGGCGGCGGATTTATTAAGCCAGGCAGAACACGGGGTGGATAGCCAGGTATTGTTAGTGACCACTAATGAGTTACTGGTTACACAGGTACAGGAAGAATTGCAAAAGCAGCTTGCTTTATTGCCCCGAAAAAAGATAGCTGAGAAAGCACTCGAAAACAGTATGGCCATTGTAGTAAAGAATTTGGAAGACGGGATTGCATTGGTGAATGAGTATGCCGCCGAACATTTAATGATTGCCTGTAAAAATGAAGATGTTATCGGAGAAAAAATTACCAATGCCGGTTCTGTTTTCCTGGGAAATTATTCACCGGAAAGCGCGGGTGATTATGCCAGCGGTACTAATCATACCTTACCCACAAATGGCTATGCGAAAGCCTATAGCGGCGTGAGTGTGGATAGTTTTGTACGGAAAGTGACTTATCAAAAATTATCAAAGCAGGGTTTGCAAAATATCGGGCACACGGTAGTGTTGATGGCAGAGGCGGAAGGACTGGATGGGCATGCGAATGCGGTGAGGGTTAGGAATGAGTTGGGAGTTAGGAGTTAGGAGTTGTGTTTTTGACTTTTGACTTTTTTGGGGGTTCATGCTTATTTTAACAATCGTATATGTTTCAACTGGAAAAACTGATCAGGGCAAATATTCAGAGATTAACGCCTTATTCATCGGCCCGTGATGAATATAGTGGTGAGGCGAAAGTGTTTCTGGACGCGAATGAAAATAGTTTGGGATCACCTCTTACCAAATGGTATCATCGCTATCCAGATCCGCACCAGCGAAAGCTTAAAGAAAAACTGGGTGTAATTAAAGGGATCAGCGCGAACCATATTTTTTTAGGTAATGGCAGTGATGAATGCATTGACCTGTTATTCCGGTGCTTTTGCGAGCCGGGTAAAGACAATGTAATTATTTGCCCGCCTACCTATGGCATGTATGCGGTAAGCGCCAATATTAATGATGTTGCAATTAAGAAAGCGCCCTTGCTGGATGATTTTCAACTGGACCTGGTGCATCTTGAAACCCTGGTAGATGACCATACTAAACTTATCTGGCTTTGTTCACCCAATAATCCAACCGGTAACTGTTTGTACAGAGAGGATATAGAAATGGTGCTGAATAATTTTAATGGGATTGTAGTAATTGATGAAGCTTATATCAATTTCGCCAAACAAAATTCCTTCATCCGGAACCTGGCTGATTATCCGAATCTCGTTGTTTTGCAAACATTGAGTAAGGCATGGGGGTTGGCGGGGTTGCGTGTGGGTATGGCATTCGCTTCTCCGGCTATCATCGCGGTGCTTGACAAAGTAAAGCCACCCTATAATATTAACCAGGCCACACAGGAACTTGTGTTGCAGGCGCTGGAAGAAGTGGAACAGGTAAATGATATGATCCGTTTACTGGTAGATATGCGTGACGCTTTGGCTGAGGTTTTTTTATTGATGCCCACTGTTGAAAAAGTGTATCCGTCGGATGCGAATTTTTTACTGGTAAAAGTGAAAGATGCCAGAAAAATATACGAATTCCTGCTAACGAAAGGTATTGTGCTGCGCGACAGGAGTAATGTGGCACTTTGTGAGGATTGTTTACGGATTACCATTGGAACAGAAAAAGAGAATACCCTGCTGGTAGATGCCATGCGGGATTGGTATGCTTTATAAACAAAACAGCCATTCTATTGTTTTGATTTGTAATTTCAAATTTCAAACACATTCATAATATGCAAAAGTATTTCTGTTTTCTTTCCCTGTTGTTGCTGGTGGCCGGTATAGGAACAACCCCTGTTACCAAAGCATCAGATTCACTCAAAGTTATTTCTACCGCGGGCATCCGGGCTGAAGAAGAAAATGCCGGACTCAAATTGCCGCCAGGTTTTGTTGCCTTAAAAGTGGCTGAAAATGTTGGCAGGGCCCGGCATATTGCCGTTACGGCACAGGGAGATATTTATGTAAAACTGATGGGCAGGGTGGCTGAGGGTAAAGGCATTCTTCGTTTGCGTGATACCAACGGGGATGGTAAGGCGGAGGAAATTACCGGCCTGGGAAATTACGGAGGTACCGGTCTTGTTATCAATAATGGATATCTCTATGCTTCTTCGGACGCGGAAGTATTCCGTTATCAATTAAATGATAAAGGAGAAGTGATCAATCCATCGCAACCTGAAAAAATTATCACCGGGTTAATCAATCGCCGCCAGCATGAATCAAAGTCGGTAACCCTTGATAAACTGGGAAATATATATGTGAACATAGGCGCTTTTTCTAATTCCTGCCAGGAGCAGGACAGAACACCGGGTTCAAAAGGCAGGATGCCCTGCCCTGTACTCGATTCGGCCGGAGGTATCTGGCAGTTCAGGGCCGATAAACTTAACCAGACTTATGGAGATGGCATTCGGTATGCGACCGGCCTGCGCAATGTAGTGGGTTTGGATTGGAACAACCAGTCAGACCAGTTATATGTAATGCAGCATGGACGTGATGACCTGCACAGGTTATTTCCGGATGTATATAGTGAGCAGGACAATGCCGAAATACCTGCCGAAACCATGTATGCCCTGAACAAAGGAGATGATGCGGGATGGCCCTATATTTATTATGATCCTGCGCAGCATAAAAAAATATTGGCGCCGGAATATGGGGGTGATGGTAAAAAAGAAGCCGGTAAGGATGCTATCGATCCTGCAGTGGTTTTCCCCGCTCACCTGGCGCCTAATGCTTTGTTATTCTATACAGGAGATCAATTTCCCGCGAAATATAAAAATGGCGCATTTGTAGCTTTTCATGGATCATGGAACCGCGCTCCATTACCACAGGAAGGGTATTCTGTGGCATTTGTACCTTTTGAAAATGGAAAACCAACCGGTAAATGGGAAATATTCGCGGATGGTTTTTCAGGCCTGGAAGTGGTAACCGGTACCCGTGGCGCGCAACACCGCCCCAGTGGCCTGGCCCAGGGCCCCGATGGCTCTTTGTATGTTTCTGATGACCAGAAAGGAACTATTTACCGTATTATTTATAAAGGAAAATAAACAGATTGATGAAGAGAATTAGTGGATCTATAGCGCTGATAGCAGCCTTAATGAGTTTTCAGCATTTACCTAAAAAAACAGGGCCGACAAAGTCGGGAAAAAGTACCGTTTTGATTACCGAATCCATTGAAAGAGGTAAAATCATCTATCTGCAAAAATGTCTTTCCTGCCACCAGGTAGACGGAGGCGGGGTACCACATTTAAACGCGCCACTGGATGGGGCAAGCGCCGTAGTGGGGAATGATAAGGCAAAGATCATCAGAATTGTATTGAATGGTATGACAGACAGGGTAGAAATTGATGGCGAATATTACAGTAATAATATGGCCCCGCATAAAGACCTGACCAATCGGCAAATAGCGGATGTATTAACTTATGTACGGAATAGCTGGACCAATAAGGCTTCTGCGGTTACCGCGGCAGAAGTAAAAGCTGTTCGGGCAAAAAATAAATAGTATGGGTAAACGAATTCTTTTTATAGACAGGGATGGTGTAATTCTACAGGAACCGCCAACGAATTTTCAGGTGGATACTATTGAAAAAACTTCTTTTGTGCCCGGCGCTATTACTGCCTTATCCGCTATTGCAGCCGACCTTGATTATTATAAAGTGATGGTAACCAACCAGGATGGACTGGGCACTGCATCCTATCCTGAAAAAGATTTTATTCCTTACCAGGATCTGATGAACAGAACATTAGCGGGAGAAGGTTTTGTGTTTGATGAAATCTGTATAGATAAAACATTCGCGACTGAAAATAAACCAACGCGTAAGCCTGGCATTGCTTTGCTTACACACCTGTTACATAATGAAACATTTGACCTGGCTAACTCTTATGTAGTAGGAGACAGGTGGAGCGATATTGAACTGGCAAAAAACCTGGGTTGTAAAGCCATTTATTTCCGTTCTTCCTTACACGATTTAACCGCTGAAGAAGAAACAAGACTTAGGGGTACCATTGCATTTGAAACGGATAGCTGGGCCGGTATATATACTTTTCTGAAATTGGGTTTACGGAAAGTATCGCATGAACGAAATACCAATGAAACAAAGATCAGGGTAGAACTAAACCTGGATGGTAATGGTAAAGCGGATATTGATACAGGGTTAGGTTTTTTTGATCATATGCTCGACCAGGTTGCCCGCCATGGAAAAATAGATCTTACGGTTAGTACAAAGGGCGATTTGCAGATTGATGAGCACCATACGGTAGAAGATACCGGTATCGCGCTGGGAGAAGCTTTTGCCAAAGCATTGGTTGATAAGCGCGGGATGGAAAGATATGGATTTGCCTTACCCATGGACGAAGCTGAAGCCAAAGTACTGATTGATTTTGGGGGTCGCAACTGGATCGTATGGAATGCTGAATTTAAACGTGAAAAAATTGGTGAAATGCCTACTGAAATGTTCTTCCATTTTTTTAAATCTTTTAGCGATGCGGCGAAATGTAACCTGAATATAGAATGTAAGGGCGAAAATGAACACCATAAAATAGAAGCCATTTTTAAAGCATTCGCGAAAGCGATCAGGATGGCAGTGAGGCGGGACCCGTTGAGTAATTATTTGCCCTCAACGAAGGGGGTGGTGTAGGGAGTTAGGAGTTAGGAGTTTTGGGGGGAGGATAAAAAAGATTTGTTTATGTTCGTATTCTATCGCAAATTTGTACACATAATGCAACAGGTAACAAACAAATATTGGTGGTGGCATACAAACTCCGTTCGGGGATTGTAATGGCATAGCCAGTACTTTTTGAATCATATTCAGAACCCCGACAGCGATTGCCGGGGTTTTTTATTACCTGTGGGGTAAGCGAAAATATTTGATCACCTGCTTTGGATTCTCTTCGGAATTTGAGGTATAAATTACCCTTTAGAGGGGCATGGGAATGAAAAAAATAGCATTACAAACCGTTTGCAAAAAAATGCTGGCCGATGTATTTACACCGGTAGGTATTTATTTACGGGTTCGCGACCGGTTTCGGGATACTGTTTTATTGGAAAGCACCGACCATCACGCCGCCGAAAACAGTTACTCATTTATTTGTATCAACGCCATCGGGGGTATTGAGATAACTTCTACAAAAAGTATCGAATTCAAATTGCCCCTGCAAAAACCGGAAAGGATAGCTATCAATAACACGGCGGCGGTTCCCGGTTTATTATGGGGCTATATGCAGGAGTTTGATGTAAAAATTCCGGAAACAAAAGAGGCTTTATATGCCCAGGGCCTTTATGGCTATACCTGTTTTGACGCGGTACAGTTTTTTGATACGATTTCGTTACAGGCCGCGAATAGCGAACCACCCATCATCCCGTTGATGCGCTACCGTTTATATCAGTACGTGATAGCCTTCAATCATTTTAAGGATGAATTGTTTATTTGTGAAAATAAAATAGCGGGTCTTGAGTCGGATATGGCCATGGTTGAATCATTGATTAAAAGCAAGGATGTACCTGTATATCCATTTAAAACCAATGGGGTTGAAACTTCCAATATGCCGGATGAAGCATATACCGCGATGGTACAAAAAGGCATCCGGCGTTGTTTAAGGGGCGATGTGTTCCAGGTTGTATTAAGCAGGCGTTTTCAACAGGGGTTTACCGGCGATGAATTCAATGTTTACAGGGCATTGCGGAGTGTAAATCCTTCACCCTATTTATTTTTCTTTGATTATGGTGATTATAAACTGATGGGCTCTTCTCCTGAAGCACAATTGATTATTGAAAACGGGAAAGCGATGGTACACCCGATAGCCGGAACCTTTAAAAGAACCGGCGATCATGAGACTGATCAGCAAATGGCTGAAAAATTATTACTGGATGCCAAAGAAAATGCGGAACATGTAATGCTGGTTGACCTTGCCCGCAATGATCTGAGCAGGGCCTGTGATGAAGTTGTAGTGAGTCATTACCGGCAGGTACAATATTATAGTCACGTAATTCATTTGGTAAGTGAAGTAACCGGGAAAGTGAGGAAAAACCAGAACCCATTTGAATTGCTGGCCAAAACATTTCCGGCAGGCACTTTAAGCGGGGCGCCCAAGTTCAAGGCCATGGAAATTATTGATGCCTATGAACCCACTGCCCGTAGTTATTATGGTGGCGGCATCGGTTTTATGGGATTTAACGGATCCTGTAACCACGCCATCATGATCCGTACTTTTTTAAGCAGGAATAATACGCTCACTTACCAGGCAGGCGCCGGTGTGGTTGCTGCCAGTATTCCGGAAAATGAATTGCAGGAAGTAAACAATAAACTGAATGCCCTGAAAAAAGCGATTGAGATAGCGGAAGATATTTAGTTCAAAGACAAAGACATAGTAAAGAAATAGCCAATGAAAATTTTAGTTTTTGATAATTACGATTCGTTCACGTACAACCTGGTTCACCTGGTTGAGAAGATCACACATACCAAAGTGGATGTTTTCCGGAATGATGAATTGCCACTGGAAAAAGTGAAAGCATATGATAAGATCATACTGTCGCCCGGCCCCGGTATTCCTGCCGAAGCGGGAATGCTATTGCCTTTAATCAAAGAATATGCCGCCGGCAAATCCATTCTCGGCGTTTGTTTGGGACACCAGGCGATAGGTGAGGCATTTGGGGGAACGCTTACCAATTTGTCAACAGTGTACCATGGAGTGGCTATGCCGGTAGAAGTCAGGAGTGAGAAGTCGGGAGTGAGGAGCAGGTTATTTGAGGGATTGCCAGACTCATTGGATGTTGGGCGATACCATAGTTGGGTAATCAGTGAGGAAAATTTTCCGGATGAACTGGAGATAACGGCACGCGATGCCAATCATTATATCATGGCATTGCAGCATACTATTTATGATGTGCAGGGTGTACAATTTCATCCGGAAAGTATTTTAACACCCGATGGAGAAAAAATAATCAGTAACTGGTTAAAAAACTAATATGAAGAAGGTTTTACAATATTTGTTTGAACATAAAACACTGTCGCGCGAACAGGCTAAAGATATTTTACTCAAAATGTCTGCCGGCGAATATAATGAAAGTGAGCTGTCTGCTTTCATCACCGTTTTTCTAATGCGTAGTATTACCATTGAGGAGTTGCAGGGCTTTAGGGATGCGCTATTGGCGCTTTGTGTGAAGATAGACCTGAATGGGCACCTTGTAATGGATATTGTAGGTACGGGTGGTGACGGGAAGAATACTTTTAATATTTCAACCCTTAGCTGTTTTATTGTAGCGGGCGCCGGACAGAAAGTAGCCAAGCATGGTAATTACGGGGCCACATCTATCAGCGGGTCATCCAATGTAATGGAGCAATTGGGCTATCGTTTTAAAAATGATAATGGGCTTTTACTCAAAGAAATCGAGACTTCCAATATCTGTTTTCTGCATGCGCCCTTTTTTCATCCTGCATTGAAAATTGTGGGTCCTATCCGTAAAAATTTAGGTGTCAGAACTTTCTTCAATATGCTGGGGCCGATGGTAAACCCGGCATCGCCCGCATTTCAATTGGTGGGTGTGTACAACCTGGAAATGGCGCGTATCTATAATTATTTGTTACAGCAAACAGGAAAGGCTTTCACCATTATTCATAGTTTGGATGGCTATGATGAGATAACGCTTACCAATGATACCAAGGTTATTACCAATGAAGGGGAAAAAGTGATGACCCCTGAGCAATTGGGTAAACGGATGGTAGTGGCCGAAGATATTTACGGAGGTAATACGGTAGAAGAAGCCGCGAAAATATTTACAAAGATCATCAGTGGCGAAGGAAGCTGGGCCCAGAATGCGGTGGTAATAGCCAATGCCGCAATGGCGCTGCATGGTACAGGCAGCTACAACAGTTATGAAGAAGCTTACCTTGCCGCGGTAGATAGTCTCGACAGCGGTAAAGCTTACCAGTCATTGAAAACCTTAATCAGCCTGCAGTAATATGAACCTGTTAGAAACGATAGTAGCCCACAAAAAAAAGGAAGTCGCGAAGCATAAATCGGAAATGTCTATTTCGGAACTGGAAAAAGCCAAATACTTTTTACATGAACCTTTATCATTAAAAAAGTTTCTGCTGGATCCTGCCAAAACCGGCATCATTGCTGAATTTAAAAGAAAATCTCCCAGTAAGGGTATCATAAATAACCGGGTAACAGTGGAAGAAGTTACTACCGCTTACGCAAAATATGGCGCTTCCGGCATTTCTGTTTTAACGGATCATGATTTTTTTGGTGGCTCATTAAGTGATCTTATGGCAGCCACCATTAATGAAGTGCCCCTGTTACGTAAGGATTTTATGGTAGATGCGTACCAGGTCTTTGAAGCCAAAGCCTACGGTGCGGAAGTGATTTTACTGATCGCCGCCTGCTTAACACCTGCCGAAGTAAAGAAGATGGCCGCGTTGGCAAAAAGCATGCGAATGGAAGTTTTATTGGAAATACACAACACGGAAGAGTTGAACCATATTTGTGATGAGGTTGATTTTGTAGGTGTAAATAACCGTAACCTCAAAACATTTGAAGTTAGTATTGATACCTCACTGGATCTTATTAACAAAATACCCAGCGAAAAGCTTGCTATCGCGGAAAGCGGCATCAGTACTGTGGATACTATTGTAACTTTACGAAATGCCGGTTTCAGGGGTTTTCTGATTGGTGAAAACTTTATGAAACAAATAAGTCCTTCGATCGCTTTTGCTGATTTTGTTAATCAACTAAAAGCAACTTAATATGCGTATCAAAGTTTGTGGTATGACAAGCGCCGGGCAGGTATTGCAACTGGATGATATGGGCGTTGAATTTGCCGGATTTATTTTCTATCCAAAGTCGCCGAGGTATGTATATAAGTTTATGTCGCGGCCGGAAATAAAGAAAATAAAAGGCAGGGGCATTAATAAAGTGGGGGTGTTTGTAAATGCCCCGCTGGAAGAAGTGTTGCAGGCCGTAGATGATTGTGGCTTATACCTGGTACAACTGCATGGCGATGAAACGCCAAAATATTGTGAGAAGATAGCCGATTATGTAACGGTAGTAAAAGCATTTCGTTTGCGGGAGGATGAAAATATTTTATGGAAAGTAAAAGACTATCGTGATATCGCGGATATGTTTTTATTTGATACCGAAGGCGCAGGGTATGGTGGAACGGGCCGGAAGTTTGACTGGAAGATGCTGCAGGGACTGAATATAGGCAAGCCATTTTTTTTGAGTGGGGGAATTGAACCGGGTGATACGGATAAGCTAAAGGAATTTGTAAAAGACCCCGTGGCTAAGGACCTTTTTTCGATTGATGTGAACAGTAGGTTTGAAATTTCTCCCGGCATAAAGGATATGAATAAATTAAAGGATTTTATCGCGGCGATAAAACAGGTCTGACGAAAAAGAATACACATGACAACAAAAGAAACTTATCAAAATCCTGATGCGCAGGGGTATTATGGCCAATTTGGCGGAGCCTATATCCCTGAAATGTTGCACAGGAATGTGGCAGAGCTGAAGGCAAGGTACCTGGATATCATGTATGAAGCCGCTTTTCAAAAAGAGTTCCGGCTTTTGCTGAAAGATTATGTAGGCAGGCCTACACCACTGTTTTTGGCAGAACGGTTGAGCAAGGAATTTAATGCCACTATTTACCTGAAGCGGGAGGACCTTTGTCATACAGGCGCCCACAAAATAAATAATACCATTGGCCAGATTTTATTGGCCGGGAAATTAGGTAAAACCCGCATCATTGCAGAGACCGGGGCCGGCCAGCATGGGGTGGCCACAGCTACGGTTTGTGCTTTAAAAGGGATAGAATGTATTGTATATATGGGTGAAAAAGATATTGAAAGGCAGGCCCCCAATGTAGCAAGAATGAAAATGCTGGGCGCTACAGTGATTCCGGCAACCAGTGGCAGCAAAACACTGAAAGACGCGACGAATGAAGCCATTCGCGACTGGATCAATAATCCCGTTGATACACATTATATCATCGGGAGTGTTGTGGGCCCTCATCCTTACCCCGATATGGTGGCACGTTTTCAAAGCGTTATCAGCGAAGAAATGAGATGGCAGTTAAAAGAAAAAACCGGCAGTGAATTGCCAACGCATGTATTGGCCTGTGTGGGCGGTGGCAGTAACGCGGCAGGCGCTTTTTATCATTTTCTGGATGAGTTGCGTGTAAAATTAGTAGCGGTAGAAGCAGCCGGTCATGGCGTTTATAGCGGTAAGAGCGCCGCAACAACACAGTTAGGTAAACCCGGTATTTTACATGGCAGCAAAAGCCTGCTTATGCAAACAGCGGATGGGCAGGTGGTAGAGCCACACAGCATTTCGGCCGGGTTGGATTATCCGGGTGTGGGTCCGATGCACGCGAATTTATTTGCCAGTGGCCGGGGTACTTTCTTAAGCGCCACCGATGAAGAAGCCTTGCAGGCCGCTTTCCATATCAGTAAAACAGAAGGTATTATACCTGCACTGGAAACGGCACATGCTTTTGCTGTACTCGGAAAATTGAATTTAAAATCAAGTGATAAAGTAGTGGTTTGTTTAAGCGGAAGAGGCGATAAAGACCTGGCTACTTATATGAATGCAATGGATTGATTTTTTAATAGGTTATATCCTTCGTGTCCCTTTGTGCCTTCGGGCCCTTGTGGCTAAAAAAAAATTATGAGCAGAATAAAAGACTTATTTGAAAGAAAAAAAAGCCAGGTACTAAATGTATACTGCACGGCCGGCTATCCGCGGCTAAACAGCACGCTGTCTATTCTACATTCCCTGCAATCGAATGGGGCAGACCTGGTAGAATTGGGTATGCCCTACAGCGATCCGCTGGCAGATGGCCCCGTGATACAGGCCAGTGGTAACAAGGCTTTGGAGAACGGGATGACCATCGCGGTACTTTTTGAGCAGCTTGCCGGTTTCAGGAAGGAGATAGATTTGCCTGTTATATTAATGGGGTATATGAACCCTGTTTTACAATATGGGTTTGAGAAATTTTGCGCGGAAGCGGCAAAAGTGGGGATAGATGGATTAATTCTGCCTGATTTGCCTGAGTATGAATTTGAAACGGAATATGGCGCCATCATCCAAAAATATGGACTTGATTTTATATTCCTGGTAACCCCGGAAACTTCGGAAGACAGGGTACGAAAATTAGATGAATTAAGCGCCGGTTTTTTATATGCCGTAAGTTCTTCCGCCACAACCGGAAAGGATAAAGATTTTACAGCGGTGGAAACCTACCTGCAAAAATTGCAATCCATGCAATTGAAAAACCCGGTGCTGGTAGGGTTTGGCATTAAGGATAGCGGTACTTTTCAGTCGGCATGTAAATTCGCGAATGGCGCCATCATTGGAAGCGCTTATATAAAAGCATTAGATGGGGGTGGTGAGATAGAAACGGTTACCCATCATTTTCTAAGCAATATTATTCAGAAAAAATAAGTAGCAAAAATAGAGCGACAAACGGGACTCGAACCCGCCACCTTCAGTTTGGGAAACTGATACTCTACCGGATGAGCTATTGTCGCTTTTAATACTAAATAAAGTTAAGATGAAACTGGTAATTATTAAATATAATGCGGGAAATATTCAATCGGTGCTGTATGCACTGGAACGGATAGGTATGGAGGCCATTGTAACAGATGATCATGCAACCATCAGGGCAGCGGATAAAGTGATCTTTCCCGGTGTGGGAGAAGCCAGTACGGCCATGAACTATCTGAAGGAAAGGGGCCTGGATACCGTTATTAAAAACCTGGAACAACCTGTACTCGGTATCTGCCTTGGCATGCAACTCATGTGCGCCTACAGTGAAGAGAATGATACCCAATGCCTGGGTATTTTTGAAGAAAAAATTAAATGGTTTCAATCAACGCAACCGGCGATCAAAGTACCACAGATAGGATGGAATAATATCTATGACCTTAAAACACCATTGTTTACAGGTATTCCCGAAAACAGTTATTGTTATTTTGTACATGGCTATTATGCAGCGCTGGGCGGGCATACGATTGCAACCACTAATTACATACAACCCTACAGCGCGGCCTTACATAAAAATAATTTTTACGGAACCCAGTTCCATCCGGAGAAAAGCGCCGAAACAGGAGAGAAGATTTTAAAGAACTTTATAAAAATGTAAAAGCTCAATTATTAATTAGTCAATCAAATGCAAATTATTCCGGCAATAGATATTATCGATGGAAAATGTGTTCGCTTAACGCAGGGCGATTACGGGCAGAAAACCATTTACAATGAAAATCCTTTGGAAGTAGCCAAAACATTCGAAGCGGCCGGATTGCAGCGCCTTCACCTGGTTGATCTGGATGGTGCAAAAGCCGGGTCCGTTAAAAACTGGAAAGTATTGGAATCCATCGCGGCCAATACTTCTTTGGTAATTGATTTTGGAGGAGGCATTAAACAGGAGGCAGATCTGAACATAGTATTCAACTCGGGAGCGGCTTTGGCTACTATTGGTAGTTTGGCTGTTAAGAATGAGACCTTATTTGTACAATGGCTGCACCGGTTTGGGGCGGATAAATTTTTGCTGGGCGCCGATGTGAAAGGGGAAAAAATTGCCGTTGGCGGCTGGTTAGAAACTACGGATATTGATATCTATGACTTTATCAGTAAATATATTAACCATGGCATACAACAACTTTTTTGTACGGATGTAAGTAAGGATGGGAAACTGGAGGGGCCATCAACCATCCTGTATACAAATATCATTACCCGTTTTCCGGAACTGCATTTTATTGCCAGTGGTGGTGTTAGCTCTATCGGTGATTTACAGGAACTGGAAAGAATGGGTTGTGGAGGGGTTATCGTTGGGAAAGCGATTTATGAAAACCGAATATCGCTTGATGAATTAAAAGTATTCTGACAAAACGACACGAATACATAATAAAAAATATGCTTACAAAAAGAATAATACCATGCCTTGATATCAGGGACGGAAGAACCGTTAAGGGCGTGAATTTTGAAAATATCCGCGATGCCGGCGACCCTGTTGAATTAGGCGCTTTCTACGCACAGCAGGGCGCTGATGAATTGGTATTTTTAGACATTACTGCTACGGTTGAAAAACGGAAGACTTTATCCGAACTGGTTAACAAAATAGCACATCATATCAATATCCCGTTTACAGTAGGCGGGGGTATTGGCAGTGTGGAAGATGTAAGCGTATTATTGCAAAACGGGGCCGATAAAATATCGGTTAATACGGCAGCTTTCAAAAATCCGAAATTACTGCCGGACCTGGCCAAAGAATTCGGCAGTCAATGCGTTGTATTGGCCATAGATACCAAACAGGAAGCGGATGGAGAATGGTATGTTTACCTTAATGGGGGCAGGCTGAAGACTGAAACCCGCTGTATTGACTGGGCTAAACGGGCAGTGGAGGCCGGTGCGGGGGAAATATTATTGACTTCTATGAATCACGATGGTACCAAACAGGGTTTTGCATTGGATATTACCGCAACTTTGGCTTCTCTATTACCTGTACCGGTGATAGCATCCGGTGGTGGGGGAACGATGTCGCATTTTGTGGATGTTTTTACAACCGGGAAAGCAGACGCGGCATTGGCGGCAAGTATTTTTCATTTCAAAGAGATCGGAATACCGGAATTGAAAACTTATTTGCATGAGAAGGGGATTGCGGTGAGGCTATAGCTTTTTTTGTGCCTTGGTGCCCTGGTGGCATGAGTATAATTTGATAGAATACATAACTAAAAGAAATGAAAATAGATTTCACAAAATACACAGATGGATTAGTACCTGCCATTGTTCAGGATTTTAACACCCATAAAGTGCTGATGCTGGGCTTTATGAATGAAGAAGCATTTATAAAAACTGAACAAACAGGGAAGGTTACTTTTTACAGCCGGAGCAAAAAGCGGCTTTGGACAAAAGGAGAGTCGAGCGGTCATTTCCTGGAACTGAAAAGTATCACATCAGACTGTGATCATGATACACTCCTGGTTAAGGCCCATCCGTTAGGGCCGGTTTGCCATACCGGCGCCGATACCTGCTGGAGTGAGCGAAATTCAAGTGATAATTTTTTATTATATCTTGAAGATATCATCCGCCTGCGTAAACAGGCCTCCACCGATGAATCATATGTAGCCAGGCTATTTTCAAAGGGTATCAATAAGATAGCGCAGAAAGTTGGTGAAGAGGCGGTTGAACTGGTGATTGAGGCCAAAGACAATGATGATGACTTATTCCTGAATGAGGCCGCTGATTTATTGTTTCATTATTTGCTTTTACTTAACGCTAAAGGTCATAATTTGCAAGCCGTAATAGACATTCTGCAAAAACGTCATTCAAAATAGTATGAAAAAATTAGTTGTCATCACTTTACTGTTACCATTATTAGGGGTAGCACAATCCAAAAGTAGTTTCTTAATTCAGGGCAATATTAAGGGCCTGACTGAAAATACACAGGTTAACCTGTTATCAGGCGCCGATGGTAAGAGTATCGCTTCCGCTAAAATGGTGAATGGCATTTTTTACCTGAGGGGAGAACTCAAAGAGCCTGAATTATGCCAGATCAGTTTTGCAGGGTATAAAGAGCAACTGGATCTTTTTATCGCTAATGATACGGTGAACATGATCATTGACCTGGCTGATATCAAAAATATGAAGATTACCGGTTCGGCCATACAGGAGGAATATCTTGGTTTTAAACAGGAATTCTATCCCTATTTTGAAAAGCTGAATACGCTGGGAAATACCATTAACACTGAAAAGGATGCCGGCAAAAAAAATGGGTTGGTACAGGAGTATATTGCGCTTAAAACCACCATATTAAATGCCGGAACAAATTTCACGAACAGCCATCCCGCTTCACCTGTGAGTTCTTTATTATTAGTGGCGGTTATGCGTTTGTATGAAGGACCGGCAGAACTGGAAGCAAAATATGAACAGTTGCAACCGGCAGCCAAAAAAGGTGCTCTCGCGAGGATCATTGAAAAGACAATTGCGGATGCGAAAGCCCCTAAGGTAGGCGCGGTTGGAACACAGGCATTGGAGTTTTCACAAAAAGATGTGAATGGGAAAGCCGTTACCCTTGCTTCGTTCAGAGGTAAATATGTATTGGTTGATTTCTGGGCCAGTTGGTGCAAGCCCTGCCGCCAGGAGAACCCGAATGTTGTAAATGCCTACCAGGCCTATAAGGGTAAGAATTTTACTGTGCTGGGCGTTTCGCTTGACCAGTCGAAACCGAACTGGCTGGCGGCTATTAAAGCCGACAACCTGGAATGGACACATGTAAGCGATCTGCAATACTGGAACAATGCTGTGGCGCAGTTATATGGTATTCAAAGCATCCCGGCCAATATGCTGGTTGACCCAACCGGTAAAATCATTGCCAGGGACCTGCGGGGTGAGGCGTTACCACAAATGCTGAAAGAGTTATTGAAATAATAACCGTACAGTTATTATTTAGGCAGGGGAACCGGTAACCAACTGTTTGGTAATTTTTTTAGCCAGCCAGCTATCCTTTACCGGGATCATCCATGTATCAAGAAAGGATGCTTTATCTAAAACGGTATTATTAAAATAGATAGTATCCGGGGTGATGAAACCATTTTCGAGTGCATAGTTTAACTGTGCCAGCGGGATGGTTTGTATGGTATCTTTCACAACAAAAGCCAGTGTTTGCCGGTTAAACATTTCTACCGCGAATTTTGCTTCTACCTGTTTAATAACCTGTACCGAACTATCGGTGCTGCAACCTCCTACACTGGCAACTGTCTCGTCTGCCATCAGCATAATGAACCGACCAAATAGCAGGGTAGCATATCCTTTTACAGGGGTACCATGCGTTTTCCATATATCTGCAAAATCAGATAGCATCTCCTCTATCTGTGGAACTTCACTGGTAGAAAATAAACGGTTGCCCTGGTAAATCCAAATGCGGGAAGAGGGGCTGAAGTTTTCGGGGATGAGGTGCCTGTATTCGAAATTCATAAGACAAAGTTATCATTTTTTTTGTTGGTCTTGTGGCTAACCATGTTCTTACCTGAGGGCTTTGCAGGCACCAACGCCAGTAAGGACAAATATGGGTTTTTAAAAATATTTGGAACAGCCGGAGTAGTATTTATATCTATATCGCCGCTAATGTCTCTATAGATTGTAGTAATACTTACCACGTTATTTCCCTCCCTTTCTTCTACGATTGTTTTCATCTTTGGAATTTGTAATTCGGTTATTGTATTTTGCCCACGCTTTTTTGCGCCAATTGTTTGTTCATAGGTATTTTGGGCAATTTGCTTTCGTAAACCGGCAATACTTAATCCTTCTGCTGCCGTTAACCTGGCATAAAAGAGCCAGGCTTTTATTTCCTTTAGAGACAATAAAACCAAAATATGCTCCCATCTTACCAGGTTAATAATTCGTGAAGCAATTCCCCTATCGGCAATTTCTTCGGCGAAACTGGCCATTTGGGACAATTGCTTTTCACTGAAATTTTGGGGATATTTTTTCTTTAATTCTATTGAGGCGTTGCAAATAATGGATTCCCGATCAATAATTTCATTATTGTTCAGAAGAATTTCGTGGTTGATCCGTTTTCCAATTTCCCAGAAGAACAGATTCAGATTGGCGTCAAGCCATCTGTTTTGCGATTTCTGGAAGTTTACAATAGGCTCCGATAATACTGCAAACAATTCTTCTTCAATACCAGGCTTTTTTGTGTTTTTTTTAATTAGCAGTGCATGCCCTTTTGAAGGCTCCATTAATGGACGAAAAGAAGATAATAGCGGCTCTTTAAAAACATTTTTTATTACAGCATTATTACGCGATTGCTGCTGCAGACCTGTTTGCAATATTTGTAAAAATTTTTGAGTACTTATCTTGGTGCGGCCCGGATGCTGTCTCAAAACATCGCGCCTGGGTTTACTGGTTTTATTTGCCTTCGGTTGTTCATACAAATTTGCGGACATTAGTTTGCGTAAGCCGTTTACACTTAACCCTTGTTCTACGGTTAGCCTAATATAAAATAGCTTGGCTTCTAAATCTTTCACCTGTAATAAGAGTAGGATATGCTCCCAACTTATAATAGGACCAATCAGTACTACGCTGGATAAATCAGGAAACTGATCGGCAAACTGCCCCATCTTTTTTACATTCTTTTCGGTAAAATAGGGGCCATAGTTTGCCACAAGTTGGGTTGAAATGATACGAATCAGAGAATTGCCATATTCAGCGCTCTTAATTTTTCCAAGGTATTGATTTAACGCTTTACCTATCTCCCAAAAAAGGGTAACTAATCCCGAATTGGTTACCCTTAATAATTCCCAATTTTTTTTATCAATCATTTCCGATAAATCAATTGACAAACGACATTCAGTTGATATTCCTGTGGTTTCAATATTTGCCTTCATAAAACATCCTGTTTTACACGTCATGTGAAATTACCCAGCTACTCTCATATGAGAATGATTCCAATAATGTGACCAAACTCTTCCGTCAATGGATAAATATAACCCATACAAAGAACATTCCCATGTAATCAACACAAATGGCGGAACAAGTGGTATCCATGAATTATTGTGATTGAGAATAGTTAACTTTCTTGTCCCACTTATACCGTATGAATCAATAAATTGTGATTGCATCGGATCTGCGGTAGTGGGGTCTATTGTTACACCTTCAACGTATGTATACCCCAAGACAGTGCTACGATGAACTGTGGCATAATGACTGTATTTGATTGGCTGATAATACCTAGCGGCAGCACCACCGGGTGGTGCTGATATGCCAGAACCCTCTTCATTATCTATACTTGTTTCGTAACTCTCCTCAATCACCACCTCACTTGACTTTTGAATATCACTTCCACCTCCGCCATCGCTCCCCGGACAAAGACTCTCATAGTTCAGATTATCACAACCATCACAGGTTGTACCTACATATTCTGAGGTCTGATAACTACTACCATTCGCATAATTATAAGTTGTTACTAAATACCAATCAATACAGGAACTGTTAGTTTTTTGTGCACCATTGACTTTATTTGTTTTGATTATGCCATTAGAATAAAGTTTTCCATTCTTGTATTCAAGCTGGTATATCCATGTACCACTTACACTCAGAAACTTAAACATTCCATTATCACTAACCGGTTTATTGTTGAAAATATTCTGTATTGTATGTGGCGAAAGTGCATCACGCTTTTTTCCATCTGCCGGTAAAAAATAAACAATGTTTCCCGATATTATACTTCCTGCTTTGTCCATGACGAAAAGCATGTTAAGTGTGGAATTTTTATTAAGATTCTTTTTTGTTTTAAGCTCCTCTTTGATTGGCACAATCAGAAAGTCAAAATTCTTGTCACGATGCTCAGTCTTAGCTGTGCTAAAATCCAAATTTTGTTTCAGCAATTCAATGTTAGCATTTTTGTTCGTACCGCTAACTTTTGTGTTTGTACCATTAACCTTTGTAGTTGTAATACCAGCTTTTGCATCGATACTACCCAATTTTTGTTTGTCCAGCCAGACATTAACTTTTTCCAAAACATCAGCTTGAAGGCTTTTTTCTTCATGTACCAAATATTCCTTATGGCAGGATGTAAAAACTATCGCCAAAGTGAATAAAAAAAACAGGTTTAAAAAGGGTTTAAGCAGTCTCATTTTTTATTTTTTTAGGTTTAAAATGATTTGTTTCAATACCAACTATTGCAGGTATGATTGATACCTTCCGGCCTACTTTGTTTGTTGCGGACCAAACCTGTACCATGCACAAGATATGAAAATGGATAATTTCTGCATACCGTTAAAACACCCTTTTTAAAAATTGCTTTTTTTGTTTGTCAGGCGACTAACAAATGCCTCCCCGCCGCCCGCCGATGTTGGTCGCCTGATCTGTACTTGGGCGGATGGATACGCTGAACATTCAGTTACTTTCCAATAATCCTTTTAATGTAGGGACTCTGAATATTAGTAAAGTGTACTTAAAAATCCATGATTATGTAGAAAAAACACTACGCAAAAAAAGAATTTTCATAAATTATAATTACATAGTTTTAAATTATAATAAATATCAGCGATTCCCCCTTCTGACAATACTGATGATGTAACTGTATAGAGCAAAGGAATGAACTGTTGAAAAATGGTTACTAAAAGGTGTTGAATACAATTCCAAAAGATGGGTGTTTTTTTTCACTCTTTTTTGGCAAAGGATTTTATGACCATGGTGAATGTCAATAAAATATTTAAGTATAGATAAAATTAATATTCTATGAAACCAAATCGGAATAAAATAATATTGTTATTAACCCTCCTTTTTTACTTGTTTATTAATATTTCACAAAAAGAATGGAACATATATTTATTTCAGGGGATATTGTTTTCAATTTTCGGAGTTTATGACATTATTACCTTATGCATCCCTCTTTCGGGTTTTTTGGGTATAGGTATAATATTATACTGTTTGATAACAAAGAAAATAATAATTATATACCGGAGTAAACTTCTTCTAACCGGCCTCATTCTTTTAACTATCCCGTTATTCTATTTTCATACTTATGATAATATCAGAATAGAAATCAGCAGGGGTTTATATTTGTTTATACCCGAGATCTTTTTTCTAATTGGCTTTATTTATCTGTTGAAAAAAATACTATCCAGAAAGTCAAATACAATGTCTGAAAACATGAACCGGGAGAACCTTTAGAATTTATGAAGCGGTTGTTGGTCGCCTGACCAACATCAGCCATTACTCCATACTCGCCGCAATCATCTCCGCCACATCCAATACCTCCACTTCATTTTCCTTCCCGCGGTTTTTTACGCCATCTGTTAGCATGGTATTACAGAAAGGGCAGGCAGCGGCAATAAAAGCGGTTCCTGTATCCAGCGCCTCATCAGTTCTTTCAATATTGATACGTTTAGTACCAGGCTCATCTTCTTTAAACATTTGGGCGCCACCGGCTCCGCAACATAAACCATTGCTGCGGCAGCGTTTCATTTCAACCAGTTCTGCATCCAGCGCTTCCAGTACTTTTCTCGGGGCCTCATATATTTCGTTGGCACGACCCAGGTAACAGCTATCGTGGTAAACTATTTTTTTACCCTTGAAACTACCCCCTTCTTTTAGTTTAATCCTGCCCTCATCAATCAGTTGCTGCAGTAAGGTGGTATGATGTATAACATCATAAGCGCCACCCAATTCCGGGTATTCATTTTTAAGCGTATTGAAGCAATGCGGACAGGTAGTTACGATTTTTTTAATGCCATAACCATTCAGTAGCCGGATATTCTGATAAGCCATCATTTGAAAAAGAAATTCGTTCCCGGCTCGCCTGGCAGGATCTCCTGTGCAGGCTTCTTCTTTTCCCAGTATAGCATACTTGTATCCAACCCTATCTAAAATGGCGGCAAAAGCTTTCGTAATTTTTTGGGCACGCTGGTCAAAGCTGCCGGCACATCCCACCCAGAAAAGAATTTCCGGTGTTTCTCCATTCATCATCATTTCAGCCATGGTGTTAACTCGCATGTATAAAACTTTATAAATTAATAATTAATTCATCATTCAACATTCCTTGTTCAATATTCCTTACGCTTCCACTGCCCATGTATCCCTGTCATCGGGTGAAAATTTCCAGGGTGCGAAATTATTTTCAATATTACTGAAAGTGCTGTTCCATTCCTGCGGGGCATTACTTTCTTCCATAATGAGTGAGCGGCGTAATTCTGTAATTATATCAAGTGGCGATATGCTAACCGGGCAGGCTTCCACACAGGCATTACAGGTAGTACAGGCGCGCAATTCTTCTACACTGATATAGTTGTGCAATAAAGATTTGCCGTCATCTATAAATTGTTTATTCAGGTTAATATTCTTACCAATGGCTTCCACCCTGTCGCGGGTGGCCATCATAATTTTTCTGGGACTAAGCAATTTTCCTGTGAGGTTAGCAGGACAGGCGGCTGTACAACGGCCGCATTCTGTGCAACTGTAGGCATCCAGTAAATTTTTCCAGCTCAGGTCAAAAATGTCCTTTGCACCAAAGCGGTCGGGTGGGGGGGCATTGGCAGGCGCTGTTTCCGGCTGCATGGCATAGCGTACCTCATTCTGAACGGCCGGCATATTCTTCATTTTACCGGGCAGTTCCAGTCTTGTATAATAGGCATTGGGGAATGCGAGCATAATGTGCAGGTGCTTGGAATAGGGCAGGTAATTCAAAAAAGCGAAAATGCCCGCGATATGCAGCCACCAGCAGGTTCTTTCTATAGTAATAAGAGTACCATCACTGATGCCGCTGAAGAATGGAGTAAGCAGGCCAGAAAAAAAGAAACCGCCTGTTTGATGATAGTGTTCATTCCCATTCGCCTGCAATACCTGGTCGGTTGCATTCATGGTAAGGAATAAACTCATTAAAACAATTTCAGTTACCAGTATATAATTCGCGTCACTGCGGGGCCATCCATTCAGGTCTTTATGAATAAATCGGTTTAGCCTGAGTAAATTTCTTCTTAGCAGGAAAATGATACATACGCCGATAACACCTACCGCTAAAAATTCAAAACCATTGATGAGCCAGTAATAAATTTTTCCAAGAAAGGGAAGAAACAGGCGGTGTGAGCCCAGTAGGCCATCCAGTACAATTTCCAGTACTTCCAGGTTGATGATGATAAAACCCGCGTAAACCACCAGGTGCATCAGCGCCACTAATGGGTTTTTAAACATCTTTTTCTGTCCAAGAGCCAGCAGCAACAGGTTTTTGAAGCGCTGGGAAGGGTTATTGCTGAGGTTTTCATCTTTCCCTAAAAAAATATTTCTCCTGATCTCACCGGCTTTTCTGGCAAATAACCAGATAGCTGCCGCCGAAAGCAACACAAACAGGAACTGCTGTAAATACTGCATAAGAAAGGGTTATTTTGCTAAGGTAACAGTTTTGCTTTGTTGTAAAGAGGATTGCCCGTTGCTTTTATTGTTGTTATTTTGACTATTCAATCAGTTTATATGGAACAAAAAAATTACATTCTCAATAAAGAGGAAGCCGGGCAGAAATTGCATCGTATGGCGTTGGAACTGGCCGAAGATCTGAATGGGGATTTACAGCCTGTTATTATTATCGGCATCCGGAACAACGGAACCATTATTGCTGAAAAAATGGGGGTTTTGCTCAAATCCTATGTAACGAATGAAATAAAAATCATTTCTGTTTCGATGGATAAATCCCGTCCCGGTAAAGTAACGTTAAGTGAGCAGCTTAATTTTGATGATTCGCATGTTGTTATTGCCGATGATGTAACCAATAGTGGGAAGGCCCTTTTATATGCTTTAAAGCCACTGCTCGATTTTCATCCCAAAACCATACAGACATTGGTATTGGTAGAAAGGATGCACAAGTTGTTTCCTGTTAAACCGGATTATGTAGGTTTATCCGTTGCCACCACTTTACAGGATCATATACAGGTGGAAGTGGTGGATGGAGAGGTGATGGGAGCGTATATTGATTAAAAATGAATCCAGTTCCACTCAATTCCTTTTTTTGAAAATCCGATAGAAGGCGCTGGAAATTTTAGTGAATTCAGGAGAAAGAAAGTGGCTCTCAAAAAATGACTCTTTGTTTTAATCTTTGTTAAGTCAATATCCGGTGAGAGATACCATTTTCGGTAGCGGGGGATATCCCTTCTATCAAAAAGAATATTTCCGTTGGCATCCTGTAAGAAATTTTCTGTGCCGCCAAACATACCTTCCGCGCCATATCCAACCGCTATATTCAACCAGGCAGGCAGTTTCGATTTCCGGGCAAATGATTTCAGGTTAAGGCTCAGCCAATAGGTTTGTCCGTTATAATCTTTCAACATCCTCTCCATTGTTCGCATGCCAAAAAGCATATCAGCTTTCTGGTTTAAAGAATAGCTTTCATAATCGTTACGGTGAAAGGAAAATTTAGCATGAATTCTTTGTTCATTCCATGCAAACTCCTGTGCAATTAATAAACTACTTCCCGCTAAGTTGGCCGTTATGTCGCCCAAACTGAAGCCCCATCCGGTTGAGTACCCGTCCAGCAATTCTATTACCGTCATAAATGCCGTACCGCTCAGGCCACCTGCCCATATCCTTTGCTTTCTGGATAGTCCTGCCCAACGCCAGAGTTCCATGCTCATTTTGCCTGCTGTGTAGGCGCCAAAAACATGGCCGGCTTTATCCATTTGTAACCAATCTTTAGTATCATTAAAAAAATGAAAGGATGTTTGAGGATATTGCTCATACCATGTATTTGATAAAGTAACCAGGCCGGCGCCATAGCCGGCGGCGCTGCCCATTCCGGCTAAGTAAACGCGTGATTTATTTTTGGAGATTGCTGACTTCGTATTTTGAAAATGATTTGTTACTGCCGTATCTTGTGAGAACAGGTAATGACAGGATAAAAGGGACGGTATGAACAAAATTTTCTTCAATACCTCAAACATACACCAGTAAATCATCAGAGTTCTGCTGATCCAGGTTGAAATTGAAAAAAATATGCATAAACTTGTCAAATAATCCCCATCGAAAAAATTAATAATAACAATATGGACGCTGCCATTCAGGAAAAGATTAATGTCTGGGTTAATGGAAATTATGACCAGGCCACTAAAGATACCATCACCCGATTACAGGCAGAAAAGCCGGATGAACTGGCCGATGCATTTTACCGGAATCTTGAATTTGGTACCGGAGGCTTACGGGGTATCATGGGCGTGGGTACTAACCGCATTAATAAATACACTATTGGTATGGCTACCCAGGGTTTTGCCAATTACCTTAAAAAAACCTATGGGCAGCAAGAGATCAGTGTGGCTATTGCCCATGATAGCCGAAACAATAGCCGGTTCTTTGCGGAAACCACTTCCAACGTATTCGCGGCTAATGGTATAAAAGTATTTTTATTCGCATCAATGCGTCCAACGCCCGAGTTGAGCTTTGCCATCCGTTACCTGAATTGCAAGGGTGGTGTGGTTTGTACGGCTTCGCATAATCCTAAAGAGTACAATGGGTATAAAGCTTATTGGGATGATGGGGGGCAACTGGTACCACCGCATGATGTGAATGTGATTAATGAAGTTGAATCTATTACCGGTGTAAATGAGGTGAAATGGGAGGGAGGCAGCGCTAATATTACCATTCTTGACAAAGAAATGGATACCGCGTATGTTACTATGGTGAAAGGGTTAAGTGTGTATCCTGAGGTGATAAGCAAACAACATGATCTCAAGATTGTTTATACACCTATTCATGGAACGGGCATTACATTGGTGCCGGAAGTTTTGAAGAGTTTTGGATTTACCAATGTTACCATTGTAGATGAACAGGCCATACCTGATGGAAATTTCCCCACTGTTGTGTATCCTAACCCGGAAGAAAGTGAAACAATGAGTATCGGCCTTAGCAAGGCTAAACAAATGGATGCTGATATTTTATTGGGAACAGATCCGGATGCGGATCGTGTGGGGATTGGTGTAAAAAATCATAAAGGTGAATGGGTTCTGATGAATGGGAATCAAACCGCTGTGCTGGCTTTCAGCTATATGATGGAGGCCAGGAGGGCCAAAGGCATTGCCATGCCAGATGATATGGTGATCACCACCATTGTAACAACCGAAATGATTAACGCGGTAGCCAAAGAAAATAAGGTGGCCTGTTATAATGTATTAACCGGCTTTAAATGGATTGCTGAAAAGATAAAAGAACTGGAGGGGAAGAAAAATTATGTGATTGGAGGAGAAGAAAGTTTTGGGCTGATGATTGGTAACCAGGTAAGGGATAAGGATGCCGTTAGCGCTGTTGCTTTGATGTGTGAAATGGCGGCCTATGAAAAGAACCAGGGCAGAACACTTTTTGATAAGATGATTGATTTGTATCTCCAATACGGCTTTTATTATGAGAGCCTGATCAGCATTACCAGGAAAGGAATGAATGGCCAGAAAGAGATTGCGGATATGATGGAAGGTTACCGAAACAATCCGCCTGTCACAGTCTGTGGTTCGCGGGTTACTACCTTACTGGATTATCAATTGCAAAAAGGAACCAACCTGGTAACGGGTGAGAGCTGGACTATTCAGCTTCCCAGGAGCAATGTACTTCAGTTCATCACAGCAGATGGTTCTAAAATATCTGCCCGTCCTTCCGGTACAGAACCCAAGATCAAGTTCTATTTTAGCGTGCATGCACCACTGGAAAGCAAAGAAGTTTTTGATGCTACTTTTGCGGCACTGGAGAATAAGATCAAAGCCATTATTGAAGATATGAACCTTAAGTAATTTTTTTTAGCCACAGATACACCGATTTATTTTAACCTAATCGTAGTATCTGTGGCAATAATATGTTTGGCGTATACATACTACCCGCGTTATCACCTGCATAACTTTCTTTCCATAGTTTCTTTTTGCACCCTGCCCATTCGGTATTACGCTGAACATTCTTAGCTGTATATTCGCTAAGCTATGAGAAAATATGAGGACACATACCAGCACAAAGGTTTCCGGAAGAGGCTGGTAGACATTTTGAGGGAGAAAGGTATTACCGATAACCAGGTACTTACGGCTATCAATACGATACCCCGACACTATTTTCTTGATTCGGCATTCGATAAAATCGCTTATGAGGACCGTGCTTTTTCAATTGGGGAAGGGCAAACCATTTCACAGCCCTATACCGTTGCTTACCAAACGCAGCTTTTACAAATAAATAAGCAGGATAAAGTGCTTGAAATAGGAACAGGCAGTGTTTACCAGTCAACCATCCTCGCTGAAATGGGCGCTAAGGTTTTCACTATTGAAAGGCAGAAAAAATTATACGACCTTCAAAAGAATTATTATTTCAGGAATAAATATCCCAATATCAAATTCTTCTTTGGGGATGGTTTTGAGGGCCTGCCCACCTTTGCTCCTTTTGATAAGATCATTATTACTGCTGCCGCCCCATTTATACCCCCCAAACTTATCCAGCAACTTAAACCCGGCGGACTGATGGTGATACCTGTTGATGAAGGTGACTCACAACGCATGCTCCGTATAACAAAACTGGATGATGGCACGGTTAAGGAAGAAGCCTTTGAGCAGTTTTCTTTTGTTCCCATGCTTACGGGGAAGAACAGATGAGAGTTTGGAGTTTGGAGTTAGGGTAAGAAAAAAGCCAGTCGATGAAATCAACTGGCTTTCCAATTCGTAATTCTTAATTAATAATTACTGTTGTATCATATCCATTCCACCACCCTGGTCTGCTTTTGTGTTTTTACGTTTAAATAAAGTAGCATCAAATTTACCGAAGCGGTAGTTGAAATTTAAACGAAAAACCTGCTGGTCCCTTCTTCTTTCACTGGTTTGGGTAAAAAAATCACTTTCAGAATAGGATTTAAATACCTGTGTGCGGAACACATCATTCATACTTAAAGTTAAAGAACCTGTTTTGCCATCTTTCCATGTCCAGTCTTTACGAATGGCCATGTCAAATCCATACCTGGGCAGGTTATAACCCTGTGAAGTAGATTGTGGTCCGCCACCCATCATAGGACCACCACGTCCACCACCTGAACTGGGCGGTAATACACTCTTGGCCTGGTAATCGCCACTAAACTGAATGGATAACCCTTTGGCTACTTTAAAGGTGCTATTCATTTTCGAGAACCAGCTAACCAATGAATTGGTAAGTGTTTGCGCGGGTGTTGTTCCTGTTGCCGCAGTGGTTGCATTAATCTGGGAATAAAACAGGTTTACATTCAGTGTTAAATCCCACCATTTGGTAACAGGCATTTTGTTGGTTAATTCTAAACCGGTTACATAACTATAATCTGCATTAATATAGGTATTGAAATAGGCGCTGTCGCCATTGGTTAATGCATTCTTGTCCCGGTAAACATACCTGGTAATTAAATCGGTGCTGTGTTTGAAAAATACACTGGCTAGGAAATTAGCGCCTGGCTTATAGGCATTGTTATAAGAAACTTCAAACGAGTTAGTGAATTCCGGTTTTAATCCTGCATTACCAATATTGATATTCTGCGGATCAGAATAATCAGGGAAAGGCATTAACTGGAAAAAGTTGGGACGGTTTACACGACGGGAATAGTTTAATTGAAAGTCCTGTTTGTCAGTTACTCTATAAGTTACAAAAGCGCTGGGGAAAAAGCTAATAGGGTAGTCAACCTTAAATGTAGAAGAGTCAGCGCCCTTCGCATTCAATAAGGTACCCGTATACTTAGAACTTTCCGCACGTAATCCTAATTGGTAATTCAGCTTCCCTACTTTAAAAGTGTAGGTAGCGTAGGCTGCATAAACCTGGTCGTTATACTTGTATTTATTACTGATTAATGGGATGAGTTCATATTGACTGTTTGTGTAGTTATACTTATACTGGTCACTCACATTAGCAAAATCACGAATGGCAGCCCTGGCGCCTGCTTCAAATTTTGAAGTTTCAGAAATAGGGTTCTCATAATCAGCCTGGATAGTATAAAATTTATTGGTACCCGATCCAATCGTTTGTTGTAATAATGGCTGACCTCTCTTGGTATTATCAGTATAATAAGTTTGAGTATTAATATTGGAGTTGCTGTTATTAGTACTTGAATTGTAATTCGCATCAGCGGATAAATTCTCACCACTCTTAATAAAATTATGTTTGTAGCTGAACTGTCCACCCAGGTTTTCAAAATTCATGCTGCTTAGTGTTCCGATAGTATTATAAGATGAAAAAATAGATTTGATGGTTGAATCTACTCGTTGAACCTGATCATTATTAAATGAGCCTCTTACGTAATTACCGGTAACGGAGAAGGTATTTCGGTTATTAACAAAGTAATCGAGTCCACCACGCAGGAATCTAAAATTTCCGCCACTGGTACCATCGGAAGTATTGTACACCTTGCTGGGGATGCTTAGGATATTTGTTCTTTCGGTTATCCCATCAGAAACAGACTTCCTTTCATTATACATACCGTTTAAACTGATGTTTACTTTACCCTGGCGAAGATTCATATCTCCCCCCACGTTTATTTTTCCGCGGGAGTCAATGCCGGACCGGATGCCACCATTATAACCACTTTTTTTATTTTTTTTCAAAACAATATTAAGAATACCGGCATTGCCGCCAGATGCATCATATTTAGCGGAAGGATTGGTAATGAGTTCAACTTTATCAATAATATCCGCCGGTATCTGGTCGAGGGTTAAGGTGGTGGGCCTGCCATCAATAAAAATGGTTGGACTTGCATTGCGCAGTGTTACATTTCCGTCAATATCCACATTCAGTGAAGGGATATTCTTCATAATCTCAGTAGCTGTTTGTCCGGTACTCACCAGGTTCTTATCTACATTAAATATTTTTCTATCAATACCCAATTCAAATTGTGGCCTGGATAAAGCGGTAACGGTTACATTACCCAGGTTGGTGGGTTCTTCTTCCAGTTTAATATTACCCAGGTCCTTGTCAACCATTGATAATAGCTGCTGCATATTACCTGCTGTTGCACCACCCTGGGGCATTTTGATGCCAAAACTGATTTGTTTGGTAACAGCCTGATAGCCCAGTGAACTGATTTTTAGTTTAAAGTTTCCGAAAACCGGTAAATTTTCAAAGCTAAATTCGCCGTTTGCTTGCGTTATGATCGTGCCAAGGATGGCCTCTTTCATCTTTTTGGAAGCGGTATCAAATTTATTTCCAAGCAATTGCAGGGATACGGATTCCAGTCCTTTATTTGTTTTGCTGTCAACGAGTTTTCCATAAAAACGTCCGATATTCATATTCTGGGCATTGCCCCCACCCATCCTTACTCCGCCTGGCATTTGTGCAAAAGCTGTTAAACAAAGAAGATTCAAAAAAATAAATATGAAAAATAGTCTCATGATGATAGGTATAATTATAGTATGTAAAGTTGCGATGTAAGTCTCTGAATGGGACTTTTCATTACACCAACGGTAATATGACAAATTTGAATGGGCAAAGATGTAAAATGAGGGGTAGAATTGTATAATTTGTCGGTGACCGCTGTTTTCTATCGGTGATTATTGCAGCCAGGTAATCAGCACCTGTAATAAACCGATCAGGAAACCCAATACACCCCCTATTATTTCAACGAAGCGGAATTCTTTAGCCATGATGCTAACCAGTATCTGTTCCAACTTATCAGAAGAGAAGCCCGCTACTTTTTCAATAACTATTTTTTCCAGATCCAGTTCTTCCTGTAGTCCGATCATATAGTTCTTCATGATCACAGGAAAAAGCGCTTCCAATTCGGCGGTAAACACGGTTTTTAGCTCATTGATGGTTTTGTCGCCAATAAACATACTAATTACAGGCATTTGCTGAGCCAGTTTTACCCGTAGAAACTGGTCGATATGCCCCTCTATAAGCGGCATTAGTTTCTGCACATTACCGGGATGGGTAATTTTTTGTTCTATGTCTTTGAAAGAAAGCAATTCATTACTAACCAATTTTCCCAGTTTTTCTGCAAACTGTTTTTGCCTTTTGGGAAATATGCCATGAATGGTTATCCAAAGAATTTTTTTAGGTTCCCTGGGATGAAACAGCATTTTAATGGCTATCCAGTTCGTAAACCAGCCAATAAATGCCGAAATAAATGGTATTAACAGAATTCCATAATGCATCATATAAAATTTAAAAACCTATAAGGAACACTTATAGGTTTTACCTGGGAGAACGAGGGGTCTCGAACCCCCGGCCTTCAGTGCCACAAACTGACGCTCTAACCAACTGAGCTACGCCCTCCATTTTTATCGGATGGCAAAAATAAGGCAATTCAACCTCACGAAAAACTGATTTTTCAACTCTTTTTTGGATACCGTCTATCAAAACCTTTGTTAATTGGGATAAAAGGCTGATGGGCTACATGTGTTTTTAGGCTATTTTTGATGCTAATCATGCAAAAATTTAAGCATTTTATGAGGAGTAGAAAAGGTCTCTTGCTGCTGGCAATCGTTTTGTTTGGCAGCTTGTTCTTCGCATTCAAGAATTCCGGGATTGGGGAACCAGATATTGTAATTACGCAAAGGCAACGACTCCTGACGGGTGTAGGGTCCATCCTGGAGGATCTGCATTACAGTCCCAAAAATCTGAATGATGCTTTTTCCAAACAGGTATTTAAGAAATTCCTGGAAGAACTGGATGGCGATAAAACACATTTTCTGTTGTCGGATATCAATCATCTGAAAAAATATGAAAACGCCATTGATGATGAGATACATGGATCACCCATTGAATTTGTTCCTGCACTGAGCGCTGTCTATGATAAAAGAATCCAGGAAGTGATGCAGGTATATAAAGAAATACTTGCGGCGCCTTTTGAATTCAGCAAAGAGGAAACTACTACGCTGGATGGCGACAAACTTGCTTATGTGGTTACTGAAGACGAAAGAAAAGAGCGGTGGAGGAAGAAACTGAAGTATTATACATTGGAGAGGTATGTTGACCTGGTAGACCAGCGTGAAAAAAATAAGGACCAGAAAGATTTCGTGGTTAAGACCGATGTGGAATTAGAAAAAGATGCCAGGGCCAGGGTACTGAAAATAATGAATGAAACCTATGAGCGGATTCAGAAAACATACAAGGAAGATGAACGTTTCAACTCCTTTGTAAATGTGATTACCAATCTGATGGACCCCCATAGCGATTATTTTCCCCCGGTAGAAAAAAGGGCATTTGACGAAAGGATGAGCGGTGAATTTTATGGTATCGGGGCACAGTTGATGAAAGATGACTATGGTATTAAAATTGCCAGTGTTGTTCCCGGTGGGGCAGCATTTAAATCTGGTGAGGTAGTGGTGAATGATATCATTATAAAAGTGGCACAGGGTAAAGAGGAACCGGTTGATGTAGCGGGTTTTGACACACAGGATGCCGTAAAACTGATACGTGGTAATAAAGGAACTGAAGTAAGGCTAACCCTTAAAAAACAGGATGGTTCTACTAAAGTAGTAGCCATGATCCGCGAAAAAGTAGTACAGGATGAGGGCTATGCCAAAAGCGCGGTTATTCAGAACGGTAATGATAAAATCGGGTATATATCATTGATTGATTTTTATTCTGCTTTTGAAAACGCGGAGGGCCACCATTGCGCGGAAGATGTAGCAAATGAAGTGATAAAATTGAAAGCGGAAAATGTAAAGGGGATAGTGATTGACCTGCGCAATAACGGCGGTGGATCTTTGTATGAAGTGGTAAAAATGGTTGGGCTGTTTATTAAAACCGGTCCTGTGGTGCAGGTAAAAGAGAGAAGTGGTAAAGTAGACCAGACTACCTGGAGAGACAATGATGAATCGGTTTTATATGATGGCCCGCTGGCGGTGATGGTTAATGAGTTTAGCGCTTCTGCCAGTGAAATATTCGCGGGTGCCATACAGGATTATAAAAGGGGTATCATCATTGGCAGTACCTCTACTTATGGAAAGGGTACTGTTCAGCGGCAGATACCATTTGGTAACCGGAACGACCTATATAGCAACCGTACTGATCTGGGCGCTATGACACTTACGTTTCAGAAATTCTACCGGGTAAACGGGGGCTCTACACAATTAAAAGGCATTATACCGGATGTGGTGTTACCTGATGCCTACGAATATTTTAAGGGGCGTGAAAAAGACAATCCTGAAGCATTGCCCTGGGATGAAATTCCGCGGGTTGCTTACGAGACCTGGCAGAACAATGTGGATTATGAAGCTTTGATCCGGAATGAAAATGAAAAAATTAAAAACAATGCTTCTCTCAATCTTTTACAAAGCAACCTGCAATGGCTCGCTAAAAACGCGGAATTACCGGTTAGTTTAGACATCCTTAAATACCGCGACAGGCAAAAACAGGTGATGGCTACTGTTAACCAGAACAATAGCCTGCTCAAGAGTAAGGAAGAGATCAATGTTGCCTCGATGGCAGCGGATAAGGATAAATTTTATAACAATCCGGATAAACAGAAAGGCGACAGGTACCAGGCATGGTTGAAGTCTTTACGGTCCGACATGTATATAAATGAGTCGGTGAGTATTGTAAGTGATTTGGTTCATGCACAGGTTCAAACCGTACATAAATAGTACCTTGCGATTGCTAAGGAGGGATTGGTTAACTTATTAAATTCCGTTAAAGATGCAACCTGAGAAGAAGTGGTATGCTGTTTACACAAAACCCAGGTGGGAGAAAAAAATCGATGCCGCTTTGATTAAAAAAGGAGTTGAAAGCTGGTGCCCCCTGCAAAAAATTGAAAAGCAATGGAGCGACAGAAAAAAAATAATCGAGGATCCTCTTTTCAAATCCTATGTATTTGTAAGAATAGATGTTACTGAACGTACAAAAGTATTAATGACGGATGGCCTGCTAAACTTTGTGTATTACCTGGGAAAGCCCGCTGTTATTAAGAATGAAGAAGTGGCAATTATCAAAAGCTACCTCGCCGAAAAAGATGCCACCATCTCTATTTTTTCGAAAGAAGGGTTTATGGAAGATGCCAAAATAAAAGTGAACCATGGGGTATTCATGGGCAATGAGGGTACCGTATTAAGAGGCGGCAAGAAAAAAGTATACGTAAAACTGGAAAGCCTTGGACAGGTGATGGTGGTTGAGTTTCCGGCTGAATATTTATCGCTGAAATAGCATCTGTTATCAGATATCCCAGTTAATTATTTCGTTGGCCCATTCTTTCCGGTAAGGCGTAACCATACGGATATAATTATCCGTATATCCCTCCATCATCCCGTTTTTTTCAAAAGCTTCAAACAGTACTTTTCTGCTTTGTCCGCTATGCTGCTTTGTGAAGTATTGCATCTTCCTATAAGAAAGGTTGCGCAATATTTTATTTCTTTCATTTCTTACTGCAACTGGTATCACAGGTTTGATTTCCAGGGCTTTGGTATTATCCCGTTCAGAATAAGTAAATACGTGCAGGTAGGAAATGTCCAGCGACTGAAGAAATTCAAAAGTTTCTGTAAAGTGGGCGTCTGTCTCACCGGGGAAGCCCACAATCACATCCACCCCAATGGCACAATGCGGTATCAGGGTTTTAATTAACTTAACCCTGTCTGCATATAGTTCCTTTTTATACCGTCTTCTCATCAGGGCCAGTATCTCATTGCTGCCACTTTGCAGGGGGATATGGAAATGGGGCATGAACTTATCACTATCAGCCACCAATGTTATTATTTCGTTGGTGAGCAAATTGGGTTCAATGGATGAGATGCGGTAGCGTTCAATACCTTGTACCGCATCCAGCGCTTTTACCAGGCCGAAAAAATTTTCAGATGAGTGGCTGCTGCCTTCGGGGCCTTTTCCAAAATCGCCAAGGTTTACACCGGTAAGCACAATTTCTTTCACGCCATCGGCAGCCAATTTTTTTGCATACCCAACCACTTTATCAACCGTATCGCTCCGGCTTTTGCCCCTTGCCATTGGAATGGTACAGAAAGAACAGGTATAATCGCAGCCATCCTGCACTTTTAAAAAAGTACGGGTACGGTCGTTTTGTGAGAAAGAGGCATTAAATCCACTTACTTCTTCAATATCACAACTACTTATTTTAGTGGGGTCCCCTTTGGCCAATTCGCTGATATGCCGGGCGATATTGAATTTTTCAGCAGCGCCCAAAACCAAATCAACACCCGGTATAGAGGCAATTTCCGCGGGTTTTAATTGTGCATAGCAACCCGTAATCACCACAAAACTGTCTGGCGCTTTTCTTTGAATCCGTCTTACCAGGTGGCGGCATTCCTTATCGGCATTGTCTGTAACAGAACAGGTATTGATCACATACACATCAGCCAGTTCATCAAATCCCCTCTTTTCAAATCCCTCCGCCTCCAGTAAACGGCCAAGGGTGGAGGTTTCTGAAAAATTTAATTTACAACCCAGGGTATGAAAGGCTACGGTGCGCTTTGTATCCATGGCGCAAAGGTAGGAGTTTGGAGCGCCTCACGAAACCCCCCACTCCAAACTCCAAACTCCAAACTCACCCATAACGTTTTCTTAAAATACTCAATTCTCCCCCCTCCATTTCACATTTTAGGATTATTAAGGTATGTTTGCCAGTCTTAAAAAACCAAAACCAATGCAGTTTAAGAAGATCAATAACCTTGTTGGATGGGTAGTATTCCTGATTGCCTCTACCGTTTACATTTTAACCGCCGAAGCCGGTGGTAGTTTTTGGGATTGCGGCGAATTTGTAAGTAGCTGTTTAAAATTACAGATACCACACCCACCGGGAGCCCCGTTATTTGTATTACTCGGCCGTTTATTTATTGTATTCTTTGGCGATAATCCACTCACAGCAGCCAAAGCCGTGAATATAATGAGTGCATTGGCCAGTGGTTTTACCATTTTATTCCTTTTCTGGACCATCACACACTTTGCAAGGCGTATAGTAAAAGTGAAAACAGGTGATGCGATTACTGCCTCACAAATATGGTCAATTATGGGTGCAGGCGCGGTGGGCGCGCTGGCCTATACTTTCAGTGATTCTTTCTGGTATAGCGCTGTGGAAGGTGAAGTATATGCCCTCTCGTCTTTCTTTACCGCCATCGTATTCTGGGCCATCCTTAAATGGGAAAACCATGCCGATGAACCGGGGGCCGATCGTTGGATCGTGTTTATATTTTTCCTGATGGGCTTATCAATTGGTGTTCACCTGCTGAACCTGTTAACCATCCCCGCTATTGTGATGGTCTATTATTTTAAACGGAGGGATTCTTTTGATTATACTACCGTACGTAAGTGGTTCCTGCGATTCGCGGCCATTGGCGGTTTACTGGCTTTTATTTTCACCCTGGCCGGGGCCTCTGCCGAAGCGAATGAAAATGTTCCACTTGACGGAACCATGTCCGCCTTAGTTATTTTTGGCACACTGGCGGCTATCGGCCTTTTATTTTTATTGGAGCGATATAGTAAGGGCAATAAAGCTAACTATGGCGGCACGTATATTTTCTTTTTAATTGGTTGTGCTATTACCGGCGTAGTTCAGGTTGGCGTAATACAGTATTCTATAAAACTGGCCGGTACTTTTGACCGCTGGTTCGTAAATGATTTTGGCCTGCCCTTTTTCTCAGGATTTATTTTCTTCTTTGTAGCGCTGGCGGTTTTAATCTGGTACGGACTTAAACTGGCCGCAAAAAAATCGTGGGGTTATCTCCGTTTGGGCTTATGGTGTTTTTCTTTCATGCTCGTGGGTTATAGTACTTATGTAACCACCATGATTCGTAGTAATGCCAACCCTTCTGTGGATATGTATAATGTAGATAATCCCATTAGCCTGGTTGGGTATCTTGGCCGTGAACAGTATGGTGATTTTCCACTTTTTTATGGACAGAAATTTACTTCTGAGGCGGTTGATGTGAAAAATACCGGTATGCGTTATCAGAAATCAAATGGTAAGTATATTGAACTGGGACAGGATAGGAAATATGTATACACGGCAGAAGACAAAATGGTATTCCCCCGGGTTTGGGACCCCAGCAATGATCAGAATCATGCGGATTATTATGCTTATTATTTAGGGATTAACCGCCTGAAAGATGGCAAATACGAAAGGGCGCCCACGCAGGCCGATAATATTAAATTCTTTGCCGGTTACCAGGTTTACTGGATGTATTTCCGCTATTTTATGTGGAACTTCTCCGGTAAGCAAAACGATAACCAGGGCCTTTTTGCAGGTAATGTGCGGGATGGCAACTGGATAACCGGTATCGCACCTATTGATAATTTTTTATACGGCAATCAGGACAGTATGCCGGATAGCCTCAAGAACAATAAAGCCCATAATAAACTGTTTCTTTTACCTTTTATACTGGGTTTGCTGGGGCTATTCTACCAATTCAAACAAAAAGGGGATGACGGCATCGTAAGTTTCCTTTTATTTTTCTTTACCGGCTTCGCCATTGTATTGTACCTAAACCAGGCCGGCTATCAGCCACGTGAGCGTGACTATGCTTATGTGGGAAGTTTTTATGCTTTTGCTATTTGGATAGGATTGGGTGTACTGAAAGTTCGCGATTGGTTTGGCTCAAAACTATCACAAACTACCGCGGCATCACTTGCCACCGTTGTTTGTTTGCTGGCAGTGCCTGTAATAATGGCACAGCAGGAATGGGACGACCACGACAGAAGTAAGAAAGTATTACCCAGGGACCTGGCCAAAGATTACCTGGAAAGTTGCGCACCCAATGCCATCTTGTTTAGTTATGGCGATAATGATACCTATCCTTTATGGTATGCACAGGAAGTAGAAGGGATACGTCCTGATATACGTGTCATTAATTTTAGTTTGCTGGGCATTGACTGGTATATCAATGAACTTCGATATAAAGTAAACCAGAGCGACCCAATAGATGTAATCTGGACACCCGAACAGATTATAGGCGGTAAACGCGATTATATTTTATATCACCCCAAAGAAAATATTCCGGAAGACAGGTATTATGATCTCTATGATATGATGAAAAACTATGTAGGCAGTGATGATCCTGCGGTGAAGGAAGATAGGGGTGGTGGAGAAGCATTGAATACCTATCCGGTAAAAAAAGTGTCTGTTCCGGTTGATAAATTACTGGTTCAAAAAAATGGAACCGTAAATGCGACGGATAGTGTAGTGAGTGAGTTGCGTTTTGATATTCCAAAGGGTGCAATGGTTAAGAACGACCTTGCCTTACTTAATATTATCGCTGCCAATAAATGGAACAGGCCCATTTATTTTACCAATCCTGGCGCCGAACTGGGCTTTGACCAGTATATACGCAGGGATGGACTTAGTTTCCGTTTAGTACCTGTGATGAACAGCCGGGTAAATACAGACTGGATGATGGATAAAGCGATGAACAAATTCGCTTTTGGTAATGCAAATGTGAAAGGCCTTTATTTTGATGAAGAAAACCGCAGGCACCTGAATACCATTCGGAGTGCTTATGCTGAACTTGCCATTGATCTGGTTAGCAAAGGACGAAAGGAGGATGCCAGAAAAGTGTTGGAGAAAGCGGATAAAATGCTTGATCAATCTAATTTTGCCTATGGAATGACAAGCCGTGGCAATATGCATAACCGAACCTCTCTTTTATTCCTGGAAGCTTGCTATATGGCTGAAGATACTACCCTGATTAAAAAAGTAGCTACTTCAGTGAAAACCGATCTGCAGCAACAGATCCGGTATTATAATACACTGGAAGGAGTTAAAGCCGAAAATATGTCGGAAGAAAGAAGATCGGCCGATACTTACCTGAAAGGGGTTGAACAAATACAAACCCTATATAATCCGCGTATCCAGATTCCGGGTAAACTGATGTTGGCTGATACTGCTAAGGATAGGGGTAATAGGTAGTTGGGAGTTGGGAAGTAGATAGATTCGAAATAAACAGGATACAAGGCAGCCGGGTGTAACACCCGGCTGTTTCTTTTCTTATATAAGAACTTTTCTGTTCTTTGGCTGTTAAATAGGGACACAAATTTTATTGCATACTTCTTTTTTGTAGTTTACAGATATGATCGGACACCGGTTTACCAATTTTGATCCCAATGAAAACGGCAAGAGCAAGTTTGAACAATTGCTCGACCTGTTTATTCAATTACTCACTTATACAAATGGTGACGCGGGCGAAGCCCTGCAATGGCTGAATGAACTCGATGTTAAATACCAGCTCACCAATGATGCGTACGGCATGGGTGATTTTATTGACGACCTGAAACAGAATGGGTATATGCAGGAAAACAGCCTGGATGATAGTTTCACTATCACCGGTAAATCTGAGCAAGCCATCCGTAAAAAAAGCCTGGAAGAAATATTCGGTAAGCTCAAAAAAACGAAACAGGGAAACCACCAGACATTCAAACCCGGACAGGGAGATGAACTGAACCCGGATACCCGACCTTTTCAGTTTGGAGATATGCTCGAACAGATCGATTTTACAGAAAGTATTCGCAATGCACAAATCAATCATGGCATCGAAAATTTCTCCATGCATGAAGATGATCTACAGATTAGAGAAACTGATTTTAAAACACAGACCTCTACCGTTTTAATGATTGATATATCTCACTCCATGATCTTATATGGTGAGGACAGGATTACGCCCGCGAAAAAAGTGGCGATGGCGCTGAGTGAACTGATTACCACCAAATACCCCAAAGACACACTGGATATTGTGGTGTTTGGAAATGATGCATGGACGATTGAAGTGAAGGATATTCCTTATTTACAGGTAGGCCCCTTTCATACCAATACAGTAGCGGGCCTTGAATTAGCCATGGATTTACTACGCAAAAGAAAAAATCCGAACAAACAGATATTCATGATCACAGATGGGAAACCTACCTGTTTAAAGATTGGTAAAAAATATTATAAGAATGGGTTTGGCCTCGACAGAAAAGTAGTTAACGGTTGCATTAACCTGGCAGCGCAATGTAAAAAGCTGAAAATACCCATCACTACTTTCATGATCGCCTCTGATCCTTACCTTCAAAAATTTGTGCAGGAGTTTACAGAAATGAATAATGGAAAAGCATTCTTTGCATCCCTGGATAAACTGGGGGCATTTGTATTTAAAGATTTTGAAAGTGGGAAACGGAAACAGGTGTATTAGGACTGACGACTCACGAAAAATAATGTAAATAATGTAAAATAGTCTAAATCATCATGGACATACAAAAGATAAAAACGCTCGGTCAATTACAAAAAAGCGGCTATCGGCCTAAATCGGTTAAAGAAGAGATCAGGGATAACCTGATTGGGTGTATACGAAATAAAGAAAATCCTTTTACAGGGATTTTGGGTTATGAGGATACAGTGATACCGGATACAGAAAGGGCTTTGCTGAGCAGGCACAATATTCTATTTCTTGGATTGCGCGGACAGGCAAAAACAAGAATGGCCAGGCAGATGGTGGACCTGCTGGATGAGTATATGCCCATCATCGCAGGCAGTGAGGTAAATGATGATCCGTTAAAACCCCTGAGTAAGTTTGCCAGGGACCAGATAGCGGAACATGCTGGTGATACACCCATACAATGGGTTCATCGTTCTGAACGATATGGAGAAAAGCTGGCAACGCCTGACGTAAGTGTGGCAGACCTGATTGGAGATATTGACCCGATCAAGGCGGCAAATATGAAATTGAGTTTCGCGGATGAAAAAGTAATTCACTATGGTATTATTCCAAGAAGTAACAGGGGCATATTTGTAATTAATGAATTACCCGATCTGCAGGCAAGAATACAAGTGGCTTTATTTAATATTTTACAGGAAGGAGATATACAGATACGTGGGTTTAAACTGCGTATGCCCCTGGATATCCTTTTTGTATTTACAGCGAACCCGGAAGACTATACCAATCGTGGCAGTATTGTTACACCGCTGAAAGACAGGATTGAGAGCCAGATATTAACGCATTATCCGAAAGACATTGAAACAGCCCTGGCCATCACTGAACAGGAAGCGGATATTTTACCCACACAAAAAGAAAGAGTAATCGTTAGTGATCTCATCAAACGACTGATTGAGCAAGTTGCTTTTGAAGCGCGGGCCAATGAGTATGTAGATAAGAAAAGTGGCGTGAGCGCCCGTTTAACCATTGCCGCTTATGAAAATGCCATCAGCGGCGCTGAACGTAGGGCCATCATACATAATGAAGAACAAACCCAGGTCTGGATCAGTGATTTGTCTGGAATCATCCCATCCATCACCGGTAAAATAGAATTGGTGTATGAAGGGGAACAGGAGGGCCCTTACCAGGTTGCGGTAAACTTAGTGGATAAATCAATCCGCACACAGTTCATACAGTATTTCCCCAATCCGGATCAGGTAAAGAAGAAAAGAAATACCGGTAAAAAACCTGTTGAAGAAAAATCAGCACCCAGTCCGTATAAAGCAATCACCCATTGGTTTAATACAGGCAATCACCTGGATATTTTATTGGATATGAAAGATGCCGAAAAGATCGCGGCGCTATATAAAGTAGATGGACTGTATGGGTTTGTAAAAAAATATTTTCCTCATGCCAACGAAAAAGAAAATGCCTTACTGATGGAATTTGTATTGCATGGTCTTGCTACTTATTCTATAATCAGTAAAAAAGTAGTTAACGGCACGATCGGGTTCAAAGACCTGATGGGTAGTATGATGAATTTAAGTTCGGAAGATTTTAATGAAGAGGAGGATTAATTAAATCAGCTCTTTCAATTTTTCAACAACCCTATCTATTTCTTCTTTTGTATTATGCTTGCAAAAAGAGAAACGTACAGTAACCTGGTTGGGATTATTATTGATGGCACGGATGACATGTGATCCCTGATCGGCCCCGCTGGTACAGGCACTGCCGCCACTGGCACAAATATGATTGATATCAAGGTTAAAAAGGAGCATTTCGCTTTTATCTGTTTTGGGAAAGCTGGCGCTCACTACTGTGTAAAGACTGCTGCCTAAAGGATCGCCGTTAAAGGAAACACCTAGGATATTTGTTTGCAGCTTCTCCATCAGGTACCCTTTCAGGCTTTTGATATACGTACTGTCACGCTCAAAATTTTCTGTAGCCAGTTGAAGCGCTTTGGCAAAGCCTACAATGCCATAAATATTTTCCGTTCCCGCACGCATATTTCTTTCCTGGCTACCGCCATACACAAAGGGGTTGATCTTTATATTTTCATTGATATACAACAAACCTACCCCCTTAGGGCCGTGAAATTTATGACCGGCAGCAGTTACAAAATGAACTGGTGTATTCCGGAGATCAAACGGGAAATGCCCAACTGTTTGAACAGTATCACTGTGAAAAATGGCATTATAGGCCGTACAAAGCGTGCCCACTTTTTGTATATCCAGCATATTCCCAATCTCATTATTGGCATGCATCAGGGTAACTAAACATTTCTCATTACGCGCTGCTAATAATTTTTCGAGGTCATCCAGGTCAATATGTCCATCAGGCAATAGTTTCACATAACTCAATGCGGCTTCACCTGTATGCGATAAGCGCTCAATTGTATGGGTAGTAGCATGGTGCTCAATGGGTGAGGAAATGATGTGTTGGCAACCCAGGTCGCGAACGGAAGCTGTTATCGCCGTATTACTGCTTTCGGTACCACCACTGGTAAAAAATATTTCCGCGGGATGTGCATTCAGTATTTTTGCAACCGTTTTCCTCGCGTTTTCGATGGCCATCCTGCTCTCACGCCCATAACTGTAAATCGAAGAAGGATTTCCAAAATGAGTGGTTAAATAAGGCATCATGGCAGCCAATACCTCCGGATCAAGCGATGTGGTAGCGGCGTTATCGAAATAAATTCTTTCCATAAGGTGCAAAAATAAGAAATTATCTTCCTCACATCGCTTCCCTGATATCCTGCATAAGTTTTTGTGCAATATTGGAGGCGGTCGTTTCAAAATTACTTTCGGCGTAGATACGGATAATCGGTTCTGTATTGCTGGTGCGTAGATGCACCCAATCATGTTCAAATTCTATTTTCAAGCCATCTTCTGTATTAATCCGGTTCTTTTTATATTTTTTCCTGATATGATCGAATATTTTTTTCAGGTCAAATCCCGGCGCCAATTCAATTTTATTCTTACTCATGAAATAATCGGGATAGGTATTGCGTAATTGCCTGGCCGATTTCTTTTGTTTGGCCAGGTGGGTAAGGAATAAAGCGATGCCAATCAGGGCATCTCTGCCATAATGCAGATCGGGTACAATAATGCCACCATTGCCTTCACCACCTATTACCGCGTTTACCGCTTTCATTTTATTTACCACATTTACTTCTCCTACCGCGCTGGGTGAATATTCGCCTCCGTGTTTGATGGTTACATCTTTCAATGCACGCGTAGACGACATATTGCTAACGGTATTTCCTTTTCTATTTGCTAAAACATAATCAGCTACTGCTACCAGTGTATACTCTTCTCCAAATAAACTGCCATCTTCGCAAACAAAACAAAGCCTGTCAACATCCGGGTCTACCGCGATGCCGAGGCCTGCCTTTTGTTTTTTTACTTCATTGCACAATTCCAGCAGGTTTTCGGGCAGCGGTTCAGGATTGTGTGCGAATTTTCCGTTCACTTCGCTGTTTAATACCGTAAAATCAGTTACCCCCAATGCTTTTAACAGGATGGGCACCGCGATGGCGCCGCTGCTGTTGATGGCGTCAACAATGATTTTAAATTTTGCTTTTTTGATAGCCGCGATATCTACCAAAGGATAGTTTACAACCGCGTCAATATGTTGTTGGAATAACTGATCATTGGCGCTGTAATTTCCTAACTGATCTACTGAGGCAAATACAAAATCTTCTTTAGCCGCGATATCCAACACTATCGCACCCGCCTCTGCGCTGATAAATTCTCCTTTGCTGTTTAATAATTTTAAGGCATTCCATTCCTTCGGGTTATGGCTGGCCGTAAGAATAATACCACCGGCCGCTTTTTCAAATACTACAGCCATCTCAACAGTTGGTGTGGTAGTTAAACCAAGATCAATTACGTCAATGCCCAGTGCATTTAAAGTGCTTATCACCAGTCGCTGAACCATTTCACCGCTGATTCTTCCATCGCGGCCTATAATAACTTTCCTATTGTCAGACTGTTGGGATAACCAGGTACCGAAGGCGGCTGTAAAACGTACAACGTCCAGTGGACTTAACGTATCACCGGGCCTGCCTCCAATGGTTCCCCGAATGCCGGAAATGCTTTTGATCAATGCCATAAAATGAACTTAAAATGGAGTGCAAACATAATAGAAATTTTTTGTTTGCCCCCCGGCCCTAATTTTGCAGCATAAAGAAATGATATGCCGGACAAAGCCTGGTACAAGAATTGGTTCAATTCGCACTACTATCACGTATTATACCAGCATAGGGATGATGAGGAAGCTTTTCGGTTTATACGAACCCTTATTGAGTACCTGAAGCCTGTTCCCGGTAGTACCATGGTGGATGTGGCATGCGGAAAGGGAAGGCATAGCAGGGTATTGGCTGATATGGGATTTGATGTTACCGGCATTGATCTTTCTGCCGCTTCTATTGAAGAAGCCAAAGAGGGGGAAGATGAGCGTCTACATTTTTTTGTACATGATATGCGACTCCCTTTCTGGATAAATTATTTTCACTTCGCTTTTAATTTTTTTACCAGTTTTGGCTACTTTAAAACGAGAAGGGAGCATGATAATGCCATTCGAACCATTGCACAGAGCCTAATGCCTGATGGCATTTTTGTGATTGATTACCTGAATGTTCATTTTGAGGAAGTACGCATGGAAAAATCTGTTGCCACAATCCTGGAAGGCATTACATTCCATATTACCAAATGGCAGGATGAGGCGCATTTTTTTAAACAGATCCAGGTCACTGACACGGAAAATAAAACGCCGAAACACTTATTTACAGAACGCGTTGCCAAATTTTCACTTGGTGATTTTATAGATATGCTCGCATCCCAGGGAATGCAGGTACAGGAAGTTTTTGGCGATTACCGCCTGAACAGGTATGATGTAAAAAAATCTCCGAGAATGATCATTATTGCCAGGAAGCAATAACGAATCAAAAAATATTGGATAAACAGTTATTTATTAAAGCCTTGTTACAGGGATGCCTGGTAACTCTCCTACAAATACTATCTTTAACGTCTTATGTTATCCTTACTACTGTTAATGAACTCTTTAGAAAAAATAGCGGCCTGGCTTCATCAATGGGATACTTATTTGTTTCTGAAGATCAACACGGTTTGGACACTTCCCTTCCTGGACGGTGTATATCCCTGGTTGCGTGAGGCCAATGCATGGGTGCCATTGTACCTGTTTATGCTGCTTTTTGTGATACTGAATTTTAAAAAGAAGGCGATTGCCTGGATACTTTTTGTGGTGATAACCCTTACACTAACTGACCAAATCAGCAGTAACCTGGTTAAAAACTGGTTTGCCCGCCCCAGGCCCTGCAATGATCCCTTATTGATGAGCCAGGTGCGATTATTACTTGACCATTGTTCAGGTGGGTATAGTTTTACTTCTTCGCACGCGACCAATCATTTTGGGTTTGCCATCTTTGTCTTTATTACGGGTAAGCCGATGTTAAAAAAATGGGGATGGCTATTTTTTCTCTGGGCGGCTACGATCAGTTATGGCCAGGTCTATGTTGGCGTGCATTACCCGTTGGATATAGTATGTGGCGCTTTGTTAGGATGTGGAATTGGCTACCTAACCGCGGGCTTCTTTACTAAAAAATACGGATTACTTACCTTTACTACCCAGTAACCCGGCAAACCATGATCTCAAACCGATTATTTTATTTTGTTTTACTGGCTTGCGGATTTACTGCACTGTTAGGCGTAATCCTGGTTCCCTTAATGGATATTGATGCCTCTCAATACGCGTCTATCAGCAGGGAAATGCTGGATAACAAAAGCTATTTGCAATTGTTTGACCAGGGCCATGATTACCTGGATAAGCCCCCGATGCTTTTCTGGTTATCCGCCATCAGTATGAAATTATTGGGTGTGTATGATTGGTCATACCGACTGCCTTCTTTTTTGTTTGCCATGCTTGCCGTTTATGCAACCTATCAATTTGCCCTGTTATTTTACCGAAAAGAGATCGCACAGTTAAGTGCCATGGTACTAGCCGGTTCACAGGCCCTATTTTTAGTTACACATGATGTAAGGTGTGATACCATGCTAATGGGGTGGGTTGCCTTTTCGCTTTGGCAGATGGCAGCCTGGTATCAAACCAATCACTGGAAACATTTTTTGCTGGCATTTATCGCCATCGCCGGTGGTATGATGACAAAGGGCCCTATCGCATTGATGGTTCCGGTATTTGGGTTAGTACCGCATTTTATTTTGCGAAGAGAATGGAAGCGGCTTTTTCGTTGGGAATACCTTTTAGGGGCAGTACTGATAGCCATTCTGCTGGTACCGATGAGTATGGGTCTATACCAGCAATTTGACCAGCACCCTGGAAAATTGATCAATGGGGTAGCCATCCAATCCGGCTTGCGTTTTTATTATTGGACACAAAGTTTTGGCAGATATACAGGAGAGAATGTATTTAATGAAATGAATCATTTTACTTTTTTACTTGAAAATATGTTCTGGAGTTTTTTGCCATGGATATTTTTCTTCCTGATTGGATTAGTGCTTGCTTTGAAAGAAATAATCTCTAAAAAATTCAGGTTAGCAGCCAATGAAGAATGGATTACTACCGGCGGATTCATCATTACCTATTGCATTCTTGCCAGGAGCCAGGCACAGTTGCCACATTATATTTTTGTTGTTTTTCCGCTGGCGGCGGTTATTACAGCTAAATTTTTATATCGTTTATTATATACAGACGGGTTAATGAAATGGAGAAAGCCACTTCTCATTTTTCATTCCGTTATCTTTGCCTTATTATGGGTGGCGGTGATCGCGCTTATGGCATTGCCTTTTAAAGAGGTACCCGTTTATGTAGTGATACTGGCTGTATCCTGTTTGCTGTTTTTTTTCCGGTTCCTTTTTTATAAGCCCCGCCAATTTCCTGTTTTGCTAACCGTTTCCTTATATACTGTTTTGGGAGTGAATATTTTTCTGACTACTAATTTTTACCCCAATTTATTACAATATCAATTAGGCAATGTAGCCGGAAAATTTATACATGATCATGCTATCCCAAAAGATAAGATCAGTTTGTACGGTGTTAAAACAGGCAGGTCATTGTCTTTTTATGGACAACGGTTATTTACAGAAAAGAAAAGTGTGCTGGATTTTGAGGCGGCTGATGTAGTGTTAACCAGTAAGGACAGTAGCGCTGTTTTTCAGCGATCTTTTCCCAAAATGAAACGGATGCTCGAAGGGAACCACTTTGGGGTAAGTATCCTTACCCTGCCTTTTTTGAATCCGGCTACCCGTGAAAAAGAGCTGGCCAAATATGTAATCATTGATCTTGATGGGAAATTTTAGCCTATTTGCGCCCTATTAAGTAGTTTTAAAGGAATAAACATGACTGAAATTATTATCATACTAATACTAATCATCATCAATGGCCTGTTTTCGATGGCCGAGATCGCATTGGTATCCGCGCGTAAAGCCAGGCTGGAAGGGCAGGCAATTAAGGGTGATCCGGAGGCCAAACGGGCATTGGCACTGGCCAATCATCCTGAAACATTTTTATCTACTGTTCAAATAGGAATTACACTGATCGGGGTATTAACGGGCATCTATTCCGGAGATAGTTTTAAGCAGCCTTTACAGGAATGGTTACAGCAGTTTGCCATTCTTCAACCCTATAGCAGCTCAATTGCCACTACTTTTATAGTGATCGTATTAACCTATCTCTCCATGGTACTTGGAGAGCTGGTACCCAAACGGATTGGACTGAGCAGTCCGGAAAAAATCGCCAAATCAGCAGCCGGTCCCATGCGTATTATTTCATGGGTTACTTTCCCCTTTACCTGGTTATTAGGTATCAGCGCTAATTTCCTGATCCGGTTAATGAATATTCGAACCAGTGATAACCAGGTAACAGAAGAGGAGATCAAAGCCATCATCAGCGAAGGAACGGAGCATGGCGCTATTGAAGAAGCGGAACAGGATATTATTGAAAGGGTATTTCATCTTAGCGACCGGAACATTACTTCACTGATGACCCACCGAAGTGATATTATCTGGATCGAAGGCAGTAAAACGGTTGCAGAGGTTAAACTGGCATTGGATGATGTAGTGCATTCTGTTTACCCGGTTTGTGAAAAAAATGTTGATCATATCAAAGGAAGTGTAAGCATTAAGGATCTTTTTTCATCCGATCCTTCAGCCACCGTTTTTTCTATCATGAAAGAAGCCATGTATGTACCCGAAAACAATACGGCATACCAGGTATTGGAAAAGTTCCGGCGAACCAAAATTCACCAGTGTTTTATCGTGGATGAGTATGGATCCGTGCAGGGACTAATGACCCTGAATGATATACTGGAAGCCATTGTGGGCGATATTCCGCAGGAGGAAGATGAAGACTATCAAATAGTGGAAAGGGCAGATGGCTCTTACCTGATTGATGCACAAATTCCATTTTATGATTTCCTGGTGAAGTTTGATAAAACAGAATGGATGATGGAAGGCGATCAGGACTTTGATACACTGGCCGGCTTCATCATTCATGAGCTTGAAAAAATTCCGGTAACGGGTGATACCATGGATTGGAAAGTATTCCGGTTCGAGATTGTAGATATGGATAATCACCGGATTGATAAGATATTGGTTACGCTCAATAAACCATTTGGAATTGCCTGATAGTATCATAAAAATTAACCCGGACAATAAAGTCTTACCCAATTTGCCAATCCCTGGCTTACTAAGAAAGCTATTTTCAAACCCCTCTCAGAAAGCAATTTCGGCATGGCTATTCGGATTATCCAGTTTATAACTCTTATCTTTATTTCCACTCTTTACATGTATAATATTACTCTGCGCTTTCTCAAAATCATATAATAGGGTACAGTCAATTTCCAGTTTAGTAAGCTTACTCACTTTCGGGATTTCAAAATAACTCCACACACTTTCTTTTTGTATCTCATGACCAACATAACTGAAAATGCCCGGCTGACCGTTTACTTGTATGCTTAGTTTCTTAGAGATATAGTTACTGATCTGCTTGTCCAGAAATGCGGGATCGGCAGGGTTTACCATATCTAGTTTCGTAGTAGTGTATTTTTGCAGGGTCTTTTCCAGGTCCTCCGTAAATACCCGTACACTGATCTCTACGGTAGCTTCTTTCGTATTATGATTTATTTCAATAACGGAAACGAAAAATGGGTGTATCATCGATACAAGACCCGTCAGCAACCATTGAACCATTATATTTACCATTCAAACTTGTTTTTTTCTCAGTACAAATGTCATCATTAATTTGAACTCCGCACATGAATGATTTTGGATTATATTTTAACATTGGCTATAAGCATATTGCCGGTCTGAGGGGGATTGACCATATTCTTTTTGTGGTGGCCCTCTGCATCCGTTACCAGTTCATTGACTGGCGCAAGCTGCTCATTCTGATAACCGCATTCACTATCGGGCATTCCATTACACTCGCTTTGAGTGTTTTTGAAATAGTTGACTATTCAGTAAAGTGGATTGAATTCCTGGTTCCGGTTACTATTGTTATCACGGCTATCAGCAATGTATTTGTTAAAAAATTTGTTTTTAAAAGAAAATTTCCGCTCATTTATTTCCTGGCTTTGTTTTTTGGGTTGGTGCATGGATTAGGTTTTAGCAACTATCTGAAAAGTCTGTTAGGGTCAGAGCATACTGTTTTTTGGCAATTACTGGCTTTTAATGTGGGACTGGAAGTGGGGCAGTTGCTGATTGTAACCGGCGTTTTACTGATTTCCTTTATATTCGTAAATATTCTGAAGTTCAACCGCAGAGAATACCTGTTGGCCGTTTCCGCCGGTATTTTCGCGTTAGCCCTTCAGATGGCAATCGATAGATTTTTACCTTTATTAAACTGAAGCGACAATGAAAAAACTACTGTTCCTGTTTATGTTGATGTGTTCGGTATTGGCGATTGAAGCGCAAAATATCCGAAACAATCCCAGTTCCAATCATGGAAATAAGTTTGAAGAGTTAGGTACCATTCTGCCTACTCCCAACGAGTATCGTACCGCCAGTGGGGCACCCGGACCAAAATACTGGCAGCAAAGGGCGGATTATACGATTAAATGTGAACTGGATGAAGCCAATCTGAAACTGAAAGGCAGTGAAACGGTTACTTATTTCAACAATTCACCCGATGTGTTAACTTATATCTGGTTACAGGTAGATGAAAATGAACACAGCACGGTTAATAATGCTAACTACCAGGATGCCAGTGTTATTGGCAAACAGGTTACTGTTGCCACCATTGAAAAAATGGAGGCACAGAAAGCAGATAATGGGTATGGTCATATTATTTCAAAACTAACCGATGCAACAGGCAAATCCTTATCTTATACCATCAATAAAACGATGATGCGTATTGATCTGCCTGCTCCGCTAAAACCCGGGCAGCAATTTATTTTTAACCTTGACTGGTCATATAAAATTCCTGACCGTATGGCATTTTTTGGTCGTGGTGGCTATGAGCTTTTTCCGGAAGATGGCAACAGCCTTTTCACCATGGCTCAATGGTATCCCCGCCTATGCGTGTACAGCGATTTTCAGGGATGGCAGAACAGGCAGTTTACCGGTCGCGGTGAATTTGCCCTCGCCTTCGGAAATTTTACGGTACAAATTACTGTACCTGCAGACCATGTAGTATTGAGTACTGGTCAATGCCAGAACTATTCCCAGGTTTTGTCTGCTGCCCAACTGGCCCGTTGGAACCAGGCACAAGTAGCAAAAGAACCAGTTGAAGTAGTAACACTTGCTGAAGCCGTTCAGGCAGAAAAACAAAAGTCTTCTCAGAAAAAAACATGGATATTCAAAGCAGAGAATGTGCGTGATTTTGCCTGGACATCCAGCAGGAAATTTATATGGGATGCCATGCCTGCTTATGTAGAAGGCAGGAAAGTGATGTGTATGAGTGGTTATGCTAAAGAAGCCTATGGTTTATACAGAAAATTTTCAACCAAAGTAGTAGCGCATACTATTAAATCGTATTCTAAATTTTCTATTCCTTATCCATACCCGGTAGCACAAAGTATCGAGTCATCAAACGGTATGGAATATCCAATGATCTGTTTTAATTACGGACGTACAGAAAAAGATGGTACTTATAGCGAGGCTGCCAAATTGGGGATGCTTGGTGTAATCATTCATGAAGTGGGACATAATTTCTTCCCGATGATTGTGAACAGTGATGAACGCCAGTGGTCATGGATGGATGAAGGCCTTAATTCATTTGTTCAATACCTGACCGAAGAATTGTACGATAATAAATTTCCATCCCGCATGGGTTCTGCTTCTACCATTGCGGGTTATATGCGTTTGCCGAAAGATCAGTTAGAGCCTATTATGACGAATAGCGAGAATATTATCAACTTTGGTCCGAATGCCTACACCAAACCGGCAACAGGGTTGAATATACTTCGCGAAACCATTATGGGACGAAAATTATTTGATTTCTCATTCAGGGAATATGCCAGGCGCTGGGCATTTAAACATCCAACCCCGGCCGATCTGTTCCGTACGATGGAAGATGCCAGTGGAGAGGACCTTGACTGGTTCTGGAGAGGATGGTTTTATGGTATTGATGCCTGTGATATAGCCATTGATTCAGTAAAATATGCCGTATTCGATCCGAATGCCGTGGCAACTGCCGGTGGTGGTATGGGTGGCAGAGGCGGACAGGGAGCTGTGGCTGGCGGGCCAAGGGGTATTGATAAACCTATGCTGAGTATTTTTGATGATATTTCTAAAATCAGAAACAGGGAAGATAAAAATATACTGTTCCTTACAGATGTTGATACCACTCTCCGTGATTTTTACTGGAGATACGCCAGGGGGTTCGAACCGTATGATTCTGTAACAAAAATAACTCCGCCCGCGGCTACTGCCCCGGAAGGCTTAAGCAACGCGGATAAAGCAAAATATGCCAATGTAAACCTGTATGAAATATCGTTCTCCAATAAAGGAGGATTAGTGATGCCGGTTATTGTAGAGTTTACATTTGAAGATGGCACGAAAGAAACAGAAAAAATACCTGCACAGGTATGGAGAAAGAATGAGAATGCGGTAACCAAAGTTTTTATGACAAGGAAAAAAGCAGTAAGTATTAAACTGGATCCGTTAAAAGAAACAGCCGACATTAACGAAGCGAACAATACCTGGCCAACCGTTTCGGAGCCAAGTAAATTCGCCATCTTTAAAGCAAGAACGGGTGTACGTGGTCAATCGCAGGGGTTGAATCCTATGCAGAACGCTAATCAGAATAGAAATAAATAAAAAAAATGTGAAATGTGAATTGTGAGTCGTGAGTCGTGTCTCACGACTCACGACTCACATTCATCCACCGGTTCTGCCATCACGCAATTTATTTTTTTTGCCGGAGGTCTTTTTCTCAAATTCCAATACCTCTTTGGTTTTGGATTTAACCGGTATTTTTATTCTGGTAGTATCGTTGGGTAATAAGGCTGGCTCTTTTACGGAGTCGATGGTACCTGGCTCAACCAGGTTATCCAGAAAATAGTGTTCTATTTTTATCTGCTGACCTGTGGGTGGATAAAAATATTTCCAGGTACCATGGCGCAAAGAATTGCCCTCATTTTTTATCACAACCCTTTCATATTTGTCAGGATCTTTGGGGTCCCTTACTTCAATGGTATCATAAGCCTTTGACGGATTAAATGCCCGCCAGTTCTCTTCCCTTTCCGGACCCGCAATGGTAAAATAGCGGCAGGCGCCATTCTTGTTCCCCCATTTATAATTTTCAATCGCTAACAGGTCGCCCATCAGGTTGAACTTTCTCCAAACACCTTCTTTACGGCCATTCATAAAAATACCTTCTTCTTCATAGCCGGGTTCACCACGCAAAGGGTTCACATGAACCATCCATTTTCCCTGTTTCAGTCCTTTCATATCTACCTTATCCAATGTATCGCCCGTAGCGCTGATCCTATAGGCAGCATACTGCCCCTGGGCGGCTATGGAAAATAAAATAAGCAATGGTAACAGAAGGAATCGCATAATCACTAAATTGGGTACTCTAATGTACAAATATTCAAAACTGCTATGAGAAAATTAACATTCCCCTTGTTATGGTTGCTGGCTATTGCCGGATATGCACAGGTAAAACCTACACCTGCGGCTGAACGTTTAAAATCAGGTTCACAACGAAAGGATTTGGTACAAAGATCACTGGTAAATCATACTTCATTCCGCAATATTGGTCCAAGCATCATGAGTGGAAGGGTGGCAGATCTGGACGTGAATCCTGTTGATCCTACTGAATTTTATATCGCCTATGCCTCTGGTGGGTTGTGGTATACCACCAATAACGGGCAGAGCTTTATACCGGTATTTGATTCCGCGGATGTGATCACTATTGGTGATATTGCCGTTAACTGGAAAACCGGAACTATCTGGCTGGGTACGGGTGAAGTAAACAGCAGCCGGTCTTCTTATGCCGGTATTGGTATCTATCGTTCTGCTAATAATGGTAAATCATGGGAGTATATGGGTTTACCTGAGAGTCATCATATCGGAAAAATACTATTACATCCTACAGATAATAATATAGTATGGGTGGCTGCATTAGGGCATTTATACTCTTCCAATAAAGAGCGGGGAATCTATAAAACGTCTGATGGCGGACAAACATGGAAACAAACTTTATTTATTGATGATAATACGGGAGGCATTGATATAGATATAGACCCTAAAAATCCAAATGATCTTTATGCAGCCATGTGGTATAGAACCAGGCGGGCCTGGAATTTTGAAGAGGGCGGCAAAACCAGTGGCATTTATAAAAGCAGGGATGGAGGGGATAGTTGGGAACTCGTTTCGAATGCGGGTAGTGGCTTCCCTTCCGGAGAGGGTGTGGGCAGAATTGGATTAGCCGTATCTCAACTAAATGGAAATGTGGTTTATGCCGTTATAGACAATAATTTCAGGCAGCCAGATACCGCTTTACGAAAAACAGATTCCACCCGGTATGTATTGCGCGATTTTAAGGACCTGAGTAAGGAACAGTTTCTGGCGCTTGACGATAAAAAATTAACTGCTTTTATTCAGGCACCCCGTAACGGCATCCCCGCCAAATATAGTGCAGCATCCATTAAAGCCGCGGTTAGCCAGGATCAGTTTCCGTCTTCGGTAATCTGGGATTACCTGTTTGATGCCAATACAGCTTTATTTGAAACACCCATCATCGGTTGTGAAGTTTACAGATCTGATAACGCGGGTAAAACATGGATAAAAACAAATACCAAGCCGCTTACCATGTACAGTACCTATGGCTACTACTTCGGAAAAATATTTGTTAGTCCTTCTAATGATAATAAAGTTGTCATTACCGGTTACGATATAGAAATGAGTACTGATGGAGGAAAAACATTTACCTATATAGGAGGAGATAATGTGCATGCGGATCATCATGCCGTATGGATTGATCCAAAAAAAGATAACCATATGATTATCGGGAATGATGGTGGCTGTAATATCACGTATGATAATGGGGCACATTGGTTCAAAGCCAATACGCCGGCGGTTGGCCAGTTTTATCATATAACTTTTGATATGGCTAAACCATATAATATTTATGGTGGTTTACAGGATAATGGTACCTGGCATGGCGCCAGTGATACAAAGGAAAACTATGAATGGTATGATACCGGTGAGAACCCGTATAAATTTATAGGAGGGGGTGATGGCATGCAGGTGCAGGTAGACCTGCGCGATAATAAAACCGTTTACAGTGGCTCGCAATTTGGCGCCTATAGCCGGCAAAACCTTACAACGCGCGAAAGAAAATCTGTAAGGCCATCCCGTGACCTGGGTGATCCGGCATTGCGATACAACTGGCAAACCCCCATTTTGCTAAGCAGACATAACCAGGATGTATTTTATTATGGCAGCAATAAATTTCACCGTTCCTTAAATAAGGGGGATAGTTCTATTGCATTAAGCGCTGATCTAACTACAAACCCATTACAGGGTGATGTGCCATTTGGTACAGCAACTACCATCGGTGAGAGTCCCTTGCGTTTTGGATTGATTTATGTAGGTACGGATGATGGAAATATCCAGGTAAGTAAAGATGGAGGATACAATTGGGAACGGATCATTCGCAAGCTACCCAGAGGATTGTATGTTAGCCGGGTTACTGCCAGCTCATTTAAGGAGGGCAGGGTTTATGCTTCACTGAACGGATACCGAAACGATAACTTTTTACCTTATTTATATGTGAGTGATGATTATGGCGCCAACTGGAGGTCTATTGGTAAAGACCTGCCTAATGAACCCATTAATGTGATCAAAGAAGATCTGACAAATGAAAACCTTTTATACATTGGTACCGATGGAGGGTTGTATGTGAGCATTGACGGTGGTAATAGTTCCATGATGTGGAACAAAGGATTACCGTATAGTGTACCTGTTCATGATATAGCTATACATCCCCGCGAAAATGAAATTATATTAGGCACTCATGGTCGTAGTATCTATATCGCTAAACTCGATGAAGCACAAAAAATAGCACATCAGCAAATTTCCTGGCATGAATAAAGGAGTTAGTAGATTGATCCCATACACGGCTGTTTTTCTTTCTTTGGTTAAAATGGAACCAGAAATAAATAGGTAAGGCTCAAATGTAGAACATTACTCTTTTTCAGCTTTCTTTTTAGTCAGGTATCTGTATAGATTACCTATAGAATGTGTAATCGTTCCTGAATTGTTTTCCACAACATTGGTAATGCGTAATTGTAATAAGGCACCCATGATTGCTTTGATGGGGCCATGTGTTATACCTGCCAATACTATTTTAGAGAGATAGCCAGCAATTAATCCCAAGGCAGTTCCAGTAAGGTTGTCTTTTATGACAGGTGTACTTATTACGTCTCTTAGGGAATTTTTTAATAGGTTCAGTGGCTGTAAACTATCACGGGTATTATTTATTTGGTCCTTCAATAATAGCCATTCTATTGCCTGCCTGCCTTCTAATGCTTGTATAGCAGCTTTTATATCCTCTGAAGTATGTATTGATTGCATGAATAATAATATAGTATTGTGTGTTAACCCATAAAAATACTCAAAACATTAGTCGAGTATCTGTCTAATAATCGTATTGTTAACGCTTGTTTTAATTATAGCTCCCCTAAAAAAAACAATTGTACCAATCAGCCCATAGAACATGGAAACCATTAGAAAACCATAATAAGTCTTTCCAGTCAGGTCTCCCAGCCAGAGCGCTATCGCTATGGTTAAGGTAAAAACAGAAACTGTTAATACAAATGCCAGCAATAGCCTGGAAGCTATTGCTGACAAAATATCTGCTGTTTTAAACAGTGACTTTAACTTAAGTAATTCAAGACTTGTTTTACTATACGTTTTAACGCATTCTAAAAGTGGTTCAATTCCATTGATAGTAGCTTGCATATAGCGGTATTTAAAAAGGTTAATAGTGATTAATTAGTCTACTTTGATTTTTTCAGTTTTGGCAGCTCCGTTTCCTACGAATGCGGTTGCTTTTTCTTTAATCACTTCAACTTCTTTTTTAACTTCCTCCAGAAAACCATCGAGTTTGTCTTTCATGGCTTCTGTCAGATCATCTCCTTTGTCTAAGATTTTCTTTCTTGTTTTGCTACCTTTATCCGGAGCAAATAGAATTCCAAGAATGCTGCCTGCTGCTGCGCCTAATAATAAAGCGCCAATTACTTTTCCGGTGTTATTAGATTGTTCCATTGTGTATATTTTTATATTTATTGTACGTTTTTAACAGTTAAATCCTTAAATGCTTTTCCCAGTTCTTCCAAATCGTGATTAAATTCTATTTTAAACTTTTCCCATTTGTCTTTACCATCTTCCTTATAATCATCCATTTTCTTCTTCATATCAGTATTTTTTTTCTCCAGTTCAGCTATTTTAATTTTATAATCAGCTTTAGCTACTTTTTTCTGGTCATCAATCCTTGCATTAAATTCTGCAATACTTTTTTCATTAGCGGCAATTCTTTCTGTTGCTTCTAAACGATATTTTGCAATATCTGCCTGGTATTCATCTGTTACCTTATCCAGTTTATTATTTGCTTCATCTACCTTCTGTTGTGCTTTTTCAACTTTTTCCTCAGAGGTATTACAGCCGGTTATTATACCTCCTGTGATAAGCAATGATGCCGTAAGCATTAAAATTGTTTTTTTCATTTTATTGGTTTGAAAGTTTGAGTGTGAATGTTGTTAGTTGTAGAAATGTGGTCATAGTTCAGAGATTACTTTATGAATTTCTTCTTTTGTTTTTCCCAGCTTTTCCTGAAGCCTGCCAAGCATTTCGTCTTGCTTACCTTCTACCAATAACAAATCATTATCAGTGAGCATGGCAAACCTTTGTTTCAGTTTTCCTTTTGTTTCGTTCCAGTTTCCTTTTAATTCGGTTAAATTTTTCATGATGTTATTTTCAATTGTTGAGTAATAAGTAGGATACAAAGTTTATGAATCCTGCTTATGTAATTGTTACACGATGAGCTTTAAATGTTGTATCATTCACATATTCAATTATAGGTAATTTCCGGTTTGGCAACTGATTAATTTATTATAAGATTAATTAGTGAAAGCTGTTTTAATTGCCTTAGTTAATGTCAATTTTGCCATTAAGTAACTTACTGTTGATTCTGCCCCCTGGTTTATATTAACATAATTATCTTCCAGTCCATCATAGCATCCACCTGTACAGGGATTATAGATGATCTGGGTAAGGTGATTATTTCCCTGAAACCAACTAAATGCAATCTTTATCTTATGCAGGTATTCCGGATTATGGTAGGCTTCGTAGAATTTTCCTAAGGCGATAATCGTATAGGCTACATCGATAGGTTGCTCACCGCCTATTACTGGCTCTGCCTGTATATTTTCTTTTTGTAGCCAGCCCTTATTAGAGATTACTTTTATGCTGTTTTTGATAAATATTTTTGATAGCAAAAAATTGAACGATTTATTCGCGATTTCCTGGTATATGGGTTCTCCTGTTGTAAACCAGGCACAGAGCATAGCTTCAGGTAAAATGCTGTTTGCATAGGTTAGGTAGCTTTCAAACCATTGCCAGTCATTAACAGCCTCATGCCGGTACATCTGCACTAACCGATTTGCGAATTTTATGAGTAAGTATATATCTGGCGTAGATGGGTGATTAATATTTCGATAATACAATCCTTTGATTACGAATGCCATGGCACGGGTAGAATGAATTCTGTGTACATTGTAAAGGGCATTCTGCATAATATCCTGTGCCGATTTAATGATATTTGCCGGTAAGATTTTATGCAAAGAAATTAGGTAACCTAACGCCCATATAGCTCTTCCATTTGAATCTTCCAGGTTTGTGGTATAATTCTGATCAGTAAATTCTTCCTGATCATTTACATAATTTAAAAAATTACCCCTCTTTTGCAGGCAATAATTGATGAAATTCAAATACCTGGTAATATAATTAATATCATCATTGTCTTTACTAAGCTCGTAATGCTGACAAATTGCAATCATTGCTCTGGCATTATCATCCAGTGTATATCCAGATTGAATGTCTGGTTGGTTTAATTTTGAGAATTGAACCATGCCAAATCCAGTTGTCATTTTTTTGATATGATCCAGATTAATAGTTGGAGAAGCGTATTGTAATACTATTTCCTGATTACTGTGGTTCTTGAACAGGTTGGCATGTGCGATCGCCGAATTCTCCCAGGCGGTTGGAGCCATTCGGTGTAAACCATTTGAGCTGATATTTTTACATAACCGCTCATCTGATAATAATAAGCAAATGGCGTCACTTAATTGATTGGGGTTTCCAAAATCTATAATAATACCGCCATTATTTTTTAGAACTTCTTTCGCATGTGGAATTGGCGTTGAAATGATTGGACAGCCACTTCCGATGGCATAGGAAAAAGTGCCACTAACGGCCTGATTTGGGTCAGTTGATGTGAATATATAAATATCGGTCAACTGTAAATATTCCAATAATTCAGACAATGGCAGAAACTGGTTTACAAATACCACATGCCGTTGTAATGCTAATTGAACTACTTTTTCTTCTAATAAGGTTCGGTATTTTCCTCCTTCTTCCTTGAATACTATTGGATGGGTAATACCAATAATCAGAAACAGGATATCCTTATTAAATTCAACAACTGCGGGTAATGCCTCTAAGGTAGTTTCAATTCCTTTTCCGGAACTTAGTAAACCAAAGGTGGAAAGAATTTTTCGGCCCTTAAGGCCGTATTTTTCTTTAAGAACATCTTTATTGACGTGTTGAACCAGATGGGTTCCATGCGGAATTACTGTAATTTTATCCCTTCTAATTGCATAGTCATTAATCAATATATTGGCTGATGAATTGGTCATCACAATAATGGATGCACATTGATTGGCTATTTGTTGAACATTTTCTTTTAATTTTTCATTAGGATTTGGCAATACGGTATGAAAAACAATCATTACTTTCTTTGTAATAGCAATTAGCAGTTCTACAAAATGAGCTTCATTGTTTTTGTAAAAACCAAATTCATGTTGAATTAACACTAGCGTAACTGCGGGATCATTATTTAATTGTGTTGCTAATGATAAGTAAGTATTCTCCTCTTCGGAATTCAGTATATATTTTTCGATACCGTTATAGGTATGTTTTTCAGTTATTGATTCTACCGGACAAATTCTAATTCTAAATGACTGGTTGAATTTGTTGTTAAGGGCCCTGATCAGATCCTGCGAATAAGTGGCAATACCACATTCACGAGGTGGGTAGGAAGTAATAAATACGATTTCTGGTAAAGAAATCTCTGCTACCGGTTCGTTTTTTATGTCAATATGTAAATTTTTCTCAACCAGCGTATCCGCATAATTATAAACCAAAGCATTAGTTTTCATTTTTTTCTGTTTTCGTTTTTTTACTAAAAATAGTCATCGTGATACCGCCAATCAATAGTATTACTCCAACTACCGGAGACCACTTTACCGGATTGTTTTTTTTCTGATTAATTTGAATGTGTCTGATAGCTACTACTTTTTCTATTGTTACAAAATTAAAACCCGTATAAATCATCATAATAAAACCTAAAATCATTAGGGAAATTCCTATATTCTTTAGTTACATAATTGGGTATGTTTATAATTTTGGAATATTATTAATACTGTCTTTTTTCTTTAGATTTTCTTTTGTTTTTTGCAATTGTAATAATCTCTTAGCTTCAGCCTTTTTCTTTTTATTGAAATATCCCCTCAATAAAATATTACTTTTTGCCGCTTCCATATTTTCACTCAATTTTTTTGTACCCGTTTGTAAATTTGTCATGGTGGAATCAAGAGACTTGCTGAATTCTTCATCGCTCACCAGCTTTGATAATGCGCCTTTTCCATTATTCATTTTGGCAGTAAACTTTGAAAATTCCTTACTGCTTAATTCCAGATTAATCAGTGTACCCTTCAGGCTTTTTGAAAAATCCTCGTCAGAGATTAGCTTTGATAAGGCCCCATTCCCGTTATTTATTTTATAAGTGAATTGAGCCAGTTGTTCTGTTATGATACCGGCATTATCTACACTGGTCTTCATACCTTTCATTATATCTTCAATTTCAATCGCATTTTTAGAATTGATCAGATCATTCTCTTCAACATTTTTTCCATTAATGCTTCCAGGAGAAATAGTCAAAACCTTATCGCCCATTATTCCATCAGACCCTATACTGGCTGTTGCATCAGTTTTAATAAACTTTTTCACTTCTTTCCTGATTAATAATGCTACCATTACAGAAGTATCTGTTAGCAATTCAATTTCAGCTACTGTTCCTATATTAATACCTGAAAAACGGATATTATTTCCCACCTTCAAACCACTAACTGTTGTAAATTTGGATAGTAAATGAAAGGTTGATCCAAATAAATTCTTTTGTTTGCCTATAAAGTAGATCGTAGATATGATTATTACCAATCCTACTATTACAAACAGTCCTAATTTCCACGTAGCACCAGATTCTTTTTTCATTTGTACTGTTTTTAAAGCGATGATTATTTGAAGAATGAGTTTACCCATTCATCTTTACTGTTTTCCAGTTCCTCATAAGTCCCCTCCGCATAAATTATTCCATCTTTTATTATTACTAACCTATCTCCGGTTAATTTTGCACAGGCCATATCATGGGTTATTATTATGGAAGATGTTTTATTTTTTTTCTGTATAGCAACAATCAGTTCACTGATTTCAAGGGATGTAATCGTATCCAGTCCGGTAGTTGGTTCATCGTACAATATGATTTCAGGTTTTAATATGAGTGTTCGGGCAAGCCCAATCCTTTTGCGCATACCTCCGGACAATTCTGATGGCATTTTATCTATTGCTTCTGACAGCCCAACACTTTCCAGTTCCTGGATGATGGCTGTTTCTATATCATTTTCGGTCAGATTTTTATTATGGCGTTTAAGTGGAAATGCGAGGTTTTCTCTTACAGACATTGAATCATATAAGGCTGAATTTTGAAAAAGAAATCCCATTCGTAGTCTTATTGCATTTAAAAGGCTGTTGTTTGCACTCGTTATATTTTCATTGAAAACCGTTATTTCTCCTTCATCTGATTCTATTAACCGGACTATGCATTTAATGATGATTGATTTTCCGGATCCGGATTTGCCCAACATTACCAGGTTTTCTCCCTGTTTAAGAGTAAGATTAATTCCTTTTAATACTGTATTCGTTTTTCCAAATGATTTAAAGAGGCCTTTTATACTGATAACAGGTTTAGTTGAGGAGGTGAGGGGTATTTCTGTATAGCTTTCTTTGTTTTTCATATCAAAAAAATAGATCAGTTAATTGTACGGCTATCATATCAATAATAAATATGCTGAGAGAAGCCGCTACTACGGCGGTATTGGCCGCTTTACCCACACTCTCAGTTCCATTGGCTGCTGTATATCCTTTATAAGAACCGATGGCTCCAATAAAAAATCCAAAGAAAAATGTTTTGATTGCAGGAGGTATAATATCAATAAAATCGAGTGATTCGAGTACCTGAGAAAAATAGCGGAAGAGGGTAACATCACTATGTATATTGATACCTACATAGCCTCCTAAGATGCCTATGGTATCTGCAAATACTACCAGCAATGGAACCATTAAAGTAGTTGCCAGAATTCTGGTTACTACCAGGTATTTATAGGGATTAATTGCTGATACCTCCATTGCATCAATTTGTTCAGTAACCTTCATCGAACCCAGCTCTGCGCCAATACCGGATGCGATTTTTCCGGCACAGATTAAAGCGGTTATTACTGGTGCAATTTCCCTGATGAGTGATAGGGCTACCATGCCCGGTAGCCTGGATTCGGCACCAAAGCCGGCCAGTGTAGGGCGTGTTTGAAGCGTTAATACCAGGCCCATAATAAAACCTGTTATTGCTACTAAGGGAAGCGATTTGTAACCAATTAGAAAGCACTGCCTTTTAAATTCTTTTATTTCAAAAGGAGGCATAAATATTTCTTTGAAAAATCTACCCATAAACAATGTAGCATTACCCGTATCATTAAAAATGGTTTTTAGGGTAACACTTAGGCTATCTATATTATTTTTTAAGATCATTTGAGGCTTATCAGTTTTATATTTCCCTGCTACCCGGTTTTCAAGTAACTTTTTCTTCTGTTTTAATTATTTCTTTTGCCAATTCTGCCAATTCTGCATATTCTTTAGAAAGCTCTGTTATCTCGAACTCTGATTTTTCTTCAATATTAATGACTGAATTACTTGCTGTTTCGTGTGAGGCCACCAGTTCGTTTACTTTTAAATGAAGTGAACCTGCAAACCTGTTAAAAGCTTTTTGAATAATAAATAAACTTAAAAAGGTTATGCCCAGAATAAGATCTCCAATCCTGTGATGTATATCCTGAAGATAGAACTCCCTGTTACTGATCCAGTAAACAATCGTGGCAAAGGCAATGATAAACGTAATTGAATTGCCCAGAACAGACATTATTGCTGAAGTGAGTTTCTCGAAACCGGATTCTATATGCCTGTAAATAGTATTCATGCCCTGCAAAGATGGGTTTCTTTGCAGGGCATAATATTACAGATTGGCCGGTATAAATTACAAAATTCACATATTCAAACAGGAGAAAAGAGGTTACATTCTTTCCATATACCAATTTAATTCTTTTTCAATTTTTTTATATTGAAAAATGGAAGGAATTATTTTTTGTAAGCGCATAAAAGCGGTTTCACTTTTTACTACATAATCGATTGCCTTGTGGTGCATACAGTTAACTGCAACTTCAATTTTATCCTGGGAGGATAGCATGATAACGGGTATTTCTGCATCGTACGCTTTTATTTTATCTAATATGGCAATACCATTCATAGCTGTTTTGTCAATTCCATCTAATTGGTAGTCTAATATAATAATATCTGGTTTGTGTTCCATGCTTTTTAGACAGCTTTCGCCAGTTTCGAAAGTTTCAATGATATATTTATCATCTTCAATGAATTCGATTTCCAAAGATTTTAAAAATAGCTTATCATCATCTACTAAAAATACTTTTATTCTATTTTTTTTCATTATGCGTGTTTTTAATTCTGTTAAACTCTTCTTCTAATTCTTTACAAGCCTGTACACAAACATTTTCCAACTGAACAACCATCTTAGAAATTCCTTTATGCTGCAATTGTGCACCGGCATAATCCTGTATTTTCTTTGCTATCTTTTCAAAGTCGCTATTGATACCCATAATTGAAAAAGAGGGTATCATTTTATGTACCGTTGCATGCAATAAGGTCCAGTCATTATTTTTGAAGCTGCTTTTCATTGCATCAATTAACGGGGGTGTCTGCTCCAGGTATAATGATATCATTTCCATCATCAATGCAGGACTTGATTTTGTGCGTCGCATCAGATAGTTCAGGTCAATACATTTTACTCTCGTATTTTCAATTTCGTTCATAACATAAATTTCACTATCAGGAGCCGGAACCGTTTTTTTTACCAAACCTATAATTTTACTGTATAATACCCTTTCATCAACCGGTTTGGCTATATAATCATTCATGCCTACAGCCTTACATTTGGCTAAATCAACAGTTGTTACATCGGCTGTAAGGGCAATAATTGGAATATCTAAATTCAACGTATTTCGTATATATTCTGTAGCTTCAAATCCGTTCATTTCCGGCATCTGCAGGTCCATCAAAATGACATCATAGGATGTATTTTGTAGTTTTTCGATGGCAATTTTTCCATTTGCGGCAATATCTCTTTCAAAACCGAAATCATCTAATAATGTTTTCATCAATAATTGGTTTAGTGCAATGTCTTCAACAACCAATACTTTTATAAGTTTGAGGTCAATATCTATGTCCATTACCTCGTCTTCCGCAACCACTTTGCCTTTTGTTTTCTTAAAACTTAATATGAAACTGAATTTTGAGCCTACATCCGGTTTGCTTTCTACATGAATTGAGCCACCCTGCGACTCAACCAACTGTTTTACAATGGCCAGTCCCAGCCCTGTTCCTCCATATAGCCTTGAGGTATCGCTGGAAGCCTGTTGAAAGTTTTCGAATATGCTTGCCATTTTAGCTGTTGTGATACCGATTCCTGTATCCGAAACGGCGAATTCTATAGTGACTGTTTGCTCATTTTCTTCCAGTAACCGCACACCCACCGTAATCTTGCCTTTGGATGTAAACTTAACCGCATTGCTTACCAGGTTTAAAATAATCTGATGCAAGCGAACCGGATCGCCTACCAACACTTCCGGAATATTGCTGTCGTATTCTCTTACCAGTTTAAGATTCTTTTCCTGAATTTTTGTTTCAAATAAATGCAGCATGGCAGATATGGAGGATGCCATTTTAAAGGCAGATTCCTCAAACGTCATTTTCCCGGCATCTACTTTTGCCAAATCCAAAATATCATTTATCAATACAATTAAAGCATCGCCACTCATTTTGATGGCCGTTAAATATTCTTTCTGTTTTGCCGTCAACTCTGTTTTTAAAACCACTTTGGTGAACCCAATAATGGCATTCATTGGTGTTCGTATCTCATGACTCATATTCGAAAGGAACTGCTGTTTCGCTTTTACCGCACCCTCCGCAATTTGTGTAGCGCCTTCTGCCTTTCTTTTCGCATCCTCTGCAAGTTCTGTAGCGAATTCGGCGAATACTTTGGCTTCTATTAATTCTTTTTCAATTCTTTTTTGTTCAGTAATATCTCTGGCTACCACTACAGCGCCAAGTACATTACCCGTTTCATCCTTGTATACAGACCCATTGAATAATACATCTGTCAGTTTTTGATCTCTTATGGTGAGCGGATAACCAGCAACAAACCCTTTGGCGAATACTTCCTGGTACACTTCACGCGCTTTTTGCGGAGCAGTAAAATATTTAAAAAAATCGCTTCCGGTTAGTTTTTCACGTGAAATGCCAAAAATATTGATAGTTGCCTGATTCATATCTGTGACCTTTCCTTCTGTATTGATAGTAACAAGCGGGTCAAGGCTCGCTTCTATCAGGCTTCTGGCGTATTGTGATTCCTCTCTTTTTAGGATTTCCATTGTAGCTTACTTTATAAAAATTAATCTTGTAGACGTACTTCCTGTTCATTTCCGATTTCTTCAATTGGGCTTCTTTTTCTGTCTTTTAACTTTTTATAATGCGATGGAGTAAGTCCGGTTACTTTTTTAAATTGATTAGACAAATGCGCAACACTGCTATAGTGCAGTTTATATGAAATTTCAGTAAGGTTCAGTTCGTCATAGATCAGTAATTCCTTGGCTCTTTCAATCTTATGTATAATAATGAACTGTTGAATGGTTATGCCTTTTACCTCAGAAAACAAGTTAGATAAGTAGGTATAATCATAGTGTAATTTCTCACTTATATGATCAGAATAATTATTTTTTGGAAGTTCATCTGAATAATGAATCATTTCAGTGATAACATTTTTGATTCTTTCAATCAAAACAGACTTTTTATCATCCATTAATTCAAGCCCCGAGTCCGATAAAATGGTTTTTAGTTCGTTCAGTTCCGCTCCGGAAATTGTTTCCATAATTTCTACTTCGCCCAGATCTACCACTATGAAGTGCAGCCCCATTTTTTTCAAGGCTTCTTTCACTGCCATTTTACAGCGCATGCTCACCATGTATTTGATATATAACTTCAAGTCAGGTTTGTTAATTATATAGAACGAATTTCCTCCATTCAGGACTACAATTGTTACATAGTAACTGGAATGAGTTACATAATTCACTCATATTACCCGGTGTTTTACAGAAAAACCGCTCTGCGATCCTGCGTAACGGTCTTATTCCAAACAAGGTACCAAATAATAATGATAGGTGTATATTATTTAACTAACCCTGATTATTTGGCTCAGATTTTATGATTGTTAAAGAAGGTTTTTTATCAATCCAGGTGCTAAAATTGGTATGGCATAGCCGGATAAAAAAGCACAGGAAACAGGCATTGATGTTGCCTGGTTTCCTGTGCGGGAGGATGCTAATGTGGATGTTGTTATTTACCAGGTATGATATCTATGATCACCGCCCTGTTATAAAAACGTTCTTCCGGCGTACTGTTTTCAAATGGCGCCAGGTTAATATCTTCTCCAAAACCGTAGGTCTCAAATTTCACGCCTTTTTTGCCTGCATTGGCTAACGCCTTTTCAATGATTTTTTGAGCGCTTTTAGCTCTTTCATTAGACAGGGTAAGGTTGTGTTTTTCTTCACCAATAATATCGGTATGTCCATGTATAATTACTGTTCCGTTTTCTGTAATTAATGGGCTAACAATATCGGTTAGGAATTTTTCGTATGAGTCTATTGATTTTGATTTATCAAAGTCAAATAAAATGCTATACCGAAGGCCTTCCTGTTTAATATCTTCTGATTTCATTAAACTAACAGAGCTTTCTTTTTTAATTGATTTGCCTGTTTTTGTCTGTCCGAACATCTGAATGGTATAATTGCCCTGTGTATTGTTTCCTAAAATAGTTTTTCCAGGAATAGAAGCCTGATCTTGTGTATAGGGGCCGTAATGTTGCACGTTACCCTGCTCATCGGTAATAGCTACATTCCATGACTCCATTACTACATTTGCGCCTTCTGTAGTCAGGATTACATGACTATCCAACGGATCTTGCTGCACCGCGCTTATTTGTACAGGCTTCAAAAATGCTGAGCTACTTCCACCTACCTGAAATAAAAGTTCAGGAGAACTGCTTTCTATATCCACCCTGCGGTCACCTTCATGTAATAGGTCCAGTTCTTTAGTTGCTCCTGGCTGTTCTGATGGAATAACCGGTTTGTCTCTTCCTTCTGTACTAATTCTGGAAGGATCAATCCCGTATACTGAAACAAGGTATTGCTTAATGTTTTCAGCCATTAGTTTGCCTTCTGTTGGATTATTATCTGATGAGCCGGTTAACTGAATGGTACTTTGCGGATTAGTACGCAGGCGGTCTCCCATAATATTCAAAATGTTATGGTATACCGCTAACTGCCTGGCTGAACGGCCATTATATAAATTGGCTGGCTGTTCTTCCTGTAATTGCTCTTCCTTAAATGATGCAGCCTGTGATTGGCTTAACCGGGTATACCGATCAGGTATTTCTGAAGATCCCATGTTAAAGAATACGGAATTGCGTAATGGAAAAGTTTCTTTCACTCTGCGATTCAAGGGTACTACTTTAGGAGCCCGTACTGTAAACTGTACCTCTTTTTCAGCTACAATCGCAGGGGTAATGATGGTATTGGTTATGATGGTGGCTACAGGAGCCGCTTTTTTACCAGTACCGAATTTGAGTGCAATACCCGCACGTACAGTATAGATTGACCATGTTTCAATGGTACGGGGGCTATTGCCCAGGTCAGTTTGAAAAGAGGCAAACGGTGAAATCGTCATTTGCGATTCACTTCCCTTTTTTGAAACGGGGATATCAATACCTGCTCCAACCTGGGCCGACAAAACTGTTTTACGTAAATCACTCCAGTCAGCTCTGGTATCAGGTTGCTTTAACTGTGTATAGTCAAATGTTTTTGTTACATTAATTCCAATGGTAGGGCCTGCAAAAATATAAAAGGCAGAGGCAAAAGGTGCCAGCCGTAAACTTGGCTCAAGAGCAACATAGCCTATATTGGTTGATAAGTTCGCCGGACAATCACAGGGTGCGATTACCTCGTTAAATTTACCGCCACGATTATCGTAAGCCACGTTAAGCATAAGGCCCCATACTTTTTTGGGACGGTACTCCATCAATAAAGAGGCATAAGGTTTAACGCCTTTCCCTTTATGGAATGCTGTTGGTACAGTTAAGCTTTGGTTCAGCGCCTGTGTGGTACCACGATAGGTGTTGAAGTTTGCTGCTCCTGAAACGCCAAACCACCATTTTGGTTGTGTTCGTATTTCGGTTTGAGACTGGCCTGTTAAGCCTGCAAAAATCAGCAACAGGAACACGAGTGCGAATTTTTGTTTGGGTGTATGAGATTGTAACATATAGTTCTTTTTAAGGTGAATACTTTTTTAATAACAATCTATATTCCGCCACAGGGCGGAATATAGATTGAGGTGTTTATTGGTTATTAATAGTTGTGTTTACCATGGTTACAGAAGCAACCAGTGAAAGGGCTCTGCCATTCAATACTGTTTGAACCGCATTACCCGCGGTAGAGAAAGTAACGCCCGAATTTGCAATAATGGTTCCTGTCATTACACCACCACCTGCTCCGTTAATGGTAGCGGCGCTTCCTACATACCAGAATACATTTTTAGGTAAGCCTCCGTTGATCATCAGAACACTTCTTGCTCCGGTTGGACCCGCGATACCTACGGTTAATCCGGCAGCGGTCTGGAATATCCATACTGCATTAGGATCGCCTTGTGCATCAAGCGTAAGATCTCCGTTTGATATATTAAAAGTGCCACTGGCTGATTTATAAATACCTGGTGCCAGCGTTAATCCACCCAGTTCGCCTGCGCCAGGATCAGTACCACCTGGTTTAGATGCCGGTGAAATACTGAGATACGCAATATTGGCATCATTAAGTCCCTGTTCAGCTTTTGCCTTTGAAGTGGCTGTTCCGGGTGCCGGAGGAGCCGTGAAGATTCCACCGGTTGAATTACCAACATTAAGTGGCGTTTCAGTATACACATCTCCGGTTATTCCGTCATGGAATCCTGTTATCAGGGTAGAAGCAGCGGTTGTGCCGATTCCTCCATTATTAATGATGGTATTAAGGCCCTGATTGGTAACTCCTGCATTACCACCGAAGGCTCCGAAATTAGCCGCAGTTCCCAAAGGCACTGGTGGCGTTACTGCTGTAAAGAGTGCAGAGATATTTTTATTGGCATTCATTAAAACTGATAATGGATTGGTAGAACCAGTTGCATCACCATTCCATGAAGTGAATGTGTAACCTGCATTTGGTGTTGCCGTAAGTTGAACGGTTGTACCGCTATCGTAATTAGCCAGATTAGGACTCTTTGCAACGGTACCCCCAAGTGTTGGGTTGATGGTTACCGTTAACGTATAATTGTTCAGGGTAAAGTTTGCAACCAATACTCTGTTTGCTGTCATAGTAACCTGGTAACCCGCATTCGTTGAAACAATGGTTCCATTATCGGTCCAGTTTCTGAATGTATACCCTGTATTAGCTGTTGCGGTTAACAATACATTAGTTCCGTAGTCATAATTCACCTGATTCGGACTCTTTGTAATGCTACCCCCCAGCGTTGGGCTGGCTGTTGCAGTTAACGTGTAAGTATTAATCACAAAATTAGCTACTAAGGTTCTGTGCGCAGTTACAGCGAATGTATAACTTGAACTTGTTGAAATGATGGCGCCACTTTCAGTCCAGTTAACAAATGTATATCCTGTATTCGGTGAGGCTGCTATCGTTACGGAAGTTCCGGAAATAAATGTGCCGGCTCCGGTGGTTGTACCACCTGCAGAGGGACTGGAAGATAATAATACCGCGAATTGTAAAGCGGGTATGGCAGTGAAGTTCGCAACCAATGTTCTGTTAGCTGAAATCGTAAATTGATAACTTGCATTTGTTGAAACAATGGTTCCGCCTTCGGTCCAGTTAACAAATGTATATCCCGGATTCGGCGATTCAATGGCAGTAACGCTGGTACCCACATTGTATGAGCCGGATCCAAAGGTAGATCCGCCCGCAATTGGATTAGACGATAATACGACTGCAAACTGGGCAGGTGGTATAAGACTAAAGTTGGCCACCAGTGCTCTGTTACCGGCCATCGTAAACTGATAGCTGGAACTTGTTGAAGCTACAGTAGTAGTTCCGCTGTCTGTCCAGTTGGTAAAAGTATACCCTGTATTAGGTGTGGCGCTTACTGTTACAGTAGATCCCTGCGCAAAAGTTCCTGCCCCGGCAGTAGTTCCGCCTGTTAGCGGACTGGATGAAATGGTAACCAGTGGGATAGTAGTGAAAGACCATACAAAATCACTAACCATAGCGGTGCGGAACTTATCCGTAACCTTATTTAAGATAGTACCTGTATACTTTGTAAAAGGTAACAGGGGCGCATCTGATTTAAAAGTAAACGTCGCCCCACTTGAAGTAGGTGCAACTGTTCCTGGGATGATGTTATTTCCCTGTTTTATTGTAAATGATGTACCATCGATGGTTGATGCATTCATATCAGTGTTGAAAGTTGCTGATACCAATTTATTCAAAGCAACATCAACCGCTTTATCTGTTGGATCTGTAGAAACCACTACAGGACAAACGTTTACGATTCCTGAAACTTCGGTAACTTTTTTGCAGCCTGCTGCAAAAATAAACAGCAATAATGCTATTAACCATTTATTATAGAATATCGTAGAGAAGTCTTTACGTGTTCGTAATAAAGGGGTTTCATTAAGTAAAAGATTTTTTTTCATAATTTAAACTTGAAGTGTAAAAAAAAAGACCGCACAAACTATACTGATGATCCGGGTCATCAGGCTATTTTCGTGCTTTTAGAAAAAGAGAAAATTTAATTATACAAACCTATGTTAAGGTTATAGCTGAACTGTTACACAGTTGCCTGAATATGTTACATCATTCACTCATTAATTCCATCATTCTATTATTCTATTATTCTCATTATAAAGCATGATGATCTAAAAAGGCAGATGGATTATTCCTCTGCACAAACCAAAAAAAAATGTGCTGATTGCCGGTAAACTTGAAAATGACTATACGATCAGGAGTGAGATGGATGGTATCGTATATGGCCTTTCTAAAGTAAGGGGAGAGATGGTTAGTGCCCAAACACCAGCGGCGATTATTGGAGATGCCAAACATTTATCCTGGAAATGCAGGTAGATGAGTAGGATATTCTAAAGATCAGAGAAGGCTTACCCGTTTTGGTTACACTCAATAGTTATAAAGGCAAAGTTTTTGATGCACTGGTTAGCAGGATCAATCCATTGATGAATGAACGAAGTGAATCATTTCCGGGGGAAGCCGAATTTATCAGGCAACCGGAAACGTTGTATCCAAATATCAACTTTCGCAGCAAATATCCTTTTCAGGCAAAAAATAAAATGAGTAGCTGAGCCGCCAATATCCGCAGGATCATGGTTAATGGGTAAACGGTAGCATAGGTTGCGGAAGGAATATCATTCCCTGCCATTTTCAAAGCAAATGCCAGGGCCGGTGGATCGGTACAGGCGCCTGCCAGTAATCCGCATATTTCGAAATATGTTTTTTTAAAAAACTTTTTGGCAATAATGCCTACTATCAATAGCGGTACCATGGTGATGGTGATACCCATCAATATCCAATGGTAGCCACTGCCATCCGCGAAGGCTGCCGACAAATTATGACCGCTGCTAAGGCCCACGCTAGCGAGGAATAAACCAATACCCAATTCGCGAATCATCAGATTGGCGCTATTGGTGGTATAATTATTCAGGTATAAAAAATGACCAAAGCGGCTTAAAAAAAGCGCTACAATCAATGGTCCGCCAGCCATCCCTATTTTTACCGGTACCGGAATATTGGGTATATGAAATGGGATACTACCTAAAATGATTCCGAATACAATGCCAATAAAAATAGGCCCTAAATCAGGAACTTCCAATCTTTTCAGGGAGTTTCCTACTACCGCTGTAAATTGTTTTACGCCGTCTTCTGTGCCTACTACTGTAACGGTATCGCCCAATTGTAAAAAAATATTACCATGGGCCACCATTTCAATGCCCGCCCTTTTAATACGTGTAATAGTGATGGTTTCGTGTTGAATTTCAAGAATATTTCCCAGTCGCTTGTGTGTAATTTCTTTTCTGGTTACTACAATCAGCCTTGATATCAAATTACTGGATGGCACCGTTCTGAGGTTCATGTCACTTTCTCCTCCAACCAATAATTTCACTTTTTCCATTATTTTTTTAGAAGCAACAAACTGCATCACATCTCCTTCAGCTAAAATACTATCCGGAGTAGGGGTGATCACTTCTCCCTTATGAAACATCCTGGATATAATAATTGGCTCATTCAACATACTAAAAATGCTTCTGAGCGGTTGCCCGATAAACTGTTTATTTTCCAGTTTTATATGAATCGAAACAGGGCGGTTGGATTGAAGAAAAAATAGTTTTCGGTGTAATTCTTTTTCTTTTTCAATATTAATTCGGAAAATCTTTCTAAGTAATACCAATGATACGATGATGCCCACCACGGCAAAAGGGTAGGCCACTGCATAGGCTAATGTAATGGTACCCGTATCACCAACCGGAACATGTAAATCTTTAACCGCTGCCTGCGCTGCCGCCAGTCCGGGTGTATTGGTAACGGCCCCGCTCATTACACCCGCTAAGATGGCGATATGATTTCCGGAAGTAAAGAAAAACAGGATGGTAAGTCCTACGCCTATGATAACAACAGAAGCAGCCAGCCCGTTATTACCCAGGGCCGTTTTTTTAAGAGAAGCAAAAAAGCCAGGGCCAACCTGCAACCCGATGGCATAGACAAAAATAATCAGTCCGAATTCTTTTACAAATTGTTCTGTTTCCTTATGAATGGTAATACCCAGGTAGGAAAAGAGAAGTCCAATAAATAATACCCAGGTTATGCCAAAAGAAATACCTAGTATTTTCACTTTCCCAAGGGCTATTCCGGCGGCAATCACCAATGCGTAAATAATCGCTGCCTGGGCTACAGAAGGTATGGTGAACAATTCTATAAACCAATTCATAGCTTGCTTTTATACATTTTCAGGTTCCAGCCCCCAATGTTCAGGAGAACGCCATAGGGCGCTTAACAGCAGTTCTCTCATAAAATAAAATTCTTTGGGAAGTTTATCGTAAAGTTTAGAGAATAATTCTTCATGCGAAAGTAATTCCTGTTTCCAGGGCTCTCTGTCCAGGGTCATAATTTTAGCAAAATCATCTTTACTAAAATTTTCAATACCTGTCCAGTCCATATCTTCATAACGGGGCATCCAGCCAATCGGACTTTCTACGGCGCTGGCGCCACCATGAACTCTTTGAACAATCCATTTCAATACCCGCATATTGTTACCAAAGCCCGGCCAGAGAAATTTTCCGTTATCGTCTTTTCTAAACCAGTTAACACTAAAGATGCGGGGTGCATTGGGAAGATTTCGGCCAAACTGTAACCAATGGTTTACATAATCGCCCATATGGTAACCCATGAATGGCAACATGGCAAAAGGATCCCGTCTTACTTTGCCCACTTCTCCAAACGCCGCGGCGGTAGTTTCACTACCCATGGTGGCGGCTGCATACACACCAAAACTCCAATTGAATGCCTGTGATACCAGGGGTACCGCGGTACTTCTTCTTCCTCCAAAAACAAAGGCGGCAACGGGCACCCCTTTTGGATTATTCCAATTACTGTCGATGGCGGGGTTTTGATGGGCAGGGGCCGTAAACCTGCTATTGGGATGCGCCGCCGGTTTTCCGGTTTTTGCATCATAGGGTAGTCCATGCCAGTCTATCATACCACCTGGTATTTCCTTAGTCATACCTTCCCACCAAACATCGCCTTCAGGGGTAATGGCTACGTTTGTAAATATGGTATTAGCCTTAATGCTCTCCATGGCATTAGGGTTGGTATGATAATTAGTACCTGGCGCCACGCCAAAATAACCGGCTTCCGGATTGATGGCATGTAAATTTCCTTCCGCGTCTTTATGTATCCAGGCAATATCATCACCTACCGTTGTTACTTTCCAGTCATCTACCCCTTTTGCAGGGATCATCATTGAAAAATTGGTTTTACCACAGGCGCTCGGGAAGGCGGCTGCCAGGTATGTTTTTTCTTTTTTGGGCGATTCAACGCCCAGTATCAGCATATGCTCCGCTAACCATCCTTCTTCCCTGCCCAGTACAGAAGCAATGCGAAGTGCAAAACATTTTTTCCCCATTAGTGCATTTCCGCCATAGCCACTGCCATACGAAATGATTAATCGTTCTTCAGGAAAATGAGATATATATTTTACTGTTGGATTATTGGGCCATTTGCTATCAGGTTGCCCGGCATCCAGCGGATCGCCTACCGTATGGATACATTTTACATATTCACTTCTTTTCAGGTAAGGATAAATATTTTCACCCATACGCGTCATGATATACATATTTACCACCACGTATTCAGAGTCGGTTAACTGCACGCCATACCTGGAATAATTGGAACCTATTGGCCCCATACAGAAGGGGATTACATAAAGGGTTCTGCCGGTCATGGATTCATCCATCAGGCCATTCAATACTTTTTTCATGGTATTGGGTTCCATCCAGTTATTGGTAGGGCCCGCATCCTCTTTTCTTCTGCTGCAGATATATGTTTTGTCTTCCACACGGGCAACATCACTGGGGTCTGAAAAACAGGCAAAGCTATTGGGCCTTTTTTCGGGGTTTAATTTAATGAATGTGCCTTTTTTTACCAGTAGTTCACAAAGATTATCGTACTCCTGTTTAGATCCATCACACCAGTATATGCTTTTGGCATTACATTGGTGCGCAATATTCATAACCCATGTTTTCAATTCCGGCCTTACATCAGTTGATTCATTTAAATGGGGTATTTTTTCTGCGGTCATAGTAAATGATTATAGTTGAAAAATTAATTCGTGGATAACTTAACAAATTTTCAATTAATGATGGTAATGTAAATATGACGATTGTCAGCTTTTAAATGAATGTGGCATAAATCTTAAATTACCAGTGGTAAGTCAATTACTTCGGCTAACGCTATTCCTCAGTATCCAGCCACCGAATCATCCCCCCGTTTATCTGCCACTGTTTCTCTTTTCCCATTACTCAGAAACCGGATGGCTTCTGTTCTTCCAATGCTGCCGCGTTCGGTTAGTTTATAGCCCATCAACTGTAATTGTTTTTTTGTTTCGGCATCAAAATCTTTTTCAACCATCACGGCATCAGGTAACCACTGGTGGTGAAATTTTGGTTTATTGACGGCATCATCGGCATTCATATTAAAATCAACCAGGTTTACAATGGCCTGGTAAACGGAAGTAGGAATAGTGGTTCCTCCGGGCGTGCCCACCACTACATACGGTTTATTATTTTTCAGTATCAGTGTGGGCGTCATCGAACTTAACATGCGTTTCCCCGGAATAATGGCATTTGCCTCACCGCCCATAGCGCCATACATATTGGGTACACCTGGCTTTACACTAAAATCATCCATTTCATTGTTGAGTAAAAAACCCGCTCCGCCAACCACTGTCCTGCTGCCATAGCCACCATTCAGTGTGGTGGTAACGGCTACCATATTTCCGGCGGCATCCACAATACTTAAATGAGTGGTTTCCTCACTTTCCTTAATGATACCCGCTTTTATCGCGGTACTGTTACCCGCTTTATCCGGTGTATAATCACTCATACGTTGCGTGAGATAAGCATCACTCATCAGCGTTTTTACAGGTACATGAAAAAAATCAGGGTCCCCCATAAATTCAGCACGGTCGGCAAAAGCACGGCGTTCTGCTTCTATCATCAGTTGTACGCTTTTAAGAGATTGAAAACCATAAGAGCCTACCGGATATTTTTCAATCATTTTCAACATCTGGGCTATTAAAATACCGCCACTGCTGGGAGGAGCGAAGCTGATGATCTGGTGACCACGGTATTCAAACTCAAGCGGATTACGAAGTTTCGCCGTATAATTTTTCAGATCATCCAGTGAAATAATGCCATTGCCACGTTGCATTTCTTCCACAATCAATTGGGCGGTTTCACCTTCATAAAATCCTATGGAACCCTCTTTTTGAATGCGTTTCAGGGTGGCGGCCAATTCTTTTTGTTTGAGTATATCGCCTGCTTTCCACTTAGTTTCTTTCACTAAAACGGTGGGGCGGGTACTGAATTTTAGAAAAGATTCTTTGGTGCCATTCAGGCTACCGGCTTCACCCTCTGTTATGGAAAACCCTTTTTCCGCTAAATCAATCGCTGGCTGGATCAATTGCTGAAAGGGTAGCTTGGCATAAGGGAGCGTGGCAAACAATCCCGCCACAGTTCCTGGAATACCTGAAGCCAGGTGACCGCTTTGCGAGAGTGACATCTGCACATTCCCATTCTTATCCAGGTACATATCTCTGCTGGCTTTTTCCGGTGCGGCTTCACGGTAATCAATGCCAATAAGTTCGCCATTAGCTTTTCGTCCTAATAAAAAACCACCCCCGCCAATATTACCGGCGCCAGGATATACTACTGCCAGTACCAATTGTGTAGCAATCGCCGCGTCAAAAGCATTCCCGCCATTTTTCATAATCGCGGCCCCAACCAAACTGGCCAGGGGGTGTGCACTGCTAACAGAGGCTTTACTGAAATCAGCTTTTTTTACAATTTGATACTTAAAGGGATTGATTTGTTTCCCTATACCCACAATCGACTTAACGGGCTGTGCCATAACAGGCAATTGGCTGATGAGGGCCAATAGGAGGATAGTCATTTTTCTCATGGCAGAAAATTACATTTTTTTACAACATGGCAAATGGATTTTACGCCCGGATTTATATTTTCTTCCCTACATTCACCATTCATTTTAATACTATATGAAGAAATTATTATTTGTATCAATGCTTCTACTGGCCATCGCGGGTGCTTTTGCGCAGGATATACAGAGTCCTGAGAAATACATGGGTTACAAAATTGGTACCCGGTATACCCGTCACTATAAAGTACTCGAATACTTTAAAGCGGTAGCGCAGGCTAAGCCGGATATGGTAAAACTGGAAAAATATGGCGAAACCAATGAGGGCCGTGAATTGATGCTGGCATTTATTGCTTCACCGGAGAACCTTAAAAAATTAGAGGCCATCCGTATTAATAATCTGCGTTTGGCTGGGTTATCGGAAGACAAGGCAGCGCCTGTTACTGAAACGGCTCCGGCCATTGTATGGTTAAGTTATAATGTTCATGGTAATGAAACTTCTTCATCAGAAGCTGCCCTGCTTACATTGTTTGCCCTGGTTGATCCCAATAATGCGCAAACAAAGGAATGGTTGCAGAATACAGTGGTTATTATTGATCCCTGTATTAATCCGGATGGCCGAGACAGGTATGTGAACTGGTTTAATGGCGTGGTGGGTAAGGAATATAACCCTGACCCCTCTTCCAGGGAGCATGCAGAGCCATGGCCCGGGGGAAGAACCAATCATTATAATTTTGATCTGAACCGCGACTGGGCCTGGCAAACCCAGGTAGAATCTCAGCAGCGGATGATTAAATACAATCAATGGATGCCACAGGTGCATGTTGATTTTCATGAACAGGGGATCAATGAACCCTATTATTTTGCGCCTGCCGCGGATCCTTTACATGAGGTAATTACCCAATGGCAAAGAGATTTCCAGGTAATGATCGGAAAGAACCATGCTCAGTATTTTGATAAGAATGGCTGGCTTTTCTTTACCAAGGAAAGATTTGATCTGTTATACCCTTCCTATGGTGATACCTATCCTGTTTATAACGGGGCTATTGGTATGACCTATGAACAGGGTGGTGGTCCGCGAGGCGGATTAGGCGTGATTAATGAAGACAAGGATACACTTACCTTACTGGATCGTGCCACACACCATTATACAACTGGCTTATCTACTATTGAAATATCCTCACACAATAAGCAAAAGCTGGTAGATGAATTCAAAAAATATTTTGAAGATGGCCTGGCCGGTAAAACAGGTGAATATAAAACCTATGTACTCACTTCAAAAGATGAGAACAAAATAAAAGCAGTTGCAAAATTACTGGATCAGAATGGAGTTGAATACGGAACGGTTACCAACAAATCATTCCGTGGCTATCAGTATCAAAACGGGAAAGAAGAGGCATTTAAGGAGGAAGGATTTCATTTAGCGGTTAGTGCTTACCAGCCAAGAGCCGCCATGGCAAGGGTTTTACTGGAGCCGAGAACAGTGGTAACCGATTCTAATACCTATGATATCACTGCATGGTCCATACCTTTCTCTTATGGTGTTACCGGCTTTGCAGTGAAAGAAAAACTGGAGGTTACCATAGGAAAAATTTTTACCGGAATAACGGATGTGAATGCTTCTTATGGGGTATTGATACCTTATCAATCATTCAACGCGGCAAAACTGTTGGCTCATTTGTTGAAGAATGGCATCAAAGTCCGCTTTGCAGAAAAACCCTTTTCCTATGGCGGAAAAAATTACGACAGGGGAACCCTCATCATATTAAAAACCAGTAATCCCGGTAACTGGAATGCTGTTGCCAATGAAGCCTGCCGGAAATTTACAGTGCAGGCAGTGGCTGTTGAAACCGGCTTTATGGATAAGGGTACTGATTTTGGGTCGCCTGATGTGAAGATCATCAATGGCACTTTGAATGTGGCCATGATTACCGGGGAACAAACCTCATCCGGCGGGGCAGGAGAAGTTTGGCATTTCTTTGATAAACAATTAGACTATCCAATTACCCTTATTAATGCGGCAGATATTGGCAGGGTTAGCCTGAAAAATTACCAGGTGCTCATTCTTCCCGATGGAAATTATAAAACACTGGGAGATAAAGCCACCACAGAAAAATTGAAAGAATTTGTGCGCAGTGGCGGCAAACTGATAGCCATTGATAACGCGGTTGCCATTTTGGCGGGTGCAGACTGGGGTATAAAAATTAAAGAAGATAAAACAGAAGATAAATCTGACTATGCCAATGTAAAAAAGTATGGCGATAGAGAAAAGGAATGGTTGAGCAATTCCATACCAGGCGCCATTTATAAACTGGAACTGGATAATACACACCCCCTTGCTTTTGGGTATCCTGATTACTATTTTACTTTGAAACAGGATGGTACCGTATTTGAGTTTTTAAAAGATGGATGGAACGTGGGATTGATGAAGAAAGAAGCTTATATAACAGGCTTTGCCGGAAATAAATTAAAAACTAAGCTGAAAGATGGGGTAGTTATTGGCGCCCAGGATATGGGAGCAGGCAGTATTATTTATTTTACGGAAGATCCGCTATTCAGAAATTTTTGGGAAAATGGCAAGCTATTATTTTCCAATGCGGTATTTCTTGTTGGACAATAAACACCCAACTCTCTGTGTATCTCCGTGCCCCCTGTATCTCTGTGTTGAAAAAAAATAGAGTTCCGCATAAATGGTTTTCAACACAGAGATACAGGGGGCACGGAGTTTCACGGAGAAAATTATATGCTGAACGGTTCAGTACATTATTATAACTAAGGTTATCTTCGGAATACTTAATAGAGCCCAAATATGCCAAGATTTATAAAAGCCTTCAATGTTTTGCGTATAGCGTTTTGCATGCTGCTTTCTGCTTCCTGCTTTCTTTGCTCAGCTTCTAAAGCTCAGATTCCTGTTGCCTATAACAGTACAGAGATTTACCGGCAACTGAAAAAACTGAATGTATTAGGCAGTGTACTCTATATAGCGGCTCATCCGGATGATGAGAACAATGGACTGCTTCCTTACTTGGCCAAAGAAAAATTATACAGAACCGGATACCTAAGTTTAACAAGAGGTGATGGCGGACAAAACCTGATAGGTAGTGAACAGGGTATTGAACTCGGATTAATAAGGACACAGGAATTACTGGCTGCCAGAAGTATGGATGGAGCGGAACAATATTTTACACGCGCGTATGAATTTGGTTTCAGTAAATCAGTAGAAGAAGCGTTGCGGATATGGAACAGGGAAAAAGTATTGAGTGATATCGTATGGATGATCAGAAAGTTTCAGCCTGATGTGATCATTACCCGTTTTCCGGGAGATGCCCGCGCCGGACACGGACATCATGGCGCTTCATCGGTATTGGCACAGGAAGCTTATACAGCAGCAGCGGACCCCAAACGCTTTACTGAACAGTTCAACTATGGTGTTCAACCCTGGCAGGCAAAAAGAATTTTGTGGAACACATTTAATTTTGGCGGCGCCAATACCACGTCAAATGACCAGTTTAAAATAGAGATAGGCGGATACAATGCCTTACTGGGAAAAAGTTACGGAGAGCTGGGCGCCGAGGCAAGAACCATGCATAAGAGCCAGGGTGAGGGCAGGCCAAGGAGAAGGGGACAGCTTATTGAATACTTTCAAACACTGGGAGGCGATGCCCCCCAAAATAATTTAATGGATGGTATTGAAGCGGATTGGAAAAGAATGAATGGGGGAGATAAAATTCAAACACAGATTAGTGCCATCATCAGTCAATATAATTTTGAGCAACCCGATGCCTCCGTTCCGGCATTGGTTTCATTATATCGCGCCATCAAAGACTTACCTGTCAATAACTGGCGTGATAAAAAATTAGCGGAAACGCAGGAACTGATCGAAGCCTGTGCCGCCTTATTCAGTGAAGCCAGCACCGGCCAGGAAAACGTGATTCAGGGTGATGTGCTGAATCTGAGTTTCTTTTTAAATAAGCGGAATGATGTAAAGGCGACACTAAAACATATCCGGCTTGATAATTTTGATTCTGCATTTAATGTACCACTGTTATTGAATACAAATGTTACGTTCAATACAACCATCCAGGTAGCGCCGGATAAAAAAATATCCCAGCTCTACTGGTTAATATACCCAAAGGAAGAAGGGATATTTGATGTTAGGGATCAGGCTATGATTGGTAAAGCATGGAATGACGCTCCTTTTATAGCAGCATATACAGTAACCATTGAAGGGGAGGACTTCTGCATCAAAAGACCCGTACAATACAAATATGTGGATCCTGCCAAAGGAGAACTTTACCAGCCATTGGTAGTATTACCCCAGGTGGAAAGCAGTTTTACGCGGGAGAACTATGTTTCATTAAATGGCGCCTTATTACCGGTAACTATACATGAAAAAGAAAATATCAAAAATGGCAAAGGTCATTTTACTGAAAGCTCAACAGTACAACTTTTCAGGCGCCGGGCAGTTACTTCTGAAAATGGTGTAATCGACACTAACGGTACTTCATTATTGCAATTTGTACCCCTTTCAAAATCTGATAATTATAAAGAAGCATTGGCATTGTCTGCAGGCAATGAGCCTGCCTTTATTGGTAATGCAAAACGTATTGACTACGACCATATACCCACCATTACTTATTTTACTCCTGCAAAAACCAATCTGGTAAACCTGAATATCAAAATAAAAGGTAAAAAAATTGGTTACCTTATTGGAGCGGGCGATAAAGTTCCGCAGGCATTGGAAGAATTAGGGTATGAAGTAACCCTGTTAAGTGAAGCGGATATTACTGAAGAAAACCTGGTACAGTTTGATGCCGTGATTACCGGCATCAGGGCCAGTAATATTTTTGAATACCTGACAAACAGAAGCGATATACTCAATAAATACGTTGAAAAAGGGGGTAACCTGATTGCACAGTATATTAAAAGTAATTCTGTGGGAAACAAACGAATTAAATTAGGACCTTATCCTTTCTCTATCAGTTCCGGATCGAGAGTAACAGAGGAAAATGCCAAAGTTACTTTTCTGTTACCACAGCATCCAGTTCTCAATTACCCCAATACCATTACTGATGCGGATTTTGAGGGATGGGTACAGGAGCGCAGCACCTACCAGGTAGACCAGGCAGATGCTTCTTACGAAATGCCACTGGCCATGCATGATACCGGTGAAAAAGAAAGTAAAGGAAGCCTGGCAATAGCTAAATATGGTAAGGGTAATTTCGCGTATGTTAGTTTGGTATTATTCCGCCAATTACCCGCTGGTATACCCGGCGCTTATCGTTTACTGGCTAATCTCATCGCATTACCTGAAAATAAATAGTTGCTATGCGGTCCAGAAAAAAAATAGGCATTTTTACGATTTTGATAATTGGACTGGCCATTGGCTTTTTTATTAAGAATGTAAAGATCGGACTGGTTATTGGGCTGATGTTGGGCCTGCTTGCCGGTGGATTGATTAGTAGTGGTACAAAAAAATAAAATGGTTTACGATTGGTTGTAAACTTTGTTAGGCAGTGACTATACTATGACTGATAAAAAAAACATACCCTTTTTCTCTTACTGGCAACGCTGGTACTTAATTGTGATCGGGGTATTGGTATTGCTGATTATATTTTTTGCCTGGTTAACTAAATATTTCGCATGAGCCAACCAGACTGGATAGTACTCTGTATTACCTTAACCGCTATCATAGCATACGGTTTATATAAAAGCCGCACGGCTAAAAACCTGGAAGGCTATTTTCTTAGCGACCGCAGTATGCCCTGGTACCTGGTTTTATTGAGCATTATGGGTACGCAGGCCAGCGCTATTACTTTCTTATCCGCGCCCGGCCAGGCTTTCACAGATGGAATGCGTTTTGTGCAATACTATTTTGGTTTGCCTATTGCCATGGTGATCCTTTGTATCACATTTGTACCCCTGTTTCATAAAGTGAAAGTGTTTACCGCTTATGAGTTTCTGGAAAAAAGATTCGATCTGAAAACAAGAACCCTTACTTCCTTTCTTTTCTTATTATCAAGGGGATTGTCTACCGGTATCAGTATTTATGCGCCTTCCATCATATTATCGTCTTTATTGGGATGGGATATTTTCTGGACTAATATTGTAATGGGTGGGTTGCTCATCATTTACACAGTAAGTGGCGGCGCCAAAGCGGTTGCGTATACCCAACAGTTACAACTGCTCATTATTTTTATCGGCATGTTCGTTGCGGGTTATTGCATTGTACACTATTTACCAGAAGGTGTTGGCTTTACCGATGCTTTAAAAGTAAGTGGTGCATCGGGTAAATTAAATGTGATTACCACCGGAATGACTTCAAAAGGCTTTGATTGGAAGGATAAGTATAATATCATCAGTGGTGTGATTGGCGGATTTTTTCTGGCCCTCTCTTATTTTGGTACCGACCAGTCGCAAGTGGGTCGTTACCTAACTGCAAAAGACACCAAAGAAAGTAGGATTGGTTTGTTAATGAATGGTCTGGTAAAAGTACCCATGCAGTTTTTAATTTTATTATTGGGGGCTATGTTGTTTACTTTTTATCAGTTTAATAATGCCCCTGTTTTCTTTAATAAAGCAGTGGCTACCAAAGCCATGGCAACCCCCTATAAAGATTCACTGGCGGGTATAGAAAAAAAGTTTGATCAGCAACAGTTGTTGCAACAACAATTGAGTAAAAATTATGTAATTGCCCACCAGGAAAATTATAAAGATAGCCTGCAGGCGGGAACCGCTAAATTGTCGGCCATTCAAAAAGAATATAAATCAGTATTAAAAAAAGCATTACCCAGCGATGATACCAATGATACCAATTATATCTTTCTAAGGTTTGTGATTGATTTTTTACCAAAGGGTTTGGTGGGCCTTTTAATTGCCATTATATTCCTGGCAGCCTGGGGCTCGATAGCGGCGGCATTGAATTCGCTGGCATCCTGCACCATGGTTGACTTTCATCTCAGATTTCGCGGAATGAAATATGATAGCACCAATCTGGAGCAATGCGCTGATGAATACAGGGTGTCTAAATATTATACATTGGCCTGGGGAATATTCGCCATTATCACCGCGGAGTTTGCAACAGGTATGGGCAGTTTAATAGAAGCGGTTAATATATTGGGATCCTTATTCTACGGAGTTATTCTTGGTATATTCTTAGTGGCTTTCTATTTTAAAAAAGTGGGTAGCCATGCTGTATTTATTGCCGCTATACTGGGTGAAGCAATCGTAATAACCTTTTTTCTACTTGATAAATATGAGATCATCGGACTGGGTTTTCTATGGTTAAATGTAGTAGGGGCCGTGGCGGTGGTGGGGGTGAGTTTGGTGGTGCAGGGGGTGAGAAAATTAATAATTAATAATTAATAATTGGGGTTTCCTTTTTCCAATGACAAGATGTTTTCTATTGGATAAACCCATTTTTTGTAATCAGACAAATTCAGATGAGCCAAAAAAAAGCAACCGTAGACTGGGCCAGGGGGGGCAATATATATGAAGTAAATATCCGGCAATACACAGCAGAGGGTACATTTGAAGCCTTTGGTAAGCATTTACCCAGACTGCGTGATATGGGCATTGAAATTTTATGGTTAATGCCGATTACACCCATTAGTGAAAAAATAAGACAAGGAACTTTAGGCAGCTATTACGCCTGCAGCAGTTATACAACCATCAATCCTGAATTTGGAACCTTAGCAGATTTTAAAAACCTGGTGAATGATGCGCATAAGCTGGGATTCAAACTGATTATTGATTGGGTGGCCAACCATACCGGTTGGGATCATCCCTGGACATTGGAACATCCTGAATGGTACGCTCAGGACCTGGAAGGAAACTTTACAGAAAAGAATGGATGGCATGATGTGATTGACCTTGACTTTGATAACGCGGATATGCGGATGGCTATGATAGATGCCATGAAATATTGGGTAACGGAATGCCGGATTGATGGTTTCCGTTGTGATATGGCGCATTTGGTACCGCTCAATTTTTGGATCGAAGCCCGCCATCAATGTGATGCGCTGACTGATTTATTCTGGCTCGCGGAATGTGAAGAAGTAAGTTATCATGATGCATTCGATGCGAGCTATGCCTGGTGGTGGATGCATGTAACTGAAAAGTATGCCAAAGGCAATGCCTCATTACATGAAGTTCGGGAGGTGTTACATGCGTACACACAATATCCGCAGGGCGCCATCAAATTATTCTTTACCGCTAACCACGATGAGAATAGCTGGAACGGTACGGAATATGAAAAATATGGTAAGACGGCCAGAGCCTGGGCCGTATTCACCTGCACCTGGCAGGGTATGCCACTGATATATAGCGGACAGGAAAGTTCGAATAAACGCCGCCTTCTTTTTTTTGACAAGGATATGATTCACTGGCAGGAGCCCCTGCAGTTGCATACCTTTTATCAAACACTATTACAACTCAGAAAGCATTCCAAAGCCATACAGGAAGGAGAAACCTTTGTTCTTCCCACCCGGCATGGCGATCAATTGATGGCTTTCCTGCGCAGGAAAGAGGCAGAAGTGGTACTGGTATTACTCAACCTTTCCACTGAGGACAGAATTAACATAACAGTAGAACACCAATGGTTATCAGGCAATTTTCACAATATTTTTTCCGGCCTCAGCTTTACTTTCAGCGGAAAGGAAAAGTTTGAATTGCAGGCAGGAGAATACGTAGTGTATAAGAAAGCTATTTTAACTTGGGTTAAGAAATGATAAGTAGTTAATATCAAGTATCGAAATGATACATTAACTTCCTGTCAAAATGATGTAAAATCTTTTACAAATGAGATTCAATATTAAAAATAGTACGATACCATTAGTGATGCTTTGGATTCCTGCTCTTTCATTTTCTCAACCTATAAAGTCTGAAAAAATAGAGGATACCCATATTGTTTCATTACTAAATAATGTGAGGGAATACCGGCAGTTTAAATCGGCCGGTTTGATAGCCGGACTTTTTGTTATTAGTAACCCAAGTGGGAGTGCCTTAATTCCTGAAGGCGATGAGGTAACTGACAATATCTACATTGCGGTTTCAGAATATGATGAACAGCCCAAACAATCTCTTTTTTGTTTGAAAAATGTATATGCTGTATCAAAAATTCAGCTTGAAAAGGCTGTTAAAAATACTATTTCAATCAGCTTTAGTTACATTGAAAATAAAGTGAAAAAGAAATCAACCATTAAGGTTACAATAGATGATATAGTGATTGATTAGTATCAAGCATACATTTGCGCCTTTGTATATCCCAAATTAAAAGCGGCTGTTCAAACTGAACAGCCGCTTTTAAATCATTCATTTATTCTATCATTATCTAATCCACATCGCTCAAATCCAACGGATACGGATACATGCCTTCAAACCCGGGATAAATTCCTTCAATCTTTACTTTTCTTCCTTTGTTCAGCGATAATAATTTATCCAGTTCTGCCACAGATTTGATTGCCTGGTCGTTTACACTGGTAATAATAAAGCCTTCCTGCATTCTTGTTTTTTTCAATAAACCTTCGCCCATTTTCTTAACAACCACACCACCGGCAATCTGGTTAGCTGCAGCGGTTTTGCCGTCAACAGCGGCTAATTCAGCGCCTAATTTTTCAAGGATACCGGTTATTTTTACAATTTCGGTAGTGCCCAATTTATTTTTGAGTGTAAGCGGCACGGTAACTTCTTTGCCACCGCGAATATAGGTAAGTGAAATTTTATCGCCTGGTTTGAATTTGGTTACCTGTTCCTGTAATTCAGGTCCGGAAGTAACCGTAACGCCATTTATTTTGGTTACGATATCACCTTTCTTCACACCGGCCGCTGCGGCGGCGCCATCAGCAGGTACATCAATCACATACACACCTTCGCCTTCTTTATAACCGGTACCCAATTCTTTTCTTTGTTCATCGGAAATATTTTCTTTGGGATATTGGATACCTATATAGGCTCTCTGCACAGCGCCGAATTTTACGATGTCTGTAACGATTTTCTTTACAATATTTACGGGAATAGCATACGAGTAACCGGCATAAGAACCGGTAGGAGAGGCAATAGCTGAGTTAATGCCGATCAACTCACCATTGGTATTGATGAGTGCGCCACCACTGTTACCGGGGTTTACGGCAGCATCGGTTTGTATGAATGATTCGATGGCGGCATTGCTCTGCCTGTCGTTAATACCGATCGATCTTGATTTGGCGCTAACAATGCCGGCGGTAACGGTTACATCAAGGTTCAGCGGATAGCCGATGGCCAGTACCCATTGACCTAATTTTGTTTCATCACTATTACCATATACCAGGTAAGGCAGACCCTTGCCTTCAATTTTAATAACGGCAAGATCGCTGCTGGCATCAGTGCCGATTACAGCCGCTTTGTATGATTTTTTATTGGCCAGGGTAACATTAATTTCGTCTGCTCCTTCTACCACATGGTTATTGGTAATGATGTACCCATCGTCTGTGATAATTACGCCACTGCCGCTTGCTTTTTGTTCCGGAATAACCCTGGGGCCGCCAAAAAAATCACCAAAATCATCCCCGAAAAAATCAGAAAAGGGATTGCGCTGGCGGGGTGTATTGTTATTACTTACCTGCCTGGCCTTGGTTCTTGTTTTAATATGCACCACGGCCGGCGTAGCGCTGGTAGCGGCGGGCGTAAAATCAACCAGTCCGCCCGGTGTATTGTTATTTCCGAAAAAGCCTGCATAATTAACGGGCAATTTGCCTGCTTCCTGTAGGCCGGCGTTCTGGTAATCTGTGAACTTGCCAAAGCCCCACACACTCAAAACGGAGGTAATAGCGCTGATGGCCACTATGGCTAAGATGTTGTTGAGTTTCATAGTCATCTTTATTTGTTTATTGTCTTTTATCTGTCAAAAAATATGCCTTTCTGTTAGCAAATAAACGAAGCTGTTCAATTGACAGTTCACCGGCGCCACCATTTAACAAATGTTTACGGCATTTTTCGTAGTTGGGGGGGATGATAGGTGTTAGATGTCAGATGTCAGTTGTGAGTCGTCAGTCGTGAGACTCCCAACTCCTAACCCCCACCTCCCACCTCATCACAGTCCCGACAAAAACGACATTGTGTCTACTCCATCTGCATAATCCGTTAAGGAAGGGCTTTGCGCCATTCCGAAGGGGGTATGGCCATGACCAACTATGCATTGAATAGCTACTTCTTTTTCCAGCGACTGATTTACGGCCGCTATATTTTCATAAAATTCATAATGCACCTGGCTTACGGGAGAGAAGGGAGAGCTGTTTTCTGTGAGAATTACCGCCTCATTTGTCATATAATATTTGTTACCCATAATCAGTAATGCCAGGTGGTAATCAAAATTGTGTTTGTATTTATGGAAGTCCATGAAATACTCATATTTTTTCAAGGCCTCCAGTAAGGGGATAAATTGGTAGTCCTTAGGCACGAATAATTTGGTAACATTCCGGCAACCCAGGCCAAAATATAATTGGATATCCAGGGCCAGGGCCTCCAGTTCCTCCTGCGTTTCGGTAGCATCCAGGATAGCGATGGATGTACGGTTGCTTCGGATAATATGGGGGTATTTGCCAAAATAATAGTCGAAATACCGGCTGGAATTATTGCTGCCGGTTGCTATATAAGCATCACAGCCAATCAGCCGTTCGGCAAAGTAAACGGTGCTTTGTATAGAAGGTTCCCATTCGTACAGTTTATTTACAAGATGTTTGATGAGTACCTCATCTTTGGAAGAGGTTTTCATAACAACGGAATGGCCGCTGATTACTATACACAAAAAGTCGTGAAACCCAACCAGGGGTATATTTCCAGCCATTACCAGGCCAACGTTTTTGGGGGATGTTTGAAAAGAGGGTAGCTGGTATTGTGTGGCCCATTTTTGTAATAATGACGGGTTTAAAAAGGGGAGGGCAATATTGGTAACGGATTGTTCAATAAACTCAGGGATGAACCATTGATTTTCGCGGAAGGCGCTTTCTTTAACGGCCCGCCATTCCATTTCTTCACTCAACATATATTGGCCCAAACGGGCCATCAAATTAATTCGTTCTTGTAAAATCATTTCGTCGCCGTATTTTTGTGCAAATGTAGAATCACTAACTCAACAAACCCATATTCTATGGCTATTAAAATTACAGAAGAGTGTATCAATTGCGGCGCCTGCGAGCCCGAATGTCCTAACAATGCAATTTATGAAGGTGGCGTTGAATGGTCCATCGCCGATGGAACAACAGCTAAGGGCAGTTTTACCTTATTAGATGGTACTGTAGTATCTACGGAAGATCGTTTCGCGCCGATTAGCGTAGATACCTATTACATCACCCCGAACAAATGCACCGAGTGCCAGGGTTTTCATGAAGAACCCCAATGCGCGGCTGTTTGCCCGGTTGATTGCTGTGTACCTGATGAATTGTACCGCGAAACCGTTGAAGTGCTGCTTGCCAAGAAGGCAATGATGCACATTTAATGCACAAACTCATGTGCTAAACTTTAACAGTAAATACTTGCAAAAAACAAGTGCCTGGTGTAACTTAGGGTTATTAATCAGAAGGTTAATAATTGTTGCCCTAAAGAGGTAACAACCAGTAACGGCGGGTGATATTTCCCGTCACCGTGAGGTGAAGAGACAGGCTGTTTCTTCACCTTTTTTTTAGCGCTGTGTTTGATGATTCAGGTATGATTGATATGAAAGGCGTTTGCGTATGCAAGTTGTCTTTCTTTAAGTAATAGATGCCTTTTCTCAAGAGTAAACTCTCTCACGACCGACGATTCACGCCTCACGGTTCATCCCTCTCTAAAACATTTCACTGTTTCTTGCCAAATCGATATATCATCCCCAGTATATTTGCTCTTATAAAGGCATGAAGGAAATGAGCCATCATCTGAGATCACTAACCGGAATGATTTTTAGGCGAAATCTATATGATCCAAAAACAAAATAAATACTAACATGAAAATAGCTGTCTATAGAGCGGTTATCCCTATGGGATATTTTTTCTGTAAATCAGGTAACGACACTGATGATATTTAACCGGTATGATTAAGAGAAATTTTCCGAACTTTCGTGACCGAAAAAACAATAAATATGATTACATGAAATGAGTTATAATCAAATGTTGATCACTAACAGAAATGATTATTTAGCGAATTCCATATGTTCCAAAAAACAATAAAATGAATCACATGAAAAAAAGAATTGCCCTGGTAACAGGTGGTCTTAGCGGAGAAGCCCAGATCAGTTATAAAAGCGCTGTTACGGTTGGTAATAATATAGACAGGGATAAGTATGAGGTATACCGGATTGATATAAACGCTGAAGGATGGTGGTATGAGCCGGTGAATGGAGAAAAATCAAAAGTAAACAGGGATGATTTTTCTGTAATGGATAATGGAAGTAAAATAAATTTTGATACAGTTTTACTTTGCATCCATGGTACACCGGGGGAAGATGGAAAACTGCAGGGCTATTTTGATATGCTGCATTTGCCTTATACCAGTTGTGATGCCGCTACCTCTGCTTTAACTTTTAATAAAAGGTTTACGGTTGCTGTGGCTGCTTTTGGAGGTATTCATGTTGCAAAATCATTGCACCTTTTTAAACATACACCGGTTACCCCTCAGGAGATTTTACAAAAACTGCTATTGCCTGTTTTTGTAAAACCCAATAATGGCGGGAGCAGCATAGGTATGAGCAAAGTTAATGAAGCATCAGCCTTGTTGCCGGCACTAACCAAGGCATTCAAAGAAGATGACCAGGTACTGGTAGAAGAATGTATAAGCGGCAGAGAATTTACTATTGGGGTGTTTAAGCATAAGGGAGAGATCATTGTATTGCCTATCACAGAAATTCTGACAGGGAATGAATTTTTTGATTTTGAAGCGAAATACCAGGGTAAAAGTGAAGAAATTACTCCCGCGGTGATTGATGCGGATATGAAACAAAAACTGGAATCTGCTGCCAAACATGCTTATGAAGTATTGAATTGCAGGGGAGTAGTAAGGATAGATTTTATTTACCAGGCCGAAAAAGGACAACCCTATATGTTGGAAGTAAATACCGTACCCGGCCAAAGTGAAGCCAGCGTTATACCACAACAGGTAAAGGCAATGGGCTGGACATTAAAAGATTTTTATACAGCGGTAATAGAACAAGCAGCCTCTTAATTAACACAATGTGCATGCGGGCCTTTGCATAATTATCTTAACTTAGCCTGCTGTCTATGGCATATCAACTCATATTTTAAAATCATTCCTGTTTTTTGTGTTTAAATTTATAACTAACAAACCACTTTGGGTAAATATACTGGCAGGCTTTGGGCTGGTAGTAATACTGCTGCTGCTATTCTTTGCATCCCTGTCCTGGTTAACAGGTTTTGGAAAATATGAGAAAGTGCCAATGGTTACCGGGCAAAACTATATGGCAGCTATAAAAATGCTGGAAGACAAAGGCTTTGAAGTGGCCATACAGGATTCTATTTACATAGACAGTATTGCCAAACAGGCAGTGATCAGGCAAATACCGGAAGCAGATGCAACCGTAAAAGCCGGTCGTACCATTTATCTTACTATCAACAGAACCATACCGCCGCAGGTAGAAATGCCAAACCTTGCCGGCTTTTCTATTAAAAGCGCGGAAATGTATTTGCAGAGCCTGGGTTTAAAATTGGGGGAGGTTTCTTTTAAACCGGATATTGCCCGTAACTCTGTTCTGGAACAATTATTCAATGGCGATCCGATTAAACCCGGAACCAAAATTCCGATAGGTACCATCATCAGTTTTGTATTGGGTAGTGGTGTGGGCGGTGGTGAAATGGAAGTGCCGAACCTGGTGGGTATGACCTTGAATGAGGTTCGCAACTACCTCTCTACGATCAGTGTAAGCATTGGGTCTATTATTGCCTTGGGTACCATCATTGATTCCGCCAACGCATTTGTGATCAGGCAGACACCTGATATGCTTACTGATTCCCTTGGGGCTTCCGGTTTACGGGTTCCCAATAAAATAAAACAGGGGCAGGTGATGGATATTTACCTAAGCAGTACCGCACCTGAAAGAGACAGTACCCATATGCCACCCAAAAACTAATTTTGTAATAATTATTTCATTAGTATGCAAACCATTACCGTAGAAGAACTGAAAGCCAAAATTGATGCAGGTGAGTCCCTGCACCTCATAGATGTACGTGAACCACAGGAGCATGCCGATTTTAATATTGGCGGTTTATTATTGCCCCTTGGTAAGGTACAAACCCTTCAAACTGAAGAGATCGAGGACCTGAAAAATGAAACCGTTTATATTTATTGCCGCAGTGGTAACCGAAGTGGCCAGGCCTGTTTAATGCTGGAGCCACTGGGATTTAAAAATGTAATTAATGTTACAGGCGGTATGCTGGCCTGGCAGGAGCGGATAGCGAAATAAATATTGAATAGGGAAAAAGGAATATCGAATGTTGAAATGATTTCATTTCAACATTCGATATTCAAACCAGTTACAACTTAATATTCACTCCCATCATCACATTTGTTCCCGCCATCGGATAATAGCCGTTCTCGGTTGTTAGTGTATTATTGTAGATATAATTGTAGGTATAACCATTGGGCTCATACTTTTTATTGAATAGATTATTCACCTGTCCAATGATATTCCATTCGGTAAAAATTACTTTTTTGATAGTCCAGCTTGCACGGATATCCTGCACAAAAAAAGCAGGTAACCTACGCGTTTCACTTTGGCTGTTATCCATATATTGTTTACCAACGTATTTACTCATCAGGCTCAATTCAATATTTTGAACAGGTAATAGCTGAATGTTCGCGCCTGCTACAATAGCGGGAGAGAAGGAGATATCAGTATTTTGATGGCTCACTGCCTGCTGGTCACCGGTATCGTAGTTATCTATATATTCAATAAAGGAGCTCACTTTATTTTTACTGATGGCCAGGTTGCCGGAAAGGTTTATCCATTTATCCAGAACCACCCCTCCCTGAAGCTCAATCCCCAACCGGTAGCTATGCGGGATATTAATACGGGTATAGGCGCCTACATCATTGATCTGGCCGGTAAGCACCAACTGGTTATAATAATACATGTAATACATATTGGCGCCTAAATGGTAGGTACTGTTTTTTCTTTCAATGCCTGCTTCAATGTCATGCAGGGTTTCCGGTTTGGGTTGTTTGGTAAGCCCGGCCTGAAAATCATCCCTGTTCGGTTCTTTTTGTGCCAGGGCATAACTAAAAAAAGCCTGCCATCCATTGTTAGTAAAGGTGATACCTGCTTTGGGATTAATAAAATCAAAACTACGGTTCACCTTAAGGGTTGGGCTTCCCTGAAAACCATTCATGCTATGTTTTACATGCCTGTATTGAAGGTCGGCAAAACTTGACCAGTTAGTATTTAGCCGGTGTTGCCATTTAGTATAGAGATTGGCATCTGTTTTAACAGCGGTCAAATCATAATACCTGTAATCTTTAGAAACACTGCCTGTTTGCATCCAAACGATATTGCCAAAATGTTTTCCGTCATAAGCGGACCAGCCACCGCCAATGGTCAGCTCATCCTTGTTGTGTTTATATTGGAGGGAAGCGATTTGTCCGTAAAAATAATTGTCTAACCAGCGCTGTCTAACCAGGTCGGTTTTAGTTATGGGGATGCCTCCTGCTATTACAGAAGCTAAGCCATATTTTGAATAGGACTGATCGGCTTTATATTCTTCATAATACCCTTTACCCCTTGAGAGGAAAGCGGCCGTATTAAAGGACCATTTGTTATTGAATGCATGGTTGAAAAATAGCTGGTAATGTGTTTGTGTATAATTATCAGTTTGGTTTTCGTAAGGACTCCCGGGTTTTTCGGTTCCTGCCGGATTGTTCCGGCGGTTGGCAGAGAGCAGATTTTCAGCTACACCATACCAGGCCTGGTAGGTTTTTTCTTTACCCGAAAAAATATTCAGCCGCAGGGAAGAATTTTTATTGAGGAAGGCGGTACTCAAATAAAAGGAAGACAGGTCGCTGTTGGCGCGTTCAATAAATCCATCACTCTTAATACGGCTGATTCTCGCATCAATGGTAAAATGGCCATTAATCAAACCTGATCCGGCTTTCAGCGTATTTTTAATGGTTTTAAAAGAGCCGAAACTATTATTGGATTCTCCGTAAGCTTTTTCATTGAACTCATTGGTAGACATGTTGAGGGTAGCCCCGAAAGCGCCGGCGCCATTGGAAGAGGTGCCAACGCCTCTTTGTACCTGTATGCTGTTTACAGAGGAAGCAAAATCGGGAAGGTCAACAAAATAAGTACCCATACTTTCGGCATCATTATAAGGAATACCATTAAGCGTTACATTGATGCGTGTGGCATCTGTTCCCCTTATCCGCATAGCCGTATAGCCTACCCCATTACCGGCATCGGAGTTAACTACAACGGAGGGGGTTTGGTTTAATAAAAATGTAATATCCTGTCCCAGATTGGCCTTTGCCAATTCCTCTTTGGAGAGGGTTGTTTTGGCAAAAGGTGCCCGGTTCGAAGCCCGAACAGCTTTCAGTTCCAGGGGTTGGAGAAAAAGGGCGGCAGGGGTTAACTCAATATCCAAACGGGTATCTTTTTGGAGGGCGCTCACCGTTTGTGAATGGTACTTGAATCCAAGGCTGTTTACCCAAAAAGCGTAGTTGCCCTGGGGAACCTTACCAAAACTAAACCTGCCCTCTTCATCTGTGAGGGTTTTCCGGTTTCCCAAACTAACTGTTGCACCCGCGATGGGGGTTTGGGTAATTTTTTCTGTAATCCTGCCTTGTACAAGGCTTTTGTAGGGTTGAGCAAAGGTGATTAGGGTTACTAAAGCCAACATGGTTGTTCCCAAAAACTTTTTCATGGTTAGTGATTTTAAAGTTAAAAATGGGAACAGGGAATAGCTAACGGAGAGGTACTGAACAGAACGGTATACCTTCCCTTCGCAGGAATTACCCTGTTCAGGTTCAACGGGTATTTTCTCAGCCTTGCAAATGGAATGTAAACACACCATCATTAAAGCACCCCGAGGAATAATCTGATGCAAAAGTAGTTATTCTTATAATTCTGTGCAACTGTAACTTTGGCAAAACAAAACCGTTCAACTAAGAAAATTCCCCATGAAGAAAATAGTATCTGCCCTGGTATTGGGTTTTACTTTTATTTGCGTGAATGCCCAAAATGAAAAAAATATTGTGACTGATGCAAATGCCGAATTGCGGAATGTTACCGGATTTAATGGAATTGAAGTATCTGGCGCCATTGATTTATATATTTCGCAGGGTACGGTAGATGCAGTGGCGATCAGTGCCAGTGATGAAGCGATCAAATCCAGGATGCGAACTGAAATAAAAGGGAGTACCTTACTTATCTATTTTGACGGGAAAGGGATGAGTTGGAAATCCTGGGGTAATCATAAGATGAAAGCCTATGTTACATTTAAAAACGTACATAAAATAGAAGCTTCCGGCGCCTGTAATGTAAAAGCCACCGGAACCATCAGGCAACAGGTTCTTTCAATAGAAATGTCGGGAGCCAGCGATTTCACAGGCGATCTGAAAGCCGGCAAGTTGCGGCTGGAAGCCAGCGGCGCCTCCAATATCAGGGTTTCCGGAATGGCAGAGTCTGCAGAATTAGAAGCAACAGGCGCCTGTAACATCAAGGCGTATGATCTGAAAACAGATTATTGTAAAGTGGATGCCAGTGGGGCATCGAATGTTCATATTACGGTTAATAAAGAATTGAATGCCGATGCCAGTGGTGGAAGTACTATTTTTTATAGGGGATCCGGCTTAATCAGGGATATCAGTAGCAGCGGCGGCGCTTCTGTAAAACATAAAACAGACGATTAATTCAAATAATATTTGGATACTAGTCATCCCAACCCTACCTTCGCGCTCCATTACATCGCGAGGTAGAGCAGCGGTAGCTCGTCGGGCTCATAACCCGAAGGTCGGAGGTTCGATCCCTTCCCTCGCAACACACAGTCAAAGGCCCGATTGGGCCTTTTTTAATTAATAATTTGAACTAGTGAAATCCGGATTCGTTAACATATTTGGCCGGCCCAATGCGGGTAAAAGTACCTTGCTGAATGCACTGATAGGTGAGAAGATGGCTATTGTATCTCCCAAGGTGCAAACCACCCGTCACAGAATTAAGGCTTTTTTAAATAAACCGGGTGAGTACCAGGTCATTTTTTCGGATACCCCGGGTATTATAGACCCAAAGTATAAGTTGCATGAGCGGATGATGAACTCCGTAAAAACGGCCCTGGAAGACGCGGATATTGCTTTACTGATAGTAGACGCCAATGAAAACCTGGATGAAGCAGATGTTATTTTCCAGTCGCTGAGGTTACGGGTTCCCTGTATAGTGGTACTTAATAAGATAGATGAAGCGGCTAATGGAAAGATAGCATTGGCGGAAGCGTTTTTTGCCGGGAAATCCTATTGTAAGCAACTGGTTAAAATTTCTGCTTTACAAAAAGTACACCTGAATAAATTACTGGATGCGATTATTGCCCTTTTGCCGGAAGGTTCCCCTTTTTACAGTGAGGAAGATTTGAGTGATATGCCTACCAAATTCTTTGTGGCAGAAATGATCCGCGAGAAGATCTATGAATTATTTGGGGATGAGATACCTTATCATACCGCCGTGATGGTGAATGAGTATAAAGAAAAAGAATCGTTGGTAAAGATTCAGGCCGATATTATTGTAAACCGCGAAACACAGAAGGCAATCATTATAGGGGATAAGGGTAAAATGATCAGGGAGATCGGAACAACTGCCCGGCGGGATATTGAAGCTTTTATACAACAAAAAGTGTTTTTAGAACTTTTTGTGAAAGTCAGACCCAAGTGGCGCGACAATGACCTGCAATTAAAGGAGTATGGGTATAAATAATTGTAAATGAATAATTTAGAATGATTTATTTAATATTTTAATTTAATATATTTTTTTGTTTTAAGCATACAATTATGAGTTACACAGTAGCAATAGTAGGCAGGCCCAATGTGGGAAAGAGTACCCTGTTCAACCGGTTTTTGGAACAGCGTAAGGCCATTGTAGATGACATCAGCGGGGTTACCCGCGATCGTCAATATGGTTTGGCAGACTGGAACGGCAAGGTTTTTAACCTGGTAGATACAGGTGGTTTTGTGCCTGCGAGTGCAGATATTTTTGAAACTGAGATACGTAAACAGGTTAAGATTGCTATAGAAGAAGCCGATTCGATCATTTTTATGGTAGATGTGGCTACCGGTATTACCGACTTAGACGAAGCCATGGCAGCTATGCTTCGCCGCGGTACAAAGCCCGTTTATGTGGTAGTTAATAAGGTTGATAATGGAACCAGGGAACTGGAAGCCACCGAATTTTATTCACTTGGGTTTAAAAATACCTTCTTCGTAAGCAGTATCTCTGGTAGTGGAACCGGTGAATTGCTGGATGCGATAACCGAACCCATTACTGCGGAAGATGTAGAAGCGGCTATGAAAGATAGCGGACTTCCCAAATTTGCCATAATTGGTCAGCCCAATGTAGGTAAGTCATCCCTGCTAAATGCACTGGTTGGAGAGGAACGTACCATTGTTAGTGATATTTCAGGAACTACCCGTGATAGTATTCATACCCACTATAACCTGTTTCAAAAGGAGTTTGTTTTGATAGATACGGCGGGTATCCGCAAAAAGAGCAAAGAAAAAGAGGATTTGGAATTTTATTCTATCATACGGGCCATTAAGGCAATTGATGATGCCGATGTTTGCCTGATTGTACTAGATGCTCACAAGGGAATTACTGCCCAGGATGTGAGTATTTTTAGCCTGGCCGAAAGAAAAGGAAAAGGAATTGTAGTACTGGTAAATAAATGGGATCTGGTTGAAAAAGAGACGAATACAGCACGTGATTATGAAAAAGCTTTAAAGCAAAAATTGGCGCCTTTTACAGATGTACCCATACTTTTTATATCTGTAAAAGAAAAGACAAGGCTATTTAAAGCCATTGAATTGGCATTGGAAGTGTACGAGAACAGGCATCGTAAAGTGCCTACTTCAAAACTGAATGAAGCTATGTTGAAGTCTGTAGCCAATTACCATGCTCCTGTTGTAAGAGGGAATTCAATTAAAATTAAATATGTAACACAACTGCCTACACCGGTACCTTCCTTTGCATTTTTTACCAATTATCCGGATGATATTAAGGCCCCCTATAGGAATTACCTGGAAAACCAGTTGAGAACCCAGTTTAAATTTACAGGCGTGCCTATTAGGATTTTTTTTAGAAAGAAATAAAAAAGATTCGTTAAAATTTGCAAAATTCGTTTAGGAAGCTATCTTTGCCACCAAATTATAAACCAAAAAAAATTATTACTATGAAAAAAGTATTCGCAATCTTAGCAGTAGCTGGTTTTATGGCTGCTTGTAACAACGGTGAGAACAAAGAAGCAGTAGTTGACAGTCCTAAAACCGCAGTTGAAGCCATAGCGGTTGATTCTACTGTAGTTGACAGTCCTAAAACTGCTATAGATACTACTAAGAAATAATTACGGGTACCCTTAGTTATTTTATATTACTTCTTGCAAGAAGCTCCTCCCGGTTTACCGGGAGGTTTTTTTTGTGCCAGTTTGTACCAATTTCCCTTAATAGTGGGGTGCGGCATTAATATTGACTTAATTTTACGCGCTTATTTTTGCAAACAACCGGTTATGCTTTGTGACATTTTGACCTAAGATAAAAACTATGTTGAAAGAAAAGTTTTTTTTGAATTCTGACGAGGATACAGATTTTATGCCCATTATTCCCATCAATGAGAATGACAGTGAGCAGGACCGTAATTTGGTGATCCCCGATACCCTGCCAATTCTGCCTTTGCGCAATACGGTATTGTTCCCTGGGGTGGTTTTACCCATAACCGTTGGGCGTGATAAAAGCATTAAGGCAGTAAATGATGCCTATAAGCTGGATAAATTGATCGGTGTTCTGGCACAAAAAGATGCCAATATTGAAGAACCCGAGCCTAAAGATCTTTGTAAAGTAGGTACGGTGGCCCGTGTTGTAAAGCTGATTAAAATGCCGGATGGTGGCACTACTGTGATTATCCAGGGCAAAAAACGTTTTGCCCTTGATGAGATGATCAATGAGGATCCCTATTTTAAAGCCTCGGTAAGTTTGTTTGCGGATGATGAAATTCCTGAATCAGAGAATTTTAATGCCTATATCAGCAGTATCAAAGACCTGGCCACACAGATCATCCACCTGTCGCCAAACCTGCCTACCGAAGCCTCCATCATCCTTAAAAATATTGAGAACCCTTCTTTCCTGATCAATTTTGTAAGCAGTAACCTGAACAGCGACCTTACAGAAAAGCAAGGCCTGCTCGAGATCAACGACATTCATCAGCGCGCTGAACGCCTGATTTTTATACTACAGCGGGAACTGCAGTTTGCTGAGTTGAAAGACAAAGTGACCAATAAAACCAGGACAGAGATAGACAAACAGCAGCGGGATTACTTTTTGCAACAGCAATTAAAAAGTATCAAAGATGAGTTGGGTGGCGATACCAATGAGCGTGAAATTGCTGATATGAAGAAAAAAGCAGAGGCAAAAAAATGGCCCGAAGCCGCTAAAACCCTGTTTACAAACGGGATAGCCAAGCTGGAACGGATGCATCCTACCACACCTGATTATTCGGTGGTATACAATCATCTTGATCTGATGCTTGACCTTCCCTGGCTGGATTATACGGCCGATAACTATGATCTGAAAAATGCTAAAAAAGTGCTGGACCTGGATCATTATGGTATGACCAAGATCAAGACCCGCATACTTGAATACCTGGCAGTGCTGAAATTGAAGGGCGATATGAAGAGCCCTATTCTTTGTTTTCTGGGCCCTCCCGGAATTGGCAAAACATCACTGGGGCGTTCCATTGCCCATGCTATCGGACGGAAATATGTTCGTGTAAGTTTAGGTGGCCTGCATGATGAAAGTGAAATTCGTGGACACCGGAAAACCTATATCGGCGCGATGCCGGGTAGGATTGTGCAGAATATCCGTAAATGCAGATCCGGTAACCCGGTAATGATACTGGATGAGATAGATAAAATAGGCAGCGATTTTCGGGGCGATCCATCCTCCGCCTTACTGGAAGTGCTGGACCCGGAACAGAACCATACTTTTTACGATAATTATCTTGAGCTCGAATACGACCTGAGCAAAGTATTATTTATTGCTACGGCTAATAACCTGCAAAATATTCAGCCCGCCCTGCGTGATCGGTTAGAGATCATTGACCTGAGTGGCTATGCGGTAGAGGAAAAAGTAGAAATTGCCAAAAGACACCTCTTACCTAAGCAGAAAGAGGCACATGGTTTAAATAAAGTGAACTTTAAAATCAATGATAAGGTATTGGAAAAAATTATTGAACAATATACCAGGGAAAGTGGTGTTCGGGAATTAGACAGGCAACTGGCATCCATTATGCGTTACCAGGCCAAGGAACTGGCCATGAAGAATAAAGTGAAATCAACAGTTACCGCGGCGGATGTAGAAAAAATATTGGGACAATCACGTTACAGTAACGAAATCTATAAAACAGCCAATATGCCGGGTGTGGCAATTGGGCTAGCCTGGACCTATGTAGGCGGAGAGATCCTTTTTATTGAAACCATTTTGGGCGATGGAAAAGGGGAACTTAAACTTACCGGGAACCTTGGAAATGTAATGAAAGAAAGCGCTACTACCGCTTTGAGTTACCTGCAGGCTAATGCAAAAAAATTAGGTGTTGATCCGGCCGAATTTGCCCAAAAGAATATCCATATTCATGTGCCGGAAGGAGCAGTGCCCAAGGATGGGCCGAGTGCGGGCATAACCATGCTTACCTCTTTAACCTCTGCATTCACCGGTAGAAAAGTGAAACCCTTTCTGGCTATGACAGGAGAGATCACTTTGCGTGGGCAGGTATTACCCGTTGGTGGTATTAAGGAAAAGATATTGGCAGCAAAAAGAGCCGGACTAAAAGAAATTATTCTTTGCACACAAAATGAGAAAGATATCAATGAGATCGATAGCAACTTTATCAAAGGGATGGTGTTTCATTATGTAAAGACCATGCAACAGGTGATAGACCTTGCCCTCGTGTAATAGCTGTTCTTCCCTTAGATTTGATAGAGAATTCGCCTCATGCACCGGTATTTTTTTCTAATAGCGCTTATCTGTACTACCCATTCCCGGGCACAAACACTGGGGGGTAATGCTGTTTTCAGTTTTCTGCTGCAACCCAATACCGCGCAACTCTCATCTTTGGGTGGCGTTAATGTATCAACCATTGGAAATGAGGTGGGGATGGCTTTTCATAACCCCGCATTATTAAGAAATCAAATGCACCGGCAGGTGAATACTTCATTCAATGCTTTTTTGGCGGGTATAAAAAATTATAGTCTCAGTACCGCTTATCACGTTGCACCCATCCGCACCAACCTGGCAGTAGGCGTTAATTATTTTAACTATGGCAACCTTACCCAAACCGATGCTTCCGGCATTGTGCTGGGTAGTTTCCGGCCGGCCGATTATGTGCTTCAGGTAATGGCTTCGAGGCAATACCATAAAAATTTTTGGTATGGGTTAACCATGAAGTATATCCATTCTAATTATGGTCAGTACCGGTCATCGGGTTTGGCTTTCGACCTTGGCGTAACCTATTATGATTCGGTTAACCAATGGCAGGCAAGTGTGGTGGTTAAGAATATGGGCACCCAACTTGGCACTTATGATGGCAGTAATAAAAAACAGGAGTTACCCTTTGACCTGCAGGCAGGCATTACCAGGCGTTTGAACAATGCACCGTTCCAGTTTTCACTAACGGCGCACCATTTACAGGCGGTCAATAGTTTTTATAATGACACCAGTTTTAGGGCATCAGAAGGGGAATATGGATATGCCGGTAATACCACTGTACAAAAAATATTTTCACACCTGGTACTGGCTACGCAGATTTTTTTAAATGAAAAATTAGTAATTGATATGGGTTACAACTTTCAACGCAGGCAGGACCTCAATGGCTATAATATGACCAGCGGACTAAACGGATTTAGTTTTGGCACAGGGATATTTCTCCCTAAACTGCATATAAGATATGCTACCGGTTTTTACCAGCGAAACCTGTTTCACCAATTCTCACTCAATTTAAATTGGAGTGGGAGGGGCCTGTAAGTACTGCCTGTTTTATCCTCCCTGTTTTTTTACAACAGGTGGCATTACCCCTTTTGCTTTTTTATCAGGAGCCGCAGCAGGTTTATCGGCTGGTTTTTTAGGATCTTTTGGATCACCGGGTTTTGGAGTAACCGTTGCTTTTTTGGGGTCTTCTAAAATTAGCTTCACTTCTGATTCAGGTAAAATATCTTCTGGTGTTATATCCTTTGGTACCTCATAATCTCCGGAAGTACCAGTACCTATATATTCACCCTCATCACCCAACAAAGTGGAGTTGCTATTGGAATAATCAATTTCTATTTCATTGGACATTACCTCCGGTTTTACAAATGTGAGTTTGGTATCTATACCACAATTAGGGTCAGCCGCTGCTTTATTCATAAAATAAGCCCAGATAGGCATGGCGGCTCTTCCGCCTTCCCCATTTTTGCTTTCTGTGCTGAAACGGATAAAACGATCATCACAACCTACCCATCCACCCGCGAGCAATTGTGGGGTGTACCCCATAAACCAGGCATCGCTGTTATCATTGGTAGTGCCTGTTTTACCGGCAATTTCCATCCCTCCGGGAATATCATAACCCCAGATACCGGCGCCGGTTCCATGGGTCATTACCCCCTGCATCATTTTTATAACAGAATACGCGGTTACATCACTGATCACTTCTTTTCTTTTTGGCGTAAAGTTCGCGAGCACATTGCCATTCCTGTCTTCAATGCGTGTGATATACATCGGTTTGGCATTGAAGCCCCTGCCGGGAAACATGCTGTAGCCCTGCATCATTTCTATTAAAGAAATTTCGCAGGCGCCAATACCAATAGAAGGATAGGCTGGAATATTGGAGGTGAAATCACATTTGCGCAGAAATTCTACCAGTCGCTTGGCGCCATTATTACCATTATTGTCCAACTGTTTTAATACATAGGCCGTTGCACAGTTTCTGGATTTAGCCAATGCGAGGGCCATCGGCATAGCCGCACCGGTACAAGTTTTACTGGTTGCCGGTACCATCCCAAAGCCTCCAAAATCTTGCTGGTTATCATATACGGTAGTATTGGGTGTAAACCCGGCTTCTTCAATGGCCAAACTATATAATAAAGGCTTCATGGTAGAGCCAATCTGTCTTTTGGTATTGATATTGGCGTGATCGAATTTGTAGGTTTTATAATCAATACCCCCCACCCATGCTTTAACCTGGCCATCCAATGGATTCATCACCATAAAACCGGCCTGTAACATTTGCCTGTGGTATTTAATAGAATCGTAGGGCGTCATCACGGTGTCTTTGCCACGTGTATTATTCCAGGCAAATATGTGCATGGGTATTTTCTGGTCGAAGGTTTTACGGATATCTTCCTCATTCATTCCTTCTTTTTTAAGGTTACGCCAGCGATCACTTTGTTTAGCCGCCGCTTCCAGCACATATTCATATCCTTTCCAAACGGTACCTTTTTTCATATTCTCCTGCCTGTTCAGCAGTTTCTGCATGTAGCTGATATGTTTGGCTACAGATTCTTCCGCGTAGAGTTGCATGCGTGGATTGATAGTGGTATAGATTTTCAGGCCATCACGGTAGAGATTGTAATTGTCGCCATTATTTTTCTTGTGCTCTTTGCACCATTTTTTCAATTCCTCACCCAGTATCATTCTGAAATAGGGGCCCAGGCCATTGTTCTCATTCAGTTTCCGGTAACTGATCTCCATTGGTTTTCGTTTGAGAATTTCCGCTTCTGCCAAGGGCAGATAGCCCTTGGTTACCATACGGTTCATCACCAGGTTCCTCCTTTCCAATGCGCGCTTGGGAAAGTTTCGCGGATTATAAATACCCGGGCCATTAATCATGCCAATCAATACCGCGGCTTCTTCTACGTTCAAACGGTCAGGCTCTTTCTGAAAAAAGGTATTGGAGGCATAACGGATACCATACACATTATCGCTAAAGGCAACGGTATTCAGGTACAAAGTGATGATCTCGTCTTTGGTAAAATGACTTTCCAGTTTAATGGCGATGATGGCTTCTTTAAGTTTCTGAATACTCCGTAAAAGAAAATTCTTGGTGCTCCAGTTTTCTGTAAACAAATTTTTGGCTGTTTGCATGGTAATGGTGCTGGCGCCACCTTCACTTCCTAAATATATAAATGCACGCATTAAAGATAGCCCATCAATACCGCTATGGTCGTAGAAGCGCTTATCTTCAGTAGCTACCAATGCATTAATCACATGTTTGCTGATATCCTTATGCAATACATCTACACGATCCTCAATATAATATTTTCCCATAGGCGTTCCGTCATCCGCAAAAACCTGGCTTGCCTGCGATGCGGATGGATTTTCAATATCATCGATAGAAGGCATATCGCCAATCCAACCCCAGTTGATGATAAGTATCAATAGGATAACGGCTCCAAAACCACCAAAAAAAATGCGCCAGAATATTTTTACAGACTTTGTCATAAGAACTGAATATGGAATGATGCGTATAAAGATATAAAGCTAAAAAAGAGTTTCACAAGCATGGTATCTGTTTGGTTAAAATTTATCCGGAAACAATTTTTGAATAAATGCATGGTATCCCTCTACATCCTCCTTGCTCACGAGAATAGTCATATTGGCATTACTGATGATACTGAAACTATATTTATCAGGCGTTAACCATGGTATGATACGGGATTTGGCCAGCGGCTTTGTTCTGTCGATATACAAAATAGCATCCCTTGCATTCACAAACGGCCCTATCAGCAGGAACTGGTATTGATTATTAATGCGACGGTTGTAAATGTCAATCATTTGCCCGGCATAACTATCCTGGTTATACCGGTTAAAAGCATTTCGGCTCTCGGTGATGAAGATGGGGTCTACCTTGTTCAAAACTACCACTACATATTGGGTATCCGCGGCATTGAATGTATAGCTGGTATTGTTTAGGGTATTTGCCGGGAGGGCATTAGTGATCTCCAGGTTTTTCAGGGGCGCTTTTGGCAATGAGGCAATAGAATCTTTTTTAATAACCGCGGCGGTGGAAATGGTTTTGGTATTACTTACGTTAATCAATTCTTTTTTTACAAGCGGCAACTGTTTGGGTATGTTGGTAGCGGTATCTTTTTTCATCAGGGTATTGGCAACGAGTGGAATGGCACTGTTGAGATCTACGCGGCGTGATACAATTTCTTCGGTTTTGTTGACGTTCAGGTTGGTCAGATAGTTTTCGATCTGGTATCTTCTTTTCAACACATCAATCATGGTAATGGCTTTCTCCGCTAATGGCGATTTATCGAAAAGGGTTACGATATTTTCCAAACGATTGATGGCCGTACTATCCTGTTTTTGTTTGATATAATAGATGGACTCTATATATAATAATTGTGGCGTCCAGTAGGAATTGCCAAATTGTTTGTCGGCTGTTAGTTTGGCTTCCTTGGCTTCTTCGAATTTACCTGCCAGGAACAGGTTGTAAATAGCCGCGTATTGTTTTTCGGCGGGATCTGTTTTCTTCCCGGGTTTTGCCAGCTCACCGGTAAGTTGTTTAGCGAACCTGCCACCCACAAAAGTTTTTTGTAACAGGGTGTTTATCGAATCTGCTTTAAACAGGTCGCCATTTTTTTTATGGCAATAAGCGAGATTGAAAAATATTTATTCCTCTTCACCACTCCCTGGAAATCGTTTCAATAGCTCTTCATACATTTCAATGGCAGACGGAAAATCTTCCAGTTGTTGTTGGAAAGTAGTGGCATTACCCAGGAGCGCTTTTTGAATGGCGCTATATGAATTATTTTTTTGTGTATCTGTCAGGGGGATGTCATTACTTACAGACTCAATGGTTAACTCTTTGTTTTCCTCTTTCGCTGTGAGTGATTCTTTTTTCTCTGCTGTGGGAGTAATACCGGCTAAAGAACTGTTCACTGCATTTTGTCTTCGCCAGTTATCTACATTGGGCCGGTTACCCCATCTGCTTTTAAATTCGCTCAGGCCCCTGGCTTTGAGTGTGGTATTCAGAAAATAAAATTCAGCCGATCCGGCGCTAAAAAGGTCAGTAGTGGGGGAAGTAGCTGATAGGGTATTGCCAAAGGAAAGAGGTTCATTGGGTATGTCTTTCAGTCCCCTTTCTTTTCGTAATTGTTTCACTATTTTTTTTACAATCAGCGCCCTCTCTTCTTCCGGCAGTGAGGCTAAATGAAGCAGGCTGTCTTCTTTACCGATGATATATTGGTTAGCACTGATTATTTTTAATGCGGGCCTTCTTTCAACGACTCTTTGCTGGTCAGTTTCTTTGAGTAAAGATATTTGTATACTGTCGTAATACCGGTAAGACAATGCATAGGCTTTTCGGGTATAATTCATGTCGCCCAGTAACAAAAAACTTTTTTGCTTTTGTTCGTCATTATTTTCATTAAATTTCAGACTATTTAATAGTAAATCATGTGCGGCAGGATAATTATTCCTTTTTAGTTCCAGTTCCGCGGCAGTATAATAGATAATATCCCGATGCACTGTATACTTGTCGCGGCGGGCCATTTTTAACAATTCATCCAAATTTTTTTGAAGGGCGTTTTCCTGTCTGCCCGCGGCAAGGCTAACCATATTAAGCCGGGCATATACTTCCATTAGCGGGTCGGTGGTATGTTGAACGGATCGTTCAAACAATGCAATGGCTAATGAATCCTTATTCGCTTTTTTGTAGAGTTGCGCGGCAAGAAATTCCCATCTGGCTGTTTCGAATTTATTAGCGGCGTTTTTTAATGCTTTCAGTAAATGATCGGCCGCGCCACCATATAACTCCTGCTTATACATTACATACGCGATCATTTCGTTAAGATCGGTTTGCAGGCGGGGCGGAAAATTAGGGTCGGTTCTTATCAACTCCAGTAAACTGGCGGCTTCTACCAGTTGGTCATTTTCAATATAGGTTCTGGCCTGTAAAATAAAACTTTCATTCCTGCCCGGCGGAAAGCTCATCACCTTCTTCCATAAACCCGTTTTTTCACGGGTAGCAATGGTAAAAACACCATTTGTATTACTTGCATTACTACCGATAGGCAAATCATAGCCATTGTCTTTTGGCGCGAATGCATAATTGATATACTGGAATATATGTGTGGCCGAATCAAAATCCTTTCTGTACAGGTATGCCTTACCCAGCAACAGGTATAATTTATCTACCCAATCACTTCTCAGATCATGCAGGAGAATACCCGCGGTACATTTATAGATAATGGTATCTATCTGGCCCAGCGCGGTTTCATCGAGACTATAATTATAAAAAGAAAGCAGTTTGGTATAATCTTCTTTATACATGCTTTTAGCCGAATCGATGATGCCTGTTAGTATTTGATTGGCATTAAAATAATAATTAAACCTGCTGACAGTGTTGTTATAAAATCTTTTTGTAAACGGAAAAGTAGTGGAGCCGCTTTTCTCCGAACTGAGTGTTCTGGATTCAAATTTCTTCGGTTTTTTTATCTCAAAGGATAGATTGGGTTGGGCATGGCTATCCGTTAAAAAAAATAGCGCAAATATGCAGGCGAGGCGGGTTGCTATCCACCAATTGTTCCGTTCGTATGGTCTTAACTTCATCAGGTACCTAAAATGTGTTTAAAAATACAGTTATTTCTTAATTAGGGATGGCGAAAAGCGGATTCATTATTACCTTTAGCCTGATTTAACAAAATGGCCAATTTAGAAATCAATAATACGCTCAAACGCCTACGCAACAGTTACCGGCTGGTGGTAATGAATGATGATACCTATGAAGAAGTGGTTACTTTTCGCTTATCGCGGTTCAGTGTTTATATCGGATTGAGTACTGTATTCGTTTTGCTGGTGGGTTTAACCATCGCTTTAATTGCTTTTTCTCCCTTAAAATACTATATCCCCGGATATGGTACCCGCGAAAGCAGAACGGCATTGCAGCAACTTAAAATACGTACCGATTCACTGGAACAGGCCATCCATTATAAGGAACAGTACCTGGATGGGGTTAAAAAAGTATTGATGGGTAATTCCCCGGCGCAATTAGATACTATTCCGGCAGTATTGCCCAAAACAGATGCTTCTAACGACTAAATCCTATGAAGGGCAGTACCCCGGATTCTTTAATGCAATATGCAGGCTATGCCGTTCAACTGGCTGTAGGGCTTGGCCTGGCTGTTTGGGCAGGTATTTGGGCTGACCGGAAAATAGCCATCGGGATACCTGTATTGAGCTGGTTATTACCCCTGGTTGTATTAATTGGTATGTTGATAAAAGTGGTTAAAGACACTTCAAAGAAATAATATGGCGCAAGAAAAAAAAATATGGGCAATACCCTTTATCAGTGTATTTATTTTGGTAACCGGGTTCTCAATTGCCTTGCAGGGGCAACTGGTGGCGAATAATATTAATTGGGCAGTAGTATTGGGCGCCAATACCTTGTTGTTCCTTTTTAGTTTGGTGAATATTTATTTTCAAAAGAAAAATATTAATAACCCTAACCGGTCTGTAGTTATCAGGGGTGTGATGGCGGGTACTTTCCTGAAATTAATGGGATTAGCCGCGGCCGCGCTGATTTACCTGGTTGCCGCCGGACCAGACAGGAGTGTGAATGCCGTATTTATCGGGATGGGGCTTTATATTGTGTATACCTGGCTGGAAGTTCGGATCTCTTTACGATTGAAGCCCAAATCATAATGCCTGTATCCGAACATCCGATGCATGCTTTGTCTGACTATCTGCCTGATGGAACCTTTGAATGCGTAGTAAATTATATCCATCATTACAGGGTTCATCTTACCATTAGCAAGCATCGAAAATCGGTATTGGGCGATTACCGGCATGCGGGATGGGGGGGCAATCACCGGATTAGTGTGAATGGTAACCTGAATAAATATGAATTCCTCATTACTTTGCTGCATGAACTGGCACACCTGTTAACTTTTGAGCAATTTAAAAACAGGGTAGAGCCACATGGTAAAGAATGGAAAAAACAGTACAGTCTTTTATTGGTTAATTTTGTTCAGCAGCGGGTATTTCCAACTGAAGTGGCCGGGGCGTTGCAAAAATCCATCATCAACCCATCTGCCACAGCCAATGGTGAAACAGAATTGCTATTGGTACTTCGTAAATATGATACCATAAAAAAAGAGGGCCATCATCCAATGATAGAATTGCCTGAGGGCACCATGTTTCAGACAGATAATGGCAAAATTTTCAGGAAAGGCGCCAGGCGAAGAAAACGCTACGAATGTGTGGAAATCAAAACGGGGCTTCGTTATACCTTTAGCCCGGTAACTGAAGTTCGAATACTGCCTCTTTCAGAATGCTGATTAGCATGGCAGGCTATTTCAAAAACAAATGCAGCTATCCCGCAAATAAAAAAACGCCGGTAACCAATGTAACCGGCGTTTCATCTGATATTTTAGGAGATGGTCAGGCTACCGCTTTCTTCACCAATTCTGCCGCTTCACTTAACTGGATAGCCGATTGTACTTTCAATCCGCTCTCATCAATCAATTTTTTAGCTTCAATGGCATTGGTTCCCTGCAGGCGAACAATGATGGGGATTTTAATATTACCTAACTTATTAAAGGCTTCAATTACACCCGCCGCAACACGGTCGCAGCGAACGATTCCTCCAAAAATATTGATCAGGATAGCTTTTACATTCGGGTCTTTTAAAATAATACGGAAACCGGCTTCTACGGTTTGTGCATTGGCAGAACCGCCTACATCCAGAAAATTGGCGGGCTCACCACCACTTAATTTAATCATATCCATGGTAGCCATGGCCAGTCCGGCACCATTCACCATACAGCCCACATTACCATCTAATTTTACAAAGTTGAGGTTATACTGGCCGGCTTCCACTTCTGTAGGATCCTCTTCCGTAACATCTCTCAAAGCGGCAATATCGGGGTGACGCATTAAAGAATTGTCGTCGATATTCATTTTACAGTCAACGGCAATCATCTTGTCGTCACTGGTCTTAAACAAAGGATTAATTTCCAGCATACTGCAATCCAGTCCAACATAGGCATTGTAAAGATTGGTTACAAATTTTACGCAGTTTTTGAATGATTCACCGCTGAGGCCCAGGTTAAAAGCGATTTTTCTTGCCTGGAAACCCTGCAAGCCACCACCGGGGTGTACCCATTCTTTAAATATTTTCTCAGGGGTTTTGTGGGCCACTTCTTCAATATCCATACCACCTTCTGTACTATACATCACCACATTCATGCCTTTGGCACGGTCGAGCAGGATGGACAGGTAGAATTCTTTTACCGGGTTAGGACCCGGATAATAGACATCCTGGGCAACCAGTATTTTATTCACTTTTTTACCTTCCGCGCCTGTTTGGATGGTAACCAGGGTGCCTCCCAGTAAGTTTTTGGCGATAGAAGTCACATCTTCCAGGCTTTTGCCAACCGCTACCCCTCTTTGTTCAGAACCCGCAATTTTGCCTTTACCACGTCCGCCGGCGTGTATCTGTGCCTTAATAACCGCGAAATTATTACCCGTTTGGGTTTTAATCTGGCGGTAAGCTTCTTCGGCAGCCATCACCGTATCTACGGCTATGCCTTCCTGTACGGGAACATTGTATTTTTTCAGTAATTCCTTGGACTGGTATTCGTGAAGGTTCATGCTCGAAATATTTTTGCGAAGATAAGTGAAACAGCCATTCGCTTTTTACCGATATTATCATTGTTGTAACATTAAATCTCCTATTTTTATCCTCAGCAACCTATCATTAAACAAAAAATAAAAAAAATCATTTATGAAAAAAATCATTTTTGCGTTGGCCGGTATCGCGTTTTTAGCCGGTAGTTTTTCGTTCTCAACTCCCTCAACTAAAAAAGAAGGGGCTACGCTAACTGTATCCACTGAAAAGAGCCGGGTAGACTGGGTAGCCTCTAAGAAATCTGATTTTCATACCGGAAGCTTCCCTATCAAAAGCGGACAGGTGCAGGTAGATGGCGGTAAATTAACCGGAGGTCAGTTTGTGATTGACCTGGCAAACCTGAAAGTAACAGACGCGGGTGGTGGTGACAGGTTAACGGGCCACCTGAAGTCAGCGGATTTCTTTGATGTTGCCAAATTTGCAGAGGCTACGTATGAGATCACTGCTGTTAATTATACCGGTGCCGGCACAGCGGATGTCAGCGGAAGCCTTACTGTTAAAGGTATTTCGGTACCGGTAAAGCTGCAGGTACAGATTCGTAACGCAGATGAAAAAGGTTTTTTTGCCCAGGCTTTTTTGAGCCTTGATAAGACCCTGATTGGTATTGCTTATGGGGCAGGTAATGTTTCAAATGATGTACAATTAGCGATACATATTTTCGCGAAATAATGGTTAGACAGTAAAGAAAAAAGGCATTGGCTTTGTAAGCCAGTGCCTTTTTTTTTTATGCAATAGATTCTTTAAGAAGAGGCTTTCATCTTCCTGATTTCTTCCGTTAGTTTTGGTACTACTTCAAACAGATCACCCACTATGCCATAATCGGCAGCTTTGAAAAAAGGCGCTTCGGGATCTTTGTTGATAACAACAATTACTTTACTTCTGTTTACACCGGCTAAATGCTGGATGGCGCCAGAGATACCAAGGGCAATATATAAATTAGGCGCGATTTGTACGCCGGTTTGTCCTACATGCTCATGATGGGGCCGCCAGTCCGCATCGCCAACAGGGCGGCTGCAAGCTGTGCCTGCCTTCAGTTCTTTGGCAAGGTCCAGCAAAATACCCCAGTTTTCAGGGCCTTTTAAACCGCGGCCACCGCTCACTACTATGTCGGCTTCCGTTAAGGGTACTTCGCCAATTATTTTATTTACCGCGGTTATTTTTATATTGGATTTATCAACCTGTACAGTTAATGGGGCCACTATGGCTGTTCCTTCACCGGCAACTGTTTGATAACTGTTGATGTTGAGTGAGATGATTTTGATGGGAGAGAGGATATTTACATTAGCGAAGGCCTTACCGGAAAAAACCGTTTTGCGAACTACAAAACCGTTACCGGTATCCGGCAGGGCGCAGGCGCCGGTTACGATACCCGCTTTTAAACGGGCGGCCACATTGGCCGCAACCGCTTTACCTGTTTGGTTTTGAGAGAATACAACTACCGTTGCCCCGGTTGCCGTAACTGCTTCAGCAATCACTTTCGCGTACCGTTGCGAATCAACCTGGTTCAAGGTTTCATCGGCTACCTGGTGTACTTTTTTTACGCCATATTTACCCAATGCAGCCAGGTTGTCGGTTACGGTACCTAAAACAAGGGCTTCCGCTGACGTACCCAATATTTCAGCAACTTTAGCGCCATAGGATACTGCTTCAAAAGAAGATTTTTTGATAAGCCCATCCGAGTGATCTACAAATATTAATACCATTTTTGTGAATTTTTGAATGTTGGTCCCGCCAGTGTGGAGGGAAATTTTGGAATTGATTTTCCGGATATCCTGTTGATGAAAAAACTAAATGTACAAGTGTGCGACGCAACGAAGTTGACATTATATATAACTCCTAACTCCTATCTCATATCGCTTTCGCTTCTTCGTGCAATAACCTAACCAGTTCAGCCACATTATCCGGGCTCACTAATTTTACACCTGCTTTAGCGGGTGGTAATTCAAAATTAACCAATGCGGTCAGCGCCTCAATGGCTGCCGGTTCTACTACCTGTAAGGGTTTGGTACGTGCCGCCATAATACCGCGCATATTCGGAATGCGTTGTTCTGCCATTCCTTTTTGACAACTTACCACAAGGGGTAAACTAACTTCGGCCACTTCTTCACCCCCTTCAATTTCGCGGGTAATGGTAGCGGTTGTTCCGTTCAGGTTTAATACAGTAGCCAGGGAAATATAGGGAGCGTTAACCAGTTCTGCCACCATGCCACCAATGGAAGAGCCATTGTAGTCGATGGTTTCTTTACCGGTTAGTACCAGGTCGTATCCGCCTTTTTTGGCCACTTCGGCAATTTGAGCGGCAATATAATAGCTGTCGGTGCTATCCGCGTTTACCCGGATGGCCTCATCACCACCCAGGGCCAGCGCTTTGCGGATTATCGGGTCGCAATCAGGCAGTCCTACTGTAACCAGGTGAATGCTGATAGTTGGATCTTTCTCTTTTAATTCAATGGCCCGCACAAGTGAATACCATTCATCGTAGGGGTTAATGATCCATTGTACACCCGCCTCATCAAACTTCGTATTACCATTGGTGAAGGCGATCTTCGAAGTGGTATCGGGTGTTTTACTGATGCAGACTAATATTTTCATAAAACCATTTTTTTTGATTCACAACTAAATAGTTGCATAAACAACTATTTGCAAATATAGTAACGTTTTGATATTGGCAAAGGGTTGGAGGAAAATTATTTGTATCAGGCATGTGTGTATCCGGTACCCAGGCAAGTACAGCTCTGGTAAATTGGGCTTAAGTAATCCGCGGAAAATTAACGCGTCAAGGTTTAACCCGAACTATTTTGCCATTCTCTGAAAAAACCAACACACTATTCATGCGTTTTTTATAGGCAATAAGGTCTTCATAAATCTTGTGTAAATTTTCCAAGATTTTATTCGCTTCCGTACTTCTGTCTGCACTGTTTTTTAAGTACTCTTTTTTAAGGCTGTCCATTTTTCAGCAAGTAATTCAGCTTCTTTCCCTGAATTATCAAATATCATTACTTCATCAACTATTGGCAGATAGATATCAAACAGGTTTTTAATTCCGCTTGAATATCGTCTCTTGATTATTTCTGGTTCAATATTGTGTCCACCTTCGCTAACCCTAATGCTAACTCTATCTAAAGCCAACTCCACGCTATTCAGCCAAAAGAAAAGCAAAATAACCCGGTAGCCATTTTCCTGAGCCCTACGAATTTTTGTGGGGTAACTTTTGGTAGCCAAGGTTGTTTCAAACGCAAAGGTCGTTTTATTAGCTAATAAATCGTCAATTCGTTTCAACATGATACGCCCCGCCTCAAATGACACTGAATTGGGTTGAAATGGAGAAAGTCCCTTAGCAATTTCATCAGCATTCACAAACTCCTTGCAAGACAATATCTTTGGCAAAAGCGTAAAGGATACAGTTGTTTTTCCTGCACCGTTACACCCTGCTATGATGTAAAGCTTTCTATCCATTTATACAAACTTACCGAGATTTGTATAAATGCCGTTGATTAAACTATAAAGTCGGTTTTAAACAAGGCCAACAAAAACGGTAGCCCCCTGCTTCCTTCTCCGCAGGGTGTTCTCCGTAGTCTCCCGATAGGGGACTTTGCGGTTCCCGCATAAGGGCGGACAGCCAAAAGCTGTAAGAGTGTATCCTGTGATAACCTATATGGAATTACCGGATATAGATTTAACTTCATAGCAATGCTCCTGAAGAATTTGTTAAACATGGAAGTTTATCGTTCTAAGCGCAAAGTCCCCTGCCGGGAGACTTTGCGAAGAAGGGAATAACCTCCGGATCCTTCCAAATCAAAAAGCTGCTGCTTCCCGGCAGCCCTCAACAATACGCTCCAATTATTCAAACTCCATAATCAATAGCCCCTTCGCTTCAGTCAACAGAGGCTTAAATCGAAGTTCCGCAAACTACACTTCGTTTAAGCCCTATATGTTAGCTGATGCCATTGTGAGGCATTCGGAAATTTAACAATCAAAAGTGAATAGAAATTATTTAGAAATTATGCTTTCAATCCATATTTATCAATAATAGCCTGGCGTTCATTATGGAACCAAGTAACGCCAAATTTTTTATCAAGTATTTCAATTCTCTTTGAAATTTCAGGACTTGCCGGGGTTAAATTCTTTTTTACCATTTCTGGAATTATTTTATGAAATAAATCTTCCAGATAATCTTCAAAATTTTGATTAAAAAAGGAATCTATAAATCGTAGAGGTTTGTCAGAAGCATTCCAGAAAGAATGTACAATACCGCGGGGACGAAAGTTCCAGCCGCCTGCCTGCACTTCATATATTTCTTTCCCAATCATTACGGTTGCAGTTCCTTCAAGTACATACATTAGTTCGTCCAACTCTTTATGGATATGAGGTGAAGGTCCCATTTGTTTTGGTGAAACGGCTACTTCAACATTCGATATTTGTTTGTTGGTTTGTTTAGAATGAATGATAGTTCGAAAGTCCACATTACCAGGTCCGGGCTTAAGAGGTTCGGAAGGTGGAATGTTAAATGGTTGTGTTAGGTCTTTATCCTCTTGAGTTTGTGAATAGGCAAAGGTTGGAAGATTAAGAAATGTAAATCCACCCAGTATGCCTGTTGAAAGAAAGTTTCTGCGTTCCATAATAATTTTATTATTGTAAAAGGAATTTGTTTAATAACTAATCAAACTTACTAATCTTCATCAATCGCTTAGTGGTAAAAAAGTGACATTCTTTTAGCTTTCATAAAAGCCAAAGCTACGTTCAGGAGATTTTTTCTCCAGTTCATAAAAAGAAGGAGGTGTAAGATTAGTAAATTCTTTGAAATCCTTAACCAAATGCTGATAATCATGATAATCACACGCAATAGCAATGTATAACCAATCATAATTGGGATGACTATTCTTCATTCTGTAGGCTTTGTCAAAACGTATAATTTGTTCAAATTTTTTTGCGCTTATTCCTATTCGCTCCTCAAATTTTCTAATAAATTGTCTTACGCTCAAACAAGACTGATTGGCAAGCCAATCTAAAGAAGCGCCATTTTGAATATTCAAGATATAATTTGTCACTTTATCTATAGGATGAGGATGCTTCGTTATATTTTTTACTAAATTTTCAAAAAACATTTCTATAGCCATAAGCATTTCATCAAGGTCTTTTAATTCGTTCAACTGCTCACAAATCGAACGAACTTCCTTACCCCAAACATCTTCTGCATTTATAAATTTGTTTGTCAGCTCGCCTAATGGAAATTTTATTAACCGATATAGTATTGAAGGTTGTAATACTACTTTTATTGCCCAGAAATCGTTTCCACCATAACGAAGGATTGGAACAGTGTACATTCCATTAATAACACATTGAGGGTAAGTCAAAATAGTTTTTGAGTTGAAAACGCTGAATTTTTGTGCATCTTTAATATAAAAAGTAATACAATGTTCTGGTCTGGGGGCGTGAAATTTTGCTGGTGGAATTATTTCTTTATTAAAAAGGAAACGAAATATTTGGTATTTCCGCACATACTCTTGTAAACTAGCACGAGGTGATATGTCTTTGAGAATTACTGGTATCATTTTAGAAACAATATTTAGTCTGTCCAAGCATATTTAGAAGTGTCGTTAAGGTTTCAGCTAACAGGCTGCGGCATGTCGCAGTTGGCTAATAAAGATATCGTAAAAGTTCGAAAACTTTGCGCCGATTGTGATATGCCGCTGTTGTAATGTACCGTACTTCTTCTCTGTCACAATGAAAAGCAATTGCTATTTATTGACAAATTATTGAAGCATGTCTTGCTATTTGTTGCCACTTCCCATTTTTCTTCATCCAAATATTTGTGAAACGTCTTTTGTAAATTTGTCCTGCTCTTGCACCAGGGATATTGTTTCTTGAAACAAATATTTCATGTCCCATTGTGATTACAATGTTTTTTTGAAATTGCATTCTTTCAATAACTCTTTCAAAAGTACTGCAGTCAATCATACCGGCTTTTTGGGTTAGCAAAACAGAATCACGGTTTCCTGATATTTCATTTCTTGGATTGTTAACTAAAAACTCTGGTGTCCAAACTTGTTTGAGTGTATTTGTGTCTGCATTTAAAATTGCTGTCACCACAGTTTGTTCTAAACTTCGTATTTCAGCTTCAGTTTTGGAGTTGTCTTGTGCATTGGTCGCAAGTGCCGCAATAGTAAATGCGATTATAAAAAATATACTTTGTCATACTGTATTATTTTTATTTAAATATCATTGTTGTCTAGGTGAATTTATGGAATTATTACTGTCCGGTAAAAAAAAATAATAAGGGGTAATCCGAAGGTCCCCCTTAGGTAGTTGACTTTCCTTCTACACAGGGTGTTCTCCGAAAATGTCTCCCGATGACAGTTGAATCAACTCTTGTAAAGTTTATCTCACCTAACCTAAAAAAATTAATTGGTTTTCTTCAACATAAGACTTAAACAAAATTGGATTTTTACCAGTTACCTTAAGTACATCATTTGTTACTGTTGACATATATCCTGCTTTAATTACACTATAAAGCACAGCCATATAATCATAAATAAATGCTGGAACATTATAGCTTTTTAATGCATTTTTAAATTCATCTTCTGTTGGATTAATATTAGAAATGTTTTTACCTAAAACTTCTGAAAATATTGCTGCTATTTCGTTGTGACTTAATGCCTCACTTCCGGTAATTGAGTATATTTTCTCGTTATGTTCCTTCGGGTTTACTAAAACATCAGCACTTACTTGTGCAATATCTCTCACATCTATATACGATGTTTTGCCTTCACCACTTGGAACGTAGATTGCTCCACCTCTAACTGACTGCAAATCGAAATTCACAAAGTTTTGGAAAATAAAGTTGGGTCTGAGAATAGTGTATCCAATACCAAGATTTTTTACCATTTCTTCTGCTTTAAAAAATGTGCCTTCTGGGTTAGCATCAGTACCAAAAGCAGTGGTTAATACAATGTGTTTTACGCCTCCATTTTTAGCTTTTTCTAAAAATGGAATAACTTGTTGATGAAAAATATTAGAAAATGGTGGAGCAATAATATACACCGTTGATATACCATCAAACAAAGTATCAAAAGTGCTTGGATTGTTCCAGTCAAATGCTACGGCATCTGTTTCTTGTCCTAAAATGAGTATTCCACGGATATGTTACCAGCGCTCCACGAATAAGAGCCAATTATTCCATGAGTATAAGAGCCAGTTATTCCGCGGATAAGTGCCACCCTTCGGGTGGAAGTTTTCTATATCTGTTCAAAGAAAAAAAACAATGCATTTTATTATTTTTACCTCTTTCTTTTTTGAGGGTAGTGATAATAGATTTTCCTTTTTGCATGACACTTTGCCATTTTAATCAACCTTTCAAAGAACGCATTTTCCGGTTATAAAAGTATTCACTTTTACTTGCGGGTGATCACTTTTTAATTTTACCTTCTTTTAGAAGCTCCGGTTAATGCTATTTTATGTGCATGTGCTGTGAGTCTGTCCATGATTGCATCGGCAAGCGTTGGCTCTGCAATATATTCATGCCACTTGTTAATGGGCAACTGTGAAGTAATGATAGTAGGGTATTTACCGTATCGGTCTTCCAGGATATCAAGTAGGGTAAGCCTTATATTATAGTCCAGCGGGTTTAGTCCAAAGTCATCTATAATAAGCAGGTGCATTCTGGCAATTTTGGCCATCCACTTAGCATAGGTACCGTCTAAACGTGCACAGGACAAAGCTTCTATGAATCGGCTCATGGTGTAATAAAGTGTACGGGCATCCCTTAAACAGGCTTGTCTTCCCAGGGCGCAGGCCAGGAAGGACTTGCCACAGCCAGTAGCACCTGTTATAAGAATATTTTCGCCCCGCTCAATGTAGGAACCATCACATAACAATAGCAACTGTTCTTTGTTTAATCCACGATCAGCACTGCAATGGATCTGCTCAGGAAGAGCATTGTATCGCAATTTGGATCTGCTCAGGTTTCGGGTGGTACGTTTGTGTGAACGATACTGTAATTCTGCTTCCGTTAGCATGGCCACTAAAGCATGGGGTTCCGGATGTTCGTGGATAGGAAGACTTAACAGGGCTTCGTAGCGCCTGGTCATTCCAAAGAGTTTCATTTCCTGCATTTGTTCTACCGTGTTTTGGGTGTTCATCGTTTTTTGTTTTAATGTTTAAGTTGATAATTATTTCATAGAGCCGGTACGAGTTTTATTGGTATTCATCCGGTCCACGGGTGTTGTCATGCTTTGGGATACGGAATGGTTCCGGTTCCTCTATGCCTGGTTTATCCAGATTGTTTTTTAAGATATTCTCTATCGTAATATACCCGCAACGGGATCCCGGAAGGGCTCGCTTACAAGCGGCTTCAAGTCGCTGGGCACTGTAACGGCTAACCAATCGCAAAATACCTTTACAGCCATCAAAAGCCTGTTGGATAACAGGCCTGCTTTGTAATACTTTTTCAATATACTGCTGTGTATTGATACCTATTTTAAGTGCTTCCCGCAAGAAGTAATCTGCATCCCAGCCACTTTGTTCTGCAAACCTGCGATGATTCTCGGGCATATGTTCTATAAGGGAAGTATACCCCGCTTTTTTATAGCTCCTTTTATGAAAAGCAATACGCTCCATATTGTAAAACACTTCTACGTGATCTATGTCATAATTCACTGCAACCATCTTACCGATATACTTATACGGAACACTGTATTGGTGCTCATCTTCGCTTAAAACGATATGGTAGTTCATTTTTACTTTACACTCCACTTTATGGCAAATCACAAAGGAGCTTATGGGAAGTGGTTGCAGGTACTCCTTCTCGAGTTCTAAAAACTGTTCCAGCCGGCTGATTGTCTTTTTTTGAAAATGCAATTGGTGGTGGATTTTTAATTGTTCCTCAAAGGCTGCATTGATTTGTTCGAGGCTAAAAAATTCCCTGTCCCTTATTGGAGCATAGAGTCGTTGATAAGTGAGCAGTACCTCCTTTTCTACGGGTGCCTTATCTTTTGGTTTTCGGGGCCTCGCTGCAAACAGGGCAATGCTGTTATGAAGCGCCCACTGTTCAAAGACTTCTGTAAATAGCGGCTCATACTTGCTGCCTTTAATAACAGCGGTACGCATGTTATCGCATTTTAGGCTCTGGGGAGCTCCTCCAAAATAAGCCAGGCTGGCATTGAGTGCTTTTAGTACACTGGGTGTCCGTTCATTGGGAAGGGCCACAGCGTAGCTATAACCACTATAAGGAAGTACACTCACAAATACAGGGCATTCCACCAGCTCCCCGGTTGTTTTGTCGATATAACTTATCTTGTCACCAGCAAAATCCACCATCATCATGGCTGCAGGTTCGTAGGGCTTCATGTGATAGCTCGCCCGCTGCGGTAACTGGAGTTCTGCCAAGAGCTCACAAAATTTAGAATACCCGTAACCCACTGGCTTATCTCTTGAATATTCTTGCCATAATAGCATCCGTGTAACACCCGTTCGGCGCAGTTCTGCAATGTAATAATCTTTATGCGCGGTAATAAAATCAGTTCGTTCATCCTCCACAAGGGTCTTTTCTGTTTTGGGCTGAACAATGCTGGAAAGAATAGTATCCTCAATAGCAGATAGCTCTTCCAGGTTCTTACCACTGGCAGCCAACCGCTCTTTAAAACGATTTACACTTGGACGGGATATCCGTAACTGCTGTGCTATCTGGCGTTCTGATAAGCCACGTTGTAATAATAAAATCAGCTTGCGTACAATTTTCATCTCAATTAATTTTTTGGACATGCTTAGCTATGGTTTATGCGAGGTGATAAAACAGCTAAGCAATGACAGTTTAAGAAGAACGTATATGTTCTTTTAAAAGGAAGATGATTGACACAGTGACATACAAAAAAGTAAGAGATTATTCTGGCTCTTATCCGTGGAATAATTGGCTCTTATCTGCGGAATCTTTGGTAACATAACCGTGGAATATCCGGCTCTTATCCGTGGAATAATTGGCTCTTATGTTGTGGAATTTTTGGCTCTTATCTGTGGTAGGGTGGCACATATGCCGCGGAATACTCATAAAATGTTTTTTACCTTTTCAATACTTTGAGCAGCTGCTCTAAATGGTATTACTTTTCTTTGGAGCTTTTTTGCTACGTGGCTTCCAAATGTTCCTGTTGATCCAGTTATTAGAATCGTTGTTTTAATTGTTGTTGTCATTGTTGATCTCCTTTTAGTTGGTTAATTGTTAAAAATTAATTATTGAATAATCTTTGTAAACCGCTATTACTTTCAACTGTAGCTTTTGTGCCTCGCTTACAAATTGTGTCTTTGGGAGAAGGCTAGGCTTAATATAGTGCCCATGCAAATAATTCCAGCAAACAAAGCCAATAATGACGTTTTATTGTTTACTGACAACTTGCTATACCTTAATAGTGAATACCCTACAAATAGATTGAAGGCACCCCATAAAACATTAATTAAGGGTGATGAATTTCCAAAACCTGGAGGGTTTGCAAATGGTGATGGGAATGGATTTCCAGAGATGCCATTAACATAGTGCGGAACTGTGTTTGCTAAAAACACACCCGCAAAAAATGCTGCGATATAGTGATACCATTTCATAATTATTAGTTTTTAAGTTGTTTGTTATCTAATTACTGATTTTGTTATTATTTCTATCGAAGCATTATTGTTGAATGTGAGTGCAGTTGTATATTCCTTTTTATGGTCTGCGGAATAATGAGCGAGAAATTTTTGTTTTTGCCATGCCCTTCCACGGTTAGATGTGAATGTTTTCCAAAATATAAAAGTCCAGTTATTTTTTTTAAAAGGATACCTCCACACTTCAAAATATGCTGACATAACCGACTTTTCCCCTGATGGAGTCAGAACTATTATTTTCCCAGCGGGTTTTAAAACTCTCAGGGCCTCGTTCATTAAAAATGTTTTTGTACCATCGTCAAGTAAAAAAAGAACGGAGCAAAATGTTACTACATCAAATTCGTTATCAGCAAACTCAAGAGGAGCATTTATCTTTCCGTATTGATACGACACTTTTTTATGTGTTAATCTTTTTCGGGCTTCGTCTATTATTGCCGTGTCAATATCAATTCCTATTATTTGCATAAATGTATCGTGTTTGATAAGTAATTCAGGAAGCTTTCCAGGTCCTGTCCCTATGTCTAATATTTTCTTGTTGCTTTCAAAGGCAGTAACTGTTTCTACTACTGGTTTTAAAAATTCAGGATACCATCCGCTGTCTTGTGCTTTTAGAAAGATTGATTTCATAGATATTATAAATTAGTTAACGTCATATTTAGTATGTGTAGTTATAAAAAAAATTAAATTGAATTTAGTATGTCTTTTAAAGTTGTCTTTTTCAAATCGTTTTTGATTGTCATCTCAATATTCTTCAAAATAGTATTAACGATTTTCTTTGCGTTATCGGGTCTTTTCCCTGTTACGTTCAATTCGTATTCAGTTTGAAATAATGGTTTCTCATTTTCAATGGCTATCAATACGTCCAGCAGCGTAATTTTCTCCTCGCTTTTTACCATTCTAAGGCCTCCGTTCACACCTTCTTTTGATTGTAAAATCCCTGCACGTATAAGGTTACTTAAAATTACTGATAATGTTGGCTTTGGAATATTCAGTAGTTGACTCATTACCTTGGTAGAAATAAATTCTGTTTCACCACGCCTTGTTTTATCGGATATGAATACCAACACAAGAATTGATTTAGAAAAAGAAAGTGAGTAGGCCATAACTATATATTCAACATATTTAGTTTACAAAGATATAGATGTTTTTTAAATCTCCAACAATTTTTTTCAAAAAAATATTCTTCTCTCAATATGGAGCTGTCAAAAAGTGAGATACCTTCTCCGCAGATTCTGTCTCCCGATAGGGGACTTTGCGGTTCCCGCATAAGGGCAGACGGCCAAAAGCTGTAAGAGTGTATCCTGTGATAACCTATATGGAATTACCGGATATAGATTTAACTTTATAGCAATGCTCCTGAAGAATTTGTTAAACATGGAAGCTTATCGTTCTAAGCGCAAAGTCCCCTGCCGGGAGACTTTGCATATGTTTTAGTTTCTTTGAATTTAGGAAACTCTATTCGCGAATTCAAACATATAAACTGCGGGGAACAGAATCTGCGGAGAGGGAAAACAATTCTCCTCCCCCCGCAATCCTTACCTTTATAACATGGCATTAAGTTTTTAATAGAAGCGCATTTAGTATAAATCTTATTACTTAACAATTTGTAACATTTGCCTTTCTTTATATTTACCCTCAATGATCTCAATAATATAGATACCTGCAGGCAAATCATTTACCTGAATATTCGCTGTTTTTACTTTTCCAAATCCCTGACGTTTTTTATAGTTACCCTGCTGGTCATATATTTTGATTTCAGATATGGTTGAAGGGCCTCCCGTACTTGCAGCGGTTTTGGGGGTATTCATAGTAGCCGTTACAGTTGAAGTGGCAGGGTTAGGGAAAACAGAATAGGCGTAATATCCGCAGCTATTTACAAAAATATTTTTAATAGCATAACTGCCACCGGCATCACAGGCATTAGCCACCCTTACACCCACCTGATAATTTCCAGTAGTAACAATAGAAGGTGTTATTAATGTTAACATGTAGGTACCTTGTCCATCTACATAAGTCCAGTCATTTGGATAAAACCAGGAATAATTAGTAGCGCCGGGCAACTGGTTGGTCGAGAATGTAACGTATTGATTACAGGAAGCGGAAGAAGGGCCGGAAACAGGGTAATCAGAACTACTATACCCTCCTGCATGTATATTCTTAGATGCGGTAACATTGTTATTCCCGCATTGATTAGTAATGGTAGTTGTTAAATTAACGGGTCCGCTTGAAATACGTGTTACCGTAGCGGGGTTGTTTCCGGAAATACTGACAATATTCGATGGTGTAGCGGACCATGCGATCGAAGTATTAGGAGGCAAATTATTCAATGTATAGGTATCAGAACTACAAAGTACATCTGGTCCGCTTATACTTAACCCGGTTGCACAGACTTTAGAACAACTGAAATTGGGATCCTGTCTTTGTAATATCCAATTGGTATTATCCTGGGTATATGAAATATGCAGTTGATTTTGCTGTGGTGCATAATAATCCGCAACCTGAGTAGGATTTTGGCAGTTAACAATACTACAAACATTAGAAAGATAATATTGCTGGGGATTATTAAAAGCTAATGCACTTACCGTTGGCACGAAACAAAATTTTGGTTGAGTGACCATCGTTTGCACATATCCGGCAAAAAAGCCGGGTAATTGCTGTTGAATTTGTGTTGCATTAAAACCGAATTGATTCAAATCATACGTTCCTCCGGGCGCATTATCTAAAGGAAGCATATCACTCGTTGAATTTACATGTGCTTTTATAAAATAATTAGTCACATTAATTAGAAAAAGAATTTGTTTTTTACTATAAACATCCCCTCTGTATATTTCTCCGGTTCCGCTGCCGGGGATACTGTTTACTTTAAAATCAATACCTATAGAAGATCGCGTGGAAAACGGGGCCAGGGGAAATTGCCAGAGAGCTGCCCAGGCATTAAAAGCAGGGCTTCCATTATATCCATTAATTAATCCTAATGCCATTGGTGTGGTTAATAGTGAAGATACCAGTGATCTCCACAAACTTCCAAAGTTTGACATGGAATGGGCTCCACTTATCTGCACTATATTACTATTATCCGGAAAGGGTTTAGCGCTACTACAGGATCCATTGCTAAGTGTTACATTTTTGCAATTTAAAGGCCAGCCCATAGCATTTAATTCATTCATAAAAGCGGCATGAACAGAATTATCCGCTGTTAAGGTTTCCCCGCTTAAAGTATAATTTTGTATCAGCATTTGTTTTGCAGCCGGGGAGTTCAATAAATTTAGCCCGTCAACAGCGGAAGGAAACAGGTCAACCCATCTAATAAACGGAAAGCTACCACCAAAATTGATAATTTGAAAAGGAGCCATCTGCTGTACCATTGCCTGTGCGCCAACTGGTATATTTGCACCCCAATGCGGTGCGTCATGGCTTATAAACAGGCGGGTATCATGGTTAATGCCGGTAAGTTCCATATCCCTCAGTGCGTAACGCACGGCCAGCCCTCCCATACTCATGCCAATGATTGCATTTTGTTGCGGCAAACCATTAAAATTAATTTTTACGCCATTCACCCATTGTATTAAAGCTTCAACTAAGTATGCATTACGTTGTATATAATCGGTTCCGCTCTTCCAATGCAGGAAAATTAAGTCGTAGGAATTGATGTCATCTAATCCAGAGTTAAGCGTAATCGGAGTAAAAACATCAAAATTTATGTCTCTATTAATTCTACGAAGAAACTGATCATAATTAAAAGAGCCATCAGGGTCAAAACCTTCAATAACCAGTAATGGCTTTCGTATCTGGCCCGTGGTATTATTAACGGATAGATCAACTGTATAATCACCCTGGGCCAATACCCCCAGATAGGGTTTTGTGGCAGTTATAGCCTGGGGATATAAGGGCCCCGGCGCCCATAAATAAATGCCTCATGCCTGTAAGGAGGCCCCGTGCCCGCAAAAGTTTCCGCATGCCTGTTATTTAAAGCGAGGCTTTGATCATTGCCATATACCGCTAATTTGGTATGGGCGTATTTTACCGTATTATCAGTATAAACAACCTGTATGTTTACATTGTAAAAACCGGCAGTATCATAATTTACCGTAAATGCAGCATTTAAAGAAACGGTTTGATATACACCTGTACCTTTGGGGTCTATTTGTATATAACTGATAACTTTACCCGTATTCCCAAAAAATAAATTGCTTCTGAAAATTAACTGGTTTGCGCCTATCTGCCCCGCCTGCCTGATGGGGGCAATAGCAAACATTTCATTATTTATATAAGGGCTTTGACTGCGGCCACTTACATCATACAATTGGTCATTACTTACATACATCCAATTGTTATTTACCGTATTTGGATCTAAACTCTGATAGTTATAATACAGGCCTGTAAAACAGACAGGGTTTGCCGATGAACCGTATTGATTCAGCAACCTGTTAAGGGTATCCAGATACAACATACCCGCGTTGCCGTTAATTTGCTGGCTGTACAAACTGGCATACAGCATTCGCCACTCGTCTAAAGCCGTAAAATTACTATCGTTTACAATGGCGCCCGTATAATTATCTAAGTTCAAAAAATCAATTCCATAATCCCTTAATAAACCGGTAGTAACTAATGTTTTGTTTACATTGGCAAATACATAATTCATTTTGCCATAATACTGTGTAGTATCATAGGTTTGACATTGAATATCAGAGGATATAAACCCAACGATACACAATAAAAGCAGGTAGTGTTTTTTCATAATATACTTTTTTGATTGATTAATAATATTTTATATCAAACCGTCCATCAGTAACGTTTAGCGTATCACATTTAGGAATGGGAATTCTGCAATTAAATGTGCCTGAAAATATTTTGTTTGTTCTATCAAGCCTAGTCAGGGTCAGGCTACCACTAACTGCGTGAGAGGTGACAATTGAACCCCGTCCCCCCGCACCCAAACAGGATGTATCTGCGAGATAAAAAAGGCGGCCCTTTAAGCTATCGCCTAAATTATATAAACTGCCTTGTTGAAAGTTTTTGTATAAATTAATTATAATGTCTTGAAAAGAATAGCTTCCTGCAGAACCAGTGATACCTAATGTATCATTACCTAAAGAAGCCCCCATATAAAATATTTCAGTTTTGGAAATCCAATTTTGCCCATTAATCCTGCATGCAAAAATATTAGCGCCTGTTTGAGTGGCATTGGGCAGGCCATAAGGGTTATCCGAGGGTGGGCCAACATTCTTTTTACATCGGCTGGCAGTAAGAATCACGCATAAACCCAGTAGTAATAAAAAATAATTTCTTGTTTTCATATTATTGGTTTTAGATGCACACAATTAATGAGGTTCCCGGAAATACAGTTCTTAAAACTACTATCGTGCAAACTTGTACCGGTATAATTATCTAATGTTTAAAAAGTCAATTCCATAATCTTTTAGTAAACCGGTAGTAACTAATGTTTTGTTTACATTGGCAAATACATAATTCATTTTGCCATAATACTGTGTAGTGTCATAGGTTTGAGCACCGGCACCTGAAGCTGTGAGTAAAATTGTACCGAATAGAAGTATGTAAAAGTTTTTCATATAGGTTATATTTACAGTTTTTTAAATTAATCGTATTTAATATCGAATCTTCCGTCTGTTATTTTTAACGTATCGCAATTAGGTATTGGAATTGCGCAACTAAAAGAACCTGAAACCACATTATTTGATTTATCAAGTTTTGTTAATGTTACACTCCCGTTTATTGCATTACTTGTGGTTACATTGAACGAAACGCCCAGGCATGTTGAAGTTGTTGCATAAATTAATGAATCAATAACTGACCCTAATTTGTATATATTACCTTGCAATATGGGTTCTTTAATCAGTATCCCAATATTTGTGAAAGAAGAGGCTGAAACACTTGAACCTTGCAGCCCCAGTCTGTCATTAGCTAAAGAAGCCCCTATATGAAATATATCAGTTTTGGAAATCTAATTTTGCCCATTAATCCTGCATGCAAAAATATTAGCGCCTGTTTGGGTGGCGTTTGGTAAGCCATAGGGGTTATCGGGGGGTGGGCCAACACTTTTTTTGCATCGGCTGGCAGTAAGAATCACGCATAAACCCAGTAGCCATAAAAAATAATTTCCCATTTTCATATCATTGGTTCCTTAGATATACACAATTAATGAGGTTCCCGGAAATACAGTTCTTAAAATTACTATGCTAAAACCAGAAAGGATAGGGGTAAAACACCCTTTTTTACTTTTCTGAAAATAATTCCTTCTACACAGGGTGTTCTCCGAAAATGTTTCCCGATAGGGGAACTTTTCGGTTTCCGCCTAAGGGCAGACGGCCAAAAGCTGTAAGAGTGTATCCTGTGATAACCTATATGGAATTACCGGATATAGATTTAACTTCATAGCAATGCTCCTGAAGAATTTGTTAAACATGGAAGCTTACGTTCTAAGCGCAAAGTCCCCCTGCCGGGAGAATCTTCGAAGAAGGGAAAAGTCATCTCAGAGATTAAACTATTATGATAAAATAAGCAATTTTATAAAAGGAACGCCAAAGACCAAAGACCAAAAGCCAAAACCAATTGCCTTCCCCCCGCAATCCTTACCTTTATAACATGGATAGAATAGCAAGGATAAAAGATTTTCTGCAGGCCAGTCCTGCCGACAATTTTCTAAGGCATGCCCTGGCGCTGGAGTATATCAAAACCGGTGAGGATGCCCCGGCCAGGTTGTTATTCGAAGCGATACTTGCCGACTCTCCGGATTATGTGGGCTCTTATTACCACCTGGCCAAATTGCTTGAGAAAATGGGAGAGACCTCTCTGGCCATAGAATGGTATGAAAAAGGAATGACTGAATGCAAAAAAGCCGGCGATAACCATGCCTATAATGAATTGCAGGCGGCGTACGATGATTTAGTTTAAAAAATATACTATGCCCTCCCCAACCAGAAAATACGATCCCATTGCCTACAAAACCCCCACCGGAACCCGGCTTTCCTGCAAGGGATGGATACAGGAAGCTGCTTTGCGTATGTTGCTGAATAACCTGGATCCGGCGGTGGCAGAGCGGCCGGATGATTTGATTGTGTATGGAGGAAGAGGAAAAGCGGCAAGAAATTTTGAAAGCCTTGACCTGATCATAAAAGCATTAAAGGATTTAGAGAATGATGAAACCTTACTAATACAAAGTGGCAAACCAGTGGCTATGTTAAAAACACATGCGGATGCGCCAAGGGTGTTGATTTCCAATTCGCAACTCGTTCCTAAATGGGCTACCTGGGAACATTTTACAGAATTGGAGAAAAAAGGATTGATGATGTATGGCCAGATGACGGCAGGAAGCTGGATATATATTGGATCGCAGGGCATTGTGCAGGGTACGTATGAAACTTTTGCAGCGGTAGCCGATAAACATTTTGGCGGATCGTTGAAGGGAACGCTAAGCGTTACGGCCGGCTTAGGTGGTATGGGTGGGGCACAGCCTTTATCTGTAACCATGTGCGATGGTGTTTGCCTGATTGCGGAAGTGGAAGAATGGCGTATAGATAAAAGACTGGAGACAAAATACCTGGATATAAAATTTACCGGTATTGATGAAGCCATTGATCGTGCCCTTGCGGCCAAAAAAAATGGAGAGGCATTGAGTATTGGTGTATTGTGCAATGCGGTTCATTTATTGCAGCGGTTGATAGAAAGAAATATTACGGTTGATATACTTACTGATCAAACATCCGCGCACGACCCCTTGATCGGTTATATACCACATACTTTATCGAATGCGGCAGCGAACCTGTTGCGTGAAAAAAATCCGGAGGAATACATTGAATTGAGTTATGATAGTATGAAGCTGCATGTTGAATTGATGATTGAATTACAAAAGCGTGGGGCCATCACTTTTGACTACGGAAATAATTTACGGGCAAGGGCCCTGGAGCGGGGTTTGACCAATGCCTTTGATTTTCCGGGCTTTGTACCCGCGTATATACGACCCTTATTTTGTGAAGGTAAAGGCCCTTTTCGATGGGCCGCGTTGAGTGGCGATCCGGCAGATATCGCGGTAACCGATGAAGTGATCATCAACCTTTTTCCGGAAAATAAAAGTATGCTGCGCTGGATGAAAATGGCCAGGGAAAGAATCGCTTTCCAGGGACTGCCCGCACGCATTTGCTGGTTAGGGCAGGGTGAAAGAGAAAAAGCCGGACTGGCCTTTAATGAATTGGTAAGAACCGGGAAAGTAAAAGCGCCCATTGTAATTGGTCGCGATCACCTGGATACGGGTTCTGTGGCATCGCCCAACAGGGAAACAGAAGCCATGTTAGACGGCTCTGATGCCGTTGCCGACTGGCCGGTACTCAATGCATTGGTGAATACAGCAGGTGGCGCCAGTTGGGTAAGCCTGCACCATGGCGGCGGCGTTGGCATGGGCTATAGTATTCATGCAGGAATGGTGATAGTGGCGGATGGAACGGAAGAGGCCGCTAAACGCTTAAGCCGTGTGTTAAGAAATGATCCCGGTATGGGAGTAATACGGCATGCGGACGCGGGATATGATGTGGCGTTGGATACGCAAAGGAAGTTTGGATTGTCGATTGTGGAGCGGCTCAAATAATTTCGACTAACAAATAGCAAATCCTGAACAGCGAAGCGCAAAAAAGCTCCGGCATTCGTTATTTGATATTCGTTAGGCAACATTCCTCAGCTTCCTCTTGATCCGCCGGTTTTAATCGGTTTCTTGGTTGCCCCACTGGCCTTTGTGCCTGGTTTGGCAATAAATTTTGAACCCTGCGCGGCGCCTTTCGGACCTTTACTTCCGGGCTTTCCACCGTTTTTAGTATTTACGGGTAATGACATATGATTACAGTTTAGGTGAAAAATTTTTTGTTAAGGTAAGTTGAAATCAGCTAATTGCAAAGATACGATTAAAGCTGAACGATTAATACAAAACGCCAGGCTATACCCAAAATAAGATAGCCTCTGTGTACCTCAGTTTCTCTGTGCGCTCCGTGTTGAAAAGAACCTGTTGATGTAGGCTGATTTTTTTCAACACGGAGCGCACGGAGGTAAGGAGTTTCACAGAAGGTTAGTCGAGGCGTTTCATCAGTTCATCATCAATTTTTTTGAAGAGATGATCGGGCTTGTAGACTCTCCATTCGGGGATCTCCATCAGTTCAATAAAATAATTGAGTTTCTTTTTCTTAAAATCCTGTTGGGTGGCTTCGGGCATATTTAGGGCTACTATCCAGCCGTTTACTTCACTTACTTCATCATACCATTCCTGGTAATATTCTTTATCGCTACTGTGAAAATTGAGTACATTTTCGGCGATAAGAATGTATTTATGAATACCCTGGCGATACAACGGGTCCATCACTTCTCTTTTCAGTTCCATGATATCATTCTCTATCGCGTCGTTCCATTCGCCCAGCAATTCAATGATGGCAAAGTTCAGTTCATAATCCGCATAAATAATTTTGAGATACAATGTGCGGCTGCCAAAATCATCCCATTGCGGATGGATATAATAATTATAAACGGTTTGCGAAAATTCAAATTCACTGTATTTTCTTCCGAAAAACGGCGACCTGGGATCCTCTTCCGAGAGGTAGAGATGTTGCCAGTTGTAAAAGGGTTCAATATGGTGCATACACTATCCTAAGAAACAGTGGCGGCTTCAACAGCTTTCTTCACACTGCCATGTTTTAATAAAAGATCTTTGGCTTTCTCATAATCCGTCAGCTTTAATCCATCCATCACCATCTTCACGCCACGGTCAACCAGTTTCACATTACTAAGCTGCATGTTAACCATCTTATTATCTTCTACCCGGCCCAAATGAATCATAATGGAAGTAGAGATCATGTTTAGAACCAGTTTCTGGGCAGTGCCACTTTTCATACGGGTACTGCCGGTAACAAATTCAGGACCTACCACTACTTCAACCGGAAAATCCGCGGCTTCAGATACCGGCGAATTGGGATTGCAACTGATACTGCCGGTAATAATGCCCCTTTTACGGCATTGTTTTAAAGCGCTGATTACATAAGGCGTAGTGCCACTGGCAGCTAATCCAACCACCACATCTTTATCACTGATGAAATGTTTCTGCAGATCGGTCCAGCCTTCTTCGGTACTGTCTTCAGCGAATTCTACAGCCTGTGTAATGGCTTTATTACCACCGGCAATCAATCCAATCACCAATCCATAAGGCACACCAAAAGTGGGTGGACACTCACTGGCATCCACAATACCCAATCGGCCACTGGTGCCGGCGCCAATATAAAATAAACGCCCGCCCGCCAGCATCTTATCGCTGATGGCAGAGACCAGTTTTTCAATTTGCGGAATGGCTTTTTCTACGGCATCTGGTACAATCTTATCCTCAGTATTGATATTATGCAATAATTCATGAATCGACATTTTCTCCAAATGCCGGTAGGTAGAGGCTTGTTCTGTTACTTTAATAAAATCTGACATACCCGTTTCTTATTTATGATACGCTAATAAACCCTGCATGGGTGCTTTGATCACATTACCCAGTTCCAGTTCATAGGTGTTGCAAAGTTCTTTTAATATATCCCTGAATCCAAATGCAATACTGCCGATAAAATGGATGGGAAGTGTCCAGCTTTCACGGTATTTGTAAAGATGGGTAAAGAAAAAATCATTTAGTCCGTCTTCAATAATATTCTCCACCATATAATGCCCCCTGTTCTCTGCCAGGAAAATGGCATAAGAAGCAAGGTAACGATTGGCTAAGGGATGCTTATATACATGATCCAGTATTTCGATGGGGGATACCTCGAAGCGTTTTTCAAATCGGGCCCTTAAGTCTTCATCAAACGTGTTGTAAAGATAGTATTGAATCACTTTCTTGCCCAGGTAGGCGCCACTGCCCTCATCACCCAGTACATAGCCAATACCCGGACTGTTTTTAATAATTTTTTTTCCATCAAAATAGCAGGAATTGGAGCCTGTTCCGAGAATGCAGGCGATACCTTTTTTCCGGCCACAAAGGGCACGTGCCGCGGCCAGCAGGTCGGTCTGTACTTCAATTTTTGCCTTTGGAAAATGGCCCTTTAATACTTTTTTGATAATCGCGGCATTCTCCTTATTGCTAAGGCCCGTTCCATAAAAATGGATATCGGTTACTTTGGCGCTTTTTATCTTGGGAATAAGTTCTTTGCCCAGCAAAGCCGATATCTGGGCCGAATTAAGAAAATACGGGCTGATCCCCTGGGTGATGATGGTTTTATTTTTACCATTCTCAACCAGTCTCCACTCACATTTAGTGGCGCCGCTGTCAGCAATCAATATACCGGGCATAATCAGGGATTAAATATGAGCTACGGGGTAAGAAGTGCAAAGTTACGGGATTAACCTAAGTAAGCCTTTACCTGGTGACTTTACTCTGTAATTTTCCGCAACTTAGGCCTTTCATCCTAAATTACAAACCTTTAAACGGGCATTCAAACATTAATATGATATTTGCAACTGTTTAATCAGCTATTTAGAAGAGTAATGTATGGGTAGTAAAAAATTACAGGTTTGGTTGCCGGTATTATTCGCCATTGTAATGGTAGTGGGAATGATGATTGGTTACCAGTTAAAAGAAAAGACCCTTAGCAGCCGTTTTTTCAATCTTTCCAATAGAACCTCTTTGCAGGAATTGGTAGAGTTGATTAAAGGTAAGTATGTAGATAAAGTGCCGGCAGACAGCATTAATCAGTTAGCCGCGGATGAATTATTGTCGCACCTGGATCCCCATTCTGTGTATATACCTGCCGGAAACCTGAAAGAAGTAAATGAAGAATTGATGGGCAATTTCCAGGGCATTGGCGTTGAATTTCAATTATTGGATGATACTGTTAATGTAGTGAATGTGGTGAAAGGCGGGCCCTCAGAAAAAGCGGGTGTGCAGGTAGGGGATAAGCTGGTAATGGTAAATGACAGTATAGGTATCGCCGGAAGAAAATTAAAGCCGGATGATATCCGCAAACTCTTGCGTGGCCCGATGAGTACCGAAGTAAAAGTGCGGTTAGTACGTGGTACGGCCCAAAAAAACTTGTTGATTACCCGGGGGGTAATTCCCGTATCCCCTATTGATGCCAGCTATATCATTGCCCCTCAAACCGGCTATATCCGTATTAATAAATTTGCTGAACGTACCTATGAAGCGTTTATGCAAAGCATGGAGAAATTGCAGAAACTGGGAATGACACAACTGGTACTCGACCTGCGGGGTAATGGTGGCGGATTAATGAAAGAGGCAACAGATATAGCTGATGAGTTTCTGAGCGATGATAAACTGATTGTGTACACCGTAGGGGAGCATGTGCCCCGTTTTGAGTATCGCTGCAGACGGGAAGGCATATTTGAAAAAGGAAAGCTTGAAATATTGATTGATGAAACATCCGCATCTGCCAGTGAAGTATTGGCGGGGGCTTTACAGGATTGGGACAGGGCCACTATTATTGGCAGACGGTCTTTTGGTAAAGGGCTGGTGCAACAACAGTTTCAGTTGACTGATGGAAGCGCTGTCCGGTTAACCATTGCAAGGTATTATTCTCCTTTAGGAAGAAATATCCAGAAAACCTATGCCAAAGGCAAAGCGCAATACGAAGAAGAATTGGCTGAGCGGTTTCAAAACGGGGAAGTAGTAAAAGGTGATACAACCCATCCCGTAGGAAAAGCATACAAAACGCCCGGGGGAAGAACCGTGTATGGTGGAGGTGGTATTACACCGGATATATTTGTTCCATTCGATACCACACATAGGGATACCACACTTTTGAAATTGTATTACAAAGCCACGCTGAGCAGCTTTGTGTATCATTATTACATACAGAACCGCGATTACTTTAACCAGATTGCCTCCCCATCAGAGCTGGTTAGTAAATTTGTTCCGGGAGAAAGGGAATGGGCAGGCCTGTTAACGTACGCTAAAAAAGATACCATTGTCCTGGATAAGGTAAGGGGTAAAGATAAAGCGGACCTTTTACAAAGGATGCAAGCCCTGATGGGCCGGCAAATATGGCGCAATGAGGGTTATTTTGAAGTAGCCAACCGGAAAGATGTAACTGTGCAGAAAGCCGTAGCCAATTTTAAATGATGGTTAAAGAGTGAGTGTTGATTCAGAAAGTATACAGCAATGGATATAGAAACGTTTTCTTAGTTTGGTTTTTTTCTTTTTAGTTTGCACCTGATTTGGTTGAATCTATTAAAAAAACAATACGGTTATGACAATTGACAATTTTAAAGTATTAACGCCTGAAGAAAAGCTGAAGGAACTCAAATATTCAGGAGAATTGTTAGGTTCTTACGACCGTAACAGTGAAAATAATGGTCCGAAAGTGCCCGGTGATATTTTTGCCCTGTACGATTTCTGGGTGTATTTAAGTGATGATGAGGAGACTATTATCCCTTCCAGGAGGAACCCGCTACCTGCTTCGGAAGAAGTGTAACCCGGTTTTTCTTTTATATGTGCGCCTGCTTACACCTAACCTGTTTTATTACCCAGGTATTCTATTCCTCTTGTATAAGGTTTTTTTTAATGAAGTCCGTAAAGTAAGATTCAAGGGGGGAGCTATGTGTTGATCTGATTACTGAATGCCGGTTAAGTTCAATAACTGAACCGCATTAAACCTGAAAACATGCGTGTGCAGGTAAAAAAGAGGTTGTGACCATGATAGTACATGACAGAGAATATTATAGAAATGATAGTTTTGAAATCAGTACTTTTATTTTGCTTAGTCATATTGAAAATTCCTGCGCATGGGTATTATTCTTGGTGTCATTTTCCATTTTATAGGCGGTTTTGCCTCCGGTAGTTTTTATATGCCCTATCAAAAAGTGAAGGGCTGGAACTGGGAAAGTTTTTGGATTGTTGGGGGCCTGTTCTCCTGGCTGATTGTTCCTCCACTTGCCGCTTATCTTACTATCCCCGGGTTTGCGGATATCATTAAAGGAAGTTCAACACTTATTGTAAGAACCACTTTCCTGATGGGGTTGTTATGGGGTATTGGCGGGCTTATGTACGGCCTGGGTGTTCGGTATCTTGGCATGAGCCTGGGCAATTCTGTGATTCTTGGTTTTTGCTCCGCATTTGGTTCCCTTATTCCCGCTATCTATTATAATTATGTACCCACACCCGGTAAAGAAAAGCAGACACTATATTTTATGTTGCATAATCCCGGTGGGCAGTGGGTATTAATGGGTGTATTAATTTGTTTAATAGGGATTGCCATCTGCGGTTGGGCGGGTATGATGAAAGAAAAAAGTCAACCCGAGGTGCAGAAAAAAGAAAGTGTAAAAGAGTTCAGCCTGGTAAAAGGTTTAATCATTGCCACTGTATCCGGTATTCTCAGCGCTTTTTTTAATTTTGGGATTGAAGCAGGTAAGCCAATGGCAGACATGGCAAATGCAAACTGGCAACTGATTCATCCCGGCCAGGGTAATTTTTTATTTCAGAACAATGTCATATTTGTAGTAATACTCTGGGGTGGCCTCACCACTAATTTTATCTGGTGTATGGTATTAAATGCACGTAACAAATCATTTGGCGATTATACCAATCAACAAACGCCGCTGGCTAAGAATTATCTTTTTAGTGCCCTGGCGGGTACTACCTGGTTTTTGCAATTCTTTTTTTATGGGATGGGAGAAAGTAAAATGGGAAACGGCGCCAGTTCCTGGATACTGCATATGTCATTCATCATATTAGTAGCGAATGGGTGGGGTATTTTTTTGAAAGAATGGAAAGGAGTAAGCAGAAGAACAAATACAACAATCATATTGGGCATACTTACCATTATTGCTTCGGTAGTAATAGTGGGATATGGAAATTCTTTGCCAAAATAAACTATTCATTCATTCAATATAACAGCGGTGAGTATGGCATCTAAATTTAAATATGTAAGTTATTTGTGGGATGAAGGTAAAGCGGCTTCACTCGCCGGAGATGAAGTTGCCTTATTGATTTATCGTTCCAATTTATTGGGAGCGGACCTTCGGTTAACCAATTATGGTGGTGGAAATACATCCTGTAAGGCCCTCGCAAAAGATCCACTTACGGGCAAGGATACTGAAGTAATGTGGGTAAAAGGAAGTGGTGGTAACCTGGGTACGCTAACAGTAAATGGGTTGGCCGCTTTGTATGTAGACAGGCTCCGCGGTTTGCAAAATGTATATCATGGTTTGGCGCAGGAAGATGAAATGGTGGAACTTTTTAATCATTGCATCTATGACATGGCTTCACGTGCGCCTTCTATTGATACGCCATTGCATGGGTTGCTTCCTTTCAAACATATCGACCACCTGCACCCGGATGCGGCCATTGCCATCGCCGCTGCCAAAGATGGAAAAAAAATTACGCAGGAACTCTTTAAAGGAACGATCGGTTGGGTAGATTGGCAAAGGCCCGGCTTTGACCTGGGATTACAATTAAAAGCCTGCCTGGATAAAAACCCCGGTATCCGTGGCATTATGCTCGGTTCACATGGTTTGTTTACCTGGGGCGATACTGCTTATGAAAGCTATATGAATACGCTGGAAGTGATAGAAAGCTGTGCTGCCTATATTGAAGAAAAATTGGCACAAAAAAAACCTGTTTTTGGCGGCGAAAAAGTACAGTCATTATCCAAAGCGGAACGCCTGCAAAAAGCCGCCGCATTAGCTCCTGTATTAAGAGGCTTCTGTTCTTCAGAAAAAAAAATGATTGGTCATTTTACAGATGATGAAAGGGTATTGCAATTCATCAATTCAAATGAGCTGGATAGATTGGCGCCCATGGGCACTTCCTGCCCTGACCATTTTCTAAGAACCAAAATCAGTCCGCTGGTACTTAACTTATCACCGGATGAGAACCTGGCTGATGACAGTATCATCAAAGAGAAATTATCCCCCCAGTTTAAAGCATACCGGGAAATGTACACGGATTATTATACTTCCTGTAAACACCCTGATAGTCCTGCTATCAGGGATGCTAACCCTGTGGTTATATTATATCCGGGTGTAGGCATGTTTAGTTTCGCAGTTAACAAGCAGACCGCAAGGGTAGCTGCTGAATTTTATACCAATGCCATCAATGTAATGCGGGGAGCTGAGGCCATTTCTACCTATACTTCTCTGCCGCGGCAGGAAGCATTTAATATTGAATACTGGTTGCTCGAAGAAGCCAAACTGCAACGAATGCCTAAACCGGGGGCCCTCACAGGCAGGATCGCGCTGGTAACGGGTAGCGCGGGTGGTATTGGCAACGCGATTGCTAAGAAATTAGCAATGGAAGGTGCCTGTATAGTGCTGAATGATAATGATGCAGATCGATTGGTAAATGCCAAAGAAGCATTTCAGCATCAATTTGGGAAAGATGTATTCGCTGCTGTTTTACTGGATGTAACAAAAAGAGAAGATATATGGCATGCATTTGAAACAGCGGCGCTCATGTTTGGCGGGATAGATATTATTGTGAACTGTGCCGGATTGTCAATCTCAAAACCCATGGAAGAACATACAGATAAAGATTGGGATTTACTGTATGATGTGTTAGTGAAAGGACAGTTTATGGTAACACAGGAAGGTGTGGCGGTCATGCGCAGGCAGGATTTAGGAGGCGATATACTGAATATTGTAAGTAAGAATGCATTGGTGAGTGGGCCAAATAATGCAGGCTATGGTTCTGCCAAAGCTGCACAGTTACATTTGAGCAGGTTGAATGCGGCAGAGCTTGGCAAAGACAGGATACGTGTAAACGTAGTAAATCCTGATGCCGTGATCAGTGACAGTAAGATATGGGAAGGGGCATGGGCAGAAGGCAGGGCCAAAGCATACCATATTACAGTAGCGGAATTGCCTGCTTTTTATGCGAAGCGCACACTACTGAACGAGGTTATTCTGCCCACTGATATAGCCGATGCCTGTTTTGCATTTGTTGGAGGTTTATTAAATAAATCAACCGGTAATATGTTGAATATAGATGGAGGGATTGCAAATGCATTTCCACGTTAAAAAAAATTATTAATTATTATATGCACAGAGTAGCTTTCAGAATGCAGTTGCATAAAGGCTGCGAAGAAGAGTATGAGCGCCGGCATAAACAGCTATGGCCCGAACTGAAGGAACTGTTAAGTGGATCGGGTATCCGGGAGTATTCCATATTTCTGGATGAGGCATCAGGTCATTTATTTGGTGTATTGAAAGTGGCAGATAAGAACAGATTGAAGGAATTGCCATCCAGCCCCGTAATGCAGAAATGGTGGGCCCATATGAAGGATATCATGGATACGCATGCCGATCATTCGCCGGTTAGTGTTCCCTTGCGCGAAGTTTTTTATTTGCCATAAGTTTCCTGTTCTAAAACAATTGACCATGCTGATTGAAAAAAAAATAATTGAAGCACATAACGAAGCATTGTTAGTGAAACATTCCGGAAAATTTAGTTTTGTTGCTGAACCTTTCCCACAAATGAATGCTGTTATACAGAAACTGAAAAATTTTCAGATTGCCATTCCATCCTGGGCATTGGGAACAGGGGGCACCCGGTTTGGCCGGTTCAGTGGTGGTGGGGAACCCCGTTCACTGGAAGAAAAAATGGAAGATATTGGGTTGCTGCATCAGCTTAACCGTTCCAGCGGCGCTATCTCATTACATATACCCTGGGATATTCCTTCCGATGCCGCAAAGATCAGGTCATTGGCTTCGCAATATGATCTTCGTTTTGATGCCATGAACTCCAATACTTTCCAGGATCAGCCCGGTCAGACATACAGTTACAAATTCGGATCATTGCAGCATGTTAACAAATCTGTCAGGCAGCAGGCAATAGAACATACTATAGAAGTAATCAGGCAGGGTATTGAACTGGGCTCAAAGTCATTGACAGTATGGCTTTCAGATGGTTCCTGTTTTCCGGGACAATTGAATTTCAGAAGAGCATTTGAGAATACACTCGCGGGACTTCAGGAAATATATGCTGCATTACCGGCAGACTGGAAACTATTTATTGAGTACAAAGCCTATGAACCTAATTTTTATTCAATGACGGTGGGAGATTGGGGCCAGTCATATTTATATGCCAGTAAACTGGGTAACAAAGCTTTTACATTGGTAGACCTCGGGCATCATTTGCCCAATGCCAATATCCAGCAGATCGTAGCATTGCTGCTGAATGAAAAAAAGCTGGGTGGGTTTCATTTTAACGATAGTAAATACGGGGATGATGACCTGACCGTAGGTAGCATTGATCCGTATCAGTTGTTTTTAATATTTAATGAACTGGTAGAAGGGATGGATGCAAGGGGCATGAACCATGCCAATGACCTGGGCTGGATGATTGATGCCTCGCATAATGTAAAAGACCCCTTAGAAGATTTATTACAAAGTGTGGAAGCCATCAAGATAGCTTATGCACAGTCTTTGCTGGTTGATACCAACGCATTGCAGGCTGCCCAGGAAAATAATGATGTGGTAAAAGCGCAGGAAATATTGCAGACAGCCTACCGCACAGATGTACGGCCGATAGTTGCAGAGGCCCGTTTACAAACCGGTGCAGCCATTGATCCTTTACAACTGTTCAGAAAAGAAAATTTGAGAGAGGGCCTGATAAAGAGACGGGGCTCGAGTACCGTGGCAACAGGGTTGTAAGCATATTGGTATTTAAATTCAATTTCATCGCAACAGTATGTCGCCTACCACCGTAATAGCCATTTTTGATATTGGGAAAACCAATAAAAAATTCTTTCTGTTTGATGAACAGTATAGAATAGTGTTGGAGCGGACTGTACAATTTGAAGAGATTTGTGATGAAGATGGTTTTGTATGTGAAGACCTTTTTCAAATAAGCAGGTGGATAAGGCGAACAATTGCAGAAATAATTGATTGCAGTGAGTTTGAGGTACAAGCCTGCAACTTTTCTGCCTATGGCGCCAGTTTGGTTCATATTGATGAAAAGGGAAATCCGGTTACACCCTTGTATAATTATCTCAAGCCTTATCCAAAATCATTACAGGAAAAATTATATGAAGCATATGGTGGTGAGGATGTGGTAGCGCTTGCAACCGCTTCGCCTGTGTTGGGTAACCTGAATTCGGGTATGCAACTTATTCGGATTAAGTATGGGAGTGTGGCATTATATAATCGGATTCATATTTCATTGCATTTGCCCCAATACATCAGTTATCTGCTTACCGGGAAACTGTACTCGGAGATAACAAGTATTGGCTGCCATACCGCCCTTTGGGATTTTTCAAAGAATGCATACCATGATTGGGTAGTTAAAGAAAATATCATCAGTAAATTACCCCCCATTCATGAAACTGATGAAGTGATAGAAATTACGGTTAATGGAAAATGGATTAAGTCTGGCCTGGGCCTTCATGATAGTTCAGCAGCCTTAGTTCCCTACCTGTTGCGTTTTAAAGAGCCGTTTATTTTATTGTCAACAGGTACCTGGAGCATCAGCCTGAACCCTTTCAATAGGGAACCACTAACGGTGGGGGAGTTGAGGCAGGATTGTTTATCTTATATCAGCTTTGAAGGCCATCCGGTAAAAGCATCCAGGCTTTTTGCAGGAAATGAACATGAACAAGAGGTAAAACGGCTGGCAGACTATTTTTCTGTTGATACCCATTATTACAAACAGGTTGTATTTAATAAATCTTTGCTGAAAGAAATAGTATCTGAAACTGAAACAGGTTCTGTTGAAGTGGGTTTGCCATCTTCTGGTTTTTCTAAAAGAGAGCTTGGTCAATTTTCCAATTATGAAGAAGCGTATCACCGGTTAGTATTAGATATTATGCGGCAACAAAAATTGTCAACCTCTTTGGTGATGGGTAGAGAAAAAGTATCGCGTATTTTTGTGGATGGAGGATTTGCCAACAATTCTGTTTACATGAGCCTGCTGGCTGCAGCTTTTCCGGGCAAAAAAGTCTATGCCTCCTTCGTTTCACAGGCATCGGCCATTGGGGCAGCCCTGGTTATTCATGGGCACTGGAACAGGCAGGGGGTTCCGGATAATTTGGTACATCTTGTCAGGTACCATTAATAATTAAGAATTAATTATTAATGGTACTGGTTTGAGGTATTCTGTTTTGAGCAAATCCTAATTATTAATTTTTAATTCTTAATTTTCAATTCTAATTTTTCCATCCTAAAACACTAATGATGTCTACTTCCAGAAGAAAATTCCTTCAAACACTGGGTTCCTCCAGTACCTTATTATTCGCCGGGTTACCGGTTCTTGCCAATCAAACAAATATCAGGACCCTTTTATCCCAGGTAAAAGTGAGCGCCAATGATACCGTAAGAATTGGTTTAATCGGCTCAGGTATTATTGGTCATTACGATACAGAAACCGCTTTGAAGGTTCCGGGTGTGGAACTGGTGGCCGTATGTGATCTTTACCAGGGCAGGCTTGACAGGGCCCGGGAGAAATGGGGTAAAGAACTATTGGTTACCCGAAATTATAAAGAAATACTGGCCCGTAAGGATATTGATGCGGTATTAGTTTGCACCGGCGATCACTGGCATGACCATATTACCATCGATGCCCTGAAAGCCGGCAAACACGTGTATTGTGAGAAACCAATGGTACACCATGTTGACGAGGGGCTGGCCGTTATTGCCGCACAAAAGGCCAGTGGAAAAGTATTACAGGTTGGAAGCCAGACAGCAAGCTCAGCGCTCTTTCTTGAAGCTCAAAAATATTATAAACAGGGAATCATTGGGGAACTTGCTTATGCGGAAGCGTATGTTGACAGGAACTCAGCCAATGGCGCCTGGCAGTACACCATTCCTTCCGATGCCAGTACCAAAACGATTGATTGGGATATGTTCCTGGGAGACGCGCCCAAAGTTGCGTTTGATCCCGTTCGTTTTTTTCGCTGGAGAAATTACAAAGCCTATGGAACAGGTGTTGCCGGTGACCTGTTTGTACACAATGTTACCGGGTTACATACCGTAACAGGATCTAAAGGGCCGGATACTATTTTTGCTACCGGCTCATTGAATTACTGGAAGGATGGTCGGGATGCCTATGACCTGGTTACAGGACTCATGCGCTACCCGAAAACTCCTGAGCACAATGCTTTCCAGTTTTATACCCGTGTAAACCTGGCTGATGGCGCCGGAGGTGGAGGCAGTACCCGTTTAATAGGAACAGAGGGGGTGATTGAAATACGATCAAACAGTATTAAAATAAAACATTTTAAAAGACCGGTAGCGCCAGGTATTGGCGGGTATGATTCTATGGAGAGTTTTCCTAAAACTATGCAGGAGTCTTTACTGGCCGACTATAATAACAGGTACAGCGCTGATGATCGTAAAATGAAAAACAGTGAAGAGATTATATTTGATGCCCCCAAAGATTATGACAGCAGGCTGGACCATATGATCAATTTTTTTGAATCGGTACGAACCGGTAAAGCTACCCTGGAGGATGCCTCTTTTGGTTTACGCGCTGCAGGTCCTGCCATTCTATGTAATAACAGTGCCGAATTGGATCAGGCTATTCGTTGGGACGCGAAAGCCATGAAGGTGGTTTCTATTTAATGCTATCACCAAGTTACAAGATAACTATGTCAGGAACCTTTTCACAAATATATATTCAGGTGGTTTTTGCCGTAAAAGGAAGAGAGAATTTAATTGCCAATGAATGGAAGGATGAACTGCACAAATATATTGCAGGAATCATTAAGGGAAAGTCACAAAAACCAATCATTGTAAATGGGATGCCTGACCATATTCATTTATTTATAGGGTTAAAGCCTTCTGTTTCAATTTCTGATTTAGTGAGAGATATTAAGAACAATTCATCCAATTTCATCAATGAGAAGAAATGGATAAGAGGAAAATTTTCTTGGCAGGAGGGTTTTGGCGTTTTTTCATACTCACATTCTCATATTCAGCAGGTGTATAATTATATTTTGAATCAGGAAGAGCATCATAAACAGCAATCGTTTAAGGAGGAGTACTTAGATTTTTTGCGAAAATTTGAAATAGCCTATCAGGAAAAATATCTTTTTGATTGGATATAGTAATGTTTATAGCTGCTTTAAATCTATATCACCCCTTCGGGGTTTAGGTGAAAAGGAGTTAACATTATTATAATCATGCCATCCCTTCGGGATTCAAAAGGCCAACCCCGAAGGGGTGACATGATTCATAGAATACAATGGGAAAAGCAATAACAAACCCCGAAGGGGTGATATGATTCATAGAATACAATGAGAAAAGCAATAACAAACCCCGAAGGGGTGATATGATTCATAGAATACAATGGGAAAAGCAATAACAAACCCCGAAGGGGTGACATGATTCATAGAATATAATGGGAAAAGCAATAACAAACCCCGAAGGGGTGATATGATTCATAGAATACAATGGGAAAAGCAATAACAAACCCCGAAGGGGTGACATGATTCATAGAATACAATGGGAAAAGCAATAACAAACCCCGAAGGGGTGACATGATTCATAGAATACAATGGGAAAAGCAATAACAAACCCCGAAGGGGTGACATGATTCATAGAATACAATGAGAAAAGCAATAATAAACCCCGAAGGGGTGATATGATTCATAGAATACAATGGGAAAAGCAATAATAAACCCCGAAGGGGTGATATGATTCATAGAATACAATGGGAAAAGCAATAACAAACCCCGAAGGGGTGACATGATTCATAGAATACAATGAGAAAAGCAATAACAAACCCCGAAGGGGTGATATGATTATAGAATACAATGGGAAAAGCAATAACAAACCCCGAAGGGGTGACATGATTATAGAATACAATGGGAAAAGCAATAACAAACCCCGAAGG